>Ga0164295_10003668_pt1 | contig 12271 bp, 10 predicted proteins | sample GEODES006metaG_FD_111798 | JGI IMG/M metagenome (GOLD analysis project Ga0164295, IMG submission 111798) | Oligotrophic lake water microbial communities from Sparkling Lake, Wisconsin, USA - GEODES006 metaG | ecosystem: Environmental > Aquatic > Freshwater > Lake | place: USA: Sparkling Lake...
GAACGTCAGCCCGCCCGGCAGCGTGCCGGAAACCAGGGTGAAATTCGTCGGGCTCCCCGAAGCCGGAATGGTTTGGGAAAAAGGAACATTCACTTGTCCACTGAAGTTGGTCGAAGTGACCACTGGAGGCTGGACGGGGGCCGCGGGTGTCCCATTGGTGGACGCGCTAGCCGTGCCAGCTCCCTCGCTGTTGACCGCCTTTAAGGTTACCGGGTAGGTCGTGCCATTCGTTAGACCGCTAATCAGCAGAGGACTGTTCGTGGATGACGGAGACCGGACTACGTAGTTTGTTCCGTCGGTCGAGTACTGATAGTTGCTGATCGCCGCACCACCATCCGAGGCAGGAGGCGTAAATGCCGCCGAAAGCGACCCATCCCCCGATGTGATCCCCGTGATCGTCGGCGCTCCGGGAGGAGTAGATGCAGAACCTCCATTTAAAGTTACTACGACATCGTCGACACCAAGGCCCTGAGCATTCGTGCTTCCTCCATTCCCCGTGTAGGTCCAGCGAATGTAATATGTGGAACCGTTGGCTATGCTTAAACCATTGATGGTAACTGATTTTGCGGTCGACCCCGGAGGATTCGACACCACAGTATTACCAGCATCCGCAGGATAGGATTGGTCGCCAGTTGCCGCAGCGGTCGTCGCCGTGGAGGTGCTTCCGTGAAAGAACGTCCAATCAAAAGCCCGAGAGCCGGAACGATACTTTTCGTAATTCCAGGCAACCGTAATTGATGTGATGGTTCCGCCAGTGTTGTTTTGAAATGCGTAGATGATGCTACGCGGGGAGCTGTAACCGCTTGATGTCAAAAAGCCAATTGCCCTGTCGGTCGAACTGGCGGTCACTCCGTTAGCAAAGTTATAAAAACCGCCCCCTGAGGAACTAGTAAATATTCCAGTTCCCGAAGTTCCCGCAGCTATAGTAGTAGCTGTAGTGCCTGATAACCAATCCGTGCCTAATTTAAAACCTGTGGGCAAAGTCGCCGTGGCATTGGTGCCGATACCATTAAAATTGTTTGTTACCCCAACATTTGCCGCGGTGATTGACTGTTGCCCCCAACCCGTCGCCGCGGTCAGCGCGAGCGTTACGACCCATCTGGTGAATCCAAAGTTTGAATTGCCGAGGATGTTTTTCATTTTTTATCTCCTGGGACAAGGCGTCCTCACCGCGGGATTGGCACACGCAACCCGCACAGTACACACGCTCTGTCTTTGCTGAGGCACACCCACAACTTCCTCCTATTTCGAAAATTGGCTACGAGTTTATTGTGACACTTTGGTGACAATTTTCATGGTTTGTGAATAGTGCAAACTACTGATTGAAAGCTGTTTGTATTAGCAGTATTTCTAATTCAAACTTTCGTTGGTACGGACGACCGTCCCGGTCGTCCTAGGATGCCCCGACAAGTCGGGGTCATCCGTACCTAAACTTAAACCTCAACCAATTTCCCCGACCGACTGCACCTCGATCCCAAAACGAAACTGGCCCACGTTCGTTCCTCTCCACTCCAGCTTCGTCCTTACGTTCCCTCTCCACACTCTTTCTTCCTCGCTCCACTCCAGCAAAACCCGCGGACTTTCCGGATCCGCCTCCCCCTTCTCCCCCTTCGGCAACAACACCAACACCCCCTCCATCGAAAACAGCGAAAATCTTCCTTCGGAAATTTCCGCCAGCAACGCGCTCAGCGACGGCCCCGCCTTCCGCAAATACGGCCCCACCTCAGCCACCAACCGTTTCCCCTCCTTGTCACTCCCTCCCTCCAACAACCCCTCGACCAACTCCACCCCAGCCGAGGCCACCCCCGTCAGCCCGCCCAACTCGGGCCGATCCGCATGCAGGGAGAAAGAAAGGGTCAATGGCAGGGTGTGCCGGGCGGACTTCAACTTCGGCGCCACCGCCTGAAACAGCTCGGCCTTGTCCCACGTCAACACCTCGCCCGCCTTCGTTAGCAATGTCTCATAGCGGAATCTTCCGATCCCGCTCGCCGCCTCGCACCCGAACCACTGCATCCTCGCCAGATATTCGCCGGAACGGACCGGACTCAGCCCCGCATCGGGCCGACTCATCCAACCCGCCTTTTTCCCTCGGACCGATCCCTTCCGCACTCCGATCTCGACATCCTGCAACAGAATCTCCGGCCGGGAAATCCGCACGCTGAACCCGCCCGCCGAATTCACCGGCTCACCCAAATCCTCCACTTCCATCTCCACCGCAAACACTTCCTTCCCCTTTCGCTTGAACTCCACGATCCATCGGTCCCCATGCGCCACTCCCTTCTCCACCGTTCCAAAGAAACGGGCCTCTTCATCATCGTCCACTCCGCCCCTTAGAAATTTCAGCACCGCCGCCACCAGACCGAATGCCGGCGCGATCGGCCCGAGCCACAGACCCCAGGGAGTTCCGTTTCCGGGGATGGCGCCGGAAAGCGCCTCGGCCACGCCGGCCGCTTTGTCGAGTGCCCGGCGCGACTCCTCGTCCGACTCGGTCAAGCCGACGGAGATCCCCATCCCTCCGGGATTTCTGCCCAGATAGGCCAATCTGCGCAGATATTTTTGGTTCACCGGACCCGAGCCGCTGAACGGCAACACGGTGGCCTGCCCGGCCACGGTGAGCTCAACCACCCCTTCCCGGTTCGGGCCGAGATCGCGGGAGAGAAAGGTCCGCGGATCCACCCGGACCTCTTTGAGAAAAACAGCCAGAAGATGGGAAGCGGGAATCGGGGCTCCCGAGCCGCGAACGATGCGAAGACCGGCTCCGGCGGTGAAGAGAATTCTCTCCATTCCGGTTTTCTGGCCGGATTTTTTAAAAAATCAACCGCCGGTTTGGGCTGAATGGATTTACTGCAGGTCGGTGCTGAAAACGTCGTTCTTTTTCCCTGACTGGGTGTCCGCCTGCCCATCACTCCCATAGCTGACGGCGAGAACGGAAATTTTGAGATCCTTTGCCGTTCCGGCGTAAGTGTAGGTGATCGTGCCCGTCTCCCCCGTATCCACCACAACAGTGTACTGGTTGCCCCATGGGTCGGGCAATCCGCTGGTGCCGCCTGCCGAGCCTCGAGAAATCGGACGCCTTTGGGATTCGCCGGCTGGGAACCGTCCAGACTGGTCGTGCTGTCACCGCTCAGAACCTTGATCAAATTAACTGTGGTCGGCGAGTTGCTGCTAAAAATGGTGGTATTATTCGTATTCGCCCAAGGGAAACGTCCATATTCCTGCTTGTAGGCTTTCACCGCAGCGACGATCGCCGTCGCCTCCCCCTTGGCCTTGGCCTTCATTCCCGCATCCATCGCCCGGGGAATTCCCGCCGCCAACAGGCCCACCAAAAGCCCGATAATGGAGACAACAACCAGCAACTCCACCAAGGTGAAGGCCGACGTCGGGGCCGTGTTGCGAAAAGCCGGCCGCTTCATTTGAAGGTCCCCACGGCCTTGGTGTTGGTGTCGCGATCAATCACCCAGACCCCCACGCTACTCGCCACATTCGTGGTCGCCAGCTTGGCTGAAGCCGTATTTATATTCTTCGGATTGAAAGATCCTACATTGTTTGTATCCATCCAAATGAAAAAGTTGCTCTGCGAACTGCCCTTGTAAAATCCCTTCGGGGTCACAATTCCACTGGAGTTCGTGAATTTCGGTGGCACTTCCAAAAAGGCGATCCCACGGTAGTTGCCCCCGTTGGTATTGGTCGTAGTCATCAGACTCAAAAAGGTATCATCCGTTATGCCCGCTGTGTTCGAAGGATAGGCAGAATATTCTGCATAAAAGGCGTTCACCGCCGTTTTGATCGATTCCGCCATCGCAGCGACTTCGGCCTTTTTCCCCGCCTTGATCGCCCCGTTCACCGCCGGAAATCCCAACCCTGCCAGAAGTCCGATGATCGAGATGACGACCAAGAGCTCCACCAGGGTAAAAGACGATGCTTTTCGGTTTGGAAAATTTTTCCGCAGGGATAAGTTCATGATTATGACTAAACCCGCCCAGACCCCTTTCCACCAGAACAAAAACACATCCCACGCCACCCCAGCTTTTACCTTGGTTGAACTTCTTGGGGTGATCACGATCATCGGGGTTCTGGCCGGGCTGACGCTCGGGGGAGCCGGAGCGATCCGCCGACACGGAGCCACCTCGCAGGCCAAATCGGAAGTCGCCGCCCTCCAGGCGGCCTGCGAACGCTACTTTGCCGACAACAACGCCTATCCCGCTCCCAGCACAATGCCTGATCCCAGCACCACTTCAGATGTTAACCCCACCGTGTCGAAATATTCAACAGCGGGAACTACCCTTTTTACCAATCTGGTCGGATCTTCCACTCTCACAGCCACGCTCACCTCCAAACGTTATTTCGAACCCAAACCCGCCATGGTTAATACTAACGGAAACTACTTCATCGATCCCTGGGGCTATGCGTATGGATACAATTCTAATGGCACCAATGCCCCGCTGATCTGGTCCACAGCCGGAACTATGAAAGGTGAAACAAATAAGTGGATCACCAGTTGGCCAAAACTTTAAGTATTTTATATTGAATTCTTTGTGACTTTAATATAGCTGTATTGACATTGTAAATCATAGGCGTAGATGTCTTCTGTGAGTTCTCTTATTAAGCCTCACCCGACCTATATTCCTTGCAAAAAAAATAACCTTTCGCGTCCGTTGCGTAAGCAATTTCTAACCCCCTTAACCCCAGAATCCCTTTCTGCATTCATCCCTCGCCGCCGTGCCTCGGCGTTCACTCTCGTCGAACTCATGGCCGTGGTCGGTATCATGGGCCTCTTGGCCGCAGTGGCTGTTCCCGCCCTCAAAGGCCTGACGGGAAGTGGCGGCCGAAAAATGGCGCTCAACCAGGTTCTCAGTGCCTTGGAGATCGCCCGAAACAATGCAATCTCTTCCGGCACCAACGCCGCCGTAATCTTTCCCGACAAAGACTTCTCGGGAGGCGAAGCCTACAAATACCGCTCGATGGCGGTGATCACATGGAGCGGCACCAACACTAATACGATGTCCGGATCGTGGATCACGCTTCCTCAGGGGATTTCTTTTGTCCCCAACTCGATCGCCAATCTCTCCAAGATCACTAATGATATCTATGTCCGCATTTTGACAACAGACACCAAGCTCAATCCGGCCATGGGAATCGTGTTCCAGTCGGATGGCGGCCTTGCGGATAATTATTACAATACAAACATCACAACCAAGGGCGTCTCCTACTTTGAAGGCACGGTCTCAGACACCTCCACCTCCCCCACTCTCACAAGCAGCAACAAAGTCGAGACCGTCCGGATCACACGTTACACCGGGCGGGCTTCTTCCACCTTAGCCTCCCCCCCATGAAATCCTTTTCCCTACATCTTCCCCTTCCACCTCAACCTAAACTCTCTTTGCGCATGCAAAGAGCCGCGGCCTTCAGCCTGACCGAAGTCGTCATCGCCATGGGTGTGGCTGCCGTGGCCTTCACTTCGATCATCGCCCTCTTTCCCCTCGGACTGGGCATGAGCAAGGAAAGCTACGAGGCCACTCAGGCGGCGCTGATCGCACAAACCATCATCGCCGATTTGTCCGACTCAGGGAGTGCCAAAGCGGGAGGGAAAATAATTCAAAAGACCGGGACCAACGCCATGAATGGCAATAATTATACCACGATTCCCATGACTTGGGCGAATGGTGCCACTGCCGATCGCTATGTTTACCTTGCCTACGATCAGCAGATTCGCACGGACTCATCTAACTCTCCCATTATGCTTCGACCAACTGCTTCAGTTGTCTCCTTGAACGGCCCTGCCGATCCCAAGTGGTTCACCGACGGAACAAACGGCCCTATCCTTTTGGTCAAAGTCTCGATCAAACACTCTTTTTTATTAGGTGGCCCACCCTCCAAAGATGTTTCTGCAAACCCTCAGAGAGTGGATGTCACTGTGGAAAGCCCTGCCTCGGCTCCTGCCACCAACCGCACTCAATACGTTTTCACAGGAATCATCCACCAGACATGAGCACCCCTACTCAACCCCTGACGAAAAGTCTATTCCGAAACCAGAACCATACTCACGTCACCCCGTTTCACCTTAATTCCTTAACCCTTCCCCCTCTGATCGCGGCGTTCACCCTCATCGAGCTCATGGCTGCCACCACGGTTCTTTCTGTGGTGCTCCTGATGATGGTGGGGATGCAGGATCAGATGTCGAAGGCCTGGTCCAATGCCAACCGCCGAACCGACGCCACTCGCGAAGCCCGCGCCGCTTGCCTGCTTATGGCAAAAGATTTATCCACTTTTGCCATGCGCGGAAAAACTATGGGTCGTTTTTCGAGTTTTCCAACCAACCTAACCACCACCCCTGTCCCCTTTTATTACTTCAACGGCGCAGGCGGGATTGCTCCTGGAGGCGCTCCCAACTGTGCCCAGTTTTTTGGCCTCATCCCACAACCCAGCAAAGGCAACAACCCTGCCGATATTGCTCTTGTCGGTTACTACATCGGCACAGCCACCAATACTAACGTTAACGGCTTTGCCACCACCAGCTACAATCTCTTCCGTTACTACGTTCCACCCTCGAATGCCGTGAGTGGGATCACGACCTGGCTATCCTCTCCCAATGGATCCGCCACCACTCTATTCACCAATATAGCAGGCAACAGCGAAATCCTTGCCCGCAATGCCTGCAACCTCCAACTCACTTTTTACAATCTAACCAACACAACCACAAATGGCCTCAACTTCAGCAACAACACCTCCTCCGACGCATTTTATGGGGGCAATAAAATGGCCATTGAACTCTCTTTTTATCCGGAAGATGTGGCTCAAAAAATCACCAACTCCGCTTGGATGAATGCGGAGAACATCCGGAAATACGCCCGCTCTTTCGAATTTAGAATCGATTGCCCTAAAAACTGATGATTCCCATGACAACCCTTAGAAAAAACCCATCTTGGAAATCTTCTCCCAGTTTTGCTCTCATCAGCGTGCTCGCCCTCGTTTCCCTCGCCGCCCTGACTGCAACCGCTTTCTTGGCCTCGGCCCGACTCGAACGGCAAGCCAGCAGTTCAATCGGAAAAACCACTCTCCTGGAGATGGCGCTGAACTCGGGCAAGTTTTGCGTGACCCAAATTATCAACGACTACTCCCAGACGGATTTGGGGAACACCGCCATCGTCACCTACTGGCGAACCAATTGGACCGATGAACTCGGCTATCCCTTCATCGCAAAAACAAAAACTTCCGGATCCGGTAATGGCCAAGATAGCGCAATGTGGTACTACGCCCCCCTCTTCAGCCCGGCGGGTCTAACAAATCTTGGCACCAACGACATCCAAAACGCCATGCGTTTTACCAACACACACCAAGGCACCTTTTCCAACGATATGCGAACTTTCATGTCCAGTAACGCCGCAAAAGGATTCACGAATACCCCGGATCCGGGGCTAACCAACTCGAACTGCGTTCAGATCCCTCTTCTCGGAGGACGCACATCTCCCCCCGTGGCTTGGATTTATATTAACCAGGAAAAGAGGAAATTCGGCACCACTCTTACCAATAACTCCCGAGTTGTTAGAATTGCCTGGTTCACTGAAGATCTTGAAGGACTCATTGATGCCGAGCGAATGGGTGCCGCAACCGACCGATCCACCGGAACCCAATCAGAGGAAATCTCCCTCTCCAGCGCAACGGGAACGAATGGTGTTGCCTTAGTCTCATCCACATCCATTTTCACCAACAAACGAGCGACTTACATTTCGTACGGCCTCCTTGCCACCAATAGTGGATTAGCGAATTCGACGAACGCTTACTACTTTGCGAGCGGACTTCGAGCCTGGGAACCCACCAACCCCGCATCTCCAAACAACGGGGCACTTGCCTGGATCCCCGTGGGAATTCCTGTGCGTGGTTCCAGTAACGCCCCAAAAGGCTATACCAACCAAGGCTACACCAAACTCAACATCAATACCCTCGTCACGATTTCCGGTTCCGATCCTGTGGCTGTGATTGCCTCTGCGATCAGCAATAATCTTCCAAACTTTCGCAAGCGGTCGGGGGGCATGAACTCCAACTCCTACATCAGCAACATCGCAGCGAATATCGTCGATCTTTTCGACAGCGACAACCTTCCCACAACGAGAAATACCGACATCCGTGGGATCGAAAACTATCCCTTCGTCAACGAAATTTGGGATCGATATGAGCTGACCAATTGCACCACCGCCGGCACGAATTTCACTTTGACCGTGAGCTACGACTTGAAGATCACGACTTGGTTAGAGCTTTGGAATATGTCTTCCCAAGCAGCTACCAATGGCACTTTGCGGATTATATACAAAAATCGCGAGTCCCTAACCAATCAGATAGGGGGCACGAATATTCCGGTAACCTTCACCCAGCGCCTGAATTACACCACCAATGTGGATTTAGTCTTCACAACTTCTCCTGCAACGCCGCTAACCCTAACCAATTGCCGTATCCCGGCGAATTCTTTTCACATGATCCCGCTGCCCACTTATACAAACAGTTTTACAACTACTATAACGAACAGCACCAAAATCACCAACAACACGAATCTGGTTCTTTTGTGGCGAAATAATGGAAATGCGAATGCCTATGCAACCTATTATGGGTCGAACTCTTCTGCTTTTCCCTCAATCTTGGTTGCTCCTCATACGAACCTAGTGGACGCCTCGTCAGCTTCGTCACCCCCGGATGGGATTCAGCGAAATCCGAACAATACCAGCATCCATTACCTTTCTCCAAGCCATTCTGTTTGGTGGCGCGGAAATGGCACCCCAAACTCAGACTTAACCCTGGGATTAGTCGGGGATCCGAGGATGAGTTTCCACCTCAACTCGAGTGCCGGCCAAACCTGGTTCGATCACCAATTTGAAGCCGGTCGCGCTTCTTGGTGGGCAAGAAATACTTTGGGCGCAGGAGCAAGCAACTACACGGTCAATTTGAGCAAATGGCCGGAGACCTCGCACAACACGACGGCATTTGCAAACGTTACCAACCCTCTTGCGGATCCTACTACTATCACGAATGCACAGGAAACGAATAAACCGGTTCAGATCATATATAATCGCCCTGCTGGCAAGATTATGGAGTTGGGCCAAGTTTTCGATCCTATTCAATGGAGTTACAGTGTGACCGCTAACCCCGGAGGTGTTCCTGTGAGCGGAGCCACATCCAACTCTGCCTCAGGAGGTGGAAATACCCTCAGAATTGGCCGACCTGAGCACCCCCTTTTCGCCTTCACCAATATGTACTCAAATAGTGTGCCCCCCATTCCAAATATGGGAATGTCCTCAGCCGCGCTACTCGATCTCTTTTGCGTGACGAACGGAAACAGTGTTAGTGGCGGCCCCTACAGTTTGGGGGGAGGAAAAATCAATCTTAACACCGCTCCCGCACCCGTTCTTCGTGCCCTGGCAGGAGGAATTCTTCTATCAAACGACGTAGCCCAATTACCTACAAAATACGCCATTCCCCCCGCGATGGCCGAAGCTTTTGCCCAAGGGGTCATGCGGTTCCGCTCGAAATATCCCTTCCTTACCCCCAGTCATTTATCTTTTATCGGCACAGACCCAGCTTGGCCCAACACAAACACCTGGCCTGTGAATGCTGTCTTTGGCAACACGAACTCCATCACCCTTACCAATGTACCTGGAAATACCTTCGGCTCCACGGCTCAGATGAGTATCGCCGAATGGAATGATCAGGCCGCGGAAGAGTGGTTCTCAAAGATCTATTCCCTCTCATCCTGCCAGAGCCATAACTATCGAATCTATGTAGTCGCCCAACTGGTCGCTACCAACTCCGCTGGTCAGATCAACCCCATCGGTCCACTCGTAAAGAAATATTACCAAGTATTTTTCCAGAATGGCTCAGCCGTTAACTATCCAACGAATTGGCCTACCACCATTTCGACTTATCCGAATAATGACATATCTACATGGACTCCTACGGGATACTGCACCGACATACTTCAATCTTACTATTAGTCATCTGCGCTACGCTTAGAGTGTATTTTTTAAATCATCAGCTAGCAATCTCACCCCAAACACCTCAGTCTCTTTGTGCCCGCCCAAAATCAGGTTGATCCCCAGTTCTCTGGCCTTCACCTCCGTCGGATAGTCCGCCTCGCCCGTGATCAGCGTGTCCAATCGTGCCTTCACGACCTGATCCAAATCCCCAAATCTCCCCGTCACAATCCCAATCCTCCGACAAACTTTCGGCCCATGGCCCAACACGACTGCCTTTCTCCTCGTTGCTCGACTTAACCGGTTCACCAAATCTCTCACCTTCCACCTGCCCCCTTCCGCCTTCCACCCGATCGCCCTTCCCATCGCCACACCGAAGGGTTTGCGCTTCGAATCCTCCAACTCCAAAGCCCTCAGGAGTCCGATTGAATTTCCCAACTCAGGATGGGCATCCAGAGGCAGGTGGGACGAGTAGATCGCCACGCCCAATCTCTTGGCCAAACGAATCCGCTTCGCCCGAATCTTCCGATCCAAAGCCGAACTCCCCCAAAACAGCCCGTGATGCACGATCAGGAAGTGGACTTTCTCTTTCCCCGCTTTTCGGATCGATTCCACATCCGCATCCACCGCCCACCCGATCTTTTTAAGTGTCCGGTTGTGTGACACCTGCAAACCATTCTCTGCCCCCGGATAATCCTTGAACTTTTTGGACTCCAAAATCCGGTCACACTCCTTGGCCAACTCCTTTGCCTTCATCCCACCTTCATACCCCGTCATTCCATCCAACGCATCGCCAATCTTAAACCTCAACCAAAACTCTATTCTCGACTACTGTTCCTTCATGAATCCGGCAATCGTCCTGGAACATTCCTCTTTCCTGATCGTCGATAAACCGCCCGGTTGGCTTGTTCATCCCACCCGACCGGACGGCACCTTTACCCTCATCGACTGGCTCCGAGACCAATATCCCGATGAGTTTCTTTCCCTCGTCAGCCGACTCGACCGCGAAACGAGCGGCCTTCTTCTGGTGGCACGGGGCAAGGAGAACGCCTCCCTTTTTGGGAAAATGCAGCAACGCCGGGAGATTCAGAAGAGCTACCTCGCCCTCGTTCATGGTTGCCCACCCCCTTCGGGACTCATCGATCAACCCCTCGATCGTCTCGGTAAACACCAACCCAGCCGCATTTACATACGCCAAGCCGTTATCCCCGGCACCTACCCAGCGCAAACGGAATACAAAACCCTCGAAACTCGTACCCACCCAAAATTTCTGGATTTAAGCCTTGTCGAAGCCTCCCCTAAGACTGGGCGACTTCATCAAATCCGCGCACACTTCGAATTTATCGGATTTCCAGTCTTAAATGATAAGATTTATGGCAAAAAAGACGATGTTTTTATAAACTATATCGATAAAGATACTGATTTTAGTCCTAAAATGGCTCGCCATAGCCTGCATTCTTCAAAATTATCCTTTGTTTTGGGTCAAGAGACGATTTCTCAAGAAATTGGGCTTCCTGAGGATTTGACCGTAATTTGGGATCAAGCCAGATCCATCGATAGTACCTTATCCTAGCTCAAAGATAGTTAGGGAGGTCAGTCCTTTGACCGCCTCGCTGCGTGATCAATTCTTTAATCCATACGCCGTGATCCCGTCAGCACCACTAAAAATCGTTTACGCTCCGCCGAACCTTTTCCTAAACTGAATCGTAACCCTAAACGAGTAATTCTGCGGATTGTCCACCATGTCCTCTCCCATCTATCGACTCCCTCCCTTCCAGGTCGACAAGGTCATGCTGGCCACAGCCGAAACAATCGACTGGGGACTCAAACTCCTCGGCATCCCACCCCTCTGGAAGGAAACCCAAGGCGAAGGCATCAAGGTCGGCGTCCTGGATACCGGGATCGCCCTCGAGCATCCCGACCTTCAACCCGCCATCCTCGAGGCCCGAGATTTCACCCGTAGCCCTTCTGCGGCCTACGATGCCCAAGGTCACGGCACCCACGTCTCCGGAATCATTGCCGCCCGCCGCAACGCCCACGGAATTGTCGGAGTCGCGCCAGATGCGAAAATTATCACGGCCAAAGTTCTCAACGACGACGGTGCCGGTACTTCACAGGATATCGTTGCCGGAATCCGCTGGGCCGTCGAAGCCGGAGCCGACATTCTCTCCATGAGCCTGGGAAGCCCTGAACCCGACGAAGAGATTCACCAAGCCCTCCTTCACGCCATCTCCAAGGGCATCTTTGTCATCACGGCTGCCGGCAATGAAGGCCCCGAACTGGATACCGTAGGTTACCCTGCCGGTTTTCGC
>Ga0164295_10003671_pt1 | contig 12259 bp, 8 predicted proteins | sample GEODES006metaG_FD_111798 | JGI IMG/M metagenome (GOLD analysis project Ga0164295, IMG submission 111798) | Oligotrophic lake water microbial communities from Sparkling Lake, Wisconsin, USA - GEODES006 metaG | ecosystem: Environmental > Aquatic > Freshwater > Lake | place: USA: Sparkling Lake...
ATCGCGGCCAGACCCACCCCACCGGCGGCGCCATGCACCAGCAGGGTTTGCCCGGCCTGCACGTTCAGCAAATGCGGCCAGGTGAGCGCGGCGGCGGAAGTCGCGTAGGAATTGGTAAACGATATGGCCGGCGGAAAATCGAGGCTGTCGGGCAGGGCGTAGACGTTCACTTCCTTGGCAGCGGCAAACTCGGCAAGCCCGCCCCAGTCCAGCACCGAACACACGCGATCGCCGGGCTTGAAGCGCGTGACCTTGGCGCCCACGCGCTCCACCACGCCGGCCACTTCGGTGCCGAGCACAAAGGGCAGCGGCGGTTTGCGCTGATATTTGCCCTGCACCACCAAACTGGTGGCGAAGCTCATGCCGGCGGCATGCACGCGGAGCAGGAGTTCGTTGTCGGCGATCTCCGGCAGCGGCAGTTCCTGCAGCGTGAGTTGATCAAACGGTTGCCATTGCGACACCAGCACGCCTTGCATGGGCTTACTCCTGATCCTGGCCGAAGCGGGCCGGACGTTTGTCGAGGAAGGCGCGCATGCCTTCGCGCGCATCGGCGCCCAGAAACAGCTGGGCCTGAGTGAGTTGTTCGAACGCGAGGGTGTCGTCGAGGTTGCCGGTGGCGCCCAGATACACGCCGCGCTTGATGGCGGCGATGGCCTCACGCGGGCCGGCCGCGAACTGCTTCGCGCGGGTCATCACTTCATTCAGAAAAGCGTCTTGCGGGAACACGCGATTCACCAGCCCCAGCCGCAACGCTTCTTCGGCATCCAGTCGCTCGCCGCTCATCATGAGTTCCATGGCGCGCGCGGTGCCCACCATGCGGGTCAGCAGATAGTGCCCGCCCCAGTCCGGCACCAGCCCGATTTTCACGAAACTGGCGGAGAACCGGGCCTTGGGCGCGGCGTAGCGCATATCGCAGGCCAGCGCGAGATTGAGCCCACCGCCGGCGGCCGCGCCGTTGACGGCCGCGATCACCGGCTTGTCCATCTCGCGCATCAGACGCACCACCTCGCCCCCGGTGCGCATCCGCTGCTCGATGGTGGCGACGTCGTCGTTAGCCTGCAGTTCGGCCATGCCGGCGATGTTGCCGCCCGTGCAAAAGGCGTTGCCCACGCCGGTAATCACCACGCAGCGCACCGCGCGGTCGGTGGCGACGTCGTGCAAGCGCGCCAGCAGGTCTTCGCGCATGGCGCCCTCAAAGGCGTTCATGGCCTGCGGGCGATTGAGCGTAATCAGCGCAACGCCGTCTGCCAGTTCAAACAGCAGGTCTGCGCTCAAGCGCTACACCCGCACGTTTTTGAACTGCCAGGCGTCGTCCAGATCGAGGTCTTCCGGAAACAGCTGGCCGCGCTCGAACAGCGGCGTCCAGTCCGAGTAGGCACCAACGACCGGGCCGAGATAGGGCATACAGATTTCGAGGTTGCGGCGGTAGTCCATTTCATCCGGCTCAACGATGCCGAGCGCCGGATTCTCCATCGCCCAAATCATGCCGGAGAGCACCGCCACCGTGACCTGCAGGCTGGTCGCGCTGTTGTGCGGCACCAGCGCGCGGGCTTCTTCGATTTCGAGCTGCGAGCCGTACCAGTAGGCGTTTTTGGCGTGGCCGGCCAGCAGCACGCCAAGTTCATCCACGCCGGAGACGATGTCGTGCATGAGGATGCGTTTGCGGTCTTGCAGCTGCCAGTTGCGGCCGGCGAACTCGTGAACGGAGAGCACGGCGGAGTCGCTGGGGTGGTAGGCGTAATGCACGGTGGGGCGGTAGGTCACGGTCTCGCCTTCGCGGTGCGTGAGGTAGTCGGAAATCGAAATCGACTCGCCGTGGGTAATAAGAAACCCGTGATAGTGGCCTTCCATCGGCGTCCAGCTGCGCACCTTGGTGCCGGCGCCGGGGCGCATGAGATAGATGGCGCTGTCGCGGCCAAAGTCGTGGCGGCGGCCGTCGGCCGGTAGCGCGCGTTCGTGCGTGCCCCAGCCGAGCTCGGCGGGCTGCGAGCCTTCGCTCACAAAGCCGTCCACCGACCAGGTGTTCACAAACTCGCCCACTTCCTTGGGCACGCTGGGGGTTTGGGTGTCGCGCTCGGCGATGTGGATGACTTTAACGTTCAGCTTCGCGGCCAGCGCCGCCCACTGCTCGCGGGTGGTCGGCTCGCCGGGGGCGAGACCAAGGTCGGTCGCGATGTTAATCAGCGCCTGCTTCACAAAGTGCGAGACGAGGCCGGGATTTGCGCCGTGGGTAATCACCGCGGTGGCGCCGCCGGGCCGCTTCTCGCGCAGCGCCAGCGCCGACTCGCGCAGCGCGTAGTTGGAGCGCAGGGAGGGTGGAATGCTGGGGTCGGTATAGCCGCCCGGCCAGGGCTCGATGCAGGTGTCGAGATACAAGGCCTGACGTTCGCCGGCGTATTCGATCAGCGCCACGCTGGACACATCCACCGACAGGTTCAGCAGGAAGTCGCCCGCGCCGACCAGCGGGTCTAGCACCTGACGATAGTTTTCGCGGTCGAGCGGCTGCACCACGAACTTCACGCCAAAGGCTTCGGCCTCGGCGCGGCCCGCCTCATCGGCGGTGATGATGGTCATGCGCTCCGGCGTGAGGCCCCCGATGTGGCGCAGGATGAGCGGCAACACGCCTTGGCCAATGCTCCCGAAACCCACAAAAACGAGCCGGCCGTGAAACTGGGTGTGCTGACGCGACAGGGCGTCGGAGGAAGCGGTAGTGGTCATCGTGTTCTCCAGAGCAGGGGGTGGAAAGCGCAGTCTGGCGGCGTTTGATGACACCGCCAGCGCGGGCGTGAAGCGCTGCGATTGTAGCGACGAGGTAAGGCCCTGTCCTGCCGCACCGCGGCGGTGGCGCAGGGCGTAAGATGCGGGCACGCTCGCTCGCCGCTTATCGCGCCGCGAACCGGCCGTCTCAAACTAAACAAGGAGATCAAACGTGACTGACGTGAACAAAGTCTGGCGCCTGCGCAAACGCCCGGTGGGCGTCATCGGCGATGACGTGCTGAGCTACGACGAAGAGCCGATTCCCACCCCGGCCGACGGCCAGTTTCTGGTGAAGATGGACTATCTCTCGCTCGATCCCACCAATCGCATCTGGATGAGCGACATGGATCAGTACATGCCGCCGGTGGCGCTGGGCGATCCGATGCGCGGCGCGATTTGCGGCACGGTGGTGAGCTCGAAGCATCCCGACTTCGCGCCGGGGGATTTGGTCAGCGGTCTGGGCAGCTGGTCGAAATATCAGATCGGCATCCCGGGCTACATCAACAAGATGGGGCCGCTGGGCGGTTTGTCCGTTTCGGATGCGTTCGGGCTGTTTGCGATCGTGGGTCCCACGGCCTACTTCTGCCTGATGGATCTGGGCACGCCCAAAGCCGGCGAAACCGTGGTGGTGTCTGCCGCCGCCGGTGCGGTGGGTTCGATAGTGGGGCAGATCGCGAAAATTCAGGGTTGCCGCGCGGTGGGTCTGGCCGGCAGCGATGCCAAGTGCCAATGGATTGTGGACGAGCTCGGCTTCGATGCCGCCATCAACTACAAGACCGAAAACGTGGCCGAGGCGCTCAAGCGCACCTGCCCGCAGGGCATCGACGTGTACTTCGACAACGTGGGCGGTGACATTCTGGACGCCTGCCTGAAGCAGATGAATCTGTTTGGGCGCATTCCCACCTGCGGGCTCATCTCGCAGTACAACGCCACCGGCGATGTCCCGGGTCCCAAGAACTACCCGATGATTCTCATGCAGCGCGTGAAGATTCAGGGCTTCATCGTGCTCGACTACATGGACCGCTACCCCGAAGCCATTGCCGCGCTGGGCGGCTGGATGCGCGAAGGCAAGCTCAAGTTCAAGGTCGACATGGACGAGGGCCTGGAGAACGCGGTGAAGACCGTGCGCAAGCTCTACACCGGCGAGAACACCGGTAAGTTGATGCTGAAGGTGTAAGGCAGACTGAGGCTCGCGCTCAAACCCCGTTCGTTCTGAGCCAGCGTGTGTTGAGTCAAGCAAGGGTTCTGGTGTTGGGCGTTGTGCCTGCCCGTTCATGCTTCGACAGGCTCAGCACGAACGGGGGATAGGCCGAAACGGGGGATAGGCCGAGTCACGGCGATGTGACAGGCCGATCCGGTGTGGCGCCCTTTAGCCTTTGTTGCGGTCTGCCCCGTGCCGATCTGCGCGCTCAAATCCCGTTCGTTCTGAGCTAGCGGGTTTGAATTCAAGCAGGCTCGCTGGTGTTGGGCCTTGTGCCTGCCCGTTCATGCTTTCGACAAGCTCAGCACGAACGGGGGATAGGCCAAAACGGGGGACCGGCCGAAGCGGGGGATAGGCCGAAGCGGGGGATAGGCCGAGTCGCGGCGACGTGACGGGCGCGCCAGTGACCGACTGAGCGAGTGACCGGCTGAGCGAGTGTGATGCCTCCGGCCTTCGTTATCGTGCACCCCGCAGCAGATCTGTGCGCTCAAACCCCGTTCGTCCTGAGCTTGTCGAAGGATGAACGGGTAGCCGGTGGCGGGCGCTTGCTCAGCGCTGCTCGAACGCTTGCCACTGCGGCGCGGCCATTTCTTCCACAAACCGCCCGTAGGTCCACGGCCAGCTCGCTGGCACACCGTTTTTGTCGAGATACCAGCTTTTGCAGCCGGTGGCCCAGATGCTTTTTTTAGCCGCTTCGATGCGCGCGGCTTCAAACGCCTGCGCGGCCTGCGGCGCGGCGGAAATTTCGCTGGCCGCACCCTCGCGCAAACGGGCCATCAGCTGCAGCACATAGTCGAGTTGCAGCTCGGCGATTTTGATCAGCGAGAAATTGCCCACCGGGCCGTTGGGGCCGTTGAGCAAAAAGAAATTGGGGAAGCCGGGCACGGAGAGCGAGAGATACGCCATCGGCCGCTCCGCCCACACCGTATCGAGATCGAGGCCGTCGCGCCCCAGCACCACGGTCGGTCGCACGAAGCGGTCGGCGCGAAAACCGGTGGCGAGCACCAGCACATCCAGTTCATGCAGCACGCCGTCGGCGGTGCGCACGCCGTTGGCTTCGATGCGCTCGATGCCGCTGGTCACCAGCTGCGCGTTGGGCTGCTGGATGGCGTCGTAAAAATTCGCGGAGAACACCAGCCGCTTGCACGCCGCGCGGTAGTTGGGGCGTAGCCGCTCGCGCAGTTCAGGGTCGCGCACGCTGTTCTCGAGGTTTTGCAGGCAACGGCGCTCGATGGATTTCATGCCGGGCGAGTCCGCGTCGATGATGGCCGCCGAGACAAAGTCCACCATCATCGTGGTGGCCTGTTCGCGGATGGCGTCGATCTGTGCCGGGTCGCTGGCGAAGGCCGCGCGCTGCTCAGGCGTATAGCCCGGATTCTCAATCGCCATTACCCACTGCGCGGTGCGCTGAAAGAGCGAGAACGCCGCCACGCGCGGCACCAGCGCCGAGGTGATCTGGATGGCGGTAGAGCCGGTGCCAATCACGCCAACGCGTTGGCCAGCTAGCGCCACCGAATGATCCCACTGCGCGCTGTGAAAGCTCGCGCCGGCGAAATTTTCCAGCCCCGGCAGGTGTGGCTGATTGGGATGATGCAGAACGCCGGTCGCTGCGATGAGAACGTCGGCCTCATCCGTGCGGCCGTCGGCCAGCGTCAGGCGCCAGCGGCCGTTAAGCCATTCGCTGCGGGTGATTTCGGTGTTGAGCTGGATGCGCGGCATCACGCCGTACTTCACGGCCACATGCTCGAAATACGCCTGAATCTCGTGGCCCGGCGCGAAGGTGCTGGACCAGGACGGATTCGGTTCGAAGCTGTAGGTGTACAAGTGCGCGGGCACATCGCAGGCAATGCCGGGATAGGTGTTCTCGCGCCAGGTGCCGCCCACGCGCGAGGCCTTTTCGTAAATCACGTAGTTGCTGAAACCTGCGCGTTCCAGCCGGATGCCAGCCAGGATGCCGGCCATCCCCGCACCGATCACAACGACGCGTAGCGGGCGGGGGGTGAGTGTGGTCATAGAAAGCTTTCTGGCTCGTACGGGCCTCAGGCCAGCGTGTGATAAACGTTCTGCACGTCGTCGTCTTGTTCCAGACGGTCGACCAGTTCCAGCACTTCCTTGGCCTTGTCTTCCGGCAAGTCGGCGCTGGTGGTGCACACGTACTCGTGCTCGGCGGAGATGGGCGTGATGCCGCGGTCTTCCAGCGCTTTCTGCACCTGCCCGAAGTCCGGGAAATTGCAGCGGACGATGAGCAGGGGCTCGCCCTTTTCGCCTTCGCCTTCGCCCATTTCTTCCAGGCCGTGGTCAATCAGGTAGAGCTCGAGGTCGTCCTGATCGATACCGGTGGGATTGAGCTTGAACACGCCCATGCGATTGAACATGAACGACACGCTGCCGTTCACGCCCAGACTGCCGCCCAGCTTGTTGAAGATGCTGCGCACCGAGGCCACGGTCCGCACCGGATTGTCGGTCGCGGTTTCCACCAGAATCGCCACGCCGTGCGGCGCGTAGCCTTCGTACATCACCACATCGTAGTTGGTGGCGTCTTTGCCGGAAGCGCGCTTGATCGCGGATTCCACCTTGTCTTTCGGCATGTTCACCGCGCGCGCGTTCTGAATCACGCGGCGTAGCGCCGGGTTGCTGGCCGGATCCGGGCCGCCGGCGCGGACCGCAATGGTGATGTCCTTGCCGACGCGGGTGAAGGCCTTGGCCATGCGGTCCCAGCGGGCAAACATGGTGTGTTTACGGGTTTCGAAAATACGTCCCATTGTGAGTCAACCTTGAGAGCGGAATTAGAGGATTCGGCCGGTGGCCGTCAGAGCGGCATGATTGCCGCTTAAGGCGTGGGTGACAAGCTTGGGTGAGCGCCCATACATGCTTCGACAAGCGGAGCTACCCACGGGGTTGAGGCTGTCAGTGCACCGTTCGCCCTTGTCGAAGGGCGGATTGTTGCACTGGAGATCTGGACGCCCGCCCGTTCATCCTTCGACAAGCTCAGGACGAACGGGGTTTGGGACTCGTGACTCTCGGAGGTTTTACCTCTCAGCTCAGTTCACCGTTCGCCCTGAGCCCGTCGAAGGGCGAGAGCGGAGGCACCAATCTGACCGCATGGGCAACTGGTGCAGGCCTCGCCCGTTCATCCTTCGGCAAGGACGAACGGGGTTCAGCACTTGCCTGGCGCCTTACGCCGCCCGCGCCATCCGCCCCTTCCCGAATCGCAACAACTGACCAGAGAACGTATTCGTCTCCTTGTCGTTCTCGATGGTGATTTGGCCGTTGACCAGAATGTAGCGATAACCCTGCGCGCGCTGGATACGGCGCCATTCGCCGCCCGGCAGGTCGTGCACGATTTCGCCCGGCAGCACGTTCAGGTTCTCGTAGTCGTACACGATGATGTCGGCCGGCGCCCCGCGACGGATCACGCCGCGGTTCTCGAAGCCGGCGACCATTGCCGGCAGGGTACTCAAGCGCCAGTGCGCTTCTTCCAGACTCATCATGCCGTGCTCGCGCACCGCCTTGCAGATGGTTTCCGTGGGGTAGCGCCCGGCGGTCAGGAACTTGGTGTGCGCGCCGCCGTCGGAGACGCCAAAAATCACATACGGGTTGTCGACGACTTCGCCCATATAGCCCGGCCAGGTGTTGGTGCCGGCGGCGAAGAATTCGGTTTTGAGTTTGTCGTGCACGGCGATGTCGAGCAGGGCGTCGACCGGATGTTTGCCCAGCTTCTCGGCAATCGCGCCGATCATCATGTCGCGATATTGCTCGGTTTCCGGGGAGGCCGGGCCGGTGACCACCAGCTGCGGAATGCCGGAGGTGACCAGCACGGGCATCTGGCTTTTCAGCACCGCGCGCCGCGCCGGGTCGGCAAACTTGGCGAGCTTTTCTTCCACCGTGCCGAGGCAGGCTTCGCGCCACGCCGGGCGCTCGTCCCACAGGTTCCAGTCTTCCAGCGTGAAGCCGTAGCCGGCGTCGGTAGTGAGGCCCTGACCGTAAACACGCAGGCCGCGCTGGTGGCAGCTGTTCAGCCATTTGAGGCTGCCGCGATGCACTTCCGGCTTGTGGTCGTAGACCTGCAGCACGTTCCACACCATGGGGCGACCGGAGATCTCGGTCAGGCGTTCGAGGTGCGCCTGATCGCGCGCGACCGAGCCGGAGGCGATGGTCATCTGCATAAAGCCTTCGTTGCGCTTGCCGAGCACCGCGGCGAGGCGCTCGCAGGTTTCGTCGTGCATGACGTCGGTCACCATCGGGGTGCCGTCGTAATCAAGCTGGACGGCCGCCGGGCCATCAGGCATCAGGCGCTGGGCGGACCAGCCGCAGCCGCCGGCGTCGAGGGATTCTTCAAACAGGCGGCAGATTTCTGCGTGTTCTTTCTCGGTGGGCATGCGCCCGGCCTTGGCGTCTTCCAGCCCCATCACCCACACCAGTAAGGGGCCCACCGGCACATAGGGCAGGATGTTCATGGCTTTAGGCGCGCGGTCGACGCTGTCGAGAAACTCGGGGAAGGTGGTCCAGTCCCAGGGCATGCCTTCTTTCATCGACACATAGGGCACGGCTTCGACGCGGGTCATGGAGAGCATGGCGCGTTCGCGCTCTTCCGGGCGCACCGGCGCAAAGCCAAAGCCGCAGTTGCCGATGGCGGCGGAGGTAATGCCATGCCAGCCGGAGAGGGTGCAGTAGGGATCCCAGAACAGCTGGGCGTCATAGTGCGTGTGAAGGTCGACGAAGCCCGGGGCGACGATGCAGCCGTGGGCGTCGATTTCGCGTTTGCCGGAATGGGCAGGGAGTCGGCCGATGTCGGCCACCACGCCGTTTTTGATGCCGACGTCGGCGCGATAACGGGCGACGCGCGTGCCGTCGATGAGCATGCCGTTACGGATCACCAAGTCAAACTCAGCCATGAAATTCTCCCCTTAAGCCCATGCGTCGACGGGCGCGTTGTTGGAATGCGTGAGCCGGAATTTAGCACCTGCCGCGCGGGCCGCCCACTGCCCGCTGCTTGCTTCAAGCGAGAGGCCGGTGTACCTAGAACCCCCAACCCAAAAGCAACCATGCGCAAGCAGGAGGACTCATGCCCGTCGCCACTCTCGAACGCACGCTGAACGCGCCACTCGATTACTGCTGGGCCTGGCTCGCCGACTTCGGCGCGCTGGATAAGCTCCATCCGCCGGGCAACCTCACCGAATTCACCTGCGAAGGCAGCCATATTGGCGCGCGCCGCTACGCGCGCTTCAAGCCGGAGCTGGGTGTGGACGGGCAAATTATTGAGCGACTGGACGTGGCCGTGCCGCAGCGAGTTATCGTCTACTCCATCGTTGAGAACTATCCGCTGCCCATGCTGGATTACGTGGCGGTGGTGCATTTCAGCGAGGCCGGTCAGGGCAAGACCCAGATTCGCTGGGAAGGTCACTACACCGAAGGCGCGCTGCCCGCGGCCCAGATGGATCCGCTGCTGCAGGACTTTTATGGTCTGTTTATGGGCAATATCGAGAAGGCCTATGCGCTGGGCAAGCAGGCGGGGGAAACGCCTTACTGAGGCCGACGCGCTGGCGGGTCCGCATTAATCCCGATGCCCCTGTTCGGTCTGAAATTGCGGAAGAACGAGCGGTGAAAACCGCGGCCCGTTCATGCTTCGACAGGCTCAGCACGAACGGGGGAGATGCCGAGGCACGGACGGGCGAGATGCCGAGGCACGGACGGGGGAGATGCCGAGGCACGAACGGTGGAGATGCCGAGGCACGGACGGGCGAGATGCCGAGGCACGGACGGGCGAGGCCGAGCCGCGAACGGCGGAGAGGCCGCGCCACGAGCGGGGTGAGGCCGCGCCAGCGAGATATCGCCTCGCCCCAACATCGGTGGCAAAGCATTTAAAACCCGTTCGGGCTGAGCCTGTCGAAGCCTGAACGGGTTGGCACGACCTTCACCATCGTGCCTGGCGCCGACGTCAAACCCGCGGCCTAAGCAGGAACAGGCGACAAGCCCCGCAGAGGACATCCAATGCGCCTCAAGGCCCAAGCGCCCTCAGCGCGTGCGGCGCGGTGCTTTATCGAGCCTGCGTTCGGGCAACAGGCCGGCCAGTTCGCCAGCGTCCAGATCCCGCCAGTGACCGGGCTTCAGATTGCCCAGCTTCACGTTGATGATGCGCAGCCGGCGCAGTTTCAGCACTTCAAAGCCAAAGTACTCGCACATGCGGCGAATCTGCCGGTTGAGCCCTTGCGTGAGGATGATGCGAAAACTTTGGCGGTCGACTTTGAACACCTGACAGGGCTTGGTTTTGGTGCCGAGGATCGGCACGCCGGCGCTCATCGCGGCCACGAATTCTGGCGTCACGGTTTGATCCACTGTGACCAGATATTCCTTCTCGTGGTGATGCTCGCTGCGCAGGATGTCGTTGACGATATCGCCGTGGGTGGTGAGCAGGATGAGGCCTTCGGAATCCTTGTCGAGCCGGCCTATCGGAAAAATCCGCGCCGGATGACGCACGAAATCGATGATGTTGGTGGGGTCGCGGCGGTCGGTGGTGCAGGTCACGCCCACGGGCTTGTTGAGCGCGATATACACCTGCTTTTTGCGGGTCGCGATGCGGCGACCCTTCACGCTGACTTCATCGCCCTCGTTGACCGCGGTGCCCAAACCGGCCACCGCGCCGTTCACCCGCACCTGACCGCCGGCAATCAGCGCGTCGGCCTCGCGTCGGGAGCAGAGGCCGGAATCGGCAATGAATTTATTCAGGCGCAAGCGGCTGCCCGGAGTGGCGTCTGCTTCATTGCCGCGCCTCGCTTAACCCAGCAGGGTTTTGGCCTGTGCCCGCAGTTCGATCTTGCGGATCTTGCCGGAGGAGGTCATGGGATAGCCTTCGGTAAAGATCACATGCCGCGGAATCTTGTAGCTCGCGATCTTGCCCTTCATGCGGTTGATGAGGTCATCCGCGCTCACCGACTGGCCGGCTTTGAGGATCACAAACGCCACCGGCACTTCGGCCAGACGCGGATCCGGATAGGCGACGACGGCGGCATCCATCACTTCCGGCATCTTGCGCAGATAGGCTTCGACTTCGGCCGGCGAGACGTTTTCGCCGCCCACTTTCAGCATGTCCTTGTAGCGCCCCAGAAACACCAGATGGCCGTCGGCGCGCAGTTTCGCCATGTCGCCGGTATGCAGCCAGCCTTCGGCGTCGATGGTTTCGCGGGTGGCTTCGGGTTTATCCCAATAGCCCTTCATCACCGCATAGCCGCGTACCCACAGTTCGCCCGCTTCGTCGATCGGCTGTTCAACGCCGGTCTCCACATTGACCACGCGGAATTCGTAGTCATTCATGGGATAGCCGGAGGCGTGCACGCGTTGTTCGCGGGTATGCAGCGGATTATTGACCGACACATAGGCCCAGGACTCGCTCATGCCAAAGCCGGAGATGGTGGGGCAGAAGGTGTCCTGCACGCGCTCTGCAATGGGGATGGTGCTTTCAACGCCGGAGGGCAGGGTGCCAATGCGCACCTTGAGCTGGCGCGCGTGGCGCTCCTGGGCGGTGAGCAGATCGAGCCAATGCGCTTCGAAGCCGTGGAGCACGGTCGCGCCCTCGGCCTCGGCCAGGTCGAGCGCTTTCTCGGCGTCGAACATATCCATCATCACGTGCCGCGAGCCGCACAGCACGCTCATCATCACAATCTCGCTGAAGGCGTAGATGTGGAACAGCGGTAGGTAGTTCATGTGCACTTCGTATCGCGTGTAACCCATCACCTGCGCCCGCTCATGCGTGGAGCGGATGGGTTGATGGCTGTGCATCACGCCTTTGGGATTGCCGGTGGTGCCCGAGGTGTAGGCGAGCATCATGAGGCTGTCTGGATCGACCGCGTCGGCGCGCGCGGTCAAGGTGTCGTCGCTAATAGAAGCGCCAGCGGCGATAAACGCCTCCCAGCCGGTGGCGTTGGGCAGGCGCAGTTCGCCGAGCACGACGAGCCGTTTCAAATCAGGGTAGTTCTCGACCTTGAGGCCGTCGGCCGTTTGCTCAATCGAGGGCATCGACTCCATCAGCATGCCCTGATAGTCCACCGGGCCCGAGCGGTCGAGGCTGATGAGCGTGCCGCTACGCGACTGGGTGACGGTGTAGGCCACGTCGTCGGTGCGGTAGCGGGTGTTGAGCGGCACGATGCAGCCGCCCACGCGTGCGATCGCAAACATCAGGAACAGCCATTCCGGCCGGTTGGTCATCCACAGCGCGACATGCTCACCCGGCTGCACGCCCAGCGCGATAAGGGCCTTGGCCACGCGATTGGTTTCGTCGTTGAACTCCGTGTAGGTCCAGCGCTC
>Ga0164295_10003672_pt1 | contig 12259 bp, 11 predicted proteins | sample GEODES006metaG_FD_111798 | JGI IMG/M metagenome (GOLD analysis project Ga0164295, IMG submission 111798) | Oligotrophic lake water microbial communities from Sparkling Lake, Wisconsin, USA - GEODES006 metaG | ecosystem: Environmental > Aquatic > Freshwater > Lake | place: USA: Sparkling Lake...
GAGGAACTGGCCAAGCGCTGTGCGGAGCATCTGGCCGGGGCGCAGGCACGGATCGAGGCGGCACTGGCTTCATCGGAAGCCGACGAGAACTGACCCGGCCGCACGGGCGAATCGAATTCATGTTCGACTGATGAACGGCCGCGCTGAGAGAAACCCGCACCCTGAATCAGCCTGCACGGGCCAACGTCGGGCAATATGACACACCGAACACCTCTGGCGGCGAAAGGATCCCGATGGTCGACAGCCGAGTCGCAGTCGTCATAGGCGGTGCCTCAGGGATCGGCTGGGCCACCGCACGCGTGCTTGCCGGTGAGGGCTGCCGGGTGACGATTGCCGACCGCAACGCCGACGGTGCCGCACAGTGCGCCGCCGAACTCGGTGACCCGCACACCTGGGCCGCAGTCGAAGTCACCGACGAGGACAGTGTCGCAGCGCTGTTCGACGGCGTGGTCGCCCGCGAAGGCGTGCTGCATGTGGTGGTGAATTGCGCCGGGTTCAGCGGGTTCGGCCTGATTACCGAACTCGACGCCGAGCAGTTCCGCTCCGTGGTCGACGTGTGCCTTACCGGCGGATTCCTGGTGATCAAGCACGCGGGCCGGCACTTCTCCCCCGGCGCGGCCCTGGTCTCGCTCACTTCGCTCAACGCCCGACAGCCGGCGATCGGCATGAGCGCCTACTGTGCAGCCAAGGCCGGACTGTCGATGCTCACCCAAGTCGCAGCGCTCGAACTGGGACCACACGGGGTTCGGGTCAACGCCGTCGCTCCCGGATTCGTGCACACCCCGCTGACCGAGGGAGCAGCGATCATTCCGGGCGTGCTCGAAGACTATGTGGAGAACACCGCTCTGGGCCGTGCCGGCACCCCCGAGGAGATCGCCGCCGCGGTGGCATTTCTCTGTTCGCCGCAAGCATCGTGGCTCACCGGCGAGATCCTCGATCTCAACGGCGGAGCGCATCTCAAGCGCTACCCAAACATTCACGAACACCTGACCAAGCTGATGGGACAGTGACGTGAAGACCGAATTCACTCTGAGCCAGAAGCGCGCGCTGGCCGTCGTGACCGGGTTGGCCCTACTTTTCGGCGCCTACTTCCTGCGTCGCTACTTCATGTTGATCGTGATCGCGGCCATCGTGGCCTACCTGTTCACTCCCCTGTACAACCGCCTGCGCGCCAAGATCAACGGCGGGCTGGCAACAACGCTGACCGTCCTGGCCGCTCTGGCCACCGTCGTCATCCCGGTCATTGCAGTGGTCTCCCTTGCGACGGTTCAGATTTCGCGCATGCTGATCGGTGTGTCGGAGTGGGCCAAGACCGCAGATCTGAACGCGCTCGGCGACAAGGCGATTAACACGGTCAACCAACTGCTGGGCAGGCTTCCATTCCAAACCCCTACGATCACGCTGGAATCGCTACGCAGCAACCTCGGCAAGGTGGCTCAAACCATCGGAGAATGGCTGCTACACACGCTCAGCGGCGCTGCCGGTGGCGCGATCGGTCTCATTACCTCGGCAATCATCTTCCTCTACGTTTTGATATCGCTTCTTGTCAACCAGACGGAGCTGATCACCCTGATCCGTCGGATGAACCCTCTCGGCGAGGAGGCCAACGACCTGTATCTGGCCAAAATGGGCGCCATGGTGAAGGGAACGGTCAAGGGCCAGTTCATCATTGCGCTCATCCAAGGCACTCTCGGCGCGATATCGATCTATATCGCCGGCTTCCACGACGCCTTCTTCGTCTTCGCAATACTGCTGATCGCCCTGTCCGTCATTCCCCTTGGCAGCGGCATCGTGACCATTCCATTCGGCATCGGCATGATGTTGTTCGGCAACGTCGCCGGCGGCGCGTTCGTGGTGCTGTTCCACCTCATCGGCATCACCAACGTGGACAACTTCCTGCGCCCCATACTTGTACCGCGGGAGGCACGACTGGACCCCGCCCTGATGCTGCTGTCGGTGTTCTCCGGAATCGCCATGTTCGGCTTCTTCGGCATCATTCTGGGTCCGGTGCTGATGATCGTGATCGTCACCACCATCGCGGTGTATCTCGCGGTCTACAAGGGTGTGGCGATGGAGACCGAGTCACCGCCCGAACAGAAGCGCAAATTACTCAAGCGCCGTCAGTCCAAGATAGAAGCCAAGACCGCTACCGGCGAATCCGCAACACCGCCTACGTCAACCGCTCCTTGAGGAACTCCACGACCCGCTTGCGGGCCTCGTAGGCCGGCTGTCCGTCGACCTCGCGCACCTCCAGGGTCAGCACCGAATGCGCCGTCCTCCCGAACCCGCCGGCGTTACCGGGCGAGGAATCGATCTCAATGACTTCGAATGCGTCCCCGAGCCGATCCTTGAGGGTCGCGAACCGCTCGCCCGGAGCCATCGGGTCGCCGCTGAACCGCAGTCCCAACGCACATAGGCCGTCCTCGGCAGCGCGCTTCTCGATGACCTTCATTTCCCGTTCCGACAGTCCGGGATCGCGCTTCTGTTTGGGGGTCAACGCGAGCGGCACCGAAGGCTGACTGAGCACCGGCGCGAGAACGCTGTCATCGACCGCCGCGGCCAGCGCGAAGCCACCCGAGAAGCACTGGCCGATCACGCCGACGCCCTTGCCCGGAGTCTTGGCGTTCAGGTCACGGGCCAGCGCTCGCAGATAGTTGGCCACCGGCCGCTCCCGGTTGGTGGCAAGGGCGGCGAACTCCTTCGCCACACACCCACGCAGCAGCACCGGCACCATCCCCGGACGCAACGCCGGGGCACCGGGCGTGCCGTAGAGCGAAGGAATGACCACGGTGAAACCGTTGTCCACCAAATGGTTTCCTAACGCGAGGACACCGGGGTGGACACCGGGCATCTCCGGGATGAGGACCACGCCGGGTCCGGATCCCTTGCGGTAGACGTCATGGGTGAATCCGGCTGCACTGAATGGTTCACACATCCAGCCGGTGAGATCTGCTTCGGGTGCGGTCATCGTGGTTCCTATCGTTTCGCGGTCAGCGGCGGTTGGGTTTGGGTCGCTACAGCCAGAGTTCGGAAGTCCTCGTCGGTGCCCGCACCGGTGATGGCCAGTTGCACGGGGCCAACCGGGCTGGTCAGCCGGGTGGTCCATACCGGCTCGGTACCTTCACCGCCTTGGTAGACGACCCATTTCACGCTCTCGACATCCTGCGCGCCACTGGGGTAGACGGAATTGTGGATCGACTGCACGAGGGCTGTCTCATCGGCGTCGCTCTGGGTGAGGCTGACGAACATCTTCGACGGGGCGATGTACCCGACCCGGGCGAGCACCGCCCGTTGCCGCTCGCCGGTGCGCGGATCAGTACGCCCAGCTTCGATACCGGAGCGGGTGCCGGAGTTCGGCTGCCAGCCGGCGGGCAGCTTGGGCAGTCGGATCGGGAAATCAAGGGCATCGGCGTCGGCCTGCAGGGCCGCTGCCGCGTCATAGGCCGGAGCCATGCCGTCGGCCGGTCCGTTCGGCCGAAAAGAACACATCCCCACCAGTCCGGCGAGCACCATGCAGGCCACCACCAGCGGCGCCAGCGACCAGAACATGTCGCGGCCGTCCTGAAGCAACCTCGGCTTGGCCGGTTTCGCAGCCGGAAGACCGGCCTCTGGCGGCTGGTCCGGCGGGCTGGTCATAGAAGTCAGTATCCCAGGTCTAGACGAGCGACCTGGTTCTGGGACAATCTGCGCATGCCTGAAGGCCGTCGCCGTGAAGCCCCCGACCGAAACCTAGCCCTGGAGTTGGTCCGGGTCACCGAGGCAGGTGCGATGGCGGCCGGACGCTGGGTCGGCCGAGGGGATAAGGAGGGCGGCGACGGCGCCGCCGTCGACGCGATGCGCCAACTGGTCAATACCGTCTCGATGCGCGGTGTGGTGGTCATCGGTGAGGGCGAGAAGGACAACGCACCGATGCTCTACAACGGTGAGGAAGTCGGCAATGGGGACGGGCCGGACTGCGACTTCGCTGTCGACCCCGTCGACGGCACGACCCTAATGAGCAAGGGCATGCCCAACGCGATCTCGGTTCTGGCGGTAGCCGAACGCGGTGCGATGTTCGACCCGTCGGCGGTGTTCTATATGAACAAGATCGCCGTGGGCCCCGATGCCGTCGGCGTCATCGACATCACCGCACCGATCGGCGAAAACATCCGGCGCGTCGCAAAGGCCAAAAACTCGTCGGTCGCCGACCTCACGGTGTGCATCCTGGACCGGCCGCGCCACCAGCAGCTGATCGCCGAGGTGCGCGACGCCGGCGCCCGGATCCGGCTGATCACCGACGGTGACGTCGCCGGTGCGATCTCGGCCTGCCGGCCCGGCTCGGGTACCGACATCATGGCAGGCATCGGTGGCACACCCGAGGGCATCATCACCGCAGCGGCCATCCGCTGCATGGGTGGAGAGATCCAGGCGCAGCTGGCTCCAACAGACGATGCCGAGCGGCAGAAGGCTCTCGACCGCGGTCACGATCTGAGCCAGGTACTGGGCACCGGAGACTTGGTGTCCGGCGAGAACGTCTTCTTCTGCGCGACCGGAGTCACCGACGGCGACCTACTCAAAGGGGTTCGCTTCTTTGGTGGCGGCTGCACCACACAGTCGATCGTCATGCGGTCCAAGTCCGGCACCGTGCGGACCATCGAGTCCTACCACCGGCTGGCCAAGCTCAACGAGTACGCCGCGGTGGACTTCACCGGGGACACCTCTGCCACACACCCGCTTCCGTAGCGGCGACCTTCCGTAGCAACGACGAAAAAGGAAACATGACCATCCAGACCCCCGCAGACGGCGAATACCGGATCGAGCACGACACGATGGGTGAGGTCCGGGTTCCGGCCAAAGCCCTGTGGCAGGCCCAGACCCAGCGTGCGGTGGAGAATTTCCCAATCTCCTTCCGTGGCCTGGAACGGACTCAGATCAGGGCGCTCGGATTGCTGAAAGCGGCGTGTGCGCAGGTGAATAAGGACCTCGGCAAGCTGGCTGGCGACAAGGCAAACGCAATCATCGCTGCCGCCGGGGAAATTGCTGACGGACTGCATGACGACCAATTCCCGATCGATGTGTTCCAGACCGGTTCGGGAACCAGCTCCAATATGAATGCCAATGAGGTGATCGCGTCGATCTGCGCACGCAACGGTGTCACGGTTCACCCCAACGACGATGTCAATATGTCGCAGTCCTCTAACGACACCTTCCCGACCGCCACCCATATCGCTGCCACCGAGGCCGCGGTGCGCCAGCTCATCCCCGCACTCGAGGTTCTGCACGAATCCTTGACCACGAGGGCGCGAGCGTGGCGCACTGTGGTCAAGAGTGGGCGTACCCACTTGATGGACGCCGTTCCGGTCACGCTCGGCCAGGAGTTCGGCGGCTATGCCCGTCAGGTCGAGGCCGGCATCGAACGGGTCAAGGCAACGCTGCCCCGATTGGGCGAACTGGCCATCGGCGGCACCGCAGTGGGCACCGGTCTGAATGCCCCGGATGGCTACGGCGCCAAGGTGGTCGACGTCCTGGTGGCCCAGACCGGGCTGGCCGAACTGACCACGGCCAAGGATCCTTTCGAGGCCCAGGCGGCCCGCGACGGGCTGGTGGAGGCCTCCGGTGCGCTGAAAACGATCGCGGTGTCGTTCACCAAGATCGCCAATGACATCCGCTGGATGGGATCAGGTCCACTGACCGGCCTGGGCGAGTTACATCTGCCGGATCTGCAGCCGGGCAGCTCGATCATGCCGGGCAAGGTCAACCCGGTGATCCCCGAAGCGGTCACCCAGGTCGCTGCGCAGGTGATCGGCAATGATGCTGCCATCACCGTCGGTGGACTGTCGGGAGCGTTCGAGCTAAATGTCTATATCCCGATGATGGCCCGGAACCTGCTCGAGTCATTCACATTGCTGGCGAACGTCTCTCGCCTGTTCGCGGAGCGCTGCATTGACGGTTTGGTGGCTGATGAGGAGCGCCTGAAGCGGCTGGCCGAGTCCTCCCCGTCCATCGTGACCCCGCTGAACTCCGCGATCGGCTACGAGGAAGCAGCCGCGGTGGCGAAGGAAGCCCTCAAGCAGCACAAGACAATTCGGCAGACGGTGATCGACCGCGGTTTGATCGGCGACAAACTCTCCGAGGCTGAACTTGATAAGCGACTGGACGTGCTGGCGATGGCGAAAGTCCGCGACGAACGCTAGCGGCTCGGCGCCACGGTCTGGTAGCCGCGGATACCCAGCGGCGCGGTCAGGCTGTGTATCAACAAGCTGAGCGTCACGATCACGACGACGACCTGACTGATCAGGTCCGCGTGCTGGATCTCGCCGCGGTTGATCACCAGTAGGCCCAACACCACCGTGCCGATTCCACGGGGGCCGAACCACCCGATGAACAACCGACTGTAGAGCGGTACCTCGCTCCGAACCAACGCGATCAGTACTGCGACGATCCGGACCGCGAACAGCGCCAGCACGGCGAACAACACCACCCGCCAGCCGACATGACGCCAGCCATCGATCACCGCGAACGCGCCGAACATGGCGAAGACCAGTAACTCCAGGAGTTGCGCGGTGGCATCGGTGACCTGGTTCGGCACCTGGGCATTGCTGCGCTTGGCGACGAACGCGAACGCCAGTCCCCCGGTGAAAGCCGCCACGAAGCCACTGGCCTGCAGTCGTTCCCCAATCTCAAAACAACTCAACGCCACCGCCAGTGTGGCCAACTGCGCCCAGGTGTCACTCATCCATCCCCGGCGGTACGACCATGCGATCATCGCCCCGCCGAGCAGGCCGACCGCCACCCCGATGATCAGCGAGAGGACCTCGGTGCGAAAGATGAACCACTCCCAGTGACTCGGACGGGGATCAGTGCGCGCCGACGCCAGCGCGAGCGCCGCAAGCAGTGCGGCCAGCGCGAATCCGTCGTAGAAACCACTCTCGATCGACAGTGATCGCCGCACCTGCTCGGGGATCCGAGAGTCCTCGATCAGCGCGTCGATCAGGGCCACTTCGGTGGGTGCGACGATCGCTGCCAGGCACACGGCCTCCCACCATGGCAACACGGGCAGCAACACGGCTGCGGTCACAGACCCCAGGAGCAGGGTGAGTGGGATTCCAATGACGAGCAGCCGAAAGGTGATACGACCGCGCTGGAGCATGATGCGGGGGTCGAGTTTGGCCGCTTGGTCGAACAGGATGACGGTCAGGGCCAGTTGTGCGAGCACCGTGTAGCCCTCGGTTCCCGTACCGGCATCGAGCTGTTGGAGGCCGAACGGTCCGAATGCCATGCCGAGGATAAGGAAGATCAATGCCGGAGCGATGTACCACCGCTTGACCAGACCCGACATCGCGGCATAGCCGATCACCAGCAGGGTGAGGACGAGAGATGTGTTGTTATGCAAGGGATTCGGCTTAAGAGTCGACGCTGCGTCTGGGCTAAACGCCGTTGGTGGGACCGCCGGAATTGGCACCCGGTATGTCGGTGATCGGGAAGTTCGGCATCGGGGCTGGCGACGGTGTCGCCGGTAGCGTCGGAATCTCCTCAGCTGGGATGTCATGAAGCAGATTGGTCGGCGGTCCGTTTTCGCGACCCCCGTAGACGCTGCCCGGGGCCCGGTCGCCGAGCAGTTGACTGACCGTTACGAGGTGATAACCGTTGGCCTTCAGCACCGGAATGAACTGGTCCACCAGATCGACGGTGGACGAATAGGTGTCGTGGAACAGCACCACCGAACCGGGCTTGATCTGTGTCATCAACATGTACCGGGTGGCGGCGGTGTTGGAGTCGTTGATCCAGTCGAACGGGATCACATCCCAGAGGATTCCGGCCTGACCGTATCCGGCGGCGGCGGAGTTGACGACGTCGTTGGTCAGCCCGCCGGGCGGACGCCACAGTGTGGGGGTCTGCCCGGTCGCAGCGGTGATCGCATCATTGGCCTTGGTGAATTGCGCCGGGATTTCGTCCACCGGGATGGTCGTCATATTGGGGTGTTCCCAGGTGTGATTGCCGATCTCCATTCCGGCTTCGGCCACCCGTTTGGCACCACCGGGGTCAGCAGCCACCTTGTTGCCGATCATGAAGAAGGTGGCCTTCGCGTCAGCGTCGTTGAGGACCTTCAGTAATCGGTCGGTGAATGGGGTCGGACCGTCGTCGAAGGTCAATGCAACGCACTTGTCCACAGTGCAGTTCACCGGCTTTGCCACGGCGGTACGGGCCGACTCGGCACAACCGACGAGCACCAGGGCGACGAGCACCAGGGCGACAAGACCCGGGGCGAGCAGACGGCGCAGCACGCGCTGAGTTTACCCGGGGAGTCACGGCAGTGCGTCGGGGCTGATCTCCTCGAGCATCTCGGTGACCAGAGCCGCGATCGGCGATCGTTCACTGCGCATCAACGTGATATGGCCGAACAACGGGTGGCCCTTGAGCTTTTCAATCACTGCGGCCACCCCGTCGTGGCGGCCGACGCGCAGGTTGTCACGCTGGGCGACATCGTGAGTGAGCACCACCCGCGAACCTGCACCCAATCGGGACAACACGGTCAGCAGCACGTTGCGCTCCAGCGACTGCGCCTCATCGACGATCACGAACGAGTCGTGCAGCGAACGCCCCCGGATGTGGGTCAGCGGCAACACCTCGAGCATTCCACGGGAGAGCACCTCCTCCAGCACAGCCGGGCTGGCGAGTCCTTCGAGGGTATCGAAGACGGCCTGAGCCCAGGGGCCCATTTTCTCGCTCTCGCTGCCGGGTAGGTAGCCCAACTCCTGGCCGCCCACGGCGTAGAGCGGACGGAACACCACGACCTTGCGTTGGGTTCGGCGTTCGAGAACCGCTTCCAGGCCCGCACACAATGCCAGTGCCGACTTTCCGGTGCCGGCCTTGCCGCCGAGGGAGACGATTCCGACCGACTCGTCGAGCAACAGATCCAGCGCGACCCGCTGTTCGGCGGATCGGCCACGCAGTCCGAACACCTCGCGGTCGCCGCGCACAAGTTGGACGCGCTTATCGGCATTGACTCTGCCCAGGGCGTGCGAGGTACCGCCGAGCAATCGAACTCCGGTGTGGCAGGGCATGTTTCGCGCGTCAGCGATTTCAATCTCGCCCTCGGCGAAGAGACTGTCAATCTCTTCGGCCGATACATCGAGTTCGGCCATGCCGGTCCAGCCGGAAGTGATCACATCCTGGGCGTGGTACTCGTCGGCGGGCAGACCCACGGCGCCGGCTTTGACCCGAAGTGGGATGTCCTTGCTGACCAACGTGACCCGTTTACCCTCAGCGGCCAGGTTGGCCGCACAGGTCAGAATCCGGGCATCATTGGTATCGGTCCGGAAGCCGGCAGGCAGCACCGTCGGATCACTATGGTTGAGTTCCACGTGCAGGGTGCCGCCCTGGGTACCGATCGGCAGCGGTTGGTCGAGACGACCGTGTTCCAGTCGCAGATCATCGAAGAGCCTCAGCGCCTGACGGGCGAACCAACCCAGCTCGTGATGGTGCCGCTTGGCTTCCAGTTCGCTGATCACCACCAGCGGAACGACCACCTCATGTTCGGCGAACCGCGTACACGCCCAGGGGTCGGATAACAGGACTGAAGTGTCGAGCACATACGTCCTGGTGGGCGGGTGCGGATCGGTCACAGGCGCTCCTCTGGGCTCACTGGCCATCGCAGCCGACGCTACCCCGGTGCGCGCTTGCGGGGATGTGCGGCGCGCCGCCTGAGGGTTACGCGCGGACGAATTTCTTGAGCTGGGGATTCTCGCCCAGACCCCAGGCGACAATGCGGTCTGAGGCCACTTTCAGTGCCGCATCCCGGTCGAAGATTCCGGCCTCGGCGACGACACGCAGCTTGTCGGTGTATTCGAGAATATCGCCGCCGACGACGCCGAGTCCGGCCGAACGGCGCACGATGGCCCCGATCGTCTGGTCGGGGTAGCGCTGGAGGCAGTGCTCGACCAGGTCGTGGAAGAACTCCTCATGACGTTCCTCGTCGGTGGCGATCCGTCCGACCAGTCTCTTGAGAACCGGCTCGGTGATCCTGGCCTCAAGGTTGCGCATGTACACCGCGTGAGCCCGCTCATACAGGGCCATGAACACCAACGTCTCGATCTGGGTATAACTGTCGGCGCGGTAGCCGCGCATCACGTGGGCCACCCGGACCTCTTCGTCGGCGGTGGGGTCGAAGTTGCGGGTAACCACCAGGTACTCGCGAAGCGCAATGGCGTGCAAATTCTCCTCGGCGGTCCAGCGGCCCAGCCAACGGCCCCATTTGTCCTCCAGGATGAAGTGCTCGACCAGCTCGCGGTGGTAACCGGCGAGGTTGTCCTTGGTGATGAGCATGACCTCGAGGGCGTCGACGACGTCACGCGGCAGGGTGACCTGCGACGGATCCCAGTCCTTACCGCCCAGGAAGGCGAAGTTCTCGCCCTGGTCGAAGGGGACGTAATCGTGGGCGTACCACTCATCCGCAGTCGCCAGGTAGCGCGTCAGATTCTCGGCGACTACCGGCTCCAATTCGAGGGTCAGAGCGCTCGCGACAGGTTTGTGTGTCATGCGGTAACTGTAACTGATATTAACGGCTGTCTAAAAGCCAGGCGAACCCCGGCGTTTCGGTTTTACAGCGTCAGGCCCGGGTACAGGGGGTTGGCCGCGAGCAGCTCAGCGGAGGCGGCGCGCACCCAGTCCGCGGTGCTGTCCACCAGCGTGTACTTGGCCTTCGAGGTGCCGACGGGCTGGGTGTTGGAAAGTACCTCGACGACCAACTCAGCGACCCGGTCGAACTCAGCGGGCCCGAAGCCCCTGGTCGTCAGGGCCGAGGTTCCGAAGCGGATTCCGCTGGTGTACCAGGCGCCATTGGGATCGGCGGGAACGGAGTTGCGGTTGGTGACGACGCCGGCGTCGAGCAGAGCGGACTCGGCCTGTCGGCCGGTGAGGCCGAATGACTGCACATCGAGCAGCACGATGTGGTTATCGGTGCCATCGGTGACCAGACGCGCGCCGCGCCGCATCAACCCGTCGGCGAAGGACTTGGCGTTGTCGGCCACCCGCTGTGCATAGGCCCGGAAGGACGGTTGGCGGGCCTCCGCGAAGGCGACCGCCTTGGCAGCGATGACATGCGACATGGGCCCGCCGAGCACCATCGGGCAGCCCTTGTCCACGGCATCGGAGTACTCGGCGGTGGCCAGCACCAGTCCGCCACGCGGACCGCGCAGAGACTTATGCGTGGTGGAGGTGACGACGTGAGCATGCGGCACCGGGTCCTCGTCGCCAGTGAACACCTTGCCCGCCACCAGACCGGAGAAGTGCGCCATATCGACCATGAGCGTGGCGCCCACCTCGTCGGCGATCTCTCGCATCGTGGCGAAGTTCACCCGCCGCGGGTAGGCCGAGTAGCCGGCCACCAGAATCAGCGGCTTGAACTCCCGGACGGAAGCGGCGACGGCGTCGTAGTCGATCAACCCGGTCGCCGGGTCGGTGCCGTAGCTGCGCTGGTGAAACATCTTGCCGGAGATGTTCGGCCGGAACCCGTGGGTGAGATGACCGCCGGCGTCCAACGACATTCCCATCAGGCGTTGGCTGCCCAGCTTGGCTCGCAGACGTTCCCACTCGGACTCGGACAGGTCGTTGACATTCTTGACGCCGACCTCGCCCAGTGCGGGCGCCTCGATCCGGGTGGCCAGGATGGCCCAGAAGGCGACCAGGTTCGCGTCGATGCCGGAGTGCGGCTGGACATAGGCATAGGGAGCACCGAACAGCTCGCGGGCGTGCTCGGCAGCGATGGTTTCGATCTCGTCGACGTTCTGGCAGCCGGCATAGAAACGGTGCCCGACGGTGCCCTCGGCGTATTTGTCCGACAGCCAGGTGCCCATGGTCAGCAGAACCGCCGGTGAGGCGTAGTTCTCGCTGGCGATCAGTTTGAGTGATTCCCGCTGATCGACCAGCTCTTTCCGGGTGGCCGCGGCGATGCGCGGCTCGACTGATTCGATGACGCGCAACGCCGCCCGGTAGGCCTCCCCGGCGGTTGCGGCATAGTCGGCGCCGGGAGCGGCGCTGGCTGACACGATGGCTTCGGTAGTCATGCCGCAGAGCTTAGTCGCCGCTGCCCGGCACCGCGGTCAGCGGCACTGGAAACCAGTAGCTACACCTCGAGAATCCCCACAATCCCGTTGGTATCGGGGCGGTCGCGGCGAAACGTCAGAAGAGGCCGCTGATATTGCCGTTGGCGTCGACGTCGATGTTCTCGGCGGCGGGCACTTTGGGCAGCCCCGGCATCGTCATGAGATCACCGGCAATC
>Ga0164295_10003673_pt1 | contig 12257 bp, 4 predicted proteins | sample GEODES006metaG_FD_111798 | JGI IMG/M metagenome (GOLD analysis project Ga0164295, IMG submission 111798) | Oligotrophic lake water microbial communities from Sparkling Lake, Wisconsin, USA - GEODES006 metaG | ecosystem: Environmental > Aquatic > Freshwater > Lake | place: USA: Sparkling Lake...
CCTCCTGGTAGCATAACAGACACTGAAACTACATTTCCTTGAATCGATAGCACAGTTATACTTAATGACAAGCAGTCTAATGCTTCACTCGACGGCAAAAGCAACCAAGCGAATGGTAAACCGCTTTTAGCAGGAGCTATCCCGTTGTAAACAAGTGTAGAAGCTCCCCACGCATCATCGTAGGATTGACTATACCATCCTTGCCAGAGAAGCCCCAAAGTTGCGTTTTGATATTGTCCACGAATGATTTTCGTAGAGGACCACATATTAACTGCAGGAACCACACACACCTGCGCCTTTGTAGGTTGTCCGGTCAATGCATTGACGCCAGTAACAGTAGCAATTTTGGTAGTAGAATCTAAAACAACACTTGCATTTGGGTGCGTGTGCCATGTTGCCATTATTGTCCTGTCTCTACCACCTGAATCGATACTATCAATCACGACAGCGAAATCTCCGTCTGGTTTATTCCCCCAAGCATTTCGTACATAATAAACAGCGCGCGTATGTGTTGCTTTCCCAATTAGATTGTCGTACAATGACATTGAACCAAAGACTGTGTCGTTGCTTTGAGAAAGTTTGTAAGAACTCGAAGAAATGGGCTCAGTGTTGATTGCAGGAAGAGGTAATTGGTCACAGCCGTCAATCACTATTGTATTGTGAGCACTAGCGTTTCTGCCGTATTCAACATGCAGAGTAGCACTCAAGTCTGTGCCTGCGTATGCAAAGCGCCCGGAATCTGCCAATAGCATTGAGCCTCGAGCATTTAAATTAAGACTCAACTTATCGCGATGACCATGTCCAGAACTTCCATAAGGTCCGACATCGTACCAAACCCAAGTTGCTTGCTGAGAATAGTCTGATCGCAAAACGACTTGTCCAGCCCACGGGAAGACGGTACTAGGACCATTGAGCTGCGAGGGCATTGTGCCATTCTTGCCATTAGTGTGTACGTATTCCCAATCGCTTCGGTTGAAGAAATCAGTTACTTGCTGGTTGTAGCCCGAGCCGCAGAGATCCGAGTCTCCATTCCTCGGTAGGCAGCCTTGTGGATCTGAGACATAGGTCCCGTAGTTATACATGGCTTCGACTGCATCTCTGTAAGAAGATGGCGCAATGACTCCGCCATTACTCGCTGCACTGATTGAGCTAAAAAAGTCCCCAGCCGTTGACATGTCATATCCACTCGCCTGCTCTGTCTCCACTCCGTCGGGATAGACTCCACTTTCTAAAAGAACAGTTAGTTCCTGAAACGCAAAGTCGACAAGCCCAGAGCAGTTGATGAGTTCAGGGAAAGATACGCACGAAGTTAAAAGTCCTCGCCACTGGACCATCTCCCAGTTTTCTGTGCCGCGTCCTTCGTGGTGGTCATCTACTAAAAGTGCGGCATTGTGTTCACCAACTGCCAAGACTGTTAGAACTCGTGCGTCAGTGGTAAACTCTGCAGCGGTTTGAAAACCAAAGAAAGCCTCTGGCCACTCAGCACTCATTCGTATGCCCATTTCTAATGAACGCCAAGGAGACTCTGTAGTGCCTGTATGACACGCTAACGAACCTACAGCTTGCCAATCACAAGTCTTATCGGGCGATCCCATCCATCCTATCGGTACGCAAGAAGTCGAAGCTTGAGCAAGAGCATTTGGACAAGGATTGTGAAGCACCCAGTCACGTACAATCTTGTCATAAAAAGATGAATAAAGTGGATTTCCTGTTTGTAACCAAGCAGAGAGGAGATAATCGAAGGAATCGTGACGGTTCAAGCAATTCATAAACTCGACGTCATCACGTGGGCCTTTGTAGGTCCAGTTGTATCCTCCATCAGGCATGCGAGGAACATGCGCTGTAATATCGACTCCACTTAGATAGAATATGTCCTTAAAGACCATCTCGTCTACAACACCTCCAGCTGTAGAGTTCCCAGGTGGAGGTGAAGGATGACGATACGAAGATGAAGTATTTGCTGTTTTGTAATAGTCAGCAAGAGCCTCACACGCTGAATTCAAGTCTCCCGCATTCACTGATGCTTTTACTTTTTCCAAGCCGGGATACGTTAGGTTCAATACAGAGACGACGTGAGAACCAATCGTTGCATTTGAGCCACAAATGTTTGAAGCAAAGGTAGTACTAGTAGCAATTACAGATGATAAAAGCAAAGAAAAAGAGAATTTCATGTCAAACTCAAGTTAAATCACAAAAAGTTTCTAGGTCGCCAAGTTGCTTTCACAATTCCTGACACTTCACGCAGTCAAATAGCGCGGCAGATTTTTGAAAACGCTGAATGAAACTTCTCCTTATTCTTTGTCTCTATTGCGTCAACAGCGCTATTCTTGGCAGTACATCAGGTGGAGGAGGCAATTCTGATCAACAAACGAATCGAGTGGGGAAAGTACGTGTGTCATTTCCTGACTTGGTCGCTACGTCTGCATCTGGAGAATCTCATAATGTAAAAGGAGGAACATTTGAAGCGGAGGGAGGAACAGGGAGTCTTGGTGAATTAACTGCCACATCTCTTCGAAAAGAAGCAGACTCTAACGCAAGAACTGACGCAGACACTGCATCGATCTCTTCTTCTTCGGTTACTACGGACAGTGAAGGAGATATTCAACTGACAGGAAGGGTTTGGGATAGCTCATCGTCATCGTCAACTTCTTCATTAACACAACAAGTTGCATCAGACTTACCAGTTAATGTTTCTGATGAGGACTCTTCTATATCCTCTCCTAATTCTTCTCCTTCTTCTTCATCATCATCGGTCACTTCGTCTGTTGCTTCGCGAATTGCTCAGCGGCGAGCCACATCGGCCGAAAAAAAACTTAGTCTTCTTGTCGACGAGAACCGAAATTTAAAGTCTCAGATCTTAGATCTGCAACGCACTATTGAAGACGAAGGATTTGAAGCATCGAAGAGGTTGAATCACGTAGAAGAGCTGAAGTTAATAAGTGAGCAGCGAAAGCTTGCAGAGATTGAGATGGAAAAGTCGACAAAAGACGTCGAAGCAGCAAGACTCGCATTTGAGGCTGCCGATGCCCTCCGCGAAGCTGCCAGGGCGAACGAGTCTGCCATTCTAACGCAACTAGAGGCAGCGCAAGTGGGCGTGCAAGAGTCGCGCATCAAGTCCTCTTTGTTAGAGCTGGAGCTTCAGAAAGCAGCTTCGGATTCAGCCAAGTCTGCTGAGCTTAGTCGGCAGCTAGAGATGCAGAGGCAAATCGCAGACGCGTCAGCGATACAGTGGGAGGCCATTAAAGCATCTGCTGAAGCGAACTCAACTCGAATGAAGGCTGAGGCAGAGCTTGCAGCGTCTATTTTGCAAAAAGCTGACAGCGAACGAATTGCTGCAGAATCGCTTGCTAGAGCGCAAACAGAGGCAAGAATAGCAGCCGAGTTGCAGTCCTCGCTTAAGGAATCCGAGGTGGCACTAAAGACAGCGGAGTCTCTCAAGGCTGAGGCAGAGGCCAGAGCTGCAGAGGCTGACGTTGGGCGATGGAAGGCTGAATACGACTCTCTTCGGCAGCGTCATGAAAATGTCGAGGAGCGAATCGCTATGGAGTCATTTGCTCAAGAAGCCCTCGGGGCAATCAACGAAACGAAGCAGTTGCTCGAATCAGCCCGTGAGACTGCTCAGCGCAGCCGAGATGTGGACGTTGAGAAGTTAAAGTTGCAAATTGAACTCGCCAAACACGATGCAGCAGCTGCTGCTGCGCGGCAAGAGGCCGCCGCGAACGAGCTCGCTAAAGCCGAGGCACAGAAAGCGGCGCTGCTGTCTACCGCAGAGTCGAAACGCCTTGCGCTTGAAGCAGTAACAGAAGAGGCTAAGCGAGCAGAGTCTGTAGCAATCAAAGCAAAGGCGTCTGCAGAAGACGCGACGGCTCGGCTCAAAGTAGCAGAGGCAGAGCTCTTGACGAGAAAGTTGTCGGCAGAGTCTGCGCAAGCTAGGGAAGGCGAGGCCACTGCTCGTTTAGCCACTGCTGAAGTAGAGGCTAGGATAAAGTCTGAAGAAAGAATGAGAACTGAAGCTGCAGCTGTAGAGGCTGCGGCCATTTCTGCTGCTGCTAAAGCTAACGCGACGGCTGAGATGGCCCGTGCAGCTTCCGCATCTCGAGACGTCGACATTGAAAAGGCCCATCTTATGCGTGCAGAGGCAGAGGCGAGGGCGGCGAGCGAGTCCGTTAGACTCATTGCAGAACAGCGGGCACTGCGCGAGGCTGAGCTCAAGATTGCGCAAGAAAAGACGGCATTTGCGGAGAATGAGTGGGCGAGAACAGTGCAGCTGGTTACAATTGCTTCTGAGACCACTGCGCAGTTGGAGCTATCGGCTCGGATCGCTGCACACAATGCTACTCAAGCACTACAGCATCGAATGGCGAAAGAGAGTGAGGCCGTAGCTGCCACAATGGCTGTTCAGCTTGAAGTGGAGAAATCTGCTCTAGAAGCAGCAAAGGCCGATGTATTCGAGGCTGAGAAGCGGCAGTTGCAGGCCAAAGCTGAAGCCGTCAAGGCCCAGGGCGATTTAGAATACGCTCGCGCTTCAGCAGAGAGAGACATAGAGCGCGCTAGATCTGACCGAGAGGTTGCTTCAATTCGAGCCAACGAGGAGGCTCGACTGAACGAGCTTCGAGAAGAGGACAAGTACGTTCGGTCGCGAGAGACGGCGCGAAGGGAGATTGAGGAAGCCTTATCTCGAACAAAGGAGCAGGAGCGGTTAAAGACAGAGCTAGAACTACTCGAGGCAAGAAAGGGGGTGGACCTTGAGATTGCAAAGGAGAGAGCCGCGGTTGAAGTTGAAGGGCGAATTCGAGAAGCTAGAGAGAACGAGGATATACACGCAAGAGCCGACGAGCTACGACTCGCAGCTGATAGGAACAAGACTCTTGCAGCAGTTCAGTCAACCATGGATGGCATTGGGCGTGGACTGCACCTACTAGCTACTGATTATTTACAAACGCTGCTCTTAAGCATTGCTGCGATTGCTGCGTCGATCTATGGTGCTCGAGAAGCCTTTGTTCTTATCCGTAAAGAATTAAGTAGAGCGCTAGGGCAGCCAGTGCTTGTGCGAGAAACGTCAAGAGTTGCTGGGCTCTATGGACAGATAGACTTTCTTCTTTCTATCGTAACATGTGGGGTGTGCACTACATCTCGCCTAAGCTCTAATATATGGAGATTCTTCTCAGCGATGAATCCAACGACGTGGTTGTCTTCTCATGAAGGAAAGACTTCGATAGATCCAAGTGAAGTAGATCCTTTCGCTGATGTGATTATGAACTTGGAGCTTGAGGAGCAAGTGCGAATACTCGCTAGCGCAACTAGAAACGCGCACGCAAATCGCGCTCCTCTGCGTCATGCAATGTTCTACGGCCCTCCAGGAACCGGAAAAACAATGGTAGCACAGCGCCTAGCTCGGCACTCAAAGCTTGAATACGCAATCATGTCGGGTGGCGATGTATCTCCGCTTGGCCCGAGCGCAGTGTCCGAGTTAAATAAGCTATTTCAGTGGGCAAAGTCGTCCCCTCGAGGAATGATTCTCTTCATTGACGAGGCAGAGGCGTTCCTTGGATCAAGATCTCGAACAGCAATGAGCGAAGACCTTCGCAACGTATTGTCGACTCTGTTAGCACACACAGGCGAGCAGTCTAGCCACTTTATGTTGATTCTTGCTACGAATCGACCTGGAGATCTCGATTCCGCCGTTGCAGACAGAGTTGACGAGTCAGTCTTTTTCGGCGCGCCTGGCGTAAACGAGCGACAACGAATGGCCAAGCTGTACTTTTTCAAGCATATCTCTAGCAGATCGCAGTACTCGCTCCCTGGAAGTGCATTTAATCCTTCGCCGGCGCATCCTGTGCCTACTCAAGCCCAGGCCAAGGCACTTGGGAGTGAACAAGACTCTGATCGAACAAAGACTGGCGTACTGCACACTTTATCTAGTCTCTTTAGACGAGGCCCTCCTCACATTCAAATTTCCAGTGACGTAACGAGCGAGCTTCTCGATCAGTTGGCTGTTGACACTGTTGGATTCTCAGGCAGGCAGCTTGCGAAGCTTATCTTTGGAATTCAAGCTTCTGCTTACAGCAGCTCGTTGGCTCGTTCAACCCTTGAGAAGAAGCCACAAACTCTTGGAAAAGGCGAAGAACTCGGAAGAAGTCACCATCAGTTCTGGCTTTCAGCTGCAACTGTTCTGACTGCTATACAACAAGAACAGCGCAAGCTAGAGAGGAGGAAAGGAAGCTCTAACAGAACAGTCGGTGAGACAGGAACGTCTGCTGGGTTTCTTAGAAGTCCAGGATACGCAGATCCCGCAAGTGCGTTCTTCTCAAGTAGCAGTGGAGGGTCTAATGAAACAGAAGAGTGAATATCAATCGATAGAAGTTACCCGAATTTCGATCAGATTGCATTTTAAGATTTAGTAAAGCAACACATTAGGTAAAAATGGTTTCAGTCTGATAATTAAATTTCGTTTGCTTATACAAGGGTGCGTCACCTCTTTTCAGAGTTACCTTATAGGTAGTTATTTGAATTTTCTTGTCTTCGTACATGTCGTCGAAACCTCATCGAAAAGGATCTCTTCCTATAGCATCCATATTCGGCCCTAAATTACCGAATCCTCTATCGGAAGCTCCTTCTGTTCCTGTTCCTCCTCCACCTCCTCGTCTTTCTAATCCATTCAGTGATCGCGACACTTATTGGAAACAAAAAGAGGTGAATTTGGAAAAAAAATATTCTTCTCTTTATGGAACAGACAAGGACAAGGACGACTCGCGATTAATCTTTAAGAATTGCGTTTTTTACGTCGATGGGTTTACAACACCCTCAGCAGAAGAGCTCAAGGTGCTGGTTGGGAGGCACGGAGGAGTCTACTCTCAATTTTTTTCGCTAACGAGGTGCACGCACGTAATTGCAACGATGCTTCCTGATTTCAAAGTAAAGAGGATATTAAGTCACAAGCGGAAAAGGAAACCAGCTGTAACCGCTCAATGGGTCGTGGATTGCATCACCCACATGAAGCTTCTTCCAGTCGAGCCTTATTTGCTTCCTCAGCTGAGAGAGGCTTTTCGACTTAACCCCGCGTTTGCCCCGAGAGCTTCGACAGATCCTGCCAGCGATGATAATGATGATGATGATAATGATGATGAAGATGAAGAAAAGGAGGAAGAAGAAGACGAGGAAAAGGAGGAAAAGGAGGAAGAAGAAGAAATCGACGGGAAAGAGGAAGAGGAAGAAGAAGAAGAAGAAGTTGTCGCAGAGGACGTTGTGGAGGATGAGGCTGGTTTTGTTGGGGATGATCAATTTGATGACGCAAATGGCGATTCTGTGGACGTTGTTAAGAATAAGAAGAAGGAGTCCAGTCCTGTAAAGTTTGCACGACGAACAACTGGCAACGACCCAAACTATCTACAGAACTTTCTTAAGAATTCTAGGCTTCACTTGATAGGATCATTTCGACCCAAGATCGGAGTGGAAAGTGCCGCCGCTCTTGTCAACCCTCCAGAGGCTGCGTCAGTCCGAAGCGCAGGAGGGGGGCAGAGACCTCCCTTGTATGCTCATGTGGATATCGACTGTTTCTTCGCCCAGGTAGCGCTATTGACTCGCCCAGAGTTGCGCGACAAACCAGTGGCGGTGGCGCACTCTGGCGGTCCGCCATCTGGTTCTAGCTATCTCTTTGACTCCGCAGAGCGTCAAGGTGAGGACGCTCATCATCATCGAACGTATCCTTCTTCTTCTTCTTCTTCTTCTTCTTCATCTTCAGTGTTGTCTCGCGGCGGTGAGATTAGTTCTGCAAACTATGTAGCCAGGGCATTCGGTGTCAAGGCCGGAACGTTTCTAAAGAGTGCCTTGGAGAAGTGCCCGAACTTGATTGTGCTACCTTACGATTTTGACAAGATTCGATCCGTCAGTGAGCAGGTGCACACCCTTTTCCACAAACTAGTTAAAGGGCGAGTCGAGGTGCTTTCGTGCGATGAGGCCTTCTTGGACCTCACCGAGCTAGACGATCCAGTAGGAGCGGTTGCGGCCCTTCGAAGAGACATATTTAAGCAAACAGGCTGCACTGTGTCTGCAGGCATTGGGCGCAATAAGCTGTTTGCGAGAATCGCCACGTCGAAGGCAAAGCCAGACGGATTAGTGGTGGCTCCGTCGGATCCTGCCAGCATTAATGCATTCTTGGGGCCGCTTCCGGCGTCTGAGCTGCCGCTTGTTGGATGGGAAGTGACAAGAGTGTTGACGAGGGCTCTTGGACGCAACCCAGACGATAAATCGCTGCCAAAGCCAACAGTTGACGAAGTTCGCCGACTTGGAATCCACGAGCTTCAGAAACTTCTCGGCCCAGGACGAGGCGGCCAAATTTATAACTACGCCTGCGGAGTCGACGATCGAGAATTTTCTCCGGGCCCTAAGGCTCGCCAAAGCGTGGGTTGCGAAATATCCTACGGCGTTCGCTTTGATAACGATAGTCAACTCGAGGCTTTTCTTCGCAACCAGCTATCGCCAGAGGTCACCCGCAGACTAGAAAAGGCCGATGAAGAAATGAGACAAGGTGAATCATCGTCCCCCCTCAAAGCAGCAAGCGTTACGCTCAAGGTGATGATTCGGGTCCCTGGAGCCCGAGAACCATCCAAACACATTGGCCACGGCCACTGCACATCTCACTCTCGCACTGAAAGATTTAAAGCAAGGCCTCTATTTGAATCAAACGCTATTGCAGACGCTTGTTTGAAGCTCTATAAGAAGCTTCAAGCAGACGCCACGCAGGTGCGCGGACTCGGCATTCAACTTGGCGACCTGAAGAGGAGCAAGAAAGGGGCAGAGTCAGCCATGATGAAGCGGTTCTTAGGCTCGTCGTCGTCTGCGGATCCACGGGCTCAAGCAGCTCCTCCTGACAGCAAACGAGTGAAAAAGCCCAGGCTAGAGGATACGCCTCAGAGCTCCCACACTACACCTCAATCCTTAAAGAAAGCCGTTCTTCCGCAACGGCTGGGCGAGTTTCTAGGCGAAGAAGCTGAGGACCTCCTCTTGTCGACAGGGAACGCTGCTGGCGAAAAATCGCTCGACCCGGCCTTTCTTGCTCGTCTCGCTGTTCTCCCGCAGGACATTCGGCTAGAACAGATCAAGGAAGCTCAGCGCTTGCAGCAGCAGAATGAACGGCAGAAGGAAACTTTTACATCAGTGGCGAAACAATCCATCGTCACCCCTTTCAGCATGACTACCCAACGAATTGCAAAGGCACGCTCCTCTGCGGCACATTCTTCCGCTAGCGCACTTGTGCTCAATCCTGTTCCTAGATATGCATCTACGCTGTCCGACGATGTTTCGGGACCAGACTTCAGCGATTTGCAAGTGCTGTCATCGTGGCTTACAGATTCGACACATTTGCAACCTGGCTCCATATCGTCAGACGAATCGACGCTTTGCTCGTTTGCGATCAACTTGATACGGTCTAATCGTCGAGAAGATGCTGCAATATTTCTTCGAAGGTTAAATAGACTTCTTTCTGAACTATCGTCAAGAAGGAGTGCGTCATCAGGTTTGATTAATAGTTGCTTGCAGCGAATCGTTAAGAAAGTTCTAGATGAGCATCAAAAGTGGACAGGTTCGAAGCTCATTTTTTGAAATCGCGCTCACTTGTTTGTGTCAACGAATACGACGGTGTGTCCTGCTAGTGTAGAGAAGGGTAGTGAAACTGAACATGTCTTTATTGCAACGCAATCAATCTTATTCAAAGCGATCCTTAAATGCAAAGTAGGGAATGCTCCCAAGCGCCCAGTCCAGTCGAGGAACGCGCGGTATCGGCGAGCACATAGGTCCGTCTGGATTGCAAGGGTCGCTGTCGTCATCCACGAGAATGAGAGCCGATGTCTCTTGCTTCGTTAGCACCTTTCCTGTCACGACATTAACAGCTCGACCTGTTTTAGTCCTAAACCTTTCAGAGTACAAGTTGCTTGCTATAATTGTCCACATAAGAAAGGGCGGAATCGTGCCGACAATGTGCCAAAACGCATGCAGATGAAACTTTTGCGTTTGTTCGCAGAAGAGGGAATCTGGAACCCAAAACACTGTTGCGAAAGCTGACGCGACAAGAACAACAGTAAAAAACCAGCGCAACACCTTGCCGCCTAGCTCATCAGGCACTGATCGAACAGTTCTCCACGCAGAGTAAAAGGTCGTCACAACGAGAAACACAAAGGAAGCAACAAAGAATGAGTAAAACTCCCTAAACAAGAGGTATGTGATAAGAAAGATAAGACAGTACGAAATCCCCACAGAAAGAATTAGATTGCGATATTGGGGCGACTGAGTATCTAGAAAGTGGAAACTAAGGAAATAGATAACTCCAGCAACAACCATCGAGAATTCATCTAGGACCTGTCCAAGGAAGAGAAGCGTCAAGTGAAAAAGAAACGAACCCAGTCCAACAAACAAGAGAGCTATTCCCATGGCTAAGAACCTCTTCCCGAGCTTTAAGGAGCACGACTGGAATATCTGATACGCCCCTAGTAGAACAAGAGGCAGCGACGACAGAGCGTTTAAAGGCTCTGCGATATATTGTGAAAAGAGAAAATTGGGTTCGCAAAAATCAACAGTAGATGGTGTCTTTAACATTCGATAGAGGCTAGAATTATCGCTCGTTACGTTTGTCATAGCAAAGGGGGCTATAATCTCAAGAACAGAGCTCGGTTACAAAGGGGGTTATAATCTCAACGAACAGAACTTGTATACGCTTATTTTTACAAGACTCGTTGAGCGCGTTTTTTTGCCTCGTTCTTTAAATATGAAGCGTGAAGGAGGTCAACAAATGCGTCTTCGTTAACCAATTCTAATAGAAGAGATTTTAATTGGTCCTTGTTTAAAGTCAAAGGCGCGTGTAAAAAATCATCCCCTCCGCCTCCTCGTCTAAATGCAGAGGAAGAAGAAGAAGAAGAAGAAGGAGGAGGAGGTGATGATGTTTCTGAAGACAACGATGGTGTTACTTTTGAAGGGGTGAAGATAGCAGACGGGGTCGAAGCGGAAGACGCTGTTGACATTAGTTGTTGCAATAGCGGAGGTAACGGTGGGGGAGACGTGGATTGCGCTTGGGCGTGATGCTGTGTGGAAGATGAAGCTGCTGCTGCAGCTGCAGCAGCTGCACTCGAGAACAGAGCTGCCACGGACGGATCTACAGTGCTTGAACTAGCGATTGGCCCGACAGATGCATGATGAGAATGTATCGAACGAGAACTTAAACTACCTGATGCTGAGCTGCCTGAGCTGCTTGAGATTGACGCAGATCCACCACCACCACCACCACCTCCACCACTACTGTTGCCATTTGCTGCTACAGGAGTACCTTTGAGCATAGCAAGGAGAGCTTGGCCAGCGATTTCTCCCCCAGTCCAATCTTTTGCGGAAGACGTCGAAGACGACGAGGACGTCGCCTTATCTGCAGCACTCGCAGGAGCATTCATTCTGATTTGCATTCCTCGTTGATCGGGTAACTGACCTGTTAGAAGTTTTAATTTCCTCTTTTCTGTTTCAATCAATTGCGAAACTGTTGCAAAGTAGCCCACTCCCTTTTCCTTTTCCGCGTCTGGAAACCACATTGAGTGAAGTCCTTGTTCCAAATGACCCGCTTCTCGGAACATGTGAAAGCCCTGGTTCAGCGCAGTCTCTAGTGTTGCAGTTACATCCTGTTTCAGGTTGTGCCGTCCCACGCGATTTAGAACCCACATTCGATACGTCGGTGTGGATCCGTCAGCTCTCTTGACCACAAAGGCTGGGCCCTCTATGTTCATTTTGCTCCAACCAGAGCGCTCTTCGCTAAACTCATAGATGGCACAGTGATTTGTAGAATTGATAATCTATTAGAGAGAAAAGAAGGATAAGGTGTGAGGTTAGATGATAGGTACAAAGTCAGTGTAGGTCAACGAAAAAACTCACATGTGTCGTTTCTGGATCTAGACGCTTTATAACAGACAAGTTGAGAGCTAGATTGCCCGACTTGTCAAGATTCAATATAGTGTCCATTTTTCTTGATAACAAAGCGCTTTGGGTGTTTGCGATCTTGCGTCACAATTGATTCAACCTGCATTTGCTCGTACCTACACCACCAGCTCTTACCTGCACCACCAGCTCTTGCTCTCTTCTCCTTTAACTCCTCGCTTCTCTTTATAATGCGATACTTCTTCTTCCGTTCTTTCTCTTCATCCCTTTCACCGTTAGCTGCTGCTGCCGCATCTTTATTGTCTATATCGAATTGTGTATTTACTGAGCCAACTGAGAAGGCGGATTAC
>Ga0164295_10003674_pt1 | contig 12255 bp, 9 predicted proteins | sample GEODES006metaG_FD_111798 | JGI IMG/M metagenome (GOLD analysis project Ga0164295, IMG submission 111798) | Oligotrophic lake water microbial communities from Sparkling Lake, Wisconsin, USA - GEODES006 metaG | ecosystem: Environmental > Aquatic > Freshwater > Lake | place: USA: Sparkling Lake...
GGGGGGGGGGTGGGGGGGGGGGGGGGTGGGGGCGGGGGGGGGGGGGGGGGGGGGGGGGGGGGGGGGGGGGGGGGGGGGGGGAGCCAGGGAGTGATGTTGAAGTCAGTATTTTCAGATCCGAAACTGGAGATTTTTTTCCTTTAGGGTTCACTCCCTGTGGGCATTTTTTTAAGGACGAAGCCGCGGTCTGCTCCGCACGGATTTTTAATGTGGTTTTCTCCCCGGGGTTTTGATAAGGTGTTTTCGCACCAGGAGGGGCAAGAGGCGGCCGCCCGCGCCGTGGTGGTACGGAGACAGTGACGTCGGGCGGCGAGATGCACGTTTTTAGTCGGTGCGTCGAAACAGTTTCGGAACGGCTGCCGATCTGAATTTGGAAGGCGTGAAGGGCTCGACGCAGCACCTTGAACGGACCATCGTATGGTGGCGTGAGAGGCGGCGACACGCTGTCCCAGCGGACAAAAACAAAGTCGGCCGTTGCTAGGTCTTGAGGCAGCGAGGTATGAAGGGGCGTGTTCTTGTGCTGGATTGGCTTGGGCGCCTGTAAAGTGTCTGTGCGGAGCCGGTCCAGGAATTCGGTGAGGGGTGGTTCCCCTGTTGCGAGGAATTCGCCAAGAGGAGCGGCTGGCAGCCCATCATCGCTTCAGCCGGGGAAAGCCCCCCTTCTAACGGCACTGCTGAACGGATACCTAGGAGTACCCAGGGAAGATGGGAGATCCAGGCCGGTCGGGCTAACCGGGCCCGCAGGGCCTCCTTAAGGCAGCGGTGAAACCGCTTTACCAACCCGTTGGACTGGGGGTGGTAGGCGGTCGTCTGCCGGTGGCTGATGGCGAGGAGGCTGCACAGGGCAGACCACAGGCTGGACGTGAACTGCGCCCCTCTGTCTGAAGTGATGACAGAGGGAACGCCGAACCGTTAAATCCAGCCTGAGAAGAGTGCCGCTGCGCAGTCGGCGGCGGAGGTACTGGCGAGAGGAATAGCCTCCGGCCAGCGCGTCGTCCTGTCGACCACAGTGAACAGGTAGGAGTAACCTGCGGACTGTGGAAGTGGGTTGACCAGAACGACGTGGATGTGTTCGAATCGGGGCTGTGGGATGGCGATGGCGGCTGGGGCGAGGTGGACGTGTTTGGATACCTTTGAACGCTGGCAGCTGAGACAGTGCTGGGCGTACTGCCGGACGAATTTCCGCATGCCCGGCCAGCAGAATTTGCTGGAAACCAGGCGAACCGTTGCTTCCACGCCGGGGTGGGTGACCCCGTGGAGAGAGGCGACAGCTGCATTGCGGAATAGGGGCGGCACTAGCGGTCGGAACACGCCGGTAGAGATATTACCAGAAAGACGCCCGCCCTGCACCGACTGGGAAGTGACAAAAAGCGACGTGCTGTCGCACATCCGGCTGCAGTCGGTGCAGGTGAGCTGAGCCGCTGCCATCGCCGAGAAGTCGGATGTCCGTCGAAGGAGCGACGGCGGCTTTAACCGCGACTTCGGCTGGAGTAGGCGCTGCTACCGGGAGCAGCGGTGGTGGCGGACGGCTAAGCGCGTCGGCCACCACGTTCTTGAGGCCGGGAGTGTGGCGGATATCCATTGAAAACTCCGAAATGTACGCCAGCTGCCGAACCTGCCGTGCTGACCAGAGCGGCGAAACGCACTGCATGGGGAGCGTGAGCGGGAGGTGGTCCATTAGGATGCGGAAGGGTCGTCCCTCCAACACGAACCGGAAATGGCGGACAGCTGCAAAAACGGCGAGTAGCTCGCGGTCGAAAATGGAATACTTCGATTCAGGAGGTGCCAATTTCCTGCTGAAGAACGCAAGGGGCTGCCACGCTCCGGCTGACAGCTGTTGCAAGACGCCGCCGATGTGGGTGTCTGAGACCTCCGCCGCCAGCAAGATGACGGCTCCGGGTAGGGGGTGGACGAGGGAAGTAGCGGCGATGAGGGCAGCCTTGGCTGCGCAGAAAGCGACGGTCGCGGGGCTTGACCACACCTGGGTTTTCGGATTGCCGCGTAGCAAATCCGTCAACGGCTGGAGGGTAAAATTGATCAAGCCCAAAAACCTCTGCAGCTGCTTCAAGTCTGCAGGGGGCGGAAAATCCGCCAACGCCTTCATGTGCTTCTCAATGGGGGAGATCCTGGAGGCGTCGACGTTGTGGCCCAGGAAGGAGAGGGAGGAGGAGGTGAAGATGCACTTTGCCAGGTTTATCTGAAGGCCTGCAGTGTGAAGGATATCAAAAACCTGACGAAGGTGCAGCATGTGTTCTGTATGATTCCTGCTGGCGTTAAAAATGCCGTCGAGGTACTTGAACACGAAAGGAAGGTGGCAGAAAAGCTTATCCATGAGACGCTGGAAAGTCTGGGCGGAATTTTTAAGCCCGAAAGGCATAAAAATGTATTCAAACAATCCGAATGGCGTGCAAATTGCCGTTGTATTGCCAGGAGGGCGTGCCCCTGTTGCCACTTGGATTTGCTGTAGTTTTTACACAGGTGATCCTTGAGACGCTCGTATGCGTCTTTGTCTTTGAAATTGATGGAGAGGAGGAGGGAGCAGCAGGACAAGGAGACCGCGTTCGGCAGTTTGCCGATGACGTGGTTGTGCTTGACCCCCAAGGCGGCGGAAGGCCGACTCGCACTGCCTGAACCACAAGACCGGATCCGCCTCCCAGAACGTCGGAAGGTCGATTTTTGAGACGGCGACAATAAGTGCCTTTGCTCCTTCCGGCAGCTCCTCCTGTTGGTCCTCTGCGGCACGCTTCTGGCGTTCAATTTCGCGTTCTGCGTCGCGAAGCTCCTGCTGCACGGCGGCTAGCTGCGCCTGCAGGTCTTCTTTTGACGTCATGGTGGCCTGGGACGGAGATGGCGCGGTACAATTAAAAAATATGATCAATCAATCAACTGCACGCGTGGATTGGAGAAAAGGCGTCCCTATGTACTGTCAGTACGATACAGGTACTGTATTTATACGGTACTACGTTAGTACGACGTAGAAGCGTGGCCTGGAGTTGGAGGGGGAATACGCGGCGGCGCTTGAAGGTTACACGTACGTATTAATACGGAACGTACAGTGTATTATTCGCGGTTGCGTACACTGCACTTTACGTGGCCTGGAGTTGGTGCAGGAAGGTATGCGGCCAACGCTGTAGAATACTGTACTGTATTAATGTATGATGCACTGAGAGAACGATACAATACTGCAACTAAGAATACGGCTACGTTGAATATCACGACTGAAGCGTACCGTACCCGTACTGTATGTAACAAATAAAATAATGCCTACTGGTATTACTATGGGGGGGGCGCCGTCAACACGCGGTCTGGGAGCGAACAGATTGTGGGATGTCGGGACGACCGACGGCGGACTGACGGTAACGAACCGAAAGAATGCGTTCGCGCGCACTACGAATTAACGATTGTGAGGGATTGTTCTGGCCTAGACGAAAGGGAACGAGGGGGACAACACAACGAATCGGAGAACGGGTATGGCCTAGATCCTTATGGTGTGGCGTGCGTTACGTTTCGTTACAACACAATCACAAGGTAGAAGCAGCGATGCGAAACGGTTTCGTCTTACACGGACAACGACTCACTATACAATGAAGAAGCAGGAATGCGTCAAAACGTCTTACACCGACAACAAAATGGCAACAACGCACGGGAAGATGGGCGTTGGCGGCAGGCCTTAAAAAAGGCGGGTTGGTCGCCTTGAAAAAGGCGGTTTGTTCGTTTTGAAAAAAACGGGATTTGGCTGCGTGAAACGAGGAGCGTAGCTACGACTCGAATCGGCAGGTATACTCAGTATAAGCTAAACATCATTCTGTGTATACTCAGCATAAGCTAAACATCATTCTGCTTATACTCAGTGTAAGCTAAACAGCATTCCGCTTATACTCAGTGTAAGCCGAATTTTCGAACATTTCGCATGGAGCATTCCGCGCATACTCAGTATAAGCTAAACATCATTCTGCTTATACTCAGTGTAAGCTAAACATCATTCCGCTTATACTCAGTGTAAGCTAAAGATCATTCCGCGCATTATCAGTGTACGCGGAATGATCGTATCTCCTTTAATGCTTGCTAAATCAAAAAAATGTTTCCCATAACTTTAATATTTAAGTATAACCAACTATGAAAATACAAAAAACTAAAATTGGAGCCAACAAAATTCTCACGCTTGTGTATCATTGGTACAAAAGATAAAGGACTAAATGTTATTACTATACGTTTTTCAGAATGATCTTGAAAGACACGTTCGGAACGTGCACCATCGAGAGAAGAAGACTTGCGAATTATGCCAGAAAACCATCAGGTGAATACGGTACGGTATCACCATAAAGTTATGAAATGAGTTGTGTCCCAAAACTTTTGAGTCCAGTGTTGCGGAGCCGTAAATATATCTTTCGGCTCCGGATCCGACTCCACGGAGCCTAATTCCGAATTACGTCTCGAGCTCCGGTTCAGCTCCGACTCCGGCTCAGCTCCAACACGAACATTTTTGCGGCCTTTAGATTTCATTTTTATCACAGATAGCTTTATAAGATACTTTGAAAATTACCTATCCTCTTTCTTTGTCTTGGGTATTTTCTTACATGGATTGATGCATGTTTAGCCTTTTAGGATGAAAAAAGTGGAACTTACTTTCCTTTCTATAAAATGTTATCAAGTCTTTGATAAAACAGTGAGGAGCCGGAGCTGGAGCCAGAGCCGTAATTCGTAATTATGGCTCCGGCTCCAGGAGGCAATTCAATTATGGATCCTCCGGTTCCGGATCCGGCTCCGCAATATAACGAGTAGGACGTTAAAGTTGCCATCAACGGAAGTAAAGTAACTGATTCACATTTTAAAAGTAACGTGCCCATCACTGATCAGAGCCCTAGCCAATGAACAGCCGTAGCTCTTTAACAAGTCTAGCCAACCATTCTTAGTAGGGTGGTCACGTAAGTGGCTTTTTTACTTACGCGTAATTCGTAATTGGCCGTAAGTACAAAAATACGCTCGTAATTACGCGTATTGACGCGTAAATTAAGGTCGTGATTACGAGATTTTTGTAAAAACGCTCGTAATTACGCGTAATTACGAGGGTCGTAATGACGCTGACCACACTAATTCTCAGCTGTAAGCCAGGCTCCACACGAAGTCTAGTCAGCCAAACAAGCTCGTAGTCCACAATATCTTGGCAAATAAATAACGTACTAAGTTAAGTAGTCATTCTTACCTCATAGCCAGCTTTTAGCTCCCTTCTACAGCGTGTGCAACAAACCATTCTCAGTTTGTACCGGTAGCTACCTATATCTGAGTTTCTTGTATGCCCAGCCAGCCATCGTATTAGATCTCTGTACAATGGCCAGTAGCCATTCTCAGCTCATATCCAGCCATCTATGATTTCTTTAGTCGAGCCTTCAATTCTCTGTTTTCAGAGTTATCTCTGAGCCCATATTTTAAATCACAGAATGGTAGGCTGTACGGTATCAGGTCAGCCCGGTACCGGAATAAAAAATGTCAACGCTGGAACTAGTTCTGTACCACAGAGATGCTCTATTGCAAAACGGCTATGCCGTAATGCCGGCGACTTCGGCATCGATGCGGATGCCTATAACATTGATTATGATATTGGGTCCTGTGTCTGTACCGTACGGTACCGTCCCTTTTCAATATATGTTTACTATGTTTAGGATGTTTTTTATACTTTTAATTGGATTGTGTTTAGTGCCGGTGCAATGTCAAAACATGTCAAGAGATGCATTGCGAGGGAGCAAAATGAAAGGTATGTTCTTCTGTTGTTCACCGATCCTGCAGTTTTTCCCTAAGCCAATATTGCATTCTTTTTATGTAAAATCAGTGTTGTGGATCGGCATCATGTTGATGCCTATCCGGAGCTGACTTTCTTTTCTGATGCCGATCCGAATTCGGATCCTACCCTAAAAGTAAGCCAAGTTTATAATTGACTAATTTAAAGTTAATTTTGGACTGAAGCAAGACTTTTTGAGAAATTTTAGCTTTTATTAGAAAATATGTATGGATTCTACAATAAATTGGACCAATAAAAAGTATGAATTTGCAAAAATAACACATAAATTATGTCTAAATGGGCAACATGTTGCAGATCCAAACTGATGCCGATCCGGATCCGCCGGATCCGGATCGACATCATCTGGATGCCGATTTGACTCAGGATCCAGCAAAATGATGCCGATCTGAGCGGATCCTGATCCACAACACCGGTTAAATCCATTCATTTAACACTCGTTTCCTTGTTCAGGACTGATCCTGTTCTCAAGTGCAATGTTTGCGAAAAAACTTTGGAAAATTCCAAAAAGTTACGAATTCACTTAAGATCACACCTTTGGACCAGAAGAAAATGCCCCATTTGTGGCAAAAGTGTTGTGAACTTAAGTTCGCATACGGCTCAAAGCCACGGGGAAAAAAAATTTCCTTGTTCAATTTGTACGAGTTGTTTTGTTTCTAAATCTCATCTAGCTGTACACGTGAATAGTGTTCACAAAAAAATTAAAAAAATTTGTGTCTTCTGTGATAAACTGTGCGCTAATTTGACAAGCCATAGATCTTTTTGTAAGAAGTCGTAGTCCTACCTACCTAAGTACTTTCATTTTGTTCGCTGTGTCAATAAATTTATTAAGCCTTGAATCATGTTGTCTATAACTAATTGTTACCGTGTTTTTCACTTTAGATAGACAGATAACGTATATTGTTTTGATTTAGGTTGTTTTTTGTTCGTCTCATTGTCTAATAGAACCTCCTCTTCTCATACGCACCACTAGCTCACCCACATTCTTTAACTAAACTAATTACTTACTTATTAAAATGTCAAAACTGGTTTTATAGAAGAGATTAGGGACAGTCAATCAACTTCCCATGAATAAGGTTGTTCTATCTACTAATACAGAGAAAAATTTAAAAATTATACAATTTTAATAAAAAAAATTCCTGCTATATAAAAAAAAATTGTGAAACCCAATTTTAATGTATCAATTTATTTAGTACCCAAGAGAAATAAATAACGATCCTATTCATGGAAAGTTGATCAGTATGTGGTACGGTACCAAAAACTAAAAAATAATCTCCCAAAAGTTTCAAAATCAGCGGTATATTGGTAATTTTATGTCCCGTTGCGACTATGTGCCCAAACTTTTTTATCTTTTGACGACTTTTAGGGGTCAAAAAAGTTGTGGCCCCCTCAAAATATCCCTTGAAATGGCTGAAAAAGGGTAAAGTGTAGTAAACTGGAAGGGAGAACGAGACGCTTACAAGTCAAGCCATGGGAAAGAACATGGCGTTCAAGGTGCCCCACGAGATTGCCGTATGTGCTGAGCTGATACGGACACTCCACACTCTATTTAGTATAAGCAACACAATTTTGAAACTTAGACATTTCCCGAACGCATTTCCAACTGGGCTATTTAAATTTAAAAGACAGAATAATTGCTTATTCAGCTCTGTTGCTGAGTGTCGGCAACAAGCGGCATTGCGATAAGGGCTAATGGGAAGGGTTGGAAACAAGGTGCATTGCAATTTCAACAAATAAAAGAGAAGTCACACAAGCTGCGTTGCTGAACTTTTAATTTATTTCATAGAATCTGCAATGTCTTTTGTATGCCATTAAAAACAGCCGATTGAAAACAATATACCTTGTAAAACTGTCCAATAGCAAAAAAAAGCATACAATTTGTCTTGCTGAACTGTCCAATGCTAGCATGCAGGATTACTATTTATGTTGATTTCAAAACCTTTGAGGGTAAACTAATGCATTATGCTTTGATGTTAATTCAAAGCTTATACAGCTGATTTGTGAGACAGTTGAATGATTTTAACTAAGATTTTGTCAAGTCAGAGAAGTCTCAGGTAATTTTTTATTTATCTGATTATATCAAGGTAGAAAACAATAATTTTCACTAAATGTTTAGTATGAATTCAGTTTCATATCTGCATTGATCCCTACTAAATTGCTAGCATTGATCGGTCTTTACCGATCCTTATTGAAAAGTGGGAATCTGTATCAGGATTTAGTAATTATAATTAATGAAGTAAGAGACCGTAATTTTAAAACAATGTATGGGGGATAGGAACCGAGAAAGAATAGGGTTGTTATACCGGCCTGCCAGGCTTAATGGGTTGGCAGAATCGATTGCGTGGAATCTAAGCCCGTATTTTTAAAGCAATACATGGGGACTAGGAACCGAGTAGGAATTGAGTTGTTGTACCGGCCCGGCAGGCTGAACAGGTTGGCGGAATCGAATCCGTGGAACTGATACCTAGGCCCCTTAAAAGTTAAAAAATTCGGCCTCTATTCCTCGGCTCCTTGAAAGTTAAAAAATTCGGGCTCAGAGCACGAATTTTTGAACTTGTAAGGAGCCTAGGAATAGAATCCACGCAATCGATTCAGCCAACCTATTTGGCCTGTCGGGCCAGTACAACCCTATTCCTTCTCGGTTCCTAGCCCCATACGTTGGTTTAAAAATACGGCCTCTGAAGACCAGAGTTGGGCACTCCCGCTATAAATTCGCTATTACGCTAGTAGCAGACTACAAAAAAAACAGCGATATAGCGGTTTAATAAGGCTAGCGGACTGGGAACGATGAACTTCCGCTATTCCGCTAGCAAGCAGACTGAGCAAAAACTAGTGGGAAAATACAAATAGCGGACCTGACCAGCGGATTGTAATCACGAAGGAAGTATTCACAAAGGTCATAGTAACAAAGGTCATAATCACAAGGGTTGTAGTCAGGAAGGTCGTAGTCACAAAGGTCATAGTCACAAGTCGTAGTCACGAAGTTTGTAGTCCGGAAGGTCGTAGACAGGAAGGTTGTTGTCACTAAGGTCTTTCTCTCCAAGGTTGTAATCTTCAAGGTCAGTAGGTACTCTCCAAGGTCATAATCTCCATCTCCAAGGTCAGTAGGTACTCTCCAAGGTCATAATCTCCAAGGTCGTACTCACAAAGGTCGTTCTCACTAAGATCGTTCTCACTAAGGTCGTACTCACGAAGGTCGTACTTGTAAAGGTCGCACTCACGAAGGTCGTACTCACAAAGGCCGTACTCACAAAGGTCGTACTCATGAAGGTCGTACTCACAAAGGTCGTACTCACGAAGGTCGTACTGATGAAGGTCATACTCACGAAGGTCATACTCACGAAGGTCGTACTCATGAAAGTAGTACTCAAGAAGGCATTATTTACGAAGGTCGCGCTTACGAAGGTTGTAATAATGTACTTGCCAACTATCACTTTTGGGGCGGAATTTTTTTACCACCAGAATGAAGCTTGCACACCTATCCATTTCTATGCCAGTGGACCAGCGGACTAGCAATGGCGGACTAGAATTATCAGGAAAACTAGCGGACTAGCGGACAGCAGACTAAAGTTAAACTAGCAGACCAGCGGATAGTGGACAAAAAAAAACTAGTGGGTGCCCACCTCTGCAGAATACTAACTTTGGACATTGAAGTTATCAGAGCCCGAATTTTTAAACTGTTAAGGAGCCTAATTTTTAAGCTTTTAAGGAGCCTAAGAATAGATTCCACGGAACCAATACCACCAACATAGTTAGCATGGCAGGCAGGTACAACAACCCTATTCCTTCTCGGTTCCTAGCCCCATACATCGTTTTAAAAATACCGCCTCTGAATCCGTATTCAATAAAGCGTATTGATACAAGGACAAATTTAATTCCGCTCTCAATCAATCATGCTCAAACTATTTCTGCTTGCACCGGCTAGGTGCCCGGTTCCAAGATAGGGAATATTTTCTGCGTTTCTCCAACTATGTGATAAGTTTTATCACGTAAGGAATCATAAATATAAATGATATCTTCCATCATTTCATTTCGACATTTTTCTTCCACTAAATTTTCTTCCACTTCTGCCTACATATACGGTATTTTCCAATTTGGTGATGCGCAAATTTAAGAAGTGCATCACACTAGCTAGGACCTGCCCCAACCCGGGTGAAAATAAAAGACACACAGATGGTTCAGTAGCATGATACCAGACTTTTATTCAACAATTCAACATTAATGGACATGAAAAAAATGAAATAAAATTGTAACACACAAGAGAAAATTTCTGTTAAGCAGACAGAACAAATGGGTTTGCAACTTAAATTCTGACATCTTTTCATGATAAAATCATGAAAAATTTGAGGAACCCGTAAGAAATGTTCCACTTAAAAGATATAACAGGGTTTACAACATACTTCTTCATTCATTTACAACAATATGGCTACAAAATTGAAGATCACTATTCCACCTTCGCATCCCCAAAGAGCAGATTTTAAGTTTTACCGGCAGAATAACAGAATGACAGAATTTTTTGATCATTTTACAACGATATGGTAACAAAATTACCAATCAAAAATTACACTCTAAGCATCTCCAACAAAAGATTTCACGGTTTCATCATAAATGAAAACTGCATAGTAATTGCAGCCACTTCTCTATTCATGGTGACCTTGAAGCCCGCTAACTGACTAAAAAATGGAAAAGGAAAATCAACGTTGCGGTGACAATTAAAAAGGTCACACCAGTTTAGAATGGGCTGAAAGTGATATGTATGGATAGGCCTTGGCTGTGGGCGCCAGCGCTATTGGTTTTTAATTTTCAAATTTATAGCTGAATTTAACATCATTTCAAAGTTCTAACCCGCTCAATGCAAAGCATACTCTGTACTCTGATTATAAATTGCTCAATTTCCGCAAGGGTAGACACCAGTCCTACGCGGAGAGGAGCTTCTTTTTCCTTTTTCCTTGCGAAGTTTAATAAATATAGAAAACTACACAAATTGTTCTGTTACCCGCCCTCTCAGTGCGGAAAGAGGCATCTAGCCACATTCCAAACCAATTGGAATGGTTTCCGATGCATATGCTTTCAGCCTTTGGAGAAAAGAGTATGATTTGCATTAAAGGGACAGTCCAACAAACCCAATTTTTTGAGTTATTTATACCCAATAAGACATCATAGGGACCAATACCTAAAGTCAAAATATTTCAGATTTTTGCTTCGTATCAGCGGAGATATTCATATTAAAAAAATCTACTCCTTGCAGTAAATGACTACTGGGCGTCGACGTACCAAACTAGGGGATCCTATTTTTGAATCATTCAAATTTATCCTCTCACAAAGTACTACACACCCATAGATGATTGTCTCTTTAAGACCAAGAAATCTTTTAAATTTACATGATCGACTCCCTGGAAGTAACAGTGACTCCTCGTGGTAACCGATTCAAGGAGTTTCGACTGCCCAAAGAAAACAAATCCAAGGGTTTTTCTAACAGTACCTAGGCAACTCAGCACAGTAAACAATACAGGGAGTTTTGACTCTGCTTAGTAAAAGACACTTAGAGCATCAACTCTCTGCAGTATGTAGTACATTTCATGGGCGACTCCCTATAATAAACAATACAGGGAGTTACCAATTAACCCTAACCAGAATGGCTGAGGACGCATCTTTCCTCGTCCTGTTTGAAGGCTAATAGCTCTAAAAAAGCTTTACTGTGAAAAATTTGAAAAAAATATATATTCCTCCAATAGGATCTACTCTTTTACACACATACATTTTTAACTTCATAAAAACATCTTTTAGGAGCGTTTTTTAAAATTAATGAAAAGTCGTCAAAAAGACGAGCACATATAGATCCTCGGCCTCACTGGATGGATGTAAAATATGTCTGCGTCTCCATTGGCGTATTACACGCATCTGGGGGGGCCAAGGACTCATGGATCCTCGCCTTCCCCCCCCCCCTGCCCAGAGCGTATCACGCGATCTGGCACGCGTTGGGGCGGGGGGGGGCCTATAGTACAGGCCTATTCAGTGCGGCCAAGGATTCATGCGTCCTCGTGGCGCCATGTTGCCCAACATCACGCGAGCGAACACCTGATGGGGCGGGGGGGGGGCGAGGACACATGAGTCCTCGGCCGCACTCAATGGATGTAAAATACGTCGGAATACGTCCACGGATCCGTGGGTGTATCATTCCTCAGCCATCCTGGTTAGGAGTGGCCAGATGGCCATCCTGGTTAGGGTTAAATTAAGATAGAGAATACTTGTCTCGCCCAAGTGGACCGGATATTTGCCGCTGTTGTCTTCCTCCTTGGAATACGAGACACAAGAACTTATGTAAGGTGACAACATATGTAACGGATCCCTGTGATGTGAGCGTGGCCTGGGCGTGATAGGGAAGCCTGCCTAACCCCCCCCTCAAGCGGGGGGGGGGGGGGGGGCCGCCAGGAGGGGAGAAAAAAAAGGGGGGGGGGGAA
>Ga0164295_10003675_pt1 | contig 12246 bp, 8 predicted proteins | sample GEODES006metaG_FD_111798 | JGI IMG/M metagenome (GOLD analysis project Ga0164295, IMG submission 111798) | Oligotrophic lake water microbial communities from Sparkling Lake, Wisconsin, USA - GEODES006 metaG | ecosystem: Environmental > Aquatic > Freshwater > Lake | place: USA: Sparkling Lake...
CCGGCGTACGGCCGCGCCTGCGTCATCTACCCTCTGTAGTTCCAGCGCCGCGCGCTTGAGCGCCTGGCCTGCCAGCGCCTCTGCCATATGCCTCGAAGTGCTTCGGCTCGCCGCCAGCCTTGCTCTCTAGAGTCTTGTTCGATCAGCAAAAAAAAACGGGCCGCGCTTGCGCGCGGCCCGTTTCAGTCAATCCAGAGGGGAGGATTAAGCGCCTACGGCGCCGCCCCCCATCCGTGCGATGGACTTCGCCTGCCAACCGCCCAGCTTCTGGTCACGAATGGTGTCGCGATCATCAATGTGCGAATCGGTCACAAAACGCGGCTTGAACAGGTGGACAAGCAGCGGAACCAGCGTGATGGCGCCGATCATGTTGCTGAAGAGCAGCAAGCAGAGCAGCAGCGACATTTCGCCGTTGAAGCGCAGGGTCGACAGCGGAATCCAGAAGATAATGCCGGCGAAGATGGTGGTCGCGGTGAAGAGAATCGCCGCACCCGTCGTGCGCATGGACGTCACGATGGCGTCGATGAGCGTACGGTGGCGGGCTTCTTCCTTCAGACGGTCCAACATGTAAATCGCATAGTCGACGCCGACGCCGATACCCACCGCCGTTACCGGCAAGGTATTCACGTTGAGGCCGATGTCGCGCATGCCCATAAACGCACGGTTGGTCATCACGCAGAGGATGAGCAGACCGAACACCATAAGACCCGCCACCCAGGAGCGGTAGGCCACGATGATCGCCAGCGTCACCACCAGCACGATGGCAATTGTCGTCTTGATGTCTGACTCATGGGTTTCCTCATTGGCCGCCGCCGTGGTGCCGATGATGCCGCCGGCGAAGCGCGGGGTCACGCCTTCCATCGGGTGGGCTTCCAGCCAGTCATGGGCCTTCTTAACCGCTTCGCTGACCGTCGGTCCCGTGGCGTCCTTGTAGAACACCACGAAGTTGGCGGTCCGGCCTTCCAAATCCATGTACTCCAGAATAACGCCCGGCATGGACGCGCCCGCTTCGTACATGAACAGGGTGTTACCGATGTTGGTCTGCGAGCTCGGAATCAGCGACCAGCGCGGATCGTCGTAGTGGTACAGACGGTTGATCGAACGCACCAGCTGCGGAATGTCGCGGGTACCACCGAAGTTACGAGTGTCCGCCATGTAGCGCCCAAAGGCCTGCATGGTGGCAACCACAGCAGGGTCCTTCATGCGGTGCGGGCCGTCGCCTTCAAAGTAGATGCTGAGCTGGTTCGCGCCCGCGAACTTGTCGGCAATCTTGGAGGCGGAGACGTTGTACTCATGCTCGGGATAGAGAATCGGCGATCCCGGCTTGCTTTCACCAATCTGGATGGTCCAGCCGAAGTAGAACGCCCACACCGTCAACAGCACCGCTCCACCCATAATGATCGTGGAGGCCTTCGGGCCCACCAGGAACACGCCGAGGTTGTGCATGATGCGGGACGGAAGATGCTTGTGCTCTTCCTGAATCGAGACGGTCGGTTTCGGCAGCAGCGACATGACCAGCGGTACCAGCACCGCTACCGTCACGAGGTTACTCGCGCCCCAGAAGGAGCAGTACATACCGAGCTTGGCGATCATCGGCATAGAGGAGACCGTGAGCACCAGCAGCGCAAAGGCGTCCGCCAGAATCCCCAGCGTGGCCGGCAGCAGGAGTTCGCCCATGGACACGCGGACCGCCGCTTCCTTCTCAGCGCCCACCCGAATTTCGTCGTAATAGCGCTCCATCATCTGTACACAGTGACTGGCAGTTCGCGCGGAGATGAGCACCGGCACCACGAGAATCAGCGGGTCAAGGTTGAAGTCCATCCAACCCACGAAGCCCAAGCCCCAGACTGCGGAGAGGACGGTACCCAACATTGGCACCACCACACCGGCAATCGAGTAGAAGTGGAAGAACAGCAGCGCCACCATCACGGCGAGAGTCACGCCAAAGATGAGCACCAGTTCGGGAGTGTAGTAGTAAATCCAGCCCTTCAGCATCGGCTCGCCGGCGACGTAGAGCTTGGTTTTGCCGTCTTTCTCGACGTTTTCCTTGAACTCCTGCATCTTCGTGTGAATGGTGCTGTACTTCAGCACGCCTTCCACGAAGCCGGCGAACACCAGCGCCAGCTTACCGTCGGTCGAGATGTAGGTGCCGTACACGATGTCGTTGTTGAAGGCCTCTTCACGCAGCTGCTTCAACTGTTCAACGTCTTTAGGCAGGTCTTTGGGCAACACGGGCTCGGACTTGATAAGACCGCCGCCGGTGGTGCGGATTCGCCGCACCTTGCCGTGCGCGATACTCGCGACCTGATAGTGGTTGACGCCTTCGATCTTGTCGACTTCGTCGGTCAGGTATTTGAGCTTGGAGAGCGTGTCGTAGGTGAAGATGTCTTCGTTGGGGTCTGTGACCTCAAGCGCCATCGTGATGACGTTGGCACCACCGAAGGTCTGCTTCATCTTGTTGTAGTTCTTGATGTACTCATGCTCTTTGGGGAGCAGGTCAGAGAACTGTGATTCGACCTTAATCTTCGGAATGTGCAATGCGAGCATGATGGTCGGAACACAGATGAGCAGGAAAGACGCCCATTTGCGATCCATCAGCCAGTTGGCGATTGCGGCGCCGCGTGTCTGTCGCATTTCTTTATCGTGGTTACCAGCCAAGACTCCCCCTATTCCCTGCTCCGGCAGGTGAACTTTAGTTTCGAACGACTTCAGCGTGCCGAATCTGGCAAATGAAGCACTCACTCACAAAGGTCAACGAGCAGTAACGCTCCCGTGGTACTCGCCCGTTGACGCCCATTCCTAACGAGGCATGCCGACACCGTCATTCCTGCCGCAAGAACAGCAGGATGCCGAGCCGGGCAAATTCCCGAAGGCAAGCCCAATGGTATGCGATGCGATGAGCGATGGCGATACCGAAAAGGCCCTGATTTTCGCGCTTCGCACCGGGCAAGCGCCCCCTATTTGAGGGAAGCGGGACCGTCTCGCCGGTCTGGGCAACGGCTAGAGCAGGCAATCGAAGTTAAAGAAGGCCTTGCGCCAGCGCGTTATCTCAATCGAGGCAAACAAACCGCCGGTTGTAAACGGATCGGCGGCGATAAAGGCTTCGGCCACGGCGCGGTCGTCCGTATCAAGAATCAGCAGGCCGCCATTGCCGCCGCGGCCGTCATCTTCCAGCAAGGCACCGGCGGCAAGAATCATCGTCTGGCGCGATTTCAGATACTCCAGATGGGCCGGCCGCAGGCGCAGTCGCAGCGCCTCTGAATCAGGTTTGCCGACAGTCTTAATCATGTAGGGCATACGGATTTCCTTCATTGCTGGCGGCGCGGCGGGCGATGTGAGTCGCTCGTGAGAGGACCTGCCTGCATCGTATCATCCACTCCCCTCGACGGAGTTCGCCCATGACCGACTCATCTACCCCGGTTCGCCCCCGTGATGCCGCCACCCTTGTGATCCATCGCGAGAGTCCGCGCGGCACCGAAGTCCTGATGGGTCGCCGCAGCGACAAGGCCCGCTTCAAGCCCGGGGTTTACGTGTTTCCGGGCGGCGGTCTGGAAGCGGCCGACCGTCGCGTCCAGGTGAGTTCACCGCTCCATCACTCCATCGCGCCCAAGCTCGCGGTGGGCAACTCGCAGACGCGTGCGCAGGCGCTGGCGCTGGCCGCCATCCGGGAGACGTTTGAAGAATGCGGCTTGGTGGTGGGCGTGCCGGGCGACATCGGCGAGATTCCGCACGTGTCGTGGCAAGACTATCGTCAACGTGGCGTGACGCCGCCGCTCGCGGAATTGCGGTATCTCGGACGCGCCATTACGCCGAGCCCGCAGCCCATCCGCTTTCACGCCAGATTTTTTGCCATTGATGCGCAGTTTGTTTCTGGCGAAGCAGACGACACCCACGAATTGGGCGATCTGCAGTGGGTGCCCGTGACCGCCGTCAAAGACCTGAACGTGATGCCCGTCACGCTCTTGATGCTGGACGCCCTGACGCGCCAGCTCGAGCACGACGATCCGCGCGCCGTGTTTCTGAGCTTCCAGCACGGCAAGCGCCAGATCCTCTGGGTTTAGGCCGGCTTGCCGCCCTCGGGGCGTAGCTGGCCGCGCACCAGCGAGCACAGCGCGCAGGGCACGCAGATAGCAGCCGCCAGCGCAAAGCTGAACCGGAGCGCCTGCTCCAGAGCCGGATAGGTCTCCGGGCGAATCGCCTGTTCGCCCGTGGTCAGCGAGAAGGCCATCGCCACCAATCCCATACTGCAGACTTGGCCCAACACCCGCATGCTCGCCACCGCGCTGCTGGCGGCGCCCTGCTGGCCGCGCCCGATGGAACTCATGATGGCGTTCATATTGGTGACCGCGAACAAACTGAAGCCCAATCCGGTGAGCACCAGACACAGCATGATGTGATTCAGCGAACTGGCCTGCTTGACGGCCGCGAGCATGCCGAGACCAAGTCCCGTAATCACCACGCCGAGGGTCGCCAGCACGCGCGGCTCCAGGCGATCGGACAGCCGCCCGACCACCGGCGACATCAGCGCCACGACCAGCGGCTGCGCAAACATCACCAACCCCGCCTGCGTCGGCGCGAGCCCTTTTAGATACTGCAAATGCAGACTCACCAACACCAGAATGGAGAACGTGGTGGTGTACATCAGCAGTGCCGCCAGCGACGACAGCGCAAACACGCGATTAGTGAAAAACAGGCTCACGTCGAACAGCGGATATTCGTGTCGACGCTGGCTGCGAATAAACAGCAGGAGCAGCAATACCCCGCTCAGCAGCACGCTGGGGCCGGTGGAGGCATGCAACGAACTCGCCCCCACAATCACGCACAGAATGCCGCCCGCATAGGCGAGCGCGCCGCGCCAGTCGAAGCGCCCACGCGTCGGCGCCGACCAATCGCCCTGCACCCTCGGTAGCGCAAACAGCAACACCCCTAGCGTGAGCGGCACGTGCACCACAAACGCGACCCGCCAGCCGAAGTGCTCCACCAGCCAACCGCCCACCAGCGGGCCAACCGTCAGGCCGAAATACACCGCCGACGCCACCATGCCTAACGCCCGCCCGCGATGTTGCGGCGGGTAGACCGAGGTCACGATGGCCGCCTGCGTGGCGTACAGCATCGCGGCGCTAATGCCCTGCAGGGCGCGCAAGGCGATCAGGGTAGTACCGTCCGGCGCCAGCGCGAGCAGGAGCGAAGAGACCACGGCGCCGCAGGAACCCAAAATGAAGATTCGCTTGCGCCCGTACATGTCCGCGAGGCGCCCGAAGCTCAACACCGTGCACGCGCTGCTGAGCAGGAACACCAGCGGCACCCAGGAGAGCGTCACCGCACTCAGCGCGAGGTCATCGGCAATTTTGGGCAGCGCCACCGTGACCGATGACAGCATCAGAGGCTGCGCGAAGGAACTCACGACCACCATCAGCAGCGCCGCCCGCTGCGAGGACGGCGTGATGCTTGGGGTCTCCAGCACGCTCACGCGCCGGGCTTCGCCCACTCGCGTTCGCGCAGTTCCACCCGCCGAATTTTCCCGCTGACGGTCTTGGGCAGACTGGCGACAAACTCAATCTTGCGCGGATATTTGTACGGCGCGGTCACGTGCTTCACATGATCCTGCAGGGTTTTCACCAGTTCATCGCTGCCCGCCACGCCGGCCGCCAGCACCACGAAGGCCTTCACCACTTCGCCCCGCATGTCATCGGGGCTGGAGACCACCGCCGACTCCACCACCGCCGGGTGTTCCAGCAGGGCGCTCTCCACTTCAAACGGCCCGATGCGATAGCCGGCAGAAAGGATGACGTCGTCCGCGCGACCCACAAACCAGAAGTAGCCGTCTTCGTCCACATACGCGCGGTCACCGGTGAGGTACCAGTCGCCGCGAAAGGCTTTTTGCGTGCGCTCTTCGTCGCCGCGATATTCCTTGAAAAGGCCGGGCGGACGCGCCGGCTTCACGCGCACCGCGACGTCGCCTTCGCGACCCGCCGGCAGCACGCTGCCGTCGTCATCAATCACGGCAAGGTCAATCCCGGGCGACGGTTTGCCCATGGATCCAAAGCGCGGCTCAAGGCAGGGGAAACTTGCGCAGAGCAATACCGATTCGGTCTGGCCGTAGCCATCGCGAATCACCAAGCCCGTGGCGCGCTGCCAGGTTTCGATCACTTCCGGATTCAGCGGTTCGCCGGCGCCTACACAGTGGCGCAGAGTTTTGAACTCGTATTGGCTTAAATCCTGGAGCACCACCATCCGGTAGATGGTCGGCGCGCCGCAGAAGGTGGTGATGGGATATTGGGCCAACACCTCAAGCGAGCGCTTGGGGTCAAAGCCTTCGGCGTGATGCACGAAAATCGTCGCGCCGCAGGTCCAAGGTCCGAAATAACTGCTCCACGCGGCCTTCGCCCAGCCCGTGTCGCTCAAATTCCAGTGCACATCGTCCGGGCGCAAGTCGAGCCAGTAGCGGCCCGTGATTTGATGCGCCAGGCCATAGCCCTGAGTCTGAATGGCCATTTTCGGATAGCCCGTGGTGCCGGAAGTGAAATAGCACAGCGCGTCGTCATCGGGCGCGGTGTCGGCAGCGGCGAACACCGGCGAGGCCGCGCCAACCACCGCTTCATACGATTCCCAACCGGCGCGCGTGGCGCCTACCAGCAACCGGGCCCGCAGCGCGAGCCCCTCGAGTTCGTCGAACTTGGCCGCGTTACGCTCATCCGTGATGACGGCAGTCGCCTTGGACGCTTCGATCCGATAGGCGAGGTCTTTGGGGGCCAGCTGCGTGGTGCCCGGCGACACCACCACGCCCATTCGCAGGCAGGCGGTCAGCACCTCCCACCAGGCGACCAGTCGTGGCAGCAGCACAATCACCGTATCGCCGCGCTGCACGCCGGCGTTTGCCAGCACGTTGCACAGGCGCTGCGCGCGCTCGGAAAGCCCGGCGAAGGTGATTTTTTCTTCATGACCGAAGTCGTCGATCCACCACAGCGCGAGCTTGGCGGGGTCTTCGGCCCAGCGGTCGAGCACGTCGCGCGCGAAGTTGAACTGCGCCGGCGGCGCCCATTGGAAACTGGCACGCTCGGCGGCGTAATCGGTCATGTTCATGGTCATATCACAGCGCTCCGTACGCGGTTGTAGCCAATCAGAACCAGCGGTCCTGCATGGTAAGACAGGTATCGTCGGCGGCGGCCAGCAAGGCCAGACGCTCGCCCACTTTGGCCAATTCATAGCGGAAGAAATACTGCGCGGCCTGCAGTTTGCCGGAATAGAAATCCTGCTCGCTGCCGCGCGTTTCTGCCGCTTCACGCGTAGCGATAACCGCCATCCGCAACCACAGCCAGCCGATGACCACATGCCCAAACACATCGAGATAAATCCCGGCGTTGGCCATCGCACGCGGCGCCTGCCCGCCGTCACGCAGCGCGCCGAGCGTAGCGGTGGTGGCGGCCAACTGCTCCCGGGCCTGTTCGAGTTGGGCAACCGCCTCGCTGAGTGAATCCAGCGCGCGGGCCTGAATCAGCGTGGCTTCCATTTCCACGAACAGCGCTTCCAGCGCCGCGCCGCCGCGCATCGATACTTTGCGGCCCAGCAGGTCGAGCCCGTGAATGCCGTGGGCGCCTTCATGAATGGGGTTCAGACGGTTATCGCGATACAGACGCTCCAGCGGGTAGTCGCGGGTGTAGCCGTAGCCGCCGAGAATCTGAATCGCATGCTTGTTGGCTTCCAGACAAAACTCACTCGGCCAGGACTTAACGATCGGCGTGAGGAGATCCAGCAGCAGATTGAGGCGATCGCGATAGGCCGCGTCCTCGGTGGTGCGTTCGATATCGATCAGTTGCGCGCAGTACAGCGCGAGCGCCAGTCCACCCTCCACCGCCGCCTTCTGCGCCAGCAACAGGCGCCGGATATCCGCGTGCTCCACGATGGGCACCTGCGGACTCGCCGGGTCTTTATTGCCGGGATGACAGCCCTGCGGCCGCTCGCGGGCGTATTTGAGCGAATGCAGATAGCCGCTGTAGCCCAGCGCCACCGCGCCCAGGCCAACGCCAACGCGGGCCTCGTTCATCATGTGGAACATATAGCTCAAGCCCTGATGGGCCTCGCCCAGCAGCCAGGCTTTCGCGCCGCCCTGCTCGCCCAGATTGAACACCGCGTTCACTGTCCCGCGATAGCCCATCTTGTGATTGAGACCGGCCACCCGCACATCGTTGCGCTCGCCCAGCGAACCGTCGTCGTTGACCAGAAACTTGGGCACGATGAAGAGCGAAATGCCTTTCACACCGGGCGGGCCACCGGGAATTTTCGCCAACACCATGTGGATGATGTTTTCGGAGAGTTCGTGGTCGGCGGCCGAGGTCCACATCTTGTTGCCGGTAATGAGGTAGTGACCGTCATCGGTCGGCACCGCCCGCGTGCGGATGTCGGCCAGCGACGAACCCGCCTGCGGTTCAGACAACACCATCGTGCCGAAGAAGCGCCCTTCGACGAGCGGCGCGAGGTAGCGGGCCTTTTGCGCCTCCGAACCAAACTTGCTGAGCAAATTGGCCGCCGCAATGGTGATGAACGGATAGGCGATGGTGGCGATGTTGGCCGCGCAGAAATACGCCGCACAGGCCTGAGCAATCGTCCAGGGCAGCTGCATGCCGCCGGCCTCGGCGTCCATCGACATCCCCATAAAGCCGGCCTCGACATAGGCGTCGGTGGCTTGCTTGATGGCGGGAATCAGTTTGACCTTGCCGTCTTCGAGCTTAGGCTCGTGTTCGTCGGATTCGGCCGCGTGGGTCGCGAACTGCTCTTCCGCCAAGGTCTCGGCGGCGTCGATCGTGGCCTCGTAGAGCGCGCGATCCTGACCTTCATAGCGGGAGGTCTGAGCCAGATGCTCGATGTTCAGTAGTTCGTAGAGCACGAAATCGAGATCGCGCCGGTCAATCAACACACTCATCCCAGACCTCTCCTGTTACGACTGATTACCAGGCGGTAAGACCACCATCGAGAGCAAGCCCCTGACCATTCACAAACGACGAATCGTCCGCACACAACCATGCAATCGCGCGCCCGATTTCCTCAGGTTCGCCCATGCGGCGCATGGGACTCGCGTTGTTGAGGGTGTCGGCGAGCGCCGGATTGCGCTCGACCATGCGCTGAACCATTTCGGTATTGACGAAGCTGGGGCACACCGCATTAACGCGGATCCCGCGGCGGGCGTATTCAATGGCCGCCGAGCGGGTGAGTCCCATCACGCCGTGCTTGCTGGCGGCATAACCCGCCAGATTCGGCGCCCCGCCCAAGCCGGCCACCGAGGCCACGTTCACAATCACCCCGCCGCCCTGCGTCAGCATCTGTCGCAGTTCGTGCTTCATGCACAGATAGACGCCTTTCAGATTGACCGCGATGGCGCGGTCGAAGTCGTCGTCATCGTGGTCGGCAAGTTTCGCGTGTTTGTGTTCGACGCCCGCGTTATTCACCGCGCAATCGATGCGCCCGAACTGCGCCACCGTCTCTGCAATCAGCGTGATGACGCTGTCGGTCTGAGTGACGTCGCAGGGGGTAAAGCGCGCATCAAGACCCAGCGCATGGAAATCGGCCAGCACTTTCGCGCCGCGCGCGGGGTCGACGTCCGACAGCATCAAGCGCGCACCGCTGCTGGCCAAGGCCTGCGCTGCCGCCAGACCAATGCCGCCGGCTGCACCCGTGACCAGCACCACTTTGCCGGCCAGAGAAAACTCGAGGGCCGCCTTCATGCGAGATATCCACCGTCGACCGTGACGAAGCTGCCGGTGGTGTAAGAGGAAGCGTCAGAGCAGAGATACAGCACCGCGCCGGCCATTTCTTCCGGCTCTGCCGAACGGCCCAGCGGGGTGCGGGCGCGCGCCGGGGCGAGGAAGGATTCGTCATCGTGCAGGGCTTGCGCGAAGCGGGTCTTGGTCACGCCCGGCACCAGCGCATTCACGCGGATATTCCACTGCCCGCATTCGTTGGCGAAGGCCTGCGTCATATTGAGAATCGCCGCCTTGGTCATGGAGTAAACGGCCTGTTTGTCGCCGGGCGTGATGCCGTTGGCGGAAGCGACGTTCACAATCGAGCCCTTGCCCTGCTCGCGCATGCGCTTGCCGGCTTCCACCGACATGTAGAAGTAGCCGCGCATGTTCACTTCGATGGTTTTTTCGAACGCCGACACCGGGGTGTCGAGAATGTGGCCGTAGAAAGGATTGGCTGCGGCGTTGTTGACCAGAATATCGATGCGGCCGTACTTGGCGTCGATGTGCTGGAAGGTGCGCTCAATCTGGGCCAGATCGCCGATGTGGCACCCCAGCGCTTCGGCCTTACCACCGGCGGCGATGATCGCGTCGGCCACGGCCTGACAGCTTTCCACCTTGCGGCTGGTCACGAGCACGGTCGCGCCATACTCCGCCAGACGTTTGGCGATGGCTTCGCCGATACCCCGGCTGGCGCCTGCCACCAGCGCAACGCGGCCGTCGAGATTGAAATGATCGCGTGACATAGCTCCCCCGGAGAAAGGTCGGAAAGTGAGAAAACCAAAACCGGGGCGATAGTAACCGAAGCGGCCCTGCACTGGCGCAGGGGAGTCGAGTTTCAGGTGCCGCGTGGCGAGCGGGCTTTGACCATCGCCTCAAGCTCGGCGACGGGGATGGGCTTGGAGAACAGATAGCCCTGCAGATAATCGCAGCGCATCGCGGTCAGCCAATCGCGCTGGGCGTCCAACTCCACGCCTTCGGCGACGATTTTAAAGCCCAGTGCGTGCGCCATCTGGACGATTCCTTCCAGCACAACGCGTCGCTGGGGCCGCAGCTCAAGCCCGTCCACAAAGGCTTTATCGAGCTTTAGATAATCGAGCGGGAGCTTGTCGAGCTGGCCGAAACTGGAATAGCCCACGCCGAAGTCGTCCAAGGCAATCTGGAATCCAATCTCGCGCAGCGTGTTGAGGGCGCGCAACATCTCCGGCGTGAGATTGAGCATCGCCCCCTCGGTGATTTCGAGCACTATCGCGCCCGGCGGCACATGGATCTCGCCCAGACGACGCAGTAATTCGCTGTGGGGGTCAATACAGCGCATCAGATATTGGGGTGGCAAATTGACGCTCAACTCAAAGCGCGGGTCCAGCGTGCCGCGCCACTGCCGCACCTGTGAGACCCCCGCGCGGATAACCCACTCGGTTAAATCCACAATGAGGTCACTTTCCTCCGCGAGATGGATGAACTGCCCTGGGCCGAGGAAACCCCGCTGCGGATGATTCCAGCGAATGAGCCCTTCCGCCTTCAATAACAGGCCGCCTCCCGCGCTCAGAATCGGCTGATAGAACAGCTCAAATTGATCGGTTTTTATCGCCGCGGAAATATCCCGGGTGAGACGGGTGCGGTCGCTAGCCTGCTGTTCCATCGAAGGGTGGAATCCGCAGGCGCGACTGGCGGCCGTCCGCTCAGCCGCGCGCAGCGCCACCTCGGCCTTGCGCATCAGGGTGGGCATCTCTGTCCCATCCTGCGGCAATCGGCTAAAGCCCATACGGGGCAAGGTCAAGGCGGCCAAGGCCAACTGGGTCAGCGGCCGCTGCAAGTCGGCCAGCAAAATCTCGAGCGTTCGGATAGCGTCGATCTCCCGGCCTTCGGTCACCGGCAGCATGGCCCAGAACTCGCCCGCGCCGCCGCGCGCCAGCAGCGCCCCTGCGCCAACACCTGTCCGCAGTTGCGTTACCAGCTGATTGAGCAAATCAAGTTGGTCAGTGGGCCCAAAGCTCGCGATGGAGTCCTGCCACTTGGTGAGATTCAAAGACACCACCAAGGCCTGCGCCGGCGCGTGCTCTCCGGCCAGCCAGGCGGTGGCATCCAGCGTAAAGCCCAGCCGGTTGGGTAAACGAGACTCCACGTCCACCACCTTGGCGGCGTTGAGTTCGATGTCCATTTCCGCCACCACGCGGCTCATCTCGCGCCCAAGATAGTGGAAGCGGCGCAGCAGTTTTTCCCAGAAGCGAGTGGCGAGCTGCATAAACAGCAGAATGGACACCTCACTCCCCAAGACCCGGAGATAGAGCTCGGATGCGGTTTCCGGATGGAAAGCCCGCAAGGCCACGCCGCTAAGGACAATCAGCGTGACCCCCAGCCCCAGCGAACGCTGGGGCGTCAGCATGATGTGAGAGAAAGTCAGCGTCGCCGCGACCATCAAAATCGCCGGGAGTCCGTTGACGGCCACCGCCACAACCTGGACCGCAGCAATCACCCCGTACACGATTAGCGTAAGCCGGGGATGCGGCAG
>Ga0164295_10003676_pt1 | contig 12246 bp, 8 predicted proteins | sample GEODES006metaG_FD_111798 | JGI IMG/M metagenome (GOLD analysis project Ga0164295, IMG submission 111798) | Oligotrophic lake water microbial communities from Sparkling Lake, Wisconsin, USA - GEODES006 metaG | ecosystem: Environmental > Aquatic > Freshwater > Lake | place: USA: Sparkling Lake...
CGCACTTACTGATCCGGCAAGTCCAACCTTTTCACGTTGATCAACGCGGTCGATTCCCCAGGCAGGAGTTGGACTCTGTGTGTTTTGAATTGCAAGACCCATGACAGGTTTATCTTCTTCAACCGTTAAAACGTTAGGGATTTTCGCGAGTAAACCAGCAACAAGTTTTGGTAGCTCTACAACATAACCATCAAAGACATAGTTGTACTTGGCGTCAATCTTCCAGCCTGCCTTAACAACTGCAGCCTCAACAGCAGCCTTGGCTGTTGGAGTAACTGAGATGATGTATTTAGCTTTAGCACCAAGGTCTAGCGCTGTTGTTGGCACCATCGTGGAGCTAAGTGAGAAAATCGTCAAAACAATGACGATCATTACTCTGATTCGCTGGCTTAGATTCTTATGCATGAAATTCTCCTTTTACTGAGATAGGGCCTGACCCACCTCTAGATTTACGAAGTTACAACCCGCCACTGACAAATTTTAGATTAGGGTCGACCTTAACCCCCGACCCCGCGCCCCTACGCTTAGATCATCACCTCCTGGCCCCGCTTACAGGCCTAAGGTTGGTCATCAAGTACCCAAGAAGGAATAGAGCCATAGATGCCAAAATTCAAAATACTCGCTAGCCGAGAGGTGTTTTATGAATTTGAAATCGATGCCGATTCAAAAGAAGCAGCCGAAGAGAATCTAAAGGAACTAGTTCAAAAAGAGCAGATCGATAAATTTGCATACGACTGGGCCCCTCTAGAGGTCTTTGATAATGAGAAAGCCTGAACTTAACCCCTTCGACGGGTTACCAAGAAAAGTATTAACCCGACCAGAGATAAAAGTACGAAAATATCCACTAATAATCCTTACTCGCGGCTCGCTAAAACTTCATCTACTAACGGATCATTGAGTTTGACAAGCTTTTCAAGGATTGATTTCGGTGTGCTTTCATGTAGCGCCATACAACCCAAGAAATGAATAGAGTCGCTGCGAAGCTTCGATTCTTTGTACTCAAAGCCAAGATTCAAGAATTCAAATACCGTCTCTTTCTTTGAGTCTGGCAGTTTTGCCCAACTCAGAGTTTCACCAAACATAGGATTTAGATCTGCCGACACATCGAAATCATCAGGCTCAGCAATCTCCAGCGCCGCTTCGACCATCCAGTCATAACCAGTGTCACTTACCTCAAAGCCATACTTTTTACTAATTTCTGGAACCTCATAACTTAAAGCAATCAACGACTGTCCGATATTGTCGTAGATTCCATCCTCCAAGATATCCACCATAGGTTCACCATAAGAACTTAACAACGCAGCTGCTTGATTGGTGTCTAGCTCCTCCTCACCAACCAGCCAATTCTGATCACCAAAAAAGATGAAAACTCCGCCAAGACGCGTTGAATCCTCTGAATCAGCCTCTTGAAATTCGCGTCCCAAAATTGGGTGTGAAATAAACAGGTCATCGACCCTATACGCGTTCCTACGATAAATCTCAAAATCATCTCTCTGGCAAAGATCGGTCCAAAATAATCTGTGCAATAAATGCAGTGACACCAACTCATGCAATCCGTAAAGAGTTGGCTCGATCGCTACCTGTGAAGATTGTGGCAAAACTACCGACAAGTGGTGCCCTGCCCTTGTGAAGAATTCGCCGATTGATTCCTTTATCAAAGGTAGAGATCCAAACTTCTGGCCTTTATAGTGGCCGAGATTTACCTTTAGCGATTGGAAATAAGGAATAGATGAGACAAAGTGAATGTCCTCACTCCAATAATCAGATGCAGAAGCTTCTTTGGGTTTGATATCAGATAAAACTAAAGTTGCTTTTTGTTCATCACTTAAAGTGGGGTTTTCCCACATGGCTTGGCCAACCGTCCTCGAGGATCCTTCGTACTCTGAAATACCCAGTAGATAAGAAAACACTTCATCACTTAAGAATACATTTTGGGAAATATCAATTATCACCATGGAATAAGGTGTTTGATTTGAAATCATCTGCTCTAGATGTGCTATTAACTCGCTAGGGTTTCCTAGTGGATGAGCCAAAGCTAAAGCGCGCACTTTTTCGTCTTTACTTTTCTTCAACCCATCTATTTGCTTTTGCGTCAAGTTAGGGTATTCAAAAGTTGCCCAAAAATTCTCGGCAGCAAAATCTTTCTCTTTAAGAAACTTTTCAAACACCTCGCTTGGAAAATTAGGATTTTTGAAACCCTTGATTCCTGCTTTTTCTATCACCCAACCAGGTATCTCGAGGCAGGTAACAATTTCAGGCTCTTCTACATACTCTGATTTCGAGATTGCCTCGAGAAACTCCTTGGCAAGTTTCGGTTCGTTTTCAAACATAGCCTTAAGGAAGGGATCAGAATACAAACCTCGGCTCATTCGTCATCATCCTCTTCATCAGTTTCAGCAAATTCTTCTGAGATCTGATTTAACTCTTCGAGAGCTGTTTTTAAATGGCTCTCCCCTGTGTTGTTCAAGGTGATTGCGCCTTCGGTATAGGCAACCGCCATTCCAATTGCAATCAATAAATCCTCGGCATTATCGTTACCAAAAACTGCTTCTACTAAATCTTCATTTTCCTCAAACTGGTCCTTTAACTCGATCAGCTGCTCGCAAACTTTAGTTATGGATTGGCTCACAACTAACATCCTTCCATGCAGAGGGCACTTACACGAGCAGTCTTCTTTTCTGATCCCATATCGCCAGTCTATGAAATTTACTGTGTTTTTGGAACACCCACGAACTGAAAACTTCCTCCCTTTTATCGCTGGCCAACACCTAGAAATTGCTCCGATTCGACCTTAAACTTTCGGCATGTATACAAGCTACGAACAACGCCTTGAGTTTCTATACCAATTTATCGACGGCTCATTAGCGTTTCACAAGAATCTTCCCGACGCCAAACTCACTAAAGGTGATGGCTGGCAACTGTATTCGGCCGGCCTTAGCTTTGGAATGTTCAATCCCATTGTCATTGAAACCTCACGCAAAGAAGCATTTGAAGAAGTCATCGCGGCAATTGAAGAAAGTGGAAAACCCTCAGACATTCGCTTAGTTGGCCCTGGCACCGTTCACACCAATGCCTTAATTGAGCACGGATATTTAAATCGTGGTGGCACACCATTTATGCTCTGGAGCGCAGAAAACTCTGTTGATGATTTCAAACTACGTGATGGCCTAACAGTTAGACGACTCGTTCCCAGAGATATTGATGTTATGAATGTGATCTTTGCCGATGTCTATGCAATGACTCCTGCAATGATTGAAGATATGAAAGGAATGTTGTTGGCAAGTGATGATGACCACGCTTATGGCCTGTTTAAAGATGGGGAAATGGTTTCCCTTGTTAGCGCCATGATTTATGAAGACACCATCGGAATCTGGAATATGGGAACCCCCACTGCTCACCAGAAAAACGGTTATGGATTACAGCTTCTGAAGTATGTAATGAAAACCCACAAAGACATGGGATCTAAAAACTTCTTCCTCTTTGCATCCCCAGCGGGCAAGATCCTGTATGACAAGTGCGGTTGGATCACGCTTGATTACCTTCCATACTTTTCAAAGGTTGCTAAGCAATTAGAATGAGTGAACAGATCGACCAGTTCTTCCGCCCCATCTATGCTGACGCTCTGGAAATCCAGAATTGAAGGGGAAATGACAATACATACAAACTTTCTAACCTTGGATTTGAGTTGATAAGTGGTCTGATCGGTCAGTTGGCAGAAAAAAAACGAAATCGAGGGTCTATGAAAATCGACGAAGTTCAAGTCTAGGGATCCAGGATGTGCAGCGTGAAATTGTAAACCCTTCAACTTTCCTCAAACTGAATTAGATCTACTTCCGAGATTAGGTGAAAATCCAAGATCTTTACAAAATTGATTATAGTAAATAGATTTTTCTCAGGTAATTTAGAACCTGGGAGAATAAAATGACCTCACAAGTCGCAATCACTAATCACGCAGGAATCGCTTTAGCTTCAGATACGGTCGTCACCCAATTTGTTTCTGGCGGAACTAAAACAATTGGAAATACACCAAAAATAATTGAATTAGGGCTCCCGCATAAGGTGGCTGTAATGCTTTCTGGATCAGTCAGTACAAATGGAATTATGTACCGACTACTCGTAAACGAATGGGCAAGTTCCTTAGACAGTCCGCTAGCCACGGTGCGTCATTATGCAAATTCATTTACAAATTGGATAAATACTTCGAAAGATATCTATGACGATAATCTAGAGTGCGGTCGTGCTAATGAAATATTGAATGACCACTATTACTACTTGTCTCGACGAGTAAATAATATAATTCAAAATGCACGTTCAAATAACGAAGAATGTGACGAGTCAGAAATATTGATGAGTGTTGCACGAGAAGGCCGTGAATATCTGGATGAATTAGATTTTTGGGACGATATAAAATCTGCAGATTCTTATTTATCGTTATTTGATACTACTCGCGAGATATTCATAAATTTAGATGAAAAAATTGAGTACATATTTGGTGAATTTGGACTTTCGGATGCTCTTTGGGTTGAATTAAAAACGGTTGCACCTCTCATTTTGGCTAAAAGTCAGTACTTCAAGGGAAATGCAACTATCGCATTTGTTGGGTTTGGGGCAACCGAATTATTTGGGAGGAATATTCGAGTTTATGGCTGTGGGATGTTTGGAGGAAGATTTAATCATTCATTAGGACCTGAATATGGTGTTAGTCTAGAATCGACCTCGTCGATTACTGCATTTGCGCAGGATGAAGCTATTTTTGGATTCTTACGAGGTTTTCGATGGAGCTTTATGGAACATGTCTACGAAGTAATCGAAAGTAAAATTAATGAAATCGTGGATAATGAAGACGGCACTGATCTAGGTGCCGAAATAGTCGAGTATTTAAGGGAAGATGTCGGCAATTACTATCGATCTCAATTTGTTGATCCGCTTTTGAATTCGATAGAAGGATTAGATTTGAGTCATCTCGCAAATCTTGCAGAATCATTAGTGGGGATGGAAGCCACCTCTGCGTTTGGTGGCGATGAACCTGCGACTGTAGGAGGCTTAGTTGAAGTTGCCACGATTGATAGAAGAAATGGATTAGTTTGGGTAACCTCTTTGGCAAAATAAGAAATCACCACGATTTAATCCATTTACCGCCGAACAACCCTAAGTATCTGCTAAACGATGGCGAAAACTTTATCTCCCTTAAGGAACTAAGCTTGATGGTAAAGTCGAGATAAATTCTGAAATAATTAAAGATCTTCGTTCTCGGATCGCTTCGAGATTCCAGTTGTAAAGATCAAAGTTAACTTGTTTACGAATGTCCTTTGCGATGGCATTCAAATCCTTTACGGCACTGTTTGGGGTAGAACTGAGTGCCCGTGTAAATACCCCTTTATCATTTCCGTACAGATCCTCTTTTGATGAGGGAGGTTTGTTTGCATAATGCTTAGCCTGGCCATTTATCAGAACAAAATTTCCCAGCCCCAAGTACTCGCGGTATTCCTGTGTTTGCGGATCGACTCCAAGGGCGCGAATCTCGTCAACATTAAGGATTAGATCGGTGTCAAAACCAGCATGTTTGCTTGGCTGATACTTCTTCAAGAACTCTGCCAAATCGCAAAGCCCAACTTCAAAATTCAAAGACACAAGAGCCAAAATAAGTCGCATCTTCCGCTCATCTTTAGGACTTGAAAGATCTTCTAATCGCTTTTCAAGTGTGGCGACACCAATAAGGTCTAAGGCAACCCCTGGAACCTTAGATGTTGCCTGGTCTATCTTTTCGACAGATGCATCCTTTGGTAATTCAGAAATTATCTTGGCCCAACGAGGTGCCATGGATTCAAAATCTTGTGTTCGCTCCTGAGCCAATATATATATCAAATATCTGAAGTTAACTAGCTCGGAAAGATGTGCATAATTCTTCAGATGACTTCCGGCTAAAAGAATTGGCAGATATTGGGTGCCTTTGAAGTAGTCGGCTCCAATCATGTTCTCGTTTAAGTCATTCGAATCAATCATTTTATTGCCTGCAATTTTGCTAAAAACCCGAGACTTGATTTGGATTTCTTCTAGGAAATCTTCAAGTTGAGAAACATCGTCTCTAAATTTATCTTCCCAGTACTGGAAGACGCCTTGTTCTCCGCTGATCTTTTCACCCTTGTCGACAATCGCAAGATTGCGAAGGAAGAACTCAGGAGTTTTAAGCTTACTTCTTGTGGAATCAGCGCTGCGAAGAGCCTTGCTCATCTCAGTCCACTTTTCAGAAAGATCATCATATTTGTCATCAGTAAGGTTTTGGAACATAAAGTTCTTTAGGAAGTCCGCTCCTTCAAGCGCTCGTCCACGAACGTTCATTTTGAAGAAGATATCGAGAGCTTGACGTTGATCTCCAACATTAGTCTCAACAATAAATGTTCCCTGGATAACGCCCCTGATGAATTCACCAACTTGCGCTGCAGTGACAAAATTCTTATCTAGGAAGTCACGACTCTTTTCGTAAGCATTCCAAATATTGACTTGAGAAACTGTCAAGGTACCAATTGGTTTAGGCGCTTTAATTGCTAATGCCGCCAAAAGTTGATTCCCGCCGCCATATTCCATAAAAATAGGAAATGAGATTTTGGCATCGACATCCATTGAAACTTTTCTAGTTATCGAATCAACGGTTAAGTGAAGAGCTTTAAATCCCTCGCTAGCGTTTGCCACAGAGCCAAACTCTGTGGTCAATCGAAATTCGAGTTGGTCACGAGCAGCGATCAAGAGTGTGTAGAGGGTTACCGTGCGTTGCTGTCCATCAACGACTGCATGGGATCCGTCAGGGAGCGAAAAGGTGATGATTGAACCCAACACATAGTTGTGACTAGTCGAAGAAATAAACTCTTGAAGGTCTTCGAGAAGTTGACGAACTTCCTCATCGGCATCCCATGAGTACTCTCTTTGCCACTTTGGAATGGTCAAAGTTGTATCTCGCGAAAACAATTCCCCAATACTCAATAGTTGAGGAACATCTGGACGCTTGTAGTTTCGGGCCATCGAATATTGCCTCTCCGCCTAGCTGTTTTCAAATCGCCTTGCGAATACTATCCGTCCATGGAAAATAAAGCCCCTGACGTAGAGAGTGTCGACATTCGACCAGGAGTCGGGCTTTATGCCCTTTTCCCTTCCCTCAGATATACCCCTTGGGTGGCCTTGGGTGAAATGGTTGATAATTCCATCCAGTCGTATCTTCAACACAGAGACGAACTTATTGCACTGAATGGTCCTGACTACAAGCTAAGAGTAGATATCAACTTTTCTGGAGGTGAGAACCCCACAATCCAATTAGTTGATAACGCAGCTGGTATATACACGAAAGACATTGGACGGGCATTTACGCCTGCGATGCCACCGACAGACAGAACGGGAATATCTCAGTACGGCATTGGAATGAAAAGTTCTGCGTGTTGGTACTCAAAGTATTTCACTGTCAGGTCGCGTGCACTTGGTGAACCGATTGTAAGAAACATAATTTTTGATATCCCAAAGATTATTGATCAAGAGATATTCAATTTGGATATTCAAAAAGAACCAACAAGTAATCCTAAGGCTCATGGGACAAGAATCATCATGAGTAAATTGAATCAACCGGTTCCTACCTCAGGGGCTGCCTCAAGACTGCGTGGCTATCTCAGGAGTATGTACCGTGACTTTCTTCGAACAGGTGAACTAGTTCTAACAATAAATGGGGAAGTGCAAGAGCCGCTCACAAACAACTGGTTGAAAGCACCAAACTGGCCGAACGGCAAGGGGCCAGTTGATTCAAAAATTTTTGAGTGGGTAAAAGAATTTGAAATTGAATTAAATGAATCTCACAATCCTACAGACCCAGATACCCCTGCTCCCAAAATTCGGGGAATGATTGGCATCCTGGACGAAGGAAGCACAAAACGCGCTGGTCTAGCATTGTTGTGGCGCCGAAAGGTTGTCCAAGGTGCTGGTGGTTTGGCCGATAGTCCAGATGATTTATATCGTCCAGGTTTAATTTTTGGTGGTGCAAATAGTTTTGAGCGACAAAGAATCATCGGGGAGCTTGATGTTTCTGAATTGAAAGTAACTTCATTCAAAGATGCGGTGAATTGGGATGAAGGTCAGGAAGATGAAGCGCTACGTAAGATTAAAATTGCCTTAAACGCCGGTGAAATGCCAATAATCAAAATGGCAAGAAATTATCGAGTTACCGAGAATTCTAAGGCGACCCAGGCCAAAGTTAAAGCAACATTAGAAGATGTTGTGGAGTCGACTACGCGTAGTTTTATCGATGGTAGCGCAGCTGAATTACTCGGAGACGACTTTGAGATTCCATTTAAGGATGAGACACCTGAACCACCCAGAGATGAAAATATAAAAGTTGTTCAGAAGAATATTCGTCTGATTCCCCAATTCAAATCTGACATCATGCTTGAAGTAAAAGACCAAGGTGATGACCCTGCGTGGCTTCGTGTCACAACATCCGAGAACAGTAAATGGATTATCACCGTAAATCGGCAGCATCCATTTATGGAATCGTTTACTGTTGCCGATCCTGATTCCCTTGAACCTGTTCTACGCCTGGCGTTGGCGATTGGAATAGCTGAAATTCAGGGAATGAGTTCTGGTTTTGAATCTGCTGGTTTTCTTCGCATTCAGATAAATGAACTTTTAAGAAACTATCTATCAAATCGGTCAGATGTGGACGTAGTCCTGGAAGAAGGCGAACATGATTGAAACGGGAGGTGAATTTGATGCCTTTGTAAGACGTCAAAATTTACCAAAAATCTCTGAGGAACGATTAATTGAAAATACAGTTCGAATTTTGGAACGCACCGAGTTATTGAATGGAGAAAAGTCGGCAAACTGCCAACTAGTTGTTGGTGAAGTTCAAAGTGGAAAAACAATGTCTTTCACTGCCCTAATCGCCTTGGCACATGAAAATGGATTCCCGCTCGTAATTGTTTTAGCTGGAACTAAAAATCAACTTCTGATGCAGACCAAGGAACGTTTAAATCGTGACTTACGTGCAGATGGTGATGGCGGTGCAAACCCATGGGTTGTTATGGACAAACTACAGAAAAAGGCGAGAACGGAAAATATCCAAAAGGTACAAAAAATCCTGAACATCTGGGTTGAGTCCGACGCTCCAAAAGCGTTTAAACCAACAGTTGTAATCTCAAGTTTAAAGAATCGTGAGTCTTTGGACGAAATCGCGCATTTAGTTGAAGGGTTGAAGTCGCGATTCAGCATTAGTAACTTCCCTGTTTTGATTATTGATGACGAGGGCGATCAAGCTGGATTAAATTTGAAGTGGCGTGACGACGATGAATCTCCAGTGTATGCAGCAATCAATAGACTTCGAAGTTCTTTGGTGAAGCACAGTTATGTCATGTACACCGCTACCCCACAGGGCCCACTGCTCATCGGCATTCAGGACGCATTATCCCCAAAGTTTGTGACTCTCCTTAAGTCTGGAGATGACTATTTGGGTGGCCGAGATCTGTTTGAAGACAGTGAGTATTTCGTAAAATATATTCCGAATCAAGAACATGCTTCCCTGTTTGATAAAAGCACTTCAGCTCCAGTGCCGGCAAGCTTGAAACAGTCACTTGCCTACTATCTTCTCGCGCTTTATGTCGCTCAGGATCGGGCACGACCTAAACCAATTTCGATGTTGGTACATCCATCTTCTAGCATCGAATTACATCGGGCATATGAGCGTTGGGTGAATAACGTTCTTAACGCCTGGGAATCAGTACTTAGAGATCCAATGGAACAAACATATAAAAATGAAAAAACGAGAATTTTTGAAGTTGCAGAAACAGAGTTGCGAAAGACCATCAAATTAAAGTCGGATTGGAATCTAGACGAAGCACTACAAGAAATTCGTTGGTGGATCTCCAAAATCGGTGTCCGTGTCATCAACTCTGAAGGACAAAAAATTAAACCTGACGAGTGGAAGTCACAGGCAGGCTGGATCGTAATCGGTGGAAACAATTTAGAACGTGGATTCACGATCGAAAATCTTGCTGTTACCTATATGCCCCGCTCATTGGGTGGTGGAAACGCTGATGTGATCCAGCAGCGTGGACGCTTTTTTGGATACAAGCGCACTTATATCGATCTGCTGCGAGGCTGGTTTTTTCAAGATAACGCTCAGGCCTATAGAGATTATGTAGTTCACGAAAAGTCCATCAGATCTCAACTTGAAGTAATTGATAAAAAGAACGGGAAACTTTCTGAATGGAGACGGCGCTTTCTTTTGGATCCTGCCTACTCCCCTGTCCGGAAAGAAGTTATAGCCCTACAGATCATGCAAAAGAGGCTTTCTGTCTTCAAGCAGCATAAGTTGTTTGACCCGACACTACATCCTGTTTCAGAAAGCTTTCTGAAAAGAATTTATGCTTCCATATCTGATCTAAAAGAAATGGAAAATGATCAGCGAAAGGGTTCGAAGAACTACTTTTCAGAAGTTTCTATTGATACTGCACTTGAGTTCTTGTTTGATTGGCCTATGGCACCAGAAAATCGTGCCGAATTGGATGACACAATTTGGGCTTTGCGATCCTTGGCAGACGAAAACAAGTTGAACAGGGCTTGTATTGTTCTAATGGATTGGGATCCCAAAAAGGCGAAGCAGGCTGTCAGAGAGCGTTCTATGCTCAAGGATCTTCCAAATCCTGCGTTACTTCCAGAGGACCAGGCAATTGCAAATATTTTTCAAGGTCGCAGCCCAAAAAGTGACGGTAACTATCCTGGCGATGCAGAAATGAAGTTCAGCGACGCCCTAACGATTCAGGTACATCGCGTTGCGCCACTTCTTTCGGGAAAAAAGCAGCCTGACGTGGTTGCCTTAGCTCTCATCATGCCGGACAACACAGCCGGGTTTGTTGTAGAACTTCCTGCTAGAAAAAATTCAAAGTGAACTAGGAAGCTTTCGACTTAACGCTCTTCTTTTTCTCTTTTTTCTGTGTTGGTTTTATATCTGATTTGTTGATTGACTTTAAGAGTTGTGGATTGGTTATCTTCAAAATCTCTTCGTCTCTCCTAGCCGCCGCTCGTAGGACTTGATAGATCGCTCCAACGGCAACACCGTTACCCATTTGCTTATAACTTAAGACATCACTTTGCTCACCAAAAGAAAAACTCTCTGGCATACCCTGCAGACGTGCAGCTTCGATGGGAGTGATACGTCTCTTGAAAGGGCCAATGATTGTAGTTTGAGTAATCGCAACCAGAGCTGGAACATAGGTAGGGCGCTTTACGCGAATCCCTGACGGTCTGAAGTGAATCAAACCATCCCAAATAGAGCCAAGGTCCTGAGCTTGCCACTCTAGTTTTCTCTTGGATGGTGAAGTTTCCTCAAGGACTGGAAATTCAGCAAACCATTGATCGATCAACAATTTATGTTCTTGGTAAAACTGTTTATTTTTTGCCTCGAAATCCTTTTTCCAATCAGGAGCTTTTTTATCGTAAACATAAGCTGGGTTTTTTCCCCAAATGTCCGCCCATAGTGGGAATCCTGGGAGTCTTACTCCTTCGCGGCGAATCAACATGTTCTTTACAAGCCAATCCCATGCATCAAGAATCTGTATTTCTTCATGGGAAATTCGATACTTCATAAAGTTTGCATTTGTCTCATCTAATGGCAGGTCTTTAAACAGATTCCACTTTTGGGGATCCCAACCATCGAAATCGGTTGGAAACTCAAGTGGATCATCATTACCTGCTAGTGCGTGGCGCTTAGTAGGAAGCCTGGTTCCGACGATAAACACTCGCTCACGCGCTTGTGGAGTCCCACCATAGGTTGGAGGGATTCGATGGGGTGAAACTACAAAAGGTTTACTTGAAACCCTGTAACCAAGTTCCCGCAACCTGTTAATTATGTAATCCCATTCATGCTTATGTCGGGGACCAGCAATATTTCTTACATTTTCAAGAACCACCATTGAGGGTTTATGTTTTTCCAAAATATATGCGATGTCATGAAATAGCGATCCACGATCTTCATCCATTCCAAGCTGCTTGCCACTTTTTGAAAACGGTTGACAAGGAAATCCGCCAAAGAGAACATCGTGGGCGGGGATCGGCTTCTTTCGCGTGCCACGAGTGAATGTGTGAATGTTTCCTAATGGGTCTTGACCCCAATTCAATTGATACACACCTGCCGCGGCTGGATCAATCTCATTAGCAAAAACGCAATCCCACCCAAAAGCCTCTCCCGCAGCGTGAAAGCCACCAACTCCAGCAAAG
>Ga0164295_10003678_pt1 | contig 12241 bp, 7 predicted proteins | sample GEODES006metaG_FD_111798 | JGI IMG/M metagenome (GOLD analysis project Ga0164295, IMG submission 111798) | Oligotrophic lake water microbial communities from Sparkling Lake, Wisconsin, USA - GEODES006 metaG | ecosystem: Environmental > Aquatic > Freshwater > Lake | place: USA: Sparkling Lake...
AAAAGCGGCGGCGTTCTCCCGTCTCGACCTCATCCAGCTCGACTTCACCTTCTAGCAGCGGCTGGCGCTCCTCGGGGTGCAGGATTTGCAGAAAATGGCATTCTCCTGGCCATGTGGCGGCTATTTTGACGGATTCGCACGCGCTTGTGACATCATGACCGAAGAAGTCGGAGATGACAAAGATCACTCCATAGCGTTGCCGGGTTGGGTGAAAATCGGCAAAGCTGTGGTTGAGGTCAGTGAGCCCACCAAACTTCAGTTTTGTGGCCGTTTGAATGATTTTTTCGATGTTGCCCTGACCTCGCAGAGGAGGCAGTTCCTGATGTGCGGTATCACTCAGGCTGTAAAGACTGACACGCTGATGCGCTGCTAATCCGAGGTAGGCTAAGGCAACGGCAAATCGAAGGGCCTGTTTTCGTTTATCGTCATGAGGAGCAGACATGGAGCTGCTTGTATCGATGAGGATATGCAGGTTTAGCTCCTGAGTCTCCTCATAGAGACGAACAAACAGTTTGTCTAATCGAGCGTAGAGTCGCCAGTCGATGGCGCGGTAATCTTCACGAGGTGTGTAGTGGCGGTAATCCTTGAACTCACGGGTGAAGCCCGTGGCGGGGGTGGACTGTGATCCGCGGCGTGTGAGTGCGCGGCGCTTTCTCAGCCTTACGGCCAAAGAACGCAGCCTGTCGAGAAAGGCGGCATCAAAGAGGTCTTTGCGTACGAGGGGTGAGTCCATCAACTCTGCAAGCATGGAAGGGCACGTGTAGGATGCAACTGTGGACCTGACCTATTACTCAGCCTGTCTGAGGTAAGCCACGATGTCTGCGACGTCCTGAGCGGTCATGCCAAGCATCGTAGCGCTCATCATGAGGGAGCGATCCATTTTCGTTTTGCTAGCGATGCGTTCTTTGGGCACGAATTGAGTCTGGCCACCCATGCTGCGGATGATTATAATGTCGCCTTCAGCCAGTACCATGCCGTGAATTTTAAGGCCCTCTTTGGTGACGATCTCTACGCCGTCAAAACCATGAGCAATGTCTTTGCTTGGTTCAATCAGAGCTTGGGCAATGATTTCCGTTGGCTGGCTGATGCCCCAGCCTTGGAGGTTAGGTCCAAACTCGACGCCTTGGTTGTTCAGTTGATGGCACATGATGCAGCGCACCGTGAGGGATGAGCCTTGCTTCTCATGTCCCTTGAGTTTTAGCACCTCTTCAAGCTTGATGTTAGACGGTATCGCAGGCGGTGTCTCCACGGCAATAAGCTTGGCTGTAGAGGGGTCAAAGATTCCCTGGTTTTTCAGTTCGGCAGCAATTCCAAAGGCTGCCCAGTCATTGGTGCTGCGATTGACCAGCCACCACATGGCGTCAGCATGAATTGGAGCCTCTTTATCTTTGGCCACTGCTAGCATGGCCTTTGCAGCGCTGGCATCTGGTGTGAAGGCAAGGGTGTCGAGCGCTAACTTCCGCTCGATCGATGTCAACTTGGCACTAGCGGCCCGCTTTTGCACATCTGCCACAGCTGCCGCAGGATGCAGTCTCCATGTTAGTCGGGCAAAGCTTTCTGACCAGTCGAGCGAGTCGTCGTTCATGATCTTTTTCAGGGCTGCCCAGACTTCAGCTTCCTTGCCACTGCAACCGATTCCAAAGGCTTCGAGGTAGGAGCGATCTTTGCCGTCATAGCGTTTGGCGAGTTCGATCAGCATGTTTTTACTCTGAGCGAAAGGAACATCACGCATGGCGACGGCGACTTCACGGCGGACAGCGGGAGATTCGTCATGGGCCATCGTGCTGAGCAGATCCAAAACATCACTGTGGGCTGCACGTAAAGCACGCAATGCCACAAGGCGCTGTATTGCATCTTCAGATTCCAACCACACACGGACATTTTGGGTGCCTTCTTCTCCTAACTGGGCCAGTAGCCACACGGCGCGCGATGCTACCATGGGATTGACGTCATTCATCACGCTGGCTACTGCTTGGCGCACTGAGGCACCTTGCTCCTTTAGCTTGGTAAAGGCCACATGGCGCACGTTATTCGCTGGCGATTTCAGGGCGGTGATTTGGGCTTCCACACTGTCCATCTTTAAATGAGCGACAGAGGCTTTGAAGCCTTTGGGCGCGATTCGATAAATGGTGCCACTGCAAGTCTCATCGGTGTCCTGATGGCCGCCTGTGCGTTTGTCGAACCAGTCACTGATGTAGATGGCCCCATCGGTGCCAACGCAGACGTCACTTGGACGGAACAGGGTGTGACGCTCATCGGAGAGGTTATTGGCACCGCCCACGAAGTCGCTGCCTTTGAAGACCCCTGTGGTATTGGTGGTGCAGAATTCCATCCGCTCCAGCTTCATGCCTGCGCCATCAGGTTTTGGAAGGTAACCATAGACGACATTACGACCGGTTTCGCAGCTCAGAAGAAGACCATTCCATTTGGCATCCAGCGCCCCATTTTCATAGAAGCACATGCCTGTGGGGGCTCCGCCGCCATAGACGTCACCGGCAGGGATGCTGCCAGGATCATCCTGACGCCACTCTGCTACGGGAATGGTCTGACCAGAACGTTTGTCGGCCCGCCACTGGCGTTTGCCATCTGGCGAAAAGAAACCAAAGCTGCCACCTTCGATCAAATGACTGACGCGGCAGGCTGGTGGATCGTCGTTGTCATTGAGATACATGTCTCCGAGGGAGTTGCGCACGCCTTCGTAACTGTTGCGATAGTTGTAGCCAAGGATTCGGGCATTGTGGCCTGAGGGATCGATGCTGGCGGTGAAGCCGCCGACATAGACGTGACCGTCATCGCTCTTTTCTCCCATGTAGGAATTGTTCAGGTAACCACCGCCAATTCTAAAGGTATTGCCGCTTTTATCGGTAAACTTCGCGCCGCAGTTGCCATTGCTAAAATACCAGCGGCCATCAGGGCCGGCGTAAACACTATGAAGGCTGTGATCATGTTGAGCCTGCTCAAAGCCAGTGAGTAGAACCTCCCGACGATCGACCGCTGGATCAAACTTCAGGTCACGGTCGACGTCCGTGTACATGATCAAATTCGGTGTGTTAGAGACCAGCACTACATTATCAAATACGGCCACACCAAGTGGGCACTCCAGCTCCTTCTCACGGACGAAAACATGGGATGAGTCCGCTTTGCCGTCCCCATCTGTGTCTTGCAGCACGCGGATTGCATCCCCTTCACGACTGCGGCCACTGTGGCGTCGGTAATTGATTCCCTCAGCCACCCAAATACGACCCGCGGCGTCCACATCCATGTTCGAAGGATTAAACAGCATTGGGGACGTGGCCCATACGGTGATCTCCAGCCCCTCAGGGATTCTGAACATGCGGGTGTCTAAGTGCTCAGGCTTCACTTGAGCTGCATCAAAGGCTGGCGTCTTTGGATCTGGACTGAAGGCTGCTTTACCGGGGATGAACTCCTTGTCTTTTTTTGGTTTGTCTGGCTTAGCTGCTTGTAGCGGAGCTAAGAATGTAGCAAGTAAAGCAAGGGTGGAGAAGAGGCGTAGCATGGAGGGAGGAGGATGGAAGGCCGCAAACAAACGAGCAAGGCAATAAAGATCTTGCGATAAGACGATTATGAAAAAAGCCGACCTGCGTTTCCACAGGTCGGCTGAGATTAAGAAGTAATCAGGACGATTACTCGCTGACCTTTGCGCTGGTGATGGTGATCGGGTCCACTGGCACGTCGCCATGAGGGCCTTTGCGGGTCGTTGGCACAGCGACGATAGCGTCCACAATGTCCATGCCCTTGGTCACCTTACCAAACACGGCATAACCATAGCCATCAAAGCTAGGGTAGTCGAGATTGGCGTTGTCTTTCACATTGATGAAGAACTGGCTCGTCGCACTATTGGGATCGCTCGTGCGGGCCATGGCCAGAGTACCGCGATCATTTTTGAGGCCATTTTTGGACTCGATAGCAATGGGAGCGCTGGGTTGCTTCTGCTGCATGTCTGGGGTGAAGCCGCCTCCTTGAACCATGAATCCAGGAATCACACGGTGAAAGATCAGGCCATCATAAAAGCCTTTTTTCGCATAGCTTACGAAGTTGGCGACTGAAATGGGGGCTTTGGCTGCATCGAGTTCAATTTCGATCGCGCCTTTGCTGGTTTCGAGGGTTACTTTAACGGATTTTGCTTCACTCACGGGCGGGGTCTCCTGGGCTTGGTTAATTCCGGTCAGACCTGCAAACGTGAGAACGAGGGCAGCTAGAGTCGGTAATGGTTTTTTCATGTTTGATTGGGGGTTAGATGGTTAACAAGGCAAGGCGTTGTATTTTTGCAACTTTCATTGTACGTGCGCCTGTTACAGATCAGATCAGCTTTCTTTGTCTGAATCGATTCATTTGGATTTGGGGTTGTTCTTTAGGGGTTCAAGTGGTTGATCTATCGGAATGTTTTTTGATACGCATACCCATCTAGGAAGTCACAAATTTGACTCGGATTTACCCGAAATTTTGTCTCGTGCTCGTGAATCAGGGGTGACGGAAATGATGGTGCCCGCGACAGATCTGGAGAATGCGCGCAAATGCCTACAGATCGCTGAAAAAGAGACAGATGTGCGTGTTGCAGTGGGGGTGCATCCCTGTGATGTGGATTCGGTCGACAGTGCGGATTGGATTCATGAATTGCGCTCTCTGGCTAGCCATCCCAAGGTAGCTGCTGTGGGCGAGATTGGGTTAGACTATTTTCACGCGCCTCCTGCTGGCTATGATCAGACTGGTTGGCGTGCGCACCAAGCGCACTGTCTTCGATTACAGCTTGATCTAGCCTGTGAATTGGGGCTGAACGTAGTCATTCACAATCGCGAAAGCTGGGACGATCTGGTGGCGATTGTGACCCCTTACTCAGGACGCTTGAGGGCAGTTTTCCACTGCTACACTGGCACGTTAGCGCAGGCTCAGCCATTGCTGGACTTGGGCCATTTGATTTCGTTCACAGGCATCGTGAGCTTTAAAAATCCAGGTCCAGTTGGCGAAACCGTGTGCCTTGCACCTGCAGGGACTTTTATGATTGAGACAGATGCGCCCTATCTCGCGCCAGTTCCACATCGTGGCCAGCGTTGTGAGCCGGCTTATGTTGCGGATACTGCTCGTGCTATTGCCACCATGCGTGGTCAGGATGTTGCTGAAGTGGCTCGGTTCACTCGTGAGACAGCGTTGACTTTCTTTCGTGGGTTTGCCGGAAAAGAATGAGGCTGAGCGGCTCCCGACCACTCAGCCCCTTATTCTAGCATCAACTGCGGCGCTGGCCCATGCTCCCATGGGGGCGTCTAACAACCAATCACTCTCAAAACCAGCTGGGCGGGATCACTCTCGCTTTCACTGTATGTTTTGTTAGTGGGAGCCGGTTCAGAATTGTTGAAAAATAGTTGTTTTATTTCTCGGGAGTCTTTGCGACTTGCTCCCACTGCTGGCGGAGGTAGTCCATACGCTCCTTGATTCTAGCTTCTAAACCGTTGGTTGTGGGCTCGTAATATTGTTTTCCACCTTCAATGCAGCGCTGCGGCACGAACCCGCCCTCAAAATCGTGGGGGTAGAGGTAGCCTATGCCGTTGCCGAGATTCTTTGCGCCTTTGTAGTGACCGTCACGCAGATGTTTGGGTACTGGTAGCGTGCGACCTAGCTTGACGTCTTCTAAAGCTGCATCAATGGCCAAATACGCACGATTACTCTTGGGTGCAGTGGCTAGATAAATGGTGGCATGTCCGAGTACAATTCTAGCCTCAGGCATACCAATGAACTCAACGGCCTGCTGGGCGGCGATGGCCACTCGAAGCGCATTACTGTCTGCCATGCCGATGTCTTCACTGGCGGCAATGACGATGCGGCGGGCGATAAAGCGGATGTCTTCTCCCGCATAAAGCATTTTGGCGAGCCAATAAATCGCCGCATCTGGATCGGACGCACGCATGGATTTGATAAAGGCGCTGATGGTGTCGTAATGAGCATCTCCATCCCCATCATAAACGACGGTTTTCTGTTGAACGGATTCCTCTGCCGCGGCCAGATCAATCAGGATGTTGCCTTCTGCGTTGGGCTTCGAGGAGAGCACGGCTAGTTCCAGAGCATTCAGGCACTTGCGGGCATCTCCATCGCTGACCGTGGCTAAATGATGAGTTGCTTCATCTGTGATGCTAGCTTTCCAGCGGCCGAGTCCGCGTTCCTCATCCGCGAGCGCTCGCTGCATCAGGGCTTGTAGTTCAGAGATTCCGAGGGGCTCCAGGGTGAAAACCTGAGAGCGACTGACGAGCGGACTATTGACGTAAAAATACGGGTTATGCGTTGTTGCGCCAATGAAGCGAACCGTGCCGCGCTCCAGATGCGGTAGCAGAACATCCTGCTGAGCTTTGTTAAAGCGGTGTAACTCATCGACGAACAGCACCGTTGCCTGCTGAGTTATCTTTCTTAACTTTGCTGCAGCATCTACTTCCCTACGTATATCAGCCACGCTGCTTTCGACTCCACTAAGAGTCACAAAACGCGCTTTGGTCTCTTGGCTAATGATGTGAGCCAGTGTCGTTTTTCCGACACCTGGGGGGCCGTATAAAATGATGGAAGAAAACCGGTCCGCCTGCACGGCTCGTCGCAGCAATTTACCTTCACCGATGATGTGCGCTTGTCCTGTATATTCGTCTAGTTTCCTTGGCCTCATGCGTGATGCCAAAGGTGCATCATCCTGTGCATACGCAGCAGGCATGGACGGATCGGGGTCAGGATTAAAGAGATCGTCACTCATGGAGACTGCCCAGAAGTGGCGCTGTCTCGTCGGTGCGACAAGCCTTTAATCCAAGGTTTCAAGAGACTAAGTCAATGAGGCCTAATTTTTTAAATAGCGTTGAGCTTTAAAAGGTCGGCAAGCAGTCCTTGCGAACGGTAAAACTCTGCTTCTGCTAATCCAGTTTCAATGAGGCCGGCACGGATGGCGGCTGCATCAGACTCAGCTAGAATATGCTGCTTGATGAGGGCTGTCTTTTTGGCTTGAATGTCCAAGAATACGGAGTTCACGACCGGGGTGTTTGGATATTTGCCCTCGGCTTGACCGGCTTTGAGCACGGATTTAAAAGGGGCGCCCGATTTCGCAGCTTCCTGCTTAGCAGCATTGACTCCAGCATACCAGTCGGCAGTAACCAGACGGTAGTAGTCGCGCATGGCTTGCTTGTTGTAGTGAATGATGAGGCTAGTGCCATCGACAGGCACAGTGCCTGTAGCGCGGAAACTATCGGCATCAATGGTATCGACAAACAGGAGGTCTTCGCCATCCACGGCGAACTCCCATTTTAGATCCCAGAGTTGGAGACCGATTTCATCAAGCAGATCCCGCACAGCCCAGGCTCCAAGCAGGGCCATTTTGGTGGTGGCGGTAAACTGCTGCACATTCAGGCCTGACATGAGTAGCGCCTCCTGTTTGGAGACGGCGCGGTCTTCGGGCTCATATTTGCTGGTCAGATCATAGATCGGCCGGTCAAGCATTTGCCAGGCTCTCATAGGTCCGGTCAGACCAAGCTCTTGTTCAAAAGCCCGCTGCTCTTTTTCACTCAGTGCTTCATATTTCTTCAGAATAGAGCTCCCGCTGGTGACGCCAAAACGGACAATATATTCAAGCGGAACCACGTAGGTCGTGCTTTGATGAAAAAGAGCGTAATCAAAGACAAAATTACCCATCACATTCCGCTGAGGCGGAGTCATCACGGGAAAGCGGCGCACCACATTGTAACAGCTTGGGTTTGCAGGCATGCCAGAGCTAACAACTTCACCACTTTCAGCATCCAGCATGCCGACATGGTGAGTCATGGCTCCGTTTTCCAACATTGCTGGTAACACACCATCCATCAGCTGATCACGCCAGGTTTGACCAAGCGTGGTTGCTTTGAGTAGAGCGGCCTTGACGCGCTGCCAGGTATCTTTTTCTGTGAGCCGAGAATACATGGCATGACGGAAGATGGCCCTATTTAGATCATTGCCCTCAATGGTGAAAATACTGCCCACGTCAAAGACTGATCCAGCGGGAGTGGTTTCGCAGACGATTAGTCCTAAATGATCCGGCACGGCATACAAATTTTGCACAGAGCCTCGATAGATGGGTTCTGCGAGAGTTTGGGGATCAATGCGGGCAGGGGAGGTCGTGATCATTGTGAAACATCAGGCTTGGCGTGCTGCGGCCACATTTCAATTTTCAATTTTCAGTTTCCTAGTTCTATGGGCAGATTGCGCGCCAGTTGATGGTCATTTTACTTTCTTCCATCTGGTCAATACTTAAAAACGGGCCACGGGCTCCAATTGAACGAGAGCGAAGCCCGTCAGTTCGAAAGTCAAAAGTCCAGATTATTGGTTCTGCAATAATCACGTTTTTTGTGTTCTTTTATCTGTAAATTGTTACTTCTCGTAATTATGAATTGAGTGACCGAAGACATTTCAGTCGGTTCATCATCAAACAAAGCGAATTCAAAGCATTGATTTTGAGAACATAGTTAGCATTTCATCTGAACTTGGATGTTTTTATTGAAAATTTAATTATCACTTTTGATCCTCTATTTTACGGAAATTATATTACATAATTACTTATTCATTGCATTGAGTCTAGTTATTGATATAATTTTCATATCAATAAGAATCAAAAGCAATGAAAACCGTTTCCGACAAACTTTGGCTGATTACCTTCGCAGCTCTGCTTCCTTCGGTCTCCAGCGCTCAAAACGGTTACGCCGCTAGCGCCTATGCTGCCCAGCAGTCTGCTTACGCTCAGCAGGTTGCCGCTTACAACGCTCAAATGGCCGTCTATCAACAACAAGTCGCTGCTTACAACGCTCAAATGGCCGCCGCTGCTCAATCTCAACAAACCATGGCTGCCCGTTCAGTTCCTCGCGCAGCCACTCAGGCTCCGGTGATTAACAGGCTCATCCGCTTCGACGGTCGCTACGCTGCCTGCTCCGCCTCCCTGCCAACTCAGGTGCAATACGCCATCAATGCCGCGAATTCCCTCCAGTGCAGCCCCTACGTTCGCGGCGCAGGCCACGGCTGTATCGAAGACCGCGCTTATGATTGTTCCAGCAGTTCTTCCTACACTCTGATCAAGGCAGGCTTGCTGAAGGCTCCTCTAACATCGGTCGGTTTTGCTAGCTTCGGCAAGGCTGGAGAAGGTCGCTTCATCACCATCTGGGTAAAGCCGGGTGAGCATGTTTTCATGACCGTATGTGGTCTTCGTCTGGACACCTCAGGTGGCAAGGTTGGCGAAGGACCACGCTGGCGCGCAAAGGACCGCAGCTATGCTGGTTTCAGCCCACGTCATCCCTTTGGCCTGTGATTCTCAAAATTGCGACTCGAAACCAAATGCCACATCATTCTTGCTAGGTTACGGATGGAAAAGAGTCTCTCAAAACTGAATCACTCGACGAAACAAGACCCATAATCCTAAAACCAAGCTGGTGACATGAATTTAAAATGCAAGGCGACGCCATTCTTCCGTTTGCTGCAGAAGAGGTAAGGTCTGTGGCAATGCCTATCTTTGGCCAGCCAGAAAGGAGGTTTTCAACGCTGATACTGTGGCGCAAAACATCATTGATATCGACCGTCCGGCAGCACCATCAATTGGCTGCCCATGGTTCTGGGGTAGGATCGGTTTGGATGAGTGGAGTGTATTTAATTCGCTCAAAACCAAAGTGTCACCCGGCAACGAAACTGACGCGGTTCAATTGGATGGATGTGTGTGTCATTGGCCGCCAGACGATCAGGAGCTTGGCTTTCGTAGTAATAGGAAATATCGTTGTCTTGGCTGTTGAGTAAATTCAGGCAATCCACGGCGACTTCCCAGTTCTTCTTTCGGTAGCCAACGGTGGCATTAACCTGGATGCTATCACGGCCTCGATAGGTGTCCGTTTCTTCTAGCGGACTGTTGGCAAACATGCGTACCCGAGCTCCTGCAAACCAACCTGAATCATTGCCTTGGGCGCCTAAATTAAAGCCACCACTGAACATGATGGGAATGCTATTGGGGATATGGTTGGCGTTGCTTGGAGCATCGATAAAACGGGCATACGTAAGGGCTACTTCAGCATCGGTGCTGAACCATTTTGTGGGCCGCCAATAGCTGGCTAGCTCGATGCCGTAACGCTGTGAAGCGAGCCCAGGTTCATTCGTGCCTGCATCTCCGACATAAACAAGCTCGCTGTCGCTCTGAAGCCAAAATAAGGCCAGGGTCGTGGTCATGTTTTTGACAGTCTGACTGCGTAACCCAATCTCGCCACCCATGGTCCGCACTAGAGCATCGGCGGGATTGATTCCCGACATGACACCGCGTGCGTCATTGCTATGAAAGCCAGTGCCAAAATTAAGGTAGAGCTCATTCTTTTTCCACGGGCCGAAAATGGCGCTGAATTTAGGGCTGATGATACCGGCCGTTTCGGCATCCTGGCCAGTGGTGGTGCTCTCTTGCGGCTCAAAATAATAGAGGTCTCCGCGCAGTCCGAGGACAGTTTTGAACCAAGGTGTCCAGCGAGTGACGACCTCAGCATAGAGGCCAATGCTGGACTCGAGAATATCGTCTTGGCGGATGGCCGCATGGCGCTGCCGTTTCTGGGTTTGCCAGAGGCCGATGTCATCGATTAAATCGGTGCGTGTCTGCAATCCTAGGGTGATGTCTGATTCCACTCCGATGAAGTCCCGCTTTTGCCAGGTGCGCGCCACGTTGCCACCAAAGACCCATCTCTGTTCAGCCTGCTGAAACTGATCTCCGGTGGGCATTCCCGGATCAAGCTGATAGGTGAAGTTTGAATACAAATCCAGGATGTAATGGATGGCATAAAGATTGGCCCGAGTGACCCCATCATCATTTCGCTGTTCAAGCGCGACGTTCAGGCTGTACCGTTCACTTTCACCGCCAGAGGTAGGATCCAGTGTGTCATACCTGCCGAGAGTGCCGTCGTTGACCAGTCTTGATGGGATCTGATCGGTGCTGGTCCATGAGCCGTTGTATCCCATGAAAGTGACCGAGAGCTTGCTGTCATCATCGTTTTTGAACCAGCGCAGCAGGCCATTCCATCGGCTGGATTCTTCGGGTTGAGTCCATGGCCCATCATAATAGTTGTATTCCAATGCGTAAGTCAGGCCCTGCTGAACACCTTGCTGTAAATTGGAAGGTAGATCCAAAGTCCCCGCAATCAGAGCACGGTAGTAATTGTAATCGCCAAACTCCACTTTGACGAAATTTCGTGGCACGACGTCCCACAGGAGGAAATTGGCACTGCCCGCTGTGGACAGATCGCCATCAGCTGCTGTGTAAGTGCCTTTGGCATAGTCCAGAGATTCGATCATTTCAGGGATCAGTGGATTCAGATCTGTGTAGCCTTGGCCGTGGGCATGCGTTCGCATGTTCAGCGGCATGCCCTCTAGGCTCATGGCAAAGTCAGTGCCGTGATCCAGATTGAAGCCACGCAAAAAATATTGATTCGCCTTTCCACCACCAGCATGCTGCGTCGCGATCATTCCTGGAATGACCTCGATGATCTCGCCACGCCTGAGCAGTGGACGCGCCAGGAAGTCCGCTTGCGTAGCATGGCCCTTTGAGGCTGCATCTGTTTTTCCGAGCAGATCTTCTGCTTTCCCCTGAATGACGATCTCCTCCAAAGTCTCCGTTTTAGGGGCAGTATTGGCTTCTTGGGCCTGATTGGCGGCCGCTAAAGCAAGGCTGATTGATAAAATAAGACGGAGAAACATGGGAAAAGCAGGCTTTGTGAACCCTTTTTGACGACCTGCTTAAAGCCAGCCCACAAAATAGTTTGCTCAAGCTTCTGTGTTCCACCATTCCAGCAGCATTTGTCGGGCGCGATAAAGTCGCCCCTCCACACCGCGCACCGAGCAGTTCAGCACTTCAGCGCATTCGATCTGACTAAGGCCTTCTAATGTAATGAGCATCAAAACAGAGCGCAGGCTCTCCGGTAGGATGGCCAGTCCACGATCTAACTTTTCCAGTTCACTTGTCCATTCGGCGCTCAAATCCGGACTCAACTGTGGGCAGGCAGGAATATGATCCAGTTGATCCAAGGACGACGTTTTTCCTTGCTGCTTTGAAACTCGTGTTTTTGCGCGGTCGCGACATAAATTGAATGCAATCCGATAAAGCCAAGAAGATAGCCGTGAGCGCCCTTCAAATTCAGGCAAAGCCCGCCAGGCATGGATAAAGGCATCCTGACAGATCTCACGCGCATCCTCGTCACATCTGAGCCAGCGGTAACAAAAG
>Ga0164295_10003681_pt1 | contig 12237 bp, 14 predicted proteins | sample GEODES006metaG_FD_111798 | JGI IMG/M metagenome (GOLD analysis project Ga0164295, IMG submission 111798) | Oligotrophic lake water microbial communities from Sparkling Lake, Wisconsin, USA - GEODES006 metaG | ecosystem: Environmental > Aquatic > Freshwater > Lake | place: USA: Sparkling Lake...
CCTGTGCTCACAGCCAAACGATCGTCCAATAATCTAGTACCCAATTGTGCAAATGCACCATACCTTAAAAAATTAACTCCAGTGTTGGTATTAAATGTAATTGCGTTTTGTATTGTTTTACCAGCACTGTCTTTTAAAGCAGGTCTGAATAATTGATAAAATGCATTGTCAAATTGAATATACTGCGCCACTAAGCCATAACTTAAACTAATATTATTGCTATTTTTAGTGACATCAAATCGTAATTTATTTTCTGTTTCATTGCTTCTAATTTGATACGTGCGCGATGCATCAGAAGGTTTTTCATTATCCTCATATCTATCTGCTCGATTGTCTAATGTGTTTCTGCTAAGTGATAAATTCCAATAACCATCTTGAATTAATTTTTTCAAAGCAATGCCAAGCGTATAGTTCCATTGATTCACTAAAGGATTATTATTGATGGCGAATAATTTTTCTGGTGTCACTTCTCTAGGTGCTGCTAATCTAAATTCATCAATGGCAGCAAGCCCAAGTGTCGTCAAGGTGGTTTTGTCGTCAATTTTTGTAGTGGTCTTAAATTGATAATCCCAGTAATTAGGACGTATAGGTAAATCCAACGCCTTGAATAATAATTCTAAATAACTTCTTCTAACTGATGCTAAGAAAGTTGTTTTTTTAGAAATAGGACCATCTAAAGTTGCAGCTACTTCTGTTCCACTCATTCTAAAATTACCTTGTAATTTATTGGCGTTACCATTTTTTTGACGAAACTGAAAAACACTACTTAATGCATTGTCATATCTAGCATCAAATGCAGAAGTGCTCAATTTTACATCCTGAATGAAACTCACGTTTAATATACCTTGAGGACCGCCGCCGCTACCTTGTGTACTAAAGTGATTAATGATAGGGACTTCAATCCCATCTAGATAAAAAACGTTTTCACTTGGCGCACCGCCTCTAATAATGATATCGTTTCTAAAAGTACCGCCTGCTGCGCCACCACCTACACCTGGTAAAGATTGGATTACTTTACTAATATCAAAATTACCTCCTGGATTGGCTTTAATATCCTCGGCAGTCAGTCTTTGAATACTCAATGGACTCTCTAAAGTGGTTGCTTTTGCTGTATTACGTCTACTTGAAACAGTCACTGCATTCAATACATTAATTGCAGGCTCCAATTCAATGGTGAATGTATTTTCATTACCCGAAGTCACTATGACGTTGGTCAGTAATTTATCTTGTATGCCAAGTCCAGAAATTTTAATGGCGTAAGTTCCAGGTAAAAGACTTGTAAACCTGAATGCCCCATTGCTATCAGAGATCATTTTTGCACCACTGGGCGTTAATGAAACCAAAAGGCCTGCCGCATTTTGCTGCGTTTTTCGATTCACCAAAACACCGCTCAATTTACCAGTATTTTGAGCTGACCCTTGCGCGTTTGCAAGATGGATACTAAAAACGACTAATAAACCTGCAAAAACCACTTTAAACCATCGCATATACTTCAATTTTTGAATTCATATATAAAACAATGGAAGCAAGGGTTTTGTTTAGTTTTTAGCTAAAATAGCTTAGATCTTTTTAGCAATATGGTCTAAGACCTGAAAAGCAGTCTCCGCCATCAGATTTCCTTTATTGTCAAGTAAAGGATTCACTTCCGTCAATTCAATACAAACCAATTTGTTGGATAAAAATAATTGATCAAAAATGCCAATGATTTCTTCGGCGAAAAAGCCAATGGGCACGGGCGTGCCTGTTCCTGCAGATACATGATCACAATCCATAGAATCCACGTCAAAGGAAATATAAATGCTATCACAATCTTGTAATTGTTCTACGGCCTCTTTTACACAAACTTCTAGTCCACGGAATCTTAGTTCTTCTACTTTGTAACAGGAAATTGCTTCTTTATCAATGACATGTGCTTCGGCTGATTCAAAATCTCTTAATCCAAAATAAATTAAATCGGAGGGGATTAATTTTTTGTCCGGTGTGCCAACACTTTTCAAATTATTCCAATGTAATAACGTGGCAGCACTTGGTTCATTCACCTTACATTCAAGATTATCTTCTTGCAGTGCAGCAGCTAAAGGCATACCATGAATATTTCCCGATGGCGAGGTAAAAGGAGAATGTAAATCAGCATGCGCATCAATCCAAATAACACCTAATCTTTTATCGGGTGAAGCCGCCTTAATACCACTGATGGTGCCTAATGCAGAAGAGTGATCCCCAGACAACAGGATTGGGAAAAACCCAGTATTGATAGTTGTTCTAACGACATCTGAAACTCTTTGGCATTGCTCTACAACATGCTCGATTCTCTTTGCAAAATTATTGTTGTTTTTATTGTAGATGGTTTCGTTATGTGTTTCAACGTCTACAAATAAATGGCGATGAAAGAAATCATTGTTTTGATTGATGGCTGCAATTTCAATGGCATCAATTCCTAAATCAGAGCCTCTAGTTCCAGCGCCAATATCAGATCTGTTTTTTATTAATTTAATCGTCATAAAATTTAATTTTTCATTTACACTTAGTCATTTAAAATTATCGAATATAAATGGTTCGAGAAATACTGTTTAATTTAATGTCATTCCCAATAGCAATTCTACCTAAACGATAAGGATAATTAGTGCCATCGGAAAATTCAAAAATAAAATTAAACACCCCAATAAAATCATCCACAGAGCGGGACTTAAAAGTAAAATTGATTAAACTACTTGTGATGGCCACTTTCTCCATTTTTGTTGGAATTAAATCCATCTGAACCGTCCTTACATCTCCTATTTCCATACTACCTAAAAGAATATGTGTCGCATACTTTTCCTTCAGCTTGGTTGGTTTTAAACTAATATCAATAGAAGAAGCAAAAAGCAATGGGTCTTGAATGTCATTGATATCCATTGTGATTCTGGTTAAATAAATTTGTTTGTGAGATGAATCTGACTGCGCCACTGCGGAAACGGATAAACAAACAAGGAATAAAGTGATAAATAATTTCATAAAGAGGCATTATAGCCTAAAGTTACCCGAAAAATGCTTCTAACGTAGAATAAGAAGCTTTAAATTGTGGTATGAAAAAACTGTTTACGGCCATTTGTATCTTCCTTTTAGTTCTACTACGTATGCAGGCAATTGCAGGCAGTGTTGATACGATAGAGATGAAAAGTCAGTATTTAAAAAAAGCAATTAAATTCGTTGTAATACAGCCAAGTCAACTCAACTCCCAAGAACGCTATCCTGTTGTATACCTGCTGAATGGTTATGATGGGAATTACGCACAATGGACTAAAACTGCACCCCAATTAGCAAAAACTGCCGATGACTTAAAAATGATTTTTGTGTATCCTGATGGCGGAAAAAGTAGTTGGTATTTTGATAGTCCAATAGATAGTAGTATACGATACGAATCCTATATCATTAAAGAGTTGGTGCCCTATGTAGACGCCAATTTCCCAACAAAAGCAAACCCCAAGTCAAGGGCTATCACAGGACTCAGCATGGGTGGGCATGGTGGATTGTACCTTGCTATAAGACATTCGGATGTATTTGGTGCTGCAGGAAGTACATCAGGTGGATTTGATCTTAGACCTTTCCCAAAAAGTTGGAATCTCCAAAATATACTTGGCGAATATGAAAACAATAAAGAAAGATGGTATGATTACACGGTGATGCGCCAAGTCGAATTGCTTACAAATAAGCAATTAGCAATCATTTTTGATTGTGGGGTGGATGATATTTTTATAACAGTGAATCGCGCATTGCATGAAAAATTACTACAATTAAAAATTGATCATGATTATATAGAACGTTCGGGTGGACACAATCATGCCTATTGGCGAAGTAGTATCGATTTTCAGATGCTATTCTTTCACCAATTTTTTCAAAAAAATATTTAGGCGCAAAGCTTTATGCTAGGAATCTATGGCGGATGGATTCGTCTGGGATCCTACAGGTTTCCCTTTTGCCAAATATTGCATACCTGTTTTTTGCAACAAGATCATATGCAAAATCACGAATAGGTTTTGGGATAAATTTTATTAAACGAAATAATTTTGGCCAACCCTTTAAATTCGTTACTATTTGAATGACAGCATCTGTTTTAGTGTACACTTTTTCATTGTCAATTAAAATCACGGATGCGCTTGCTTTTTGGTCTAAACCAAATTGTTGCAAGATGTCTTTTCCAGCAGTGGACTGTGATGGCGCAAATTGAAAATGCGCATCTTGATCGTGGTCTAAAATTATATTGATTGATCGATTGCAAAAATTACAAACTCCATCAAATAGAATAATCGGCATAAAATTGTTTTATTGTGTCAATACTAACTATTAAAACTATCTTCTTTTTTTAAAACCAGCGCTCTTTTTTTGCTTAGGATTGTATTCTGGTGTAGGACCAAACATCTCAGGCACGGTACCTTTTAATACAGGTGCCCCTAATAATTCTTCTATCAAGGCAAACTTAGATTGTTCCTTTTCACTCACAAGTGTAAAAGCAGTTCCTGTGGTTGCAGCGCGAGCGGTTCTTCCAATACGGTGGATATAATCCTCCCCATCATTAGGGACGTCGTAATTTATAACCAAATCAATGTCTTCGATGTCAATCCCTCTGCTTAAAATATCTGTTGCAACTAAAATATTGGTTTTACCATTTCTGTAATCTTGCAAGTATTGCTCTCTGCTTTTTTGGTCTAAATCGGAATGGATTTCCTCTGCTGCTAATTTTGCTGATTTTAAAATGGTCGTTAAATTTTTTACGTTTTGTTTTTTAGAACAAAATACAATCACTTTGGAAAAGCGCTTAGAACCAAGCATGTCTTTAATGATACCCGCTTTTTGCTGTTCATAAACAATAAATGCTTTTTGAACAATTTGTTCTGGTGGTTTTGAAATCGCAATATTGATCTCCACCGGATTGTTTAATATTTTATTTGCAAGCGCGCGCATTTTTTGCGGCATCGTTGCAGAAAATAGTAAGTTCTGTCTTTCGGCAGGTAGGTAAGTAATAATTTTAGCAATGTCATCGCTAAATCCCATATCCAACATTCTATCTGCTTCGTCTAATACTAAATATTTTAATCCTTTTAATTTGACGTAGCCCATATTTAAATGCGCAATCATCCTGCCAGGCGTGCAAACCACAATATCCGCACCAGAAGTCAATGCTTTTTTCTCTGCGGCAAAAGAATTGCCATCTCCTCCACCATATACCGCAATAGAACTAACATCAGTAAAATAAGCAAGCCCTTCCAATCCTTCCGCAATTTGAATCGCCAACTCTCTTGTTGGCACAATCACCAAGGCATTGATATCACCAGCATGATGTGGCGAAGTCAAAAGACGATGTAATAATGGTAATAAAAATGCGGCTGTTTTTCCTGTACCTGTTTGCGCTGCTGCAATGATATCCTTCCCTTCTAAAATTGGAACCATTACCTGTTGCTGAACCGGAGTGGCTGTTTCGTAACCCATGGCGTCAATACCGTCTAAAATACGCTGATCCAGCCCTAAATCTATAAACTTCAAAATGTGTAATTTAAGAACAAAGGTAACCTATAATTTTTCAAATAGCAGGTTCAATATTCTTGGTATCTGGCTTCGATCCGCGTCATCAAATTGTTCATCTAATTGAAGCAATTGAAAGCCCGAAGCATTTGCAGCTTGGATAAAATCTGTTACATGATGATTGAAGCAGGTCACAACTTCAATGCCTGATTCGGTTTCAAATCTTGCTTTAGAGCCAGCATATTGTTTAAAGGGATGTAATTCACCAATATAAACACGAGTACCTGTATTGCTCAGTTTTGCTAATTTTTGAAAAACAGCATCTAGGTCTTCGATATGTTCGAGCATTAAACTAAAAGTAACAAGGTCATAGGTATCCTTTGCAAAAGTCCAGTCCTTTGTTATATCAACTTCAATAAAATTGACTCTATCCGACTGGATTTTATTTTTTGCAATGTCTAGCATGCCCTTAGATAAATCAATCGCAGTGATTTGATCACAGATGGTTAAAAGCCAGGCAGTATTCTTGCCCGTGCCACAACCAACTTCTAAACAATGTTTGAAAGATTTTCCTTGAAGTATTTTTAGTAGTGATAAAACTTCAAGATCTCTTGTTTTATTGTCATTGGTATCGTATTGTGCTGACCAACTATTGTAGGCATTCGCTATATCCATATTAAATTCATTCAAATTAGAATAAAGATACTACTATCAAGGCTATATTACAACGCTGTTGAATTCAAATTATGGTGCCAAATTATTTTTTACAAAGTCCGCGCAGTAATCTTTGATCAAATTTCTAACAGCATCAAAAGCGGCTTCAATTTCTTGCTCCGTTCCAGTTGCCTTTGCTGGATCAGGAAAATTATAATGAAATTTTTGAGCTTTAGTTGGAAAATAGGGGCAACGCTCTTTGGCGTTATCACATACAGTAATCACATAGTCAAATTCAATCCCAGTATACTCTAAGATATTGTTAGAAGTATGATTGGAGATGTCAATGCCATCCTTTTGCATCGTGGCAATTGCTTTTGGATTAACCCCATGTGTTTCTACCCCAGCGCTATACACATTGGCCTTGTCACCTGCAAAATGCCTTAAATAACCTTCTGCTAATTGACTGCGGCAACTATTGCCTGTGCATAATACTAAAATGTTTTTCATATACACGTCCATTTTGGCTATAAAATTGCAATTTATTATTTGTAAGAAAAAACTTAAATTGAAGAATGAAAAGAATACTTCAAACCACCCTATTGACTGGCTTAATGCTAGTTACAATTCATCAAGCATTTGCACAATCAGCAAAGGCAGAAGCTGTTATTCAATCCATTATGCAATCCAACCCTGTTGTTGGACTGTCCGTTGCTGTGGTGAAAAATAATAAAGTCATCTACAATCAATCCTTTGGCTTTAAAGATGTTGAGAAGCAATTGCCCTTGACCAATGCATCCATATTTAGAATCGCATCCATCTCTAAATCCTTCACCACCACTGCCATCATGCAATTGGTTGCAGAAAAGAAAATAAGATTAGACCAAGATATCAGTGAACTTGTTGGTTTTAAAGTAAGGAATCCGGCTTATCCGAATACAGTGATTACCTTAAAGATGGCTTTATCGCATAGGTCTTCTATCAATGATAGTGAAGGGTACTTTAGTTTAGACGCCATTGATCCGGCTACAAATCCAAATTTTGCAAAATGTTACAATGCATACGAACCGGATAAAGGCTATATGTATTGTAATTTAAACTACAATTTAGCGGGATCTATACTTGAAAAAATCACTGGTATTCGTTTTGATAAATACATTCAACAACAAATATTAGATCCGCTTGGACTTTATGGAGGATATAATGTGAATGCATTAGATACTCAGTTGATTGCAAAAATTTATGAATTCAATAAACAGACGCAAGGTTTTACTTTATCTACCAATGCGTATGCACCAAGAACTGAGGAGATCAACAACTACACCATGGGTCGAACAACTCCTATATTTTCACCAACAGGAGGCATGAAGATATCTGCAAATGACCTTGCCAAGTATATGATCATGCATAGTCAATTGGGTAAATACAAAGGCGGGAGGATGATACCTAAAAAGTTATCTCAACAAATGCAGGCAATCATTTCCGAGGAAGAAGGATACGGGATGGCACTAGAAACTACTACACAATTGATTGCAGGAAAAACAATGATTGGTCATACAGGTTCAGCGTATGGTTTATATAGTATGCTATTTTTTGAGCCTAAAGAAAAAATTGGCTTCATAGTCATTAGTAATGGCTGCGATACTAAAACAATCAACGGATTCAATGCAGTATTGCATCAAACTGTAAATAGTTTATACGATAATTTAATTCGTTAAAAGAATAACATCACTAGCACTAAAACAATTCCTGCTAAAGTGAAATACATTCCTTTTTTGAAAATGGTTGTTCCAGGCATAAACATGTAGAAAGAGGAGATGACAAAAAAGAACAATGAAAGTCCGAAAAATATATTTAGATAATATAAAGGGTCTTTATGCGTTGCTTTATGCATCTTGGTCATCTTATTTAATAAGTAGGGCAATTCCTTGACTTTAAAATCTGCTACACCAGTCGTTTTATTGTAGGTGCCTTGTGGGAAAGTAATCACATCAAGGGTATCTGAGATTATTTTAAGATTTTTTAATTTGATAGCTGGGCCTACCTCATCGGTTTTAAGACCAGTAGCCACAGTGATTACTTTATGATTCTCTTTTTTCAAAAAATCAGTATCTCTAAAAATCATAATAATGCCACTCACTGAATAAATGGCCATGATACCGGCTAAAAAGAAGCCAAGGTATCTGTGGTAAACACGCATGTTTGTTGATATCTTACTCATGATACAAATTTACTAGGTTAAAACTGTCTAGATTTATAAAATCGGGAAAAACTAGGATTAATTTAAATATATTTGAATCAGCAATCCTAGCTCCAGGATATTGTAATATAACGCTATAACATGAAAATCAATTCTTTCTTTTTGATACCACTTTTATTAATTGTCTTTCAAGGTCAAGCACAAAAACCAAAAGTACATATCAACCATACGGCAATATTCGTTATTGATATCAATGTATCAGGCCAATTTTATAGCAACATCATTGGTTTAGATACGGTACCTGAGCCATTTCACGATGGTAAACATATCTGGTATAGCACAGGAACACATACCATGTTGCATGTCATAGCGGGCGCAACGGCTAAAAAAGAAAATTATAAAAATCATCATACTTGTTATACGGTTCCCGATTTTAACCTGTTCATTAAAAAATTAAAGGAACTTAACTGGGTCTATGAAGATGTGGCAGGCAATAAAAATGCAGTTACTACAAGGGTAGACGGAGTGCATCAGATTTGGCTACAAGACCCTGATGGCTATTGGCTAGAGATTAATGATGACACCTATTAGTCCAAAAAAATTAAGGTAACTTACAGCTTAAATGATGCTTAATAAATAACTGACAAATGATTGTAAAAGAAAAGATATTTGATTCATTTACTTGGATTGATATTGAAGATGCAAATAAAAAAGAATTAGAAGTCATTGCGAGCAAATATAATTTGAGTTACTTTTTAATGAAAGATTCGCTTGATATTGGGCATTTGCCTAAATATGAGCAATTGCATAAACACGATTTTTTTATTTTCAGAGCTTACACATCAAATATAAATTTGAATATTGACGAGATTGGTGAAATGTCTAATAAAATTGCCTTCTTTATATTTGAGGATAAATTAATTACCATACATCGTGCTCATTTTTCTTTTTTAAACATCCATGAAGAAAAACATATTAAAATAAATGAGCTTTTTTTAAGAATAGTAGGTTTTATGATTGAATCATTCAAAAAACCGACCATTGAATTATCTAATAAAATTACACAGATTGAAAAAACAATCTTTTTAAAAGATTATAGAGTGATATTAATTGAAGAACTCTATTTTATTAAGTCACAAGCAAGAATATTAAAGAAAATAATCTCCATTACCGAGTCTATCATTCATCAATCTCAGGATAAATATAAAGTTTCTTATATCCACCAAGATATCCAAGATCAGTTACTGAATCTGCTTACGATGAATGAAGAATCTTTAGAAAATTCTACGCAATTAATGAATACCTATCTTTCATTAAGTGATCAAAAAAATAATGAAGTCGTTCGTTTGTTGACTATCTTCTCTGTGTTTTTTCTTCCTCTAAACTTTATTGCAGGAGTCTATGGAATGAACTTTTCATTTATGCCTGAGTTAACTTGGAAATTAGGATATGCATTTGCATTATGCTTAATGGCAATCGTTGTAATTGTAATTTACCTTTGGTTCAGACGAAAAAGAATACTTTAAATAAACTTGAAAATAAAAGGCATTATAAAAGTTACCAAGGCAGCCCAGACTGCATAGACCGGTATAAATAATGCGATATCGCCTTCTACATCTTGTATAGAAGCTTTACCCTTTAAGTTTTGGAATAAGCCATAGGATACTAATAATAAATGTATAAATATCAAAAGGTTCGCACCTAATACTGCGATTCTGTTAGGTGAAAGGCCAAACTCAGAGAGTCTAAATAAAATGGCAGATAGTGCAATCGCATTTACGATAATAGCTAATAAGGCAAGTCCAAATAAAATGATTAAGTTAAATTTTGAAGTTATATTATTTGTTGCCTCAGTTAAAGAGAATAAAATAATAGCCATGACACCAATTAGTACTGCGTTAAATACCAATAAAAAATTACGGTCATTGTATATATCCTTACCCGTATAGATTAATGCAATTAAAAATACTAATAAAGTTATAAAGACAATCGGTGTGAAAATTTTAGCAATTGTAGGAGAAATTTTATTGACCAGTTCAGGATTATTTTGAATTAAATAGGTGGACAGCATGGGCATAGCAGCTAAACCCCAAACAGCTATTTGTTCAAAGTAAAATGTTTGGATATCCATTTTCAATAATTCAAATAGGGCTAGTGTGATACCGGTAAAAAACATGCCAGAGATGAATATCAACCCAGTCATAACTATAAAATTACCGTTGAATTTTAAAAATGTAATTTTCTTTTGGTTATTGTTTAAATCACCGCCAATAAAAGCGTAGCCTAAAATAGCCCATAAAAAAATGGGTAAATGGATGGTAGATAAAATAAAAGTTGCGCTCTTTTCATTATAAGGCAAGCTGTTTATAAAAATGGCTGACCCAAGGAATAAGATAAGTGGTAGGATCAATTTAGTCATTGACAATTGTTGCTTCCAAATAAAATAGGCCGTTAAGATGGGGAATACAACAAATCCAATATTCTTAGACATATATACGTCGTATTCTATCCCAAAAAATGAAGGCATTTTTGCGATGAGCCCACCTACAAAAGCAGCTACCACAATAAAGATGATTTCGTTTTTACTACCCCAAGTAATCTGTTCGTCTTTATAGTTTAGTCTTTCATTCCAAGCCTGCGCAGCAGGCTCGTTTGTTAGCTCTTGGTATATATTGTTAAAAGCAATTGTAAAAGCACCTTTATGATCACGATACAATTTTTCAAGTTGTTTCGGGTTATTGATATTGATTTTAATTTCGTTTTCCATCTTTCTAAATTGTTTTTTGTATTAATTTTTCTAAAGCATCTATATGCAGGTTAAATGCTTTTTTACCTTCTTCTGTAACCTTATAGGTAGTGTTAGGCTTTTTACCTACAAATTTTTTTGTAATTGTTATATAAGTTGCTTTTTCTAAAGCAGCAACATGGCTAGCCATGTTGCCATCTGTTAATTGAAGTTGTTCTTTAAGTGTACCAAAATCAACTACATCATTCACTAACAAAATGGACATAATACCCAGTCTAACACGACTTTCAAAAGCTTTATTTAAATCAGCTATATAATTTTTCACTTCTCGTATTTAAAGTAGATATAAAGACCATATACAATGTGTAATACACCAAATCCAAATCCCCAAAACAGCAAAGCATAATCCACAAAATAAAATGCAGCCAAACCCAGGCCTATCTCAAAAAGACCCAAAGATCTAATATCATGTAGGGTATACTTACTTGCATTATAAATTGCAAGTCCATAAAATAAAATTGTTGCTGGTAAAATCAAGCTGATATAACCTTGATAAAATAAAATTATACAAAATAATGCTCCCGTTAAAAGCGGCACAGCCATATTGATTACTAATCTTTTTGCAGTTACATCCCAAATTGGCAAGTCATTGGCATTTGCCTTACGTATTGAAAGAAAAATGGAAACCGATAAAGCAATTGTTAACAGTAACAATAGTTCTAAAAATAAAAATTTAAAGACAGCGCTATTTAAGCTTCCGTTTGCGTTCACTAGCTTATTATAATATCCTGGCTGATCAAAGCTCATTCCTAAAAAGTTATAAGCTACAATCACTCCAACTATAGCCATGATTCCCACTATAGCACCTGAAAGACCACTCAAGGATAAAAACCTAGAGGAGCGTTCCATCATAGTGCGTATAGCTTTAATTGATTCTAATTGTTCTTGTTGCTGATCCATATTGTAAATATTTAAAAGTACTTTGAATTACAAAGTAAATAAGTATTTGCTATTTAACCAAATTATTAATGGTTTTTGTTCCTAACATTGTATAGAACCATGCAATATCCAACTGAATTAACCCAAATAGGTGCCGAAAAAGCAATTTACATACCAGTATACGAGGCCGTTAAAACTA
>Ga0164295_10003682_pt1 | contig 12235 bp, 11 predicted proteins | sample GEODES006metaG_FD_111798 | JGI IMG/M metagenome (GOLD analysis project Ga0164295, IMG submission 111798) | Oligotrophic lake water microbial communities from Sparkling Lake, Wisconsin, USA - GEODES006 metaG | ecosystem: Environmental > Aquatic > Freshwater > Lake | place: USA: Sparkling Lake...
CGGTGGCACGACGACCTATGAAGTGGCCAGGCTTCTGGTCGGCCGCTCGTTGCAGGTCGTGACCAACAGCCTGCCCGTCGCGAACCTTTTCGCCTCGGAGTCACGCACCGACCTCGTGCTTCTCGGCGGCTACGTCTCGCCGCGAACGGGCGTCTGCCTCGGCCCCTACGCCAACGAACTGCTCGGCAGGCTTCACGTGACCACGACGATTCTCTCGGCCGCCGGCATCGCCGACGAGGGACTCTTCAACGCCCACCTTTTGCTCGCTGAAACGGAGCAGGCCATGCTCCGAGCCGCCGGGCGGGTTGTCGTCGTCGCTGACAGTTCAAAGTTTGGCCAGAAGAGCCTGACGCTCGTCTCACCCCTCGACGCCATCGACGTGGTCGTCTCCGACAACGGGCTGCCGGACGAGTGGCGACAGAAGATCGCCGCCGCTGGATCCCAACTCATCGTGGCCCACGTTCCCGACACCGAGCGCGAGCCTTCGGCAGCCTCCTCCCAAAGGCACCCCGCCTGACCGCGGCACCAACGACCATGATCACCACTCTCCCCGGCGTGCCTTCAGGACTCGACCGCTCCTCGGTGGAGCGGATCGTCCGCGAGATCGTGCTTGCCTCGAGGGGTCAGGTGCCGTCGCAGGCCGCCCGCCAGCCCCGCGGGGCGGAGCCAAAACTCGTCGTCAGCATTTCGGCCCGGCACTGCCACCTCACCGATGAGCACGTCGAGAAGCTCTTCGGCCCCGGCCGCACGCTGACGCCGATGAAAAACCTCTTCCAAGACGGCTTCTACGCCGCCGAGGAGACGGTGATGCTCGTGGGACCCAAGCGGAAGATGCTGCCAACCGTCCGCGTCCTCGGCCCCACTCGCAAGGCCTCGCAGGTCGAACTCGCCTTCACCGACGGCATCTCGCTTGGAATCGACCTTCCGGTGCGGGCCAGCGGCCGGATCGCCGGCACCCCCGGCTGCGTGCTCGTGGGCCCTGCTGGGGCGATCGAACTCGCCGAGGGCGTGATCCGGGCGGAGCGACACGTCCACATGAGCTTCGCCGACGCCGAGCATTTCGGCGTCAGAAATGGTGACCGGATGAGCCTCGCGATCAGGGGGTCGTGTGGCACGGTGTTCCGCGACCTGCTCGTGCGGGCCGATGCCACGAGCAAACTCGAGGTGCATATCGACACCGACGAGGGCAACGCCGCAGACCTCGACAACGCTGAGAGCGTTGAACTCGTGAGGCAGACATGACCAAGAAACGGCCCTCCCGCGCGAAGGCCACGCGGCCGCGGCGGGCAACGCCGAAACGAGACAAGACCGTTCAGCCGGCGCGTGCCGGTGCGGTCGGCGGGGGCGGCCCCGCCAAGGCTGGTTGGTTGTTCGACACAGGAACGGTGCAACAGATGGCGAAAAATACGGATGCCCTCGGCATGATCGAGGTGAAGGGATTCGTCACGCTCGTCGAGGCGGTCGACGCGATGATGAAGGCAGCGAACGTGACGTTCATGGGCTGGGACAAGATCGGCAGTGGACTCGTGACGGCGTTCGTCACGGGCGACGTGGCCGCCGTCAAGGCGGCGACCGACGCGGGTGCGGCCGCCGGCGGTCGGATCGGCGAGGTGGTCAGCGTGCAGGTGATCGCGCGTCCGCATGAAGACCTGCAGATCGTGCTGCCCACCGGCGGCTGATCGACGGACGGGATCGAGACGGAATCTTTCTTCAACCCATTTCAAGGACATCAGATGAATACGGCGATCGGACTTCTGGAAACCAAGGGACTCGTGGGCCTCATCGAGGCCACCGACGCGATGGCCAAGGCGGCCAACGTGAAGATCCTCAAGCGGGTGAGCATCGGCAACGCCTACGTGGCGACGGTGGTGCAGGGTGACGTGGGCAGCGTGCGGGCGGCCGTCGAGGCCGGTGCAAACGCGGCTCAGCAGGTGGGCGAGTTGGTCGCCAGCCACGTCATCCCACGCCCGGCCGACACCCTCGTGGCCTCCTTCTTCAGCTGACCCGCGCCCGCAGTCCTCACCAGACTGCGGGGGCGCGGCAGCCCGCGCCCACCCTCGACGAGCGTCGCCCTGAGCGCCGCCGTCGGGTGTGAGCGGAGGCACGAGCACACGAGGAACACCACGTGAAGATTCTGATTGCCAATCTCGGATCCACGAGCTTCAAATACCGGCTCTTCGACCTGCCCGAACGGGCGGCCGATGCCGGCGCGGAGCGGGAGCTGGCGCGGGGCGGCGTCGAGCGGATCGGCGCAGCCGAAAGCCGCGTCTATTCGACGGCCGACGGCCGCACTGTGGAGAGCGTCATGCCCGTGGCCGACCACGCGGTGGCGGTCCAGGCAACGCTTGCGCAGCTCACGGCCGAGAGCGGCCCGCTCGAGAGCGTGAACGAGGTGGCGGCGGTTGGCTTCAAGGCGGTGCACGGCGGCCGCGTGAGCGGTGTCGTGCGGGTCGATCCTGATGTTCTCGCCGCCATGGAGGAAATGGCCGCCGTCGCCCCGGCCCACAACCCGCCCTACGTGCGGGCGATGCGGCTGCTCGGGGAACGGATGCCGGGCGTGCCGCTGGTGGCAGCGTTCGAGACGGGGTTCCACGCCACGGTCCCCGAGAGGAATGCCCTGTACGCGGTGCCGACCGACTGGGTGGAGCGGTACCGCGTGCGACGGTTTGGGTTTCACGGGGCGAGCCATCGGTTCGTGGCCGAGCGGCTCGGCGAACTCGTGCCCGGCCGCCGCGCGATCTCCTGCCACCTCGGGGGCTCGAGCAGCGTCTGCTGGATCAAGGGGGGCAGGAGCGTGGGCACCTCGATGGGCATGAGCCCGCAATCGGGCCTTCCCCAAAACAATCGGGCCGGCGATCTCGATCCCTTCGCCCTGCTTCATGTGGCGAAGCTGACGGGGCGGAGCTTCGAGGACCTGCTCGTCGAACTCTCGGGCCAGGCCGGCCTGGCCGGCATGTCGGGCACGTCGGGCGACATGCGTGACCTTGAAGAGGCGGCCGCCGCCGGCAGCGACCGGGCGCGGACGGCGATCGACGTCTACGTGGCCTCGATCCGGCACTGGCTCGGTGCGGGGATCGTTGAACTCGGCGGCCTCGACGCGATCGGCTTCGCGGGAGGCATTGGCGAGAACTCGCCGCTCACCAGGGCCGCCGTGCTTGCGGACCTGGCCGACCTCGGGATCGCCATCGATCCGGAGAAGAACGAGGCCCTGGCCTCCGGCGAGCGGGCGATCCATGCCGCCTCGTCAAAAGTGGCCGTGTGGGTGATCCCCACCAATGAAGAACTGATCGTCGCCCGGCAGACGCGTGACCTGCTGGCGGCTGGCTGCGGAACCCCGAACGGAAAAGGTGCCTGATGTTCGTCGCCCTGGTGACCGGATCGGTGGTGGCCACCCAGAAAACTCCGTCGATGACCGGCCACCGGCTGCTCGTCGTCGAGCCCTACCGCCTCGACGAGAAGACCCGGGCGAGGCTGGTCTCCACGGGCCGGACCTTCATCGCCGTCGACACGCTCGGCGCGGGCGAAGGGCAGTTCGTACTCGTCACTCAGGGCTCCAGCGCCCGCCTGACTCCCGAAACCAAGTCCCTCCCCATCGACGCCGTGGTGATCGGCCTGATCGACACCGTCCGCGTCGAGGGAACCGAAGTCTTCAGCCGAAAGTGAGGTCCCCATGTCCACTGCAACCACTCCCGACATCGCCGCCATCGTTCGCCAGGTGATTGCCGAGATCGCCGCCGGCGGCGCCGTCCGGCCGTCTGCCTCCGCTCCGACCGCCGCTCATGCCAGCGGCTCTTCTGCCGGGGCCAACGGCGTGTTCGGGAGCGTCGACGAGGCTGTCCGGGCCGCCACCGACGCCTTCGAGCAGCTCGAGCGGCTCGGCGTGGAGGGCCGCCGGAAGGCGATCGCTCACATTCGCAGGATCGCCATCGACGACGCCGAGGAACTCGGGAGCCTGGAGTTTGCCGAGACGAAGATCGGCCGGCTCGAGCACAAGATCGGGAAGCTGAAGGTGCTCGGCGAGAAGGTGCCGGGGGTCGAGTTCATGCAGAGCGAGGTGTTTAGCGGCGATCACGGCCTCACGGTGATCGAGCACGCCCCGTTCGGCGTGATCGGTGCGATTACCCCCGTGACCCACTCGCTTCCCACGATCGCCTGCAACGCGATCAACATGATCGCGGGGGGCAACACCGTGGTCGTCAATCCGCACCCCAGCGGCCGCCGAATCGCCGCGGAGGGCGTGCGGCGGTTCAACGCCGCGATTTATCGCGACATCGGCGTCGATAACCTGATTTCGCTCGTGGCCGAGCCGTCGCTGGAATCGGCGGGCCAGCTCTTCAACCACCGTGGCGTGAAGCTGATCTGCGTGACCGGCGGCCCGGCCGTGGCGAAGGCGGCTCTCCAGTCGAGCAAGCGGGCGATCGTGGCCGGCCCGGGCAACCCGCCAGTGGTGGTGGACGACACGGCCGACCTCGACCACGCGGCGCGGTCGATCATCGCGGGTGCGGCCTACGACAACAACCTGCTGTGCATCGGCGAGAAGCAGGTATTCGTGGTCGCGGCCGTGTTCGACCGGATGATGGCGGCGATGGAGCGGGCCGGAGCGCTGCGGCTCAGCGGCCAGCAGGTCGACGCGCTGACGAAGCGGGCGATCGTGATGAGCGGGGAGGGAAGCCATCGCCACTGGGTGCCCTGCAAGGATCTCCTTGGCCAGGACGCCTCACTGCTGGCCAAGGCGGCGGGCGGCCAGGGCCGCGACGGGCTCGAGCTCGTCTGTGGCGAGACCGACAACGACAACCCATTCGTGCCGACCGAGCAGATGATGCCGTTCGTGCCCTTCGTCCGCTGCCGGGACGTGGACGAGGCGATCCGCCTGGCGCACGAGAGCGAGCACGGCTTCCGGCACACGGCGATCATCCACTCTCACGACGTCCGGGCAATGACGCGGATGGGTCGGCTTCTCGACACGACCCTGTTCGTGAAAAACGGCCCGAGCGTCGCCGGCCTGGGTCTGGGCGGCGAGGGCTATCTCTCGTTCTCGATTGCCACACCAACCGGCGAGGGTGTGACCACCCCGCTCACGTTCACCCGCCAGCGCCGCTGCACGCTGGTGGACGACCTCCGGATCCTCGGCAGCCCGTCGGCCGTTCGCTCGTGATTGCCACACCGTAGACACCTCCCACTCCCTGACTGCCACCCCCATGCAACTGGCCCGGATCATCGGTACGGCGACCGCGACGATCAAACATCCGTCGCTCGTCGGAGCGCGGCTGCTCGTCGTGCAGCCCCTGATGGCCGACCGTCGGTCGCCGGACGGCGACCCCCAGATCGCCGTCGACACGGTGGCGGCTGCAGTCGGGGACACGGTGGTGATCACGAGCGACGGCCGACTTCTTCGCGAGATTCTCAAGAGCGACGCCACGCCGGCCCGCTGGAGCACGATCGGCCTGGTGGACACCCCATGAGCACGCCCTCCGTCGATGCCGCCGCCGTGCAGGCCCTCGTCTCAGAGGTGCTGCGCCGCATCCGCGCCGCCCAGCCTGCGGCTCCCGGAACCGCTCCGGCCGTCTCCCGAGTGCACACGATTGCCGACCGCGTGATCACGCTCGCCCATCTCGACCGTGTTCCAGGGGGTATCCGCGAGGTGGCCATCGACAAAAAGTCGGTAATCACGCCGTCGGCCCGCGACCGTGCGAAGGAGCTGGGGCTGACCTTCGTGCGGCACTCGGCCAGTGGATCGGCCGCCTCGCCGGCGCACCCGTTCGTGATCGCTCAGGCGGCCTGCCGCGGTGACGCATCGTCTCGCGCCGCCGCCATCGCCCGGGCAATCCCGCAGGCCCAACAACTTCCCGCGTCCGGCCTGGCCGACGTGATCGCGTCGTTCGCGGTGCAGGCCTCGAAGGACGCCGCCCGGGGCGTGCTGCTGACCAGCCGTCCTGCGGTGGCGGTGATCCTGGCCAATCGGTCGGCGAGCCTGCGGGCGGTCACCGCGCGTGACGCCGCCGGTCTGGCTGCCGCGGCGAGCGACACCGTCGCCAACCTGCTGATTATCGACCCGGCCCAGTTCTCAGGTGGCAGCCTGGAGCGGCTCTGTGTGGACTTCCACCGCACCCCCTCCGGGCCGCTGCCGGCCGAGCTCACCACCGCCCCAGCCGGCTGCGGCTGCAAGGGCCACGGTCACGAAGCACAAGGCGACGACACACGAACACCCGCACGTACTCTCACAGGTCAGGCGAAGGGATCGGCGCGAGGATGACGAGCGTGGGGCTACCCTGCCCCAGCGAAGCAACTCATGCCGTCCCGCAGCCGGCTTTGGGCGACCCGAACAACCAACTAACTACCCAACCAACATCAGGCGAAGGGATCGGCGTGAGGATGACGAGCGTGGGGCTATCCTGCCCCAGCGAGGCAACTCATGCCGTCCCGCAGCCGGCTCTGGGCTGAAGGCCAAAACCATGCGACTCGGCATCACCATCGGTACCGTGACCCTCATCGAACCCCATGCCTCGGTGCGTGGAGGGGTGCTGCGGCTCGTCGTGCCGCTGGCCACCGCGGACCTCGCGGTGGGCGATGGCCCTGCGGAGCCGCTTGTGGCCTGGGACGACCTCGGCGCGGGCGACGGACAACTCGTCGCGTTCAGCGAAGGGGGTGAGGCCGCTCAGCCGTTCCGGCCGCTCGACAAGCCCATTGACGCCTACGTTGCCGCCCTGATCGACCACCTCGACGTGACCTCATGACCCCTCCAGCCCCTACGACCAGGCGATTTCCCGCAGGCCGTATCCGTTTGCTTGCCCGCACGCCCGCCGCGACCGGCAGCGTGGGCAAGAATCGTTAAGAAGCCACCATCACCCGATCACCCCTTTTTCCACCACCTCGACCGAGCCACCCGAAGGAGCACCCATGGCGACCATCACCCCGAAGACATCCGACAAGTCGCTCAACCAGCTCAAAGAAGAAATCTGCGACATCGGTCGGCGGATCTACAACAAGGGCTTTGCGGCCGGCAACGACGGCAACATCTCGTTTCGGCTTGGACCCAACGAGGTGCTCTGCACCCCGACGATGATCTCGAAGGGCTTTATGAAGCCTTCCGACCTCTGCATCGTCGACATGGAGGGCAGGCAGATCGGCGGAAACCGCAAGCGTTCGAGCGAGATCCTGCTCCACCTCACGATCATGAAGGAACGGCCCGACATCAAATCGGTGGTGCACTGCCACCCGCCGCATGCCACCGCCTTTGCCGTGGCCCGCGAGCCGATTCCGCAGTGCGTGCTGCCGGAGGTGGAGGTGTTCCTCGGCGACGTACCGATCACGCGATACGAGACTCCGGGCGGGCAGAAGTTTGCCGATACGGTGAAGCCCTTCGTGAAGCAGGCGAACGTGGTGATCCTGGCGAACCACGGCACGGTGAGTTTTGGTGAGTCCGTGGAAAAGGCCTACTGGTGGACCGAAATCCTTGACGCCTACTGCCGGATCCTGATGCTCTCCAAGGATCTCGGGCGGGTGACCTACCTGACGAAGCAGGAGACGAAGGAGCTCCTCGACCTGAAGGCCACCTGGGGCTACACCGACCCGCGGCTCGACAAGACCATGGAGAACTGTGACATCTGTGCCAACGACGTCTTCCGCGCGAGCTGGGGCACGACCGGCGTGACACGAAAGGCCTTCGACGCCCCTCCCCCAATGGGCGCCGATCCGGAGAACGCCACCCGGGCCGTGACACCGGCGGGCCTCGACCACGAGACGCTCGTGAAGGTGGTGACGGAGCAGGTCTGCAAGCAGCTCGGGATCGCCGCGGCCTGAAACGCATCCATCAGCTCCAGGTAGCCGGGAGACCCCGGGCCTCCGGCAGGTCACCACATCAGACCCAGGAAACCATGACATGAAGGTTGGGATCATCGGCGGAGGCGGGATTGTCGGCTCGTCGGCGGGCTTCGCGCTCCAGCTCGGCGGGCTCGTGCACGAGATCGTGATCGTAGACGCGAATGCCGATCTTGCAGACGGCCAGGCCCTCGACATGATGCACGGAACGCCGGCGATCGCCGACCAGGTGATCGGTTCCGGGGGCTACGAGTGCCTCGCCGACGCCGATGTGATCTGCATCACCGCCGGCCTGCGGCGGAAACCCGACGAGAGCCGGCTCGCGCTGATCAACCGCAACGTCGTCCTCTTCCGGTCGATCCTCGGCGAGATCAAGGCCAAGGGCCTGCGGTCTGACGCGATCGTGCTCGTCGTCTCCAATCCGGTCGACATCCTCACCTACCTCGCCGAAAAGGAACTCCCCCTGCCCAAGGGCCGCGTGATCGGCCTGGGCACGCTGCTCGACACGCTCCGCTTTCGTAGCCTGCTGGCGATGAACCTGAACTGCCCGGCGACGCAGGTGCAGGCCATGATCCTCGGCGAGCACGGTGACAGCATGGTGCCAGTGTGGAGCAGCGCCAGCGTCGCGGGCCTGCCGCTGGAGAAGTACCCGGGGTTCACGCCGAAGCTCGGGGCCGACGTCTTCCAGCGGGCGAAGACGTCAGGCGCCGAGATGATCAAGAAAAAGACCGGCGCGGGCTTTGCCGTGGGCGTGTCGATCGCCGAGGTGATCCACGCGATCACGCTCGACGCCAAACGGGTGCTCCCGGTATCGACCGTGCAGACGGGCAGCTATGGAATCCGAGACGTGGCCCTCTCGGTGCCCACAGTGGTGGGTCGGGCGGGGGCAGAGAAGACGCTCGAGATCGAGCTCTGGCCGAAGGAGATGCAGGCGCTGAAGGCGAGTGCCGGCGTGCTCCAGAAGACGCTGGCCGACGTCCTCGCGTCGGGCTGATGCGGCGGTCTCACCTCCTCGCCGCCCCCGTAGGTGCAGGTTTTCCTACCTGCACGACGCCCATCGTGCACCGCAGGTAGAAAACCCGCGGCTACGAAAGACAGTCCATCACCCGCCCCGTTCCCCGTAGGTGCAGGTTTCCTACCTGCACTCCGCCCATCGTGCACCGCAGGTAGAAAACCCGCGGCTACGAGGGATGATCGTTACCGTGGCGTCGGGCTGGCACGCCCACGCTCGTGACGGCGGCGGGCGATCTCCGCGACCGACACGCCCCACGCCCGGGCCGTGCCATCCCATGAGCCCGTGAACAGCGACCGGCCATCCGGCGCGAACGCCACACCCCAGACCTGATCGGTGTGGCCGCGGAGCAGCGGCGCCGCCCGACCGGTCGCCACGTCCCAGAGCTGGGCGGTACCGTCAGCCGATACCCCGGCGATTCGGTGGGCGTCGGGCGAGAAAGCCAGCTTCCAGATCTGTCGGGCGGGCCCCGTCATCACCGACACCAGACCCCCGTCTTCCACGTCGAAGACCCGCACGGCGCCGTCGGTGCAGGCGGTGGCGATCAGCCTGCCGTCGAAGGAAAACGCGACCCAGTTCACGGGTCCCTCGTGAGCCTCGAACCGTCTGACTTCCGTGCCGTCGTCGAGCCGCCACAGCCGCGCGACGCGGTCCTCGCACGCGGTCGCCATCAGCAAACCATCGGGCGAGAAGGTGGCGCAGAACGCTCGCCTTGGATGCTTGAAGGGCGGGCCCACCGCGGCGGCGTCGGCGAGGCTCCAGACCCGCGCCGTCCGATCCTCGGCAGCCGTGGCGATGAACCGGCCATCCCGCGAAAAGTCGACGGAATACACCCGCCTGTCGTGCGGCTTGAACCAATCGCGGCGATCGAGGCTTGCTGGATCCCAGAGTTGAACGGTGCCGTCGTCACAGCAGCCGGCGATCGTAGCGCCGTCGGGGGCAAACCGCACGTCGTTGACCCGCCCCACGCCCTTGCGGAGCACGCCTTGTTGGCGGAGCGTGGCGGCGTCCCAGAGCACGACGGTGGAGTTGGCAAGGGCCGTGGCCACGAGCCGCTGATCAGGAGAGCAGGTCACGGCGAGCACCTTGTCGGTCGCCCGCATCACCGGCGCGACCGTGAAATCGGTGTCCCACACCCGTGCCGTGCCGTCAGCCGATCCCGTCCCAAGCCAGGCCGCGCCGGGGACTGCCGCGATCGACCAGATGGCCGCCGTGTGACCGCGGAGCCGGGCCACCTCGACTCCGTCAGCCGCATTCCACAGGCGGAGCACGCCGTCGCCCGACGCCGTGGCGATGCGGTCGCCGGCACCGAGGTAGGCCACGCCGTTGACTCGAAACGGGTGCTTGAGCATCCGTCGCTCGCCTCGCTGGTCGAGATCCCAGATCCGGACCGTGCCGTCGTCGCTGGCCGTCGCCAGTTCGCCGCCGCTGGGGTTGAAGGCGAGGCTGAAGACACGGCCCGAGTGCCCTTCCAACCGGGCTACAGCGGTGCCTGTCGCCGCATTCCAGAGCCGGACGGTCTTGTCATGCGACACCGTCGCCACGAGGCTGTCATCGGGCGAGAACGCCGCGGCGAAGACCGTGCCATCGTGGCCAACCAGCCGGCCCCGGGCCTCCCAGGTTGTGCCATCCAAGAGTCGCGCCCAGAGTCGCGCGGACCGCTCGCGGCCACCCGTGACCAGCATCTGGCCGTCGTGCGAGAAGGCGACCGCATACGTGGCCCCCTCGTGGCCGGCAAGCGTGGTGCGGAGCTCGCCGTCGGCAACGCCCCAGATGCACACCTCGCCCGTGGAAGACGCACTCGCCACGAGGTCGCCAGCGGGCGAGAAGGTGATCGACCAGACGGGGCCGGACTGCCCCTCGAGCACCCGCCCTGGCCACTCGGCGATGCCGTCGGTGAAGCGGCAGATCCGGACGGTGCCGTCCGTCGCGCCGGTTGCGAAATGGCTGCCGTCGCCCGACCAGGCGACCGCCGTGACGTTGCCTGGATGGCCCCCGAGCGTGGCCACCGACTCATCCAGCGATGCGGCGAGGCAGTCGAGTTCGATCGGGCGGTTCGTGCCGGCATCCCCCTCCAGCCGTCGCGCCGCGCCGAGCAGTCGCTGTGCCTCGCCGACGTTGTCGCGATCGCGGGCCTCGGCCGCCAGGAGGACGTCGGAGATGTAGAGCTGCGACCGCGCGGCTGCCGCCTGCCGGGCCGCCTCTTCCTCGCGCCGCTCCGCGATCTCGCGGGCTTCGATGGCCACATGTCGAGCCTCCACGGCGAGTGCCCGCTCCCGTTCAGCCCGCAGGTAAAACACGCTGATCCCCGAGACGGCGATCAGCAGCGACGCCAGCACGCCGATGGCCGCCGCGGTCGCTGCCCGATGGCGGCGGGCAAACCGCAGCACTGTCTCGATGGCCGTCGGGGGCCGCGCCAGGATCGGCTCGCCCGCCTCCCACCGCGAGAGCTCAGCCTCCACCTCAACCGCCGTCGCATACCGATCGCCCGGCCGCTTCTCCAGACACTTCGCCGCAATCGTGGCCAGGCCGCGGGCATCGAGGGCCGAGAGGCGACCGGCCTCACGAGCCGTCCGCTCCACCGCCCCCGTGGGCGTCGCCGCCGGATCGCCGAGGATCCGTGCGGCCTCCACCGCCGACTTGCCGCTGAGGTCGTAGGGCAGCCTGCCGGTGACGATCTCATGGAGCACGAGGCCGAGGGCGTAGACGTCCGAACGGGCGTCGACATCGCCGTCATCGATGCCCAGCTGCTCCGGGCTCATGTACCGCAGCGTGCCCACCACGTCGCCCGCCCGGGTCATCGAGGTGTGGTCGTCACCATTCGGGTCGGTCGATCGGGCCACGCCAAAGTCGATCACCTTCGGCTCGCCCACCCGGTCGACGAGGATGTTGCCAGGTTTGAGGTCGCGATGGATCACGCCCTTTTGATGGCCGTGGGCGACCGCCGCACACACCAGCCGAAACATCGCCACACGCTCGCGGATCGGCGTTGCCTCCTCCTCGACAAACCGGGTGATCGGCCGGGCCGCCTCGACGAGCTCCATCACGAAAAACGGCACCACGCCGTCGCCGCCGCCGTCGGCATACGTGCCGAAGGTGTGGATCAGGGCGATGTTGGGGTGCCGCAGCCTCGCGAGCACGTGGGCCTCGTACTCAAACCGCCGTGCGAGCGACGCCGAGAACAGGCCGACCCGCATGACCTTCACGGCCACCGTTCGGGCCGGGGCTTCCTGCCGCGCTTCATAGACGCGGCCCATTCCTCCTTCCGCAAGCACGCGGATGAGCGTCACCCCACCGAGATCCGTGCCCAGCGGTGGATCACGCCGCGGCGGGCCCGCTGCGGATCCGACGCTCTGGAATCCAAACCGCTCCTCCGCGCCGCTCACCAGCGATGGAGAAGCCCCC
>Ga0164295_10003683_pt1 | contig 12232 bp, 5 predicted proteins | sample GEODES006metaG_FD_111798 | JGI IMG/M metagenome (GOLD analysis project Ga0164295, IMG submission 111798) | Oligotrophic lake water microbial communities from Sparkling Lake, Wisconsin, USA - GEODES006 metaG | ecosystem: Environmental > Aquatic > Freshwater > Lake | place: USA: Sparkling Lake...
CATTTAACTGACCCCTTTGATTCTCAATAGCGGTAGCTGTTAGCTTTGTAAGGGCCGGCTTTGGACACGCCGATGTACGAAGCCTGCTCGTCGCTCAGCTCGGTCAGCATGGCACCGACTTTCTGGAGGTGCAAACGGGCCACTTTTTCATCCAGATGTTTTGGCAACACGTAGACCTTGCCCACTTCGTAATCCGCCTGCTTGGTGAACAGCTCGATCTGAGCGATCGTCTGGTTGGCAAAGCTCGATGACATGACGAAGCTGGGGTGACCGGTGCCGCAACCGAGGTTGACCAGGCGGCCCTTGGCCAGCAGGATGATGCGCTTGCCGTCCGGGAAGATCACGTGATCGACTTGCGGTTTGATCTCTTCCCAGGTGCATTTCTCGAGTGCTACGACATCGATCTCGTTGTCGAAGTGGCCGATGTTGCAAACGATGGACTGGTCTTTCATGGCCGCCATGTGCGCGTAGGTGATGACGTTCTTGTTGCCGGTGGCAGACACAAAAATGTCAGCCTTGTCAGCCGCGTATTCCATGGTCACTACTTTGTAGCCTTCCATCGCGGCTTGCAGTGCGTTGATCGGGTCGATCTCAGTGACCCAGACCTGGGCAGACAGGGCGCGCAGGGCCTGGGCAGAGCCCTTGCCGACGTCACCGTAACCGGCAACCACAGCGACCTTGCCGGCGATCATCACGTCGGTGGCGCGCTTGATAGCGTCCACCAGGGATTCGCGGCAACCGTAGAGGTTGTCGAACTTGCTCTTGGTGACCGAGTCGTTAACGTTGATGGCGCGCAAGGCCAGCGTGCCCTTGACCGACATTTCGTTCAGGCGCAGCACGCCGGTGGTGGTTTCTTCGGTCACACCGATGATGTTTTTCAAGCGGCGGCTGTACCAGGTACCGTCTTTAGCGAGTTGCTTCTTGATGGCGTTGAACAGGCAGATCTCTTCTTCGCTACCGGGATTGGCCAACACAGAAGTGTCTTTCTCAGCCTTGGTGCCCAGGTGCATCAAGAGCGTAGCGTCACCACCGTCGTCCAAGATCATGTTCGGGCCTTCTTCGGGCGTGCCCTTGGCGCCGCGGAATTCGAAAATGCGGTGGGTGTAGTCCCAGTAGTCGTCGAGGTTTTCACCTTTGTAGGCAAACACCGGTGTGCCCTTGGCGACCAGCGCGGCAGCGGCATGGTCTTGCGTGGAGTAAATATTGCAGCTGGCCCAGCGCACATCAGCGCCCAGAGCTTGCAGGGTTTCGACCAGCACGCCGGTCTGGATGGTCATGTGCAGCGAGCCGGTGACGCGCGCGCCCTTGAGCGGCTGCGCCTTGGCGAACTCTTCGCGAATGGCCATCAGGCCGGGCATTTCGGTTTCGGCGATACGCAGTTCCTTGCGGCCCCATTCGGCAAGCGACAGGTCGGCAATAGCGTAATCTTGGTTGTGAATTGGTTTGACAACGGCATTCATGGGATTTCTCCAAAGCAAATAGAACGAGCTGGGCAAAATAGCCACGGGCAGGTGCTTGGCGAACGCGGAAGAGTCTGGAGACTCACCCGGCTTGACAAAGCGCCTGCGGGTGAGCGTGGTTGCAAAAGAATGTCCTGAGCCTAGACCACGTGTGTGGGTTGCAACGCTCCTCAGGAGAACCATTATTGTAGCGATTTCGGCCGGACTCGCTGCGGGCCGACCTAAACTCGGCGGCCATGCGCCCCTTTGCTGACTTTCCCGCCAACACCCTCAAGGGCCTGACCGGCTTCTTCACGGACATCGATGACACGCTGACCACGGAAGGCGCGATCACGCCTGACGCACTGCAAGCCCTGGGCGAGCTGAAAGCCGCCGGGCTCAAGGTGGTGGCGATCACGGGCCGACCTGTGGGCTGGAGCCTGCCTTTTGCCGCGGCCTGGCCGCTTGACGCCATCGTGGCTGAAAACGGCGCGGTGGCCTTGCAAGGCGGGCCGGCAAAAAGGCCAGCGCACAAGGTTGATTTGCAAAAACACTATGTACAAAACGCTGCTGTGCGTCGGGCCAACTTCACGCGCATGCAGGCTGTGGCCGCCCGCGTGCTGCGCGACGTGCCGGGCGCCACGCTGGCGCAAGACAGCCCCGGGCGCGAAACCGACATCGCCATCGACCACAGCGAGTTTGCGCAGCTTTCGCCAGAGAGCATCGCGCAAGTGGTCAGCATCATGCAAAGCGAAGGCATGAATGCGACGGTCAGCTCGATTCACATCAACGGCTGGTTTGGCACGCACAACAAATGGGAAGGCGCGCGCTGGATCGCCCGGCTGTTGTGGGGCTGCGATTTGCAATCGGAGATGGGCCGCTGGCTCTTCGTTGGCGACTCGACCAACGACCAGCGCATGTTCGAAGCTTTCACGCACTCGGTCGGGGTGGCCAACATCCGGCGCTTCGAAAACCAGCTCATGCACAAACCAGGCTACATCACGCTGGGTGAGCGCGGCGCCGGCTTTGCCGAGGTGGCGCGGGCGGTGCTGGCAGCGCGCTGAAGCCAGGCGGCGCATCAATGCCCAAGCCTCAGAAAGGCATGGATCCCCGCTTTCGCGAGGATGACAGACCAGTCCTGGTCTTCAGCTGCGCGCCAGAACTGGCCGCAAGGCCATGCCGGTCGGCGTGCCGAGTTGCGCCACGGCTTCCGGTGTTGCCGAGGCCACCACACGGCCGCCGGCTTTGCCGCCGTCAGGTCCCAGGTCAATCACCCAATCGGCTTCGGCAATCACATCCAGGTCATGTTCAATCACCACCACGCTGTGGCCGGCACTGACCAGCCGGTGCAGGACCTGAATGAGTTTTTCGACGTCAGCCATGTGCAAACCCACGGTTGGCTCGTCCAGCACGTAAAGGGTGTGCGGCGCTTTCTGGCCGCGCCGCGTGATATCGTCGCGCACTTTGCTGAGCTCGGTAACGAGCTTCATGCGCTGCGCCTCGCCGCCCGACAGCGTGGGCGAAGGCTGGCCCAGCGTGAGGTAGCCCAGGCCCACATCCTTGAGCAATTGCAGCGGATGCGCGATGTTGGGCATGGCTACAAAAAATTCAACGGCCTCGTCAACCTCCATGCGCAGCACTTCACCGATGCTTTTGCCGCGCCAAGTGACGGCCAGTGTTTCAGGATTGAAGCGCGCGCCGTGGCAGGTTTCGCAAAGTACTTTGACATCCGGCAAAAAGCTCATGCCGATTGTGCGCACGCCCGCGCCCTCGCAGGTCGGGCAGCGCCCTTCCCCGGTATTAAAGGAAAAACGGTTGGCGGCGTAACCGCGCGCGCGTGCCTCCAGGGTGTCGGCAAACAGCTTGCGGATGGTGTCCCAAAATCCGATGTAAGTGGCCGGGCAGCTGCGCGGCGTTTTGCCTATCGGCGTCTGGTCCACTTCAAGCACGCGGTCTACGCCTCGGTAGCCGCTGAGGCCGGTGCATCCCGTCCAGGCCGGGTGACGGCCTGCGTCATCCGCATCGCGGCCGGCCTTGGTGCTGCGCTGCTGCACGGCCGCCTGCACATTGGCCAGCATGACGTCCCGCGCCAGCGTGGATTTACCGGAGCCCGACACACCGGTGACCGCCACCAGACGGTTCAGCGGCACCGCCACCGAGACGTTTTGCAGGTTGTGCAAGCTGGCACCGCTGACGGTGATCCAGCTGGTGTTCGGATTGAAAGGCACCGGGCCGGCATTGGCCTGGAGGCTGGCTTCTGCAGCAGCGGCAAGCACGGCGGCGGCTTTGGCTTTGGCACTGAGTTTTTTAGCCGGTGCCGGCAATGAAAGCGGCTCAGCATACTCAGTGCTTTGCGGCGCGGTCTCGCGGCGCAGCTGCAATGGGTGCTTGATCGCATGCAATAAGTAGCGGCCGGTCAGGGAGTCGGGTGCGGCCGACAAATCAGCCGCCGTGCCCTGCGCCACAACCCGTCCGCCACGCTTGCCGGCGCCGGGGCCGATGTCGATGATGTGGTCGGCGCGGCGTATGGTGTCTTCGTCATGCTCAACCACCACCAGCGTGTTGCCGCGCTCGCTCAATTTGCCCAAGGCGCGCAGCAGGATCTGGTTGTCACGCGGATGCAAACCGATGGTCGGCTCGTCGAGCACATAGCAAACGCCTTGCAGATTGCTGCCCAATTGCGCGGCCAGCCGGATGCGCTGCGCCTCGCCGCCCGAGAGCGTGGGCGCGCCGCGGTCCAGCGTCAGATAGCCCAGGCCCACGTCTTCGAGAAACTCCAAGCGGCTTTTGATTTCCGGCACCAGGTCGCGGGCGATCTCGGCGTCACGGCCGGTTAACTGCAATTGAGCAACCCAAGCGCGCACATCGGTCACGCTCAAGCTCGCAATGTCGGTGATGGCCCAGTTGACGGGATTGCTCACCTTGTCGGCTTTGCTGGATTTATCAAGAGCCACCAGCGCACTGAATTGCCCCAAGCGAACAGCACGCGCCTGGGCGTTCAGGCGCGTGCCTTGGCATGTGGTGCAGACGGTGTCGAGCACATCATCGACTTCCGGCTCGGCAAAGCTTTGCTCACGCCCTTTGTCTTTGGCATCGTCGTCAATCACCGAGTCGTCAAACACCTTGCGCTGCTCGCGCGTCAGCGCCACGCCAGTGCCGACGCAGTCGGGGCACCAGCCGTGTTTGCTGTTGTAGCTGAACAAGCGCGGGTCCAGCTCGGGGTAAGAAGTGGCGCAGACCGGGCAGGCACGCTGGGTCGAAAAGGCCAACAGACTGCCAATGTGCGCGGTAGGCAGGCCATCAGCCATGGCGGCAGCCAGGCCTTCCAGCGGCGCCAGCACATGAACCACGCCTTTACCATGCTCCAGCGCGGTCTTCAGGGCCTGGCGCAGCGCGGCTTCGTTGGCGGGGTTGACCAGCATGTCGGCCACCGGCAACTCGATGGTGTGCTCCTTGAAGCGGTCTATGCGCGGAAAGCCGGTGGTCGGTAAAAACTCACCGTCCACACGCAGGTGCGTGAAGCCGCGCGGGCGCGCCCAGTCGGCCAGCTCTGTGTACACGCCTTTGCGGTTGATGACCAGCGGCGCCAACAGGCCGATGTGCTGACCACGGTAGTTTTTGAGCAGCTGCGCGGCGATGCTCTCGGCGCTTTGCGGCATCACGGCCGCGCCGTCGTGCGTGCAATGCTGAATGCCGAGCTTCACATACAGCAGGCGCAAAAAGTGCCAGACCTCGGTGGTGGTGCCCACCGTGGACTTGCGCCCACCGCGCGAGAGCCGCTGCTCAATCGCCACCGTGGGCGGAATGCCGTAGACCGCATCCACCTCGGGCCGGCCGGCCGGCTGCACGATGGAGCGGGCGTAGGCGTTGAGCGACTCCAAGTAGCGGCGCTGGCCCTCGTTGAACAAAATATCAAAGGCCAGCGTGGACTTGCCCGAGCCCGAGACGCCGGTCACCACATTGAACTTGCCGCGCGGAATATCGACCGACAGACTTTGCAGGTTGTTCTCACGCGCATTGACGATCTGAATCAGATTGGAAGTGACCGGCCGAACCTTCCAGGCCTGCGGCCGGATGTCCTCGACCGCATGCACCTGGCCCATGGCGGCTTCGTACTCGCGCAGCGCCAGCGCGGTGTGCGAGCTGGGGTGCTCGCGCACAGCTTCAGGCGTACCCTCAGCCACCACCCAGCCGCCGCCCTCGCCGCCTTCGGGGCCGAGGTCAATCAGCCAGTCGGCCGAGCGGATCACGTCCAGGTTGTGCTCAATGACGATGAGTGAGTGGCCCGCCTCAATGAGTTTGCGCAGGGCGCGCATCAGTTTGGCGATGTCGTCAAAGTGCAGGCCGGTGGTGGGCTCGTCCAGCAAAAACAGCGTGCCGCGGTGCGCCCGCAGCGCCAGAGCCTGGCGGCTGATGCTGGCCGGCGCCGGCTTGGCCTTGCCGCCCTTACCACCCTTGCTGCTGTGACCGGCCAGAAAGCCGGCGAGTTTGAGGCGCTGCGCCTCACCACCTGAGAGCGTAGGCACCGGCTGGCCGAGCTTGACGTATTCCAGCCCCACATCCACGATGGGTTGCAGCGCGCGTATCACCTCGCGGTCATAGGCAAACAGCTGACTGGCTTCGCTCACGGTGAGGTCCAGCACATCGGCCACGTTCATCATCACAGTGCGGCCGTCCGGGTAGCGTCGCTCGATTTTGACTTCCAGAATTTCGGGTCGGTAGCGTTTGCCATCGCAGTCAGTGCAGCGCAGGTAGACATCACTCAAAAACTGCATCTCGACATGCTCAAAGCCCGAGCCGCCGCAAGTCGGGCAACGGCCATCGCCGCTGTTGAAGCTGAACTTGGATGCTGTGTAGCTTCGCTCGCGTGCCAGCGGTGCAAAGGCAAACAGCTCGCGCACCGCGTCCCAGGCGCCCACATAGCTGGCCGGGTTAGAGCGTGCGGTCTTGCCGATCGGGGACTGGTCTACAAACACCACGTCGCTCAGGTGGTCGGCGCCCATCAGGCGCTCGTGCAGGCCCGGCGTCTCGGTGGCTTTGCCGAACTGACGCAGCAAAGCCGGTGCCAAAATGTCCTGCATCAAGGTCGATTTGCCGGAGCCGCTGACCCCGGTGACCACCACCAGGCGCTGCAGCGGAAACTCAACGCTGATGTTTTTCAGGTTGTGGTCGTGCGCGCCTTCCAAAATTAAACGCGGTGTGTTGTCACTGACGGGCCGCTTGAAGCCCATACCAACCTGCTTGCGCGCGCCCAGGTAAGCGCCGGTCAGCGTGTCGGCGTGGCGCAGCTCAGCCGGCGTGCCGTCAAACACAATTTGCCCGCCTTTTTCGCCGGGGCCGGGGCCCATGTCGATCATGCGGTCGGCGGCCATCATCACGGCCGGGTCGTGCTCAACCACCACCAGCGTGTTGCCGGCGTCGCGCAGCCTGTGCATGGCCTGGGTGATGCGGTTCATGTCACGCGGATGCAAGCCGATAGACGGCTCGTCCAACACAAACAAAGTGTTCACCAACGAGGTGCCCAGCGCCGTGGTCAAGTTGATGCGCTGCACCTCGCCGCCTGATAGCGTGCGGCTTTGCCGGTCCAGCGTGAGGTAGCCGATGCCAACGTCGCACAGGTACTTGAGCCGGGTGTGGATTTCTTCAAACAGCAGCTTGAGCGCTTTGCGGTCGGCTTCGTCGGCCAAAGTGGCAGGCCCGATCCGCGTGAAAAAATCTCGCAGCTTGTCGATGGGCAGCTGCATCAAATCATGCAAGGCCAGTCCCGGCATGGCTTCGAGCTGCGCACGCGTCCATTGCACGCCGACCGGCATGAAGCGCGCTGCAGGCGCCAACACCCCGTCGGCGGCGTCTTTGGAGCCCAGGCGCCAGAGAAGTGCATCCGTCTTCAGGCGAGCGCCGCCGCAACTTTCGCAAGGCGTGTAACTGCGGTACTTGGACAGCAGCACACGGATGTGCATCTTGTAAGACTTGCTCTCCAGGTACTCAAAAAATCGCTTGATACCAAACCAGTGCTGGTTCCACTTGCCGTTCCAGCTGGGCGAGCCATTGATGACCCAAGCCTGGTGCTCGGGCGTGAGTTTGTACCAGGGCGTGTCACGCGGGATGCCTGCCGTCTCGGCGTGGCGCATCAGGTCGTCTTGCGCCTCGGCCCAAGCCGGCGTTTGCATGACTTTGATGGCACCCGAGCGCAGCGTCAGTTTGTCGTTGGGAATGACCAACCCGTAGTCCACACCGATGACGCGACCAAAGCCACGACAAGTCTCGCAGGCGCCCATGGCCGAGTTAAAGGAGAACAAGGAGGGTGTCGGCTCGGCGTAACGCAAGTCGCTTTCAGGGCAATGCATGCCGCTGGAAAAGCGCAGCATCTCGTCGGGCTGGCCATCCGCCTGAAGGTACACATTGAGCCGTCCGCCACGCTTGAGGGCCGTCTCGATGGCCTCAATGACCCGGGCCTTTTCTGCGCCCTGCACGCGAAAGCGGTCAGCCACCACGTCGAGTAATTTGTGCGGGCCAGTGGGCGTGGCCACTTCGCGCTCGGCATGCACGCGCGTGAAGCCGCTGGCCGACAACCACTGCGCCACTTCTTCGGCGCTGGTGTTGGCCGGCAATTCAACCGGGAAGGTCATGACCACGCGCGGATCGGCCGGCGCGGTGCGGGCCATCAGTTCGGCGTAAATCGACTCCGGCGTGTCGTGCCGCACGGGCTGGGCGGTTTGCTTGTCAAACAGCTGCGTAGCCCGCGCGTAGAGCAGTTTGAGGTGGTCGTTGAGCTCCGTCATGGTGCCCACGGTGGAGCGTGAGCTGCGGACCGGATTGGTCTGGTCAATCGCAATGGCCGGCGGCACGCCCTCGACCTTGTCCACCGCAGGCTTGTCCATGCGGTCCAGGAACTGGCGTGCGTATGCCGAGAAGGTCTCGACGTAGCGGCGCTGGCCCTCGGCAAACAGCGTGTCAAACACCAGGGAGGACTTACCCGAGCCGCTGGGGCCGGTGACCACCGTCAACTCGCCGGTGCGGATGTCCAGGTCAAGGTTCTTGAGGTTGTGCTGGCGCGCGCCGCGGATGCGGATGATTCCCTGTGACATGTACTGCGATCGTTGGCTGCTGAGGCCAACATTCTAGGCATCCTGGCCGCCGGTCGGCGTCGTGGGGCCTTAGGCCGGTGTGGCGGCCTTTTTTACTTGTTTATTTGGCGGCCGGGGCAGGCGCAGCCGGCGCTGCCGCTGTGGCTGGTGCAGCATCAGTGGCTGCAGGTTTGACAGGTTCTGTGTGCGTGGTCTCGACGCCGTGCTTTTCGCCGCCCAAGTCAATGTCGCCGCCGGCCTTGGCCAGCACGTACATGGCGATGGCCGCAAAGGCCACAAATCCCAAAATAAGTTTCCACATGGTTCATGTCTCCAGAAAAATAAAAAAGACCCTCGTTTTGCAACGAGAGCCTGTCTGTACCAACCCACACAAAGCCGACCAAGTCAGCTTTGTGTGAAGTCAATTCACAGGGACTCAGTCGTTGGCAAAGATGTCAACGTCTTTGGTTTCCTTGATGAAGATCATGCCGATCACAAACGTGCCGGCAGCAACAATCACGGGGTACCACAGGCCGTAGAAGATGTCGCCGGTAGCAGCCACCATCGCAAAAGCGGTGGTGGGCAGCAAGCCGCCAAACCAGCCGTTACCAATGTGGTACGGCAGGCTCATCGAGGTGTAGCGGATGCGTGTCGGGAACATCTCCACCAGCATGGCGGCGATAGGCCCGTAAACCATGGTCACCAGGATCACCAGGAAGACCAGGATGGCCAGCACCATCGGCATGTCCATTTGCTTGGTGTCCGCAGCTTTGGTCAAACCACCGGCTTTGGCTGTCTCGATCACTGTCTTCTTGAACTCGGCAATCGCCTTGGCGCTGTCAGGCGAGAAAGCATCGCGCTTGTCGTTCAGCGTCGCCGTCAGCGATGGAATGTCTTTGTCGCCGATTTTGATGATCGCCACAGTGCCTGCAGGTGCGTCTATGTTTTTGTACGGAATGTAGTTTTCCGTCAAGGTGCGCTTGGCAATGTCGCAAGAGCTGGTGAAGTCGATCGGACGGGCGATCGGGCTGCCCTGGAACGAGCACTGTGCCGGGTCGGCTGTGATGGACACGGCCATGGCTTTTTGCGCTGTCACCAGGGCAGGGTTGGCATAGGCTTGCAGCATCGGGAACACAGTGAAGTAGGTCAGCGCTGCAATCAGGCAACCACCCATGATGATGGGCTTGCGACCGATCTTGTCGGACAGTGCGCCAAAGAAGATGAAAAAGGGCGTGCCGATCACCAGCGAAGCTGCAATCAGCAAGTTGGCTGTCTTGGCGTCTACCTTGGCGATAGAGGTCAGGAAGAACAAGGCATAGAACTGACCCGAGTACCAGACCACAGCCTGGCCGGCGGTCAGACCGACCAGCGCCAAAATCACGATCTTCAGGTTTTTCCACTGACCGAAAGACTCGGACAACGGTGCCTTGGAGGTCTTGCCTTCAGCTTTCATCTTGGCAAAGGCTGGGGACTCATTCATCGACAAACGGATGTAGACCGAGACAGCCAGCAGCAAGATGGACAGCAGGAAAGGAATGCGCCAGCCCCAGACTTCAAAGTCAGCGCCGGTCAGCTCACGCGTGACCAGAATCACGATCAGCGACAAAAACAGACCCAGCGTGGCTGTGGTCTGGATCCAGGCGGTGTATGCACCGCGCTTGCCCATTGGTGCGTGCTCAGCCACGTATGTGGCAGCACCGCCGTACTCACCGCCCAGTGCCAGGCCCTGCAACATGCGCAGGCCGACCAGGATGATGGGCGCAGCCACGCCGATGGTGGCGTAGTTGGGCAAAAGGCCGACGATGAAGGTGGCCGTACCCATGATCAAAATAGTGACCAGAAAGGTGTACTTGCGGCCGATCATGTCGCCCAGGCGGCCAAACACCAGCGCGCCGAAGGGGCGCACGATGAAGCCGGCGGCAAACGCCAGCAAGGCAAAAATGTAGGCCGATGTGGGGTCCAGACCGCCAAAGAATTGCTTGGCAATCACGGCTGCGAGCGAGCCGTACAGATAAAAGTCATACCACTCAAAAACGGTGCCCAGAGATGAGGCAAAAATCACCTTCTTCTCTTCGGGCGTCATCGGACGGGCGGCCACTGTTGTTGTCATTTATGTGTCTCCAAAAATAAAGCCTTTAAAACAAAGGCTTTCCCTATTGTGTGGAGATGCTCTGACCCAGTTCTTACGCGAAACCAACACAGTCTTGCGCCAAACTGAACTCAAACTGACACGCGACAGGCGGCGGCAAATGAAAAACCCCCGCCACCGGAGGTGACGGGGGTTTTGTTTGAACACCCTGCAGGGTTCAAAAGCTTTGGCAGTCAGCGCATGGCGCCCGCCTCAGCTTTTGGTGAACCCGTTCAGTGTGCAGCGCTTCCCGATGATGTCTTGCCATCCAGGCTTGGGTAGCGCACATGCTCCACCAGTTCCTGAATGTCACGCCCAGGGGCCTTGGTCAGCAGGGACACGATGATGATCACTGCAAAACCGAGCGGAACGCCAAACAGGCCAGCCGAGATCGGTGCAATGTCCCACCAGGTGTTGGCCTTGACGATCTCAGGTGTGATGGCCGTGCCATGGGTCAGCTTGTAGAGCCAAGGCTGGGTGGTGACCATGTAATAGAACGTGATGCCCAGACCAGCAACCATGCCCAGCGAGGCGCCCCATTTGTTTGCGCGCTTCCAGAAGATACCCAATGTGAGGGCAGGGAAGAAAGCCGCCGCAGCAAAGGAGAACGCTGCAGACACCAGGAACAAAATGTCCGCCGGTTTCTGCGCCGCCACATAAGCCGCAGCCAAGGCCACCACCAGCAGCAGCGACTTGGAGACCAAGACGCGGCGGGCTGTAGAAGCATTAGGGTCCAGCACTTTGTAGTACAGGTCATGCGACAAGGCGTTGGCAATCGTCAGCAGCAGGCCGTCAGCGGTAGACAGCGCAGCGGCCAGACCACCCGCGGCAACCATGCCGGACACCACATAAGGCAAGCCACCGATTTCTGGCGTGGCCAGCACGATGATATCGCCGCCGATCGAGATTTCGGCCAGCTGCAAGATGCCGTCCTTGTTCACGTCAACCACGGACAAGAGGCTGGCATCGACCGTACTCCAACGCGCTATCCACTCAGGCAAGTTGGCAAAGGGCGTGTTCACCAGCACGGTGTAAACCTCGAACTTGGCCAAAACGGCCAGCGCAGGCGCCGTGAAGTAGAGCAAGAAGATAAAGAACAGCGACCAGCTCACAGATTCGCGGGCCTCACGCACCGATGGCACGGTGTAGTAGCGCATCAGAATGTGCGGCAAAGCTGCCGTACCAATCATCAGACAGAAGACCAGCGCCATGAAGTTCTTGCGGGCGATGTCCCGGGCGGCATCGTCTTTGCCGGGGAATGGCTCGGCGTGACGAACAGGCGGGTTGGAGCGTGCAGCATTGGAAGTCCGTGCAGCGGTGTAAGCAGCGCGGGCGGCAGCCTCGTCCTTAGGCAGCTTGGCCAAAGCAGCTTCAGCGGCTTGGATATCTGCCAAGCGGCCATTGGATGCTTTGAGCTCTTCCACTTTTTTCTCTGCAGCAGCTTTGTCAGCGGCCATGGAACCGGGAACGTCCTTGAGTTTTTCAACAGCAGCGTCTGAGCGTGCCTTGAAAATACCGCGCACTTCCAGCTCTTTCGGATCTTTCAGCAGTTGCTCTTCTTTGGCACTCACTTTTTCAAGTGTGTAGCCATAGACAGC
>Ga0164295_10003685_pt1 | contig 12231 bp, 7 predicted proteins | sample GEODES006metaG_FD_111798 | JGI IMG/M metagenome (GOLD analysis project Ga0164295, IMG submission 111798) | Oligotrophic lake water microbial communities from Sparkling Lake, Wisconsin, USA - GEODES006 metaG | ecosystem: Environmental > Aquatic > Freshwater > Lake | place: USA: Sparkling Lake...
ACCTCGCCCGGCGAGAAGACAAATCTGACGCAGAAACAACCGTAATAGCTGCAGAACTGCACACGCCGTGTAGCCCCGTACTGTGACGTGTATCGTGTAGAAGTCTGTAGAGTCTATGCAGTCTCGGGTCTCGAGGCGGTATGCTTGGACCAGGTATGGACTATGGTTCGCGCGGGCTGTAGGTGGCAACGGGTCGTACTAGCCCCCGATGACTAGCCCTGCTCTCGGTGCATTGTGCTGGTGGTCCTGGCGCTCGATTGGTGGCGCTGTCGTTCGTTGTCGTGCGTATTTTGATACCACATATTTAGCGACGTAAGCGGCCTGTCTATCGCGACCGCTGCGCCGCATCGGGGAGTCCGGGGCGCGGGTGTGGCGGCTTGCTCCTTGCACATCACAGTCAGAGATCAGTGAGGTAACAGGGCGTCGGCAGACAGCACCGAGCCAACGCAGGCGCACTCATATCGGACGATTTCCATGTCCATGCCCCGCGCCGCACCGGACCTAACCGGCGGGACCGGAGCCGGCACCCACGTCAGTCGTCACGTCCGGACGTCACCACGGCACTCCTGTCCACACACCACAGCCCTCGTCTCTCGATAACTACACATGGCAAACAGAATCCAGGTCAGCCACAGAAGTCGGCAAACTCCTCGCAGCTGCAGCATGTCTGCCTGCCCGGCCCCGCGCCCAAGTCGTTCTTGGCCCCATCAAACTGCGCAGCGTCGATGAACTTGTCGCAGCCGATGCAGTGATGCTTTCCGTCCTCGAGCGGCTGCTGAAAAGTGATGGTCATGGATCCCGCCTTCATGGCAGCCGCCGCGTGCTTCATGATGATCGCTTTATCCGGCGGCATGTCATCGTCGTTCACCTTGCGGATCACCCATCCAGCCTTCACCTTGAGAGCTGCCGCCGCGCCACCGTCCGCGACGCTGCTCACGGCATGCTTCTCAAGGGCCATCCCAAGCTTGCCTGCCTCGAACACGATCTCGACCATGTCAACGGAGCTCAGATCGAGATCAGCGAGATCGTCGAGCCCTCTGCCAGCCTTCTTCTTCTCCTTGTCCGCTGCCACAACGACTTGATTCGCAGCAGACGCACCCTTAACGGCGTCTTTGCGCACCTTCTCGCGGCTCATCGCCGCATTGAGAAGGGCTTCCTTGGGGTCATAATCGTCCGAAGGTTTTGTTCGCCCACCACTACATTCGCACTTTCCTGGACCGCAGCCGTTGCCAAGAACTGTGGCACGGCATGTGATGCAAATCAGGGAGTCGCCCGCAATCAGCTTCTTCATCGTGGATGTAAGACCCATGGCAAGGTCCGCAGCATGCTCGGAAGCCTTTTCCTTCAGCATCGCCTTTTGTGCTCCCTTTCTCTCGAGGGAGGCAGAGGCGCGTGACATCAATCCGACTTGTTCCGATGTCAAGTTGAAAGGATTCCACGCACAAATCGGCACGCACGGCACGGGCGGAGAGGCAAGCGCGATGATGCAGCGCGATGACACGATTTTACCGAAATGGGAATTGCCGGTCATCCAAAAGTCTCGTGACTCGAGGCTCGTGAGTCAGGGACATTCAGTGCGGGCGATAGTGCGGGCAATCGGCCTGCTGCCGAGGGGATCGGGTTTCTTTTTCACACCCTCTTCAGCTGTTCACTGGACGGGCTTGCACAAGCACTCGGACTTCCTTGTGCACATATGCTGACGCTCCGAGGCAGGCTCGAGGCGCCCTCGAGACCCCCGAAGGGCGGCGGTGTAGAGACCCCTCTCGAGTGGGCGCCCTCGAGTGCAGGAGGCACCGACCCTGCTTCACCAAGCTCGCTGCTCGCGAGGGCTCACGTGGCTGCCGCAGCGACTGTAGACAACGATGATGACGTCAGCAGCCGACGACCCGTGCCCACGGAGGAAGAGCGCACGAGGGCAATAGTCAGTTTGCAGCGCTTTGTGCGCGCCAAGAAGGAAAATTTCGGATGGACTGATCTGATCAAGCGACTGCCGGAGCTTCGCAGGTCGTACCTGGACGAGGCTGCGCTCGCTGCCGGTGCGGCAGACAACCCGTTGTACAGTGGCATGGCTCTTGTCGCGCGTGAGGCGCTGCGCACGAACCCGAGCGTGGTGGCGGCGCTCGATGACGCGTGGAATCGCTGCGTGCCACTCGGCAAGACCAAGATGACGCGCTCGCTCTACTACACGTTTGCGCGCAAGCTGTACCTTGCCGCGGTGCTCAATGAAGCACAGGCGGAACGCGAGCTGGACCTGGAGCTCATCGATGCGCACGAATGCATGCGCACGACCGAAGCGGACTGGAAGGCCGACGTACAGGGCAAGGACTACCTCACGCGCGAAGAGTTCCACAGGAGCCTCTTCCAGTTCGTCGACATGAACACCAACGGGATTACCTCTGACGAGTGTGTGCTGCCCAGCTTCGCGTGGCACTAGTCCATGGCGCCGCTCCACAGCCCATTCGCACCACTGCTCCTTGCTCGCCACGCACAGCTGATCCGCGGCCGTTCCCTCGCGCAGGTATGTCGAATTTATCCGCACGACGGTGGCGCGCGTGTGCAAGCGGGAGGCGCTCAAGTTCGACGTGGTGAGCGTCGCCGCCGCCGCCGCCGCTGGCGCGAGCGAAGAGGCTACCGCGGATGAGAGCTCGGTGTCGGTGTGGACTTGGGAGAGCGACGAGGCACTTTTCGAGAAGCTCCGCCCGTTCGCCACAAAGGACACCGAGTCGGAGGTGGACTACCGCATGGAAGCTTGGCTAAAGGCGTATGCCACGTCGTATGAGCGGGAGAAAAAGGCTCACGCCGACATGGTACGCGAGCAGGAGAAGAAGCTGCGACAGCAGCTCGAACTGCTACGCAAGCGCATGAGCAAGCGCACGAGCAAACGCACGAGAGCCCCCGAGCCCCCGCCTGCAGTCGAGACAGCAGCTGTCTCGACCTCGACGGAGCCGCCCCCAAGGCAGCCGCCCCCAAGGCCAGCGTCGCCGCCGCAAAGGCCGCGCCAGGCCTCGATCTCGCAGCGTGCCGAAACGCCCCCTCCACCGCCGATCGACGAAGATCCACCGCAGCCTGTTCCGCCACAAACCTCATTCGTCGAGGCGCCACCGCCGTACGTCGCGCAGGCGCAAGTCACGCAAGCCGCCCCCCCTCGGCGCCCAGCCCGTTTCAATCGACCGCCGCCGCCGCCACGGGAGCCGCTGCCACGCCCCCATCCCCCTCGTGGGAAGCTGCGTCGGAGCAAGGACGGAAAGCGCGAAGGCTCCAAATGGACAGAACTGCTACTGAGGGGGTATTTCCACCATGACTCGCCTGGTGGAGTCGATCATCTGGTGCCTCTGGGGGATGTGATGCCATCCGCCACTCTCCGGCCCCAGCCCCCGAGCCATGCGACGTGGCTTTGCAGTCGCGTCGACGTCATCGACGCTCACAATGACCTGCGCGACAAGACGCTGCATGTATGGCCTTCCGACGTCAAGCCTCTCCAGATGGCCCTCACCAGTCACTGCGAAGACGCTGACCGGCTCGCCAACGCACTGCCATGGCCGCCGCTGCTTCCGACACAGCCTCCCTCTAGCAGGCCTCCCTCTAGCAGCCCCCTCTCCACTCGCCACCCCTCTTCCAAGCTACCCACCCAGCTGTTAGCACACCCTCCCACACAGAGCAGCAGCAGCGGCAAGCCCGCCGCCAGTGGCGCGCGAACGGCCGTTTGGTCGGGTGGAGTGGCGGGCTGGGCTGGCGACTGGTATGCAGCTCCCGGCCCTTGCGCAGCGGCTGGCTCAGCCAATCTCGAGGCTTGGCGCGCGGCGGCGGCCCCTGAAGCTGTTGCCGACGTGTCGCACCGGCTTGCTACCGGTCTGCTCACTTGCCACGCCGCCTCACCCCGGGCGATGGGCGACCTTCGGCTCAGAAGCGCCGTGATGGGCGCCCGCCGTCCACCTACCCCCGCTACGCTGCCGTATGCCCTCCACGTGCCAGCATCGGTGCGCCCTCATTCGTCTCATCGAGAGTGGCTCTCTCCGCGAGGCCACGCCGCGACTCGCGCCGCGACCGAGCCGCTGAGCGTGGATACCGCTCGGCCACAGAGCGAGCCTGGGGGAAGTCGACGCCCCTTTACGGCGACGGTGCGCGATTCAATCACGGGAATTCCCACAGTGGGTGTGCCCACGGAGCGCGCGCCGACGGTGCGCGCGCAGACGGCGCGGGCGGCGCTCGGCACGGCGCCCGCTTGGACGTTGACTGAGCGAGGCGCTCAAGGGCCGCGTACCGGTACCGGTACCGCCTTGCTCCCGCCCTCCGATCGCGGGATGAGCATTGGAGCCCCCACTCGTCCAACCTCGTTGAGGGCCCACACTCGGCAGTCGGCCAACCCCTGGCCCGAAGAGGCCAGTGGGTGGGCGTCCGAGACGGGCGGCGGTGTGAAGATGTCGAGGTGTGAAGATGTCGAAGCGAGGATCGCATTCGATTCGCTCAAGGCCGCCGCCGCGCCGCTCGGCCCCCGCGACGCCATGCCATCAAGTGGGGAAGGTGTCGGCAACCCGTACGCCCCGCGCGCTGTGGTGAGCGCGCCTCGAGGCCTCCTCGCGATGGATGAGGGCACCTTCAACCCGTACGACACCAGTGCAGCTGCACTCATGGGCCCGTACGCTCTGCAGGCCGCTACTAAAGGTTTCCTTTCGGCGCGATGCGAGATGCGCTCCAAGACCGCCGCCGAGCCGTTGCACGAACTGCAGCTACATCCGCAGCACTTACCCAACGGATGGCACTTCGTCAGTACCCCGGGCTCGCGAGGGGATCCTGTCCGTCGCATCTACTCGCGACCAACGTCGGCACTCACCAGCGCGGGACGGGGGACTCTCGCTATTCAGGATTCGTCAGACCCGTCGGCGGGCGTTCAATTGGCCTCTCCACGAGCCTTTCCACCTTGGTACTCTCAGCAATGAGACCTGACGACTTTGAGGAAGCGGCCAATAGAAAATTGCAACACCCCGGCAGGCGACCAGGCGACCAGGCGAGCCACATAACGGTGCAAACAGTGGCTACAGCTGTGCCTGTCGAGTGTAGTACAGTAGTACCGGTATGTCGTGTGGAGAAGGCGTGTGTTTCCTGACTGTACCGTTAGCTTTAATGCAATATAGGAATATATATTAACGTAGATAGGCGGAAGGCGCGAGCGGAGGGCGCGGGTTACATGACTAGAGACTACAATTTCCAACAGCTACGAGCTAGCCCACCCTCAGGGTGAGCGAGATGTACGGTTGATAGCGGTAACACACGCGCGCGCGCGCGCAAATCCTAAATCTTCGTCGTGCGCGAACTGCTTGCTGTTGTGAAACACACAACGACCATCCTAGAGTACACAGCGACGCGGACGATACAAGACTCAAGAATCAAGCATGGAATCAAGACCGGCACGCTGGTTCTTGACTCAAAATACGTAATGTACGCGGTGCCGTCCTGTACCGGTTGGTTCAAAAACACCGGGGGAGCCGGGATGGACTACGGTACACAGGTATGCATGGTTTTTAACAGTTCGTACGTACGCAAAACGCTGAAAACGCCGAACGGTTAAATTCCGTATTGGTATTCGAGCTGCGAATGGCCGGGACAAAAATGTAAGCGTTACCGGTACGCATCGCGCTTGGTGCCATAAGAGAGCTGTATGATAGGGCGCGTTTACACACTGATGGGGCCATTGTTGGGCTTTACCATCGGTCTACATGACAGCAGCCGAGTTCACAACGCAAGAGAACTTTTCAAATACGGCACGCTGCGGAAAGCACCATCACTGGGTCGGGGTGGCGTCGCGCCCCCCGTCCGACGGAGCGAGCACTTTCTGAACAAGGCTGCCGCCATGCACCGGCTGAAAGCTCTGGCCAAGAGTGTGACAGTGCCGACCCCGACCACGAGCTCCGATTCTTTCGCACCCGCATTGAGAGAGCGCTCGCCCACGCAGGCTGAAGCGGCGGCAAAGAAGAATGCGGTGGATGACGTCGACGACGTCATCGTCATCGATGCCGGCGTGAGCCAGTGGCGATGCGGCTCTGCGTTCAATTGCAACGGCGTCGGGTTGGTACTCCCAGGTGTCCCCATCGACGCAGAGGCGTACAAGGCACAGATGCTTTTGGTGCTGGAGAAATTGGAGTTGCAGCCGCCCCATGATCGGGTTGCATTGATTATGAGCGAGCCACCAGGCACCACGAATGACACGAGGGATAGCATAGCAACCATGCTGTTCAGTTTAGGAGTGGCCCGTCTACACATTGCTGCCGCGCCGCTGCTCTCGATCTTCAGCCGAAGCTTTGTCACCGGCATGCTGGTCGACGTCGGCGAGCGCAACACTCATGTATACGCCGTGTACGACGGACATTGTGCACTGCCGGTCAATGCTGCTGCGGTCATACCCTTCGCTGGCGGTGATCTGGGTTGGCAAAGTGGGCCGCCGCCGTGCGATCGTCTCTTTGAGCGGCAGGCTGACAAACGGACCAAGCTCGCAGAGCTCGTGACAATCAAGGTCAAGCAGCTCAAAGAGAAAATTGCGACGCTTGAAGCCGAGGGCAACACATCGCGAGCCGAGCAACTCCGTGATATGCTTGTAGAGCTGGAGATGCGCAATGCGGCGGCTGCACAGGATGCTGCGAAGGATGCTGCGACCAGTGACGTTGGCGGCGTACACGAGGCCATCTTACAGGTGGTCAGTCTTGCGGACGTGAGCCTTCGACGGGCTCTGCTTGCACACATCGTCTGTGTTGGTGGAGGGTCGCTTGCGATCGATATGCCCGAGCGTCTTGAGCGTGAGCTGCGTTCTATGCCCGAGCTCTCTCCATGCATGCCTCAAGTCTTTGCCAACAGCGACCGTCGATTTGCGTGCTGGATGGGTGGGTCCATGTTGGCCGGCCTCTCGTCGGGACGGCTGCAGTTCGTCTCGCACGACGAGTACAGATACTTTCCTGAGTTGTTACACAGGCGTTGCGCACCGCTTGCGTGCTACCCACTCACCGATCTGCGTAGCAAATGCACAGCCTTAGCGCGGGACGAGGCGATCGCCGAAGCCTCCCAACGTGAGCACGCTGCACGGGAAGCTGAAGTCACCATGGAGGACGCCCGCAGCTGGTGGATGGCGCAGGCGCCTGAGGGCAGCAGAATAGAGCTTTTGCGTCAGCGCTCATTACAACAACGCGTGGTGCGAAGCTTGCGCGAGTGCGCGTGCAGGCAAGCGGGCGTCGCTTCTGGCAGGCACAGCCACAGCCAGCGGCCTCCACCTTTATCAGCAGAGGCGGCACTTGCTCTCGCTGGCCGAACCTTGCAGATCCTTGGCAGCAGCCTCAGCCTCAGTAGCCGTCTTAGCAGCAACAGCCCCCGTGACATTAGCAGCAGGCATTTCAAACTCTCGGATATTGTGGCGACCAAGGTCAAGAAGCTCGAAGAAAAGATCGTGGCGCTCGAAGCCCACGGTGATACATCTCGCGCCGAACAGCTCCGCGGTACGCTTGTAGATCTGCAGAGGCGCAGTGTGGCTGTTGCACTCGACGACCGGCTAAGGGACGATGCAGCTGACGAGGCTCTCTGGCGGCGGCTCTCTCATTTGCAGGTGGCCGAGTGGGCCTCGTCCGCAATGTGTCATCGCCCCGAAAGCCATTCTTTGGTGCATGTCAATCGCACCAAAAGACGTGCAATCCGCAGGGGCTGGCGCTGGTGGAAGTGGGTCGCAGTGCTGTCAGCCAAGAACGAGGCTGCGACTGAGATCGAGGCAGTCGCCATCTTAAGCGCACTGCGATCACGCCAGGTGCTGGCGAGATGGTGGGTGGCAGTAATGTCACCTAGGAACGAGGCGGCCGCCGTGATGGAGGTAGTCGCCATCCTCAACGCGCTGCGAGCACGCCAGGTGTTGGCGAGATGGTTTGAAAACGTGCGCGCCCACCTGCTAGCCGAGCGTTCTCTGTGCAGATTTGATACATACGTGCAACACTGGCGTGGGTTCAGAGCGTTGCTAAGCTTTGGACTGCAACAGCGTCGACAGCAGCTGGTGGTAGTCACTCTGAGCAAGATGGCGCGCTTCGCGCATCACTGGCGTGGCTTTGCCCGCTGGATGCGCCACTGGAGGGATCAGCGTCGCAGACACCTCACAGCAGCACGAGCTTGTCGGTTAAGCTTCGAGAATTCTTTTGAGAGCTGGGTGCATTCCGCAGCAGCACGTACTGCTCTGGAGCTCTCAAAAACCAAGGTAAGATACCACTTACAAACAATTGCTCGTCATCAGATCTTCATGGCGTGGCGCACCTGGAGTCAGTACGCCCGTGCAGCCCTGCACGAGGCCACGCTTGCGCGTCGGAGGCTCACCCCCTTTCTGGAGAGTTTGGCTATCCGGACGGCGCGCAACTGCCTGATCTTTAGCATCGGGCGATGGATAGAGTACCTGGCCTGGCTTGATCAGGCACCCACGCTACAAGTTTTTTGGCGCGCTCGGTGGATCCTGGCACGCCGGAGGAATCTGGTTTACATTCGGCGTTGGCGCAGAGAGCGTAGGATAGACGTGCAGCTGAAAATGGGGCGCCGTGAGATCCTCCGTGCCTTCTTGGGAAGATGGATAGCTGCGGCATGGGATCTCCGTCTGAGCACCCTCGTCAAGGCGAGCGCCACCGCAATACTTTGTCACCAGGCTAGTCTGAGGAGGCCGCGGACATCCCGACGTGCACTCCGCGCGAAGACACTTGCGCATGGCATGGCGTCTTTCAAGGTTGGGGTCGTCTACATGGCTTCCCGGGCTTACGCTCACGCTCAAAGCTTGGCTTTGCGTCGACGCTTCTTGGTTCGCTGGAAGGGTCAAGTCAAGGAGGAACTCTTTGGACGCTGGGAAGCCGAGGCTAGGTATCGCTGTCGCCTCGGCAAGAAGGTGCAATCCGTCGTTCAGCTGATCAAGGATATGCGTCGTGCCAGGGTTAACGCCGAGGGCCGATCCAGCCTCCTTCATTGGCAAAAACAAGCTCGGAGCATGATCGAGAACCAAGAGAGCCTTCGCTGCCAGTTGTGGTATCTGGAGGAGCTGCGACGGTCCGTGCTCAACTTCCAGAACCGGCTTCTTTTAGGCGGCCAGATGTCATCATGGGGCGAACGGCTCAGTCTTTCCTTCACACACCTGCTCAGCGTTGGCGTCGAAGCCGCGCTACTTAGCAAGAGTGAGCTTAGAGCCGACAAAGGCGGGCTATCGAGCCTTTGTATGATGGCGTCACGTGCAGAGCGACAGTGCCACTTGGCTGCAGTCAAGCTCGAATGCATCTGCCCTCCCAAGCAGCGGGGCGCATATCGTCACGATGAGCGCGAAGCCCTTAGCGGCACTGAGATCATGAGACGGATACAGGTGGCCAGTGCGGCCTGGGGCACTGCCAACAACACAATAGACATAGAAGTAATGAGACGGCTGCAGGTGCAGGCCGGCACACGGGCCATCCCCCCAAGGACGGCCTGGGGCGCTGACAACGAGACTGTTGTTGGTGCGCGATCCCCCAGCCGCCAGCTCGAGCTTCAGGCAGGGCTCGCTATAGAGTGGAAGCCATTTTGAGAGATGATGGAGGCGACTGTGACCGTGAACCCATTTGTGAGTTTTTGTTGCGTCCCGTCCAGTCCTCGTCAGAACGTTTATGAACGACAAGTCGAGTGTTTTGAACAAGGGGTCAAGGCCCAGCTAGGCACGCCAGTCACACGACACAGCTTCACAGGAAGCACGCACGAAAACCACTACGATTAATGTCCATTGAAAGCCGTGACCGTCGCGCCGAGAGACATGAGAGAGGCACGCGCCACATCAGTCATTGATCCCGATCCTTCTTGGAAGGGCCCCACCCGTCTGCCTTTCCATGTAGGTATCTGTCTGCCAGTCCGTCTGACGACTAGCCCTTGAGCCTCGCACGTCTAGCGGCACATCGTATGTGGGTATGCGCATGAGTGACGTGGCTGGCATCAGGTGCCCGAGCGGAAGCACCGCGTGCAGCTGGTCAAAGTCGATGCGGATGCCGCCATCGGTCTGGCGGCGCGCGCACGGCACAAAGGTGGCGTCCCAGCAGATGTCGTCGACCGTGTACGACTGGCGCGCCTGTACGGTGTCCGAGGTGGTCGGGTCGACACCCTCGATGAGCACGAGTACCTCGGCGTTGGTTCGTATCATATGCTCCTTGACAAGCCGCATCCGTTCGGCCAAACGCTCCTTGAGCTCCTCCTCCGCGATCGCGGCCTCCCTCACCCTCTCGGCAGCCTTGGCCGCAGCAGCCTCATCCCTCGCCGCCACCTTGGCCGCCGCCGCGTCGGTCGCCGCTCTGGCGGTTGCCTGGGAGCTCTGCTGCTCCGCATGCCGACTCTCCTCTTCAGTCGCGCGTGTCTGCAATGGCGTCGACGGCTCGGGCTGCGGCGCAGGCTGCGAGCCGCTCGCGCCACGTGCCTCCCGTATGCCAGTGCCAGCCTCTGTATCACGGACAGTATCGCGACAGGCCATGTCACAGACCGTGTCACGACAGGTCGTGTCACGGACGGCGAGCCCAGCTGTCGTGCGGCTGCTGCAGCTGCTGCGGCTGCTGCCACGCTGCCCGTCGCCGCCGCCGCCTGCGAACGACGCAACGGCTTGATGGCGACCAACGAGCCGTTGCCGTTCTCCACCCCTCTCGCGAGGGCGCACGACCTCATGCGGCATGGCCTGGAGCGCGCGGAGGAGCTGTGGAATGTCATACCTGCATGCAATGAGGGACGCAATCAGATGCAATCAGATGCAATCAGTGTGAGAGCTGTGGAATGTCATACCAGTCTGCGGGGGGTTTCGTATGCATCGGGTCGAGCTCGGGGGGGAGCAGCGGCGAGCGCACGTCCAGGCGGTGCAGGATGAAGCATGGGGTCACCAGCAGCATCTCACCCGTCGGGTGGGTGAGCGTCATCGGTAGGGCGTGGACGGCAGCGCCCTCGGACGCAGCGGCCGTGTCGCCAATCACGTCGGTCGTGTCGCACATCGCATACGCATGCACGTACGCCTGGCACAACTGGTGCGAGCGCATCTCGGCCACACGGATCACGAGGTACAGTTCGTCGTCGGTGGCCGATGCTCGCACAATGGCGTTCTCGCTGAATACGATGGTCTGCGCACGCGAGCTCGCGCGGACTAAGCGCTTGAGCATAAGGCCGAACAGGATCGACGACGCGAAGACACCCGTGATCGATTGCATCGTGATGAGCACGAGCATGCTGGGACAGTTGCCAAAAAACACGTCGTCGGCGCCGTACCCGATTGTCATCATCGTCTGCACGGAGAAGAAGCACACGCGAATGAAGGTGTCGAAGGTCACAGGCCCAACATGGCTGTCAGGGTCGTCGTCACCGGGGAAGGGTTCTGGAAAGCTCTGGTTGCCGCGGATGTACCCGCGCGCCCCGGGGATGCACTTCGCGTTAAAGTTAACAACGGCCATGTAGAAGAGCGCAAACAACAAGAAGAGGCCGATGTAGAATGCCATCACGATGCAGACCACGCGGTGCGTCTTGGTGTTCACGATCGTATGAAACCAGTCGGCCGCATAGAATTCACGCCGAAGTTCCGTGGAGACGATTCGGTCAATGTTGAAGCGACCACGCGACTGACCAAAATTGTCTGCCCGGTCCACGAGGCGGCCGCGCTTCCGTTCGCTGCCCTCGACCTCGCGGATTGGCAGCGTGTCTTCTTGCAGGCGAACGCGCAGGTCGGACATAGACGTCCAAAGAGCCTGAATGTTGCACGTGCTACGCCGACGTTGCCTCGCCAATGTTGCTAAGATCACGAAGCCGACGGAGCCCGCGACCACACGACGACCATTTCGACGACCTCACCGGACCGGTAAAAAGACACCGGGGGGAGCCGGGACAACACACCGGACCGGCGTACGAAGATGAGGCCGGCTGGTCTTTTCAGTTACTGTGAGTCAGTTTCGTCGCGGACCCCCCGCGCTCGTCTTTTCGTCAGGAAGAATCAGGAAGAACACAACACACACTGAGTGTCCGTTCCGGTCCGACGAGGCAGGCCTGCCTCGGCGCCTCGCTCTCATACCGTACGAACCCCGCCCAGTTCACGGCACAACTCTCATGTTGCATGACCAAAAGCAGCCCGCTCGGCTAGTCCTTGGCGCAGAGCAGTGCCACGCCTCGCAGCGTCCACTTCTGCGGCGGGTCCTCGGAGCGCAAGTCCACGGCGAAGATGAAGTTGAGCCCGCGCCGCGTCTTGTTTTTATA
>Ga0164295_10003686_pt1 | contig 12231 bp, 7 predicted proteins | sample GEODES006metaG_FD_111798 | JGI IMG/M metagenome (GOLD analysis project Ga0164295, IMG submission 111798) | Oligotrophic lake water microbial communities from Sparkling Lake, Wisconsin, USA - GEODES006 metaG | ecosystem: Environmental > Aquatic > Freshwater > Lake | place: USA: Sparkling Lake...
CCCTCGCCCTTCCCCCCCTCCCCCGCCCTCCCGCCCCTCAATTGCCACGCCTTGCACAAGCCCGGTCGCCACCTACGTCCATTTCCACGCCTTGCCCCCGGTCGACACCTACTCCCTTGCCACTCCTCGCCGATCGATTTGGCGTCCCCCCCCCTTCTAAACGACAGGTTCAAGGAAGTTGATAAGGATAACTCGGGCATGATCACCTTCGATGAGTTCACCGACGTGGCGCGAAAGCATCTCCACATGAGCAAGAAGGAGATGCCCGAGGAGCGCCTGGGATCACTCTGGTGCGCACTCGATGCAGACAACTCCAACCAGCTGCAGCGCGACGAGTTCGCCAGGTTCCTCCGGCTGGCCGCTCCGGCGATCCACCGTGGCGTGTACAAGCGCGACAAGGCCAAGGAGTCCACATTCGGCGCCTTGAGGCTCGGGACGGCGCTTGCATGCACGCCCACCGCCGAGATGCGAGCGAGCCTCGAGGCGCCTCCGCTCACAGAGGAGGAATTAACGGACCTCTCCCTCCTTGTGAACCAGAAGCTCGAGGACTCACTCCAGCTGCAGAGCAAGGGCCTGCACGGCATCGGCAACCTGTTTGCCGACGTCGACACCGACGGCTCCGGCTTCATCACTTTCGACGAGTTCGAGGCGGTCATCCGCAAGAAGCTGCAGATCAAAAAGGGACGACTCACCGAGGATCGACTGAAAGCCCTCTGGTGCGCGATCGATGGCGACGACTCGAACCAGATCCACGTCAACGAGTTCTCGCTCTTCGTCAAGGGGCTGATCAGCCAGCTACTCGACTCATCGCGACCGCGCCCGGCAAGCGTTGCTATGCGCCGGCCGCGCCCCAAGGCAGTCCTCGATCAGAACGGCGCGCGCAAGCCGCTCTACCTGCTCGCGCTCGGAACCGAAGAAGAGCGCGCTGTGTACGCGAGCTTCCTGGAGGAGCGCTTGCGTGGACGCATCGAGGCTCAGGCGCAGCAAGAGGCGGCCATGGCCAAGCGCCTGCTGCGCCGGCAGGAAGAGATGCAGCGCGAGGCGGAGGAACGTGCCAAGTGCCGCCTCGTCTCGCAGCAGAAGGCGGAATTCAAGCGGCGTATGCTCGCCGACATACAGATGCAGCTGCTGCGCTCTCCCATCCCCGCGGGTCACGCGGTCTGGGACGCGGCGGCGGGCTTCCGACTCGGCGGCGGGCGCATGATGCCACTGTACGAGTCCGAAAGGCTCGTCGGGCGTCTCGAGAAGCAGGGCAAGTTACAATGGCCGGGGCGCTCCTACTCGCCAGGCCGAGTTGCGACGCCCTTTGTCGAGGACGTGAGCCGTCTCGAGAGCCGCATGACGTCGCCCAGGATCAGCCAACGCTCGCCCAGCCGCGCGAGCACCGCGCAGCCGGTGCAGCGCACGCGGGGTGCTGGCGAGGCGCGCGAGCTCATGATGGCGCAGTCTGCGTCACGCCCCTCCCTCAACCGCGGCGAGGCGCCGCCAGAGCCGCCGCCACCCTCGTCGGCGCAGCAGGGCGTCATGTGGGCGCCCATCACGGCGCCTAATGAGGAGAGCCAGGAGGTGACCCGGCCCGAGATAAGGCCCGAGATAAGGCCCGAGAGCCGGGAGGCGAGCCGTAGAAACACACCGAATCCAAGCATGCATGCAGTCACGAGCTCAACCGTGCGCCCAATGCGAGGGAGCTCATCACTACCTTCGCTTGGGGGTGCGCCGCAGCCCAAGTTCCTGGGCCTGCCGCCGAAGTTGCCGACAAAGGTCCGTTAGGAAAAGGATGCAATTCGGTGCGACGGTGCTGCGGCCCATGTGCGGTGATCGTGGGATTTGCATCAGTCCCCATCCAGCCCGCAGCCCGTGACCAAGTGTCATGCCGTCATGGCGCCCGAGTGTACCGTGCAGGGCGGCGCGTGGGCGTGGGGGCCGGCAACTAACATGTTGCATCTATCCGGATATCGGGATATGTGGTGAGCGTGAAGCAACGTGAAGCGGGGCCAGTGTGCTTGTTATGTTAGATATGTCGACCGCCTCTCTATTGCGCGCGGCCTCGACAGTCAGTCGGTTTTCGCGCACATTCGACCAAAGATGGGAAGAGAATCTGAAACGGCAAGCAACGCACACACACGCGACACATGCATGCACGCTCTCGTGGATTATGCGATGGTACTACGCGTTGCTCAGCCCCTTGCTCCTTTCTCATTGACCTCATTGTGAATGGCGTTGTACGTGTCGGTGTTGTGAATGTTTTTGAGATTGCGTGTACGTGTTGGTGTGTTGTGATTGAATGATTCCTGAATTGCTGTTTAAGTGTTGGTGTGAATTCACATGTGGTGATTGGGGAAGAGAGGAATGCTCCGCCCCACTTACGACAAGCGCATCACCGCCGACGAGGAACCCCTACTCGACGACGCACGGTCAGATTCGACGTATCTATCGACGACGAGCGCAAATTATCGGAGCAATAGTGCACCTTTTATTGCAGGCGCCGTAGGCGTCCACGTCTTCATCGTGGCAGCTTATGCGGCAATCCTATCCGCGATTGTTTGCACGCCATTCGGGACAGCATCCATGCATTTCATACTGCAGTCTGCAGCTTTCGCCGTGCTGGCTCCCGTCGCCCTGGTCTCGTATCGCGTTTACCGAGATGCTTTCAGCATGAGCCATGCCGCGACGAAAGCCTTGCATGCGGCGCTCAACATTGCGGCAGCAGCAGCCGGCATCGTTGGTGTCTGCTACATGTGGTCGGCGCACCAACAGAGGGCCGCCGAATTGACTGCCGCAGGGACGGCGGTGCATCTCGCCTCGGTGCACTCGTGGCTTGGTGCGGTTGCGCTCACGCTTTTCGTGCTGAACGCTTCCATTTCGCTTCCCGTCTTCTATTTGTGCCCATTAGCCACGCGCGCTGCCTGGGTCCCCATACACATATTTTGGGGTGCTGTGGCAGCATCGCTCTGCTTCTGCAGCGTTTTGATGGGCATTTTGAGCGCAGCGGGGAGGGGCTACGGGTGGACAGATGTGCTGTGGAAGGTGGCTGCGCTGCTCCTGGTTTGCGCAGCCGCGGCTGTCGGGCTAGTCTTTTATTCGTCTGAACGTCGGTCCCCACGCGACAAAGGCGAGCTCGTCTGGGCACTTGCTGACTAGAAAATGGCGGCGGTGGCATCGATGTCGGCGGCACTGGCGGTTACACACCAGCTACGGCGCGGCACTGGCGACAATGCAGTTTGCAGTGGCCTGCGGCCCGATCATGATGTCCAGGACTGCGGCACTGTGGCGACAACACCGACGGCGGCACCGGCGGCGGCGACATTGTTGGCGGCGGCACAGGTGGCCCCATACAACCCCATGTACAACCCTCTCTACGGGATGGAGGCATGTGGAGCAGGTTACAAGTACCGGTACCGTACACCCGAACGGACCATCCGACACGTTCCTGCTCACGTTCCGAACTTTCGTACAATGTCATTCCTATTCCTCGACCAGTCATGCCGCTTCAGCCCTGGGTCAGCGGCGCGGCGAACGAGGCTTATGAGATACCGGTACACGTCGAAACACGTGGTCATGAGTTCGAGGCTGCCAGGCTCTCTCGCATTCGTCTCGCGGCAAATCCCCGATTTACCCCCACTCAAGATGCGCGGTCCTCGCGCTGCGGAGTACAATTGTACCGGTAGAAGTGTCATTCTAGGCGTTTGTCCCAGGCTCTCCCAGCCTTTTGCCGAGATGACAGTTTCCACAGAAAGATCTGCATTTCGGGGGGATTTTGGTGAATCGATTTTTGGGGCGTGACAAATCGATCTTGTGTCTCCGTGGCGAGGTCTCTCCCTAACCCTTGTCCAGTGTGCGCGCAACCAGGCGTGCGTCGACAAAGGATCGACTTTCCGGGCTCCACGGCGGAGCACAGTTGGTGCCTATGGCTAACGGGAAACCCAGCAGGCCTTGGGCCAAAAATCTGCAGCGCTACTGGCAGGTACATCCGCTGGACGAAGCGGAGCGCGCGAGCTTGAAAAGCTATCAGTATCTCGCGCCGGCGCTTTCGCTGTGCGAACGAAATGGCCTGGATAAGTTCTGGGCTTGGTGGGCGGAGCACGTCTACCCAAAGTGGCTCGCACCGAATCTGATCACGCTGGCCGGTGGCGCGTGCGTTGGCGTGGCAATGCTGCTCACGCTAGCTCACAGCCCGTCGCTGCTCGGAGCTGCGCCAGGCTGGGTCTACGCGACAAACGCAGGTCTCATCCTGTCTTACCAGACGCTCGATGGCAGCGACGGAAAACAAGCACGCCGCACGTCCTCAGGCTCTCCGATAGGCGAGCTCTTTGACCACGGCGTTGACGCCTGGGCCACGGGTTGCATCGTCTTCATCTGCATCGACGCCTTCGCCTTTGGCATCCAATCTCCGTGGCCGTGGTTGGTCCTCGTCGGCGCGCAGTTGGCCTTTTTCGCCTCCAACCTGACGTTGTTGCAAACGGGCCGCATGCAGGTTGATGACATGGGCGTGATCGAGCTGCAGAGTGTCATGTCCATCTGCCTCTGCGCGACCGCCATGTACTCACCCAGCATATGGCAGATGCACGCTCCGAGCATATTCGGGCATATCTTTGAAGTGCGCCAGCTGCTGGCTGTGGGCATCATCTTCAACATCACGAAGGCGGTTGTCGGCTCGGTCTACAACGCGTTCTGCCACGCACTCGACCACGGAAGGACAAGTAGCAGTAGTAGCAGCGCGCGCAACGGCCACGCTGATGTGAGCAGCAGCGCACGCCGTGCCTCCAACGGCTACATGGGCCTCGTACAGCACTGCGGCATTGTCGCGACGTATGCGGGCTGCGTCGGCGCGTCGTACGCGTGCCTGAGGCGCCACGGAACCGGCGACATTCCCATGCGACTCCTGTGGCTCTGCGCCAACTCCTGCTTCGCCGAGTACCTCACCCGCTTACTGGTGGAGCGCGTCACGTCCCGGCGACTGCCAGCCCTGGCGCCCAGCCTGCTCTGGATCATGGGATTCCTCGGCGCGTCTCTCCAGCCCGCCAATCTGATAGCGTGCGCGCTCGCCGCTAGCTCCGCCGCCGTGGCGCACGCGGGCTACTTTGTGTGGGCGTGCTCGGTGAGCTCCCGTGCCCTTGGCTTGCACGTCTTCCGCGTTCGCGGAGCTCACTCGTGGTGCCGACTGTGAAATGGTGGCTCCCTGGCGAGAGTGCAGAGTCGAGAAGGAGAGCCATGCTTCGAAGCCATGCTATCGTGCGAGTGGTTTTTTATGGTTCGGTATCGGGTACTGGGAGCGTGGCCTTCGAGGGCGACGCTCGCGCGGTGTGACAGCTGACTCGGCCTGGGCTAGGTGTGAACGAGGGGTGGCGTGACTCTGTCGTCTATTTGCCCGTCGGCCGTCGCGCGATGTGGTGGTATAGGTATTAAAAATACTAAGATTCCACCCGGACTGCGACGCTTGGCTGACGAGCAGGGCGAGGGGAAAACGTAGCGGCTAGGAGCCTGTGAGGTTCTTGCATTTTGGGTTGACGTTGAGCTTTTGTACTCGACTAACATACTCCACCCGACCGCTACGCTCTAGAACTAGATCCTGGAGAGCTCCTCTGGAAAAGCTAAACACGGCCTGAGACAGCCTGATTCCTGAGTTGCGTTGATCAATAGCATTGTATCTTTTCATTCCGGATGGAGGACGCGACGCCATCTTTTGTAGTTACCAATACCACGTTACCTCGACCGGACGTCCAAATAGCATCTCGCCCGTAAGCGCCGAGCGCGGTCTGCAGCCCCGGGTCAAGCACACAGGAGAGATCGCACACAGCCGGTATGCGCCTGCAGTGCAGGCGCACAAAATCGTCGTTAACACTTCTCACTTCAACTCAAAGTCAGAAGAAACGGGTTCGCAATATAATGCATGCTACAGGCAGTGAAGACACGCACGTTACATGATGCAGTTTTACATGAACACCCTCCCCTAGCTTCCGACTGGCACGGCCCCGCATGTCGCGCGGGACACCCGAGGGCACCCAGGCCAGTGCTGTGGCGCAGCCCTTATTCAAAGGATATGGCCGAGCTGGGGTCGTGTATAGGGAACCCGTCCTCCTCAAGTCCTGGCTCGCACCGTCGCGGCCACCACCGATGCGGCCACCACCATCGCGGCCACCACCATCGCGGCCAAAGCCACCCATCCAAACGCCATCCGTGCAGCCACGCAACACGCCGATCATAAAGGCCATCGAGGTCCGTCTAATCGAAAAGCGATGCCGAGCTTTGTACAGCACGCCCGATGCTGGCGACGGGGCTGGCGAGAGGCAGCGTGCCTTCGCAGTGCTGCAGCAGCTGCAGATGGTGCGTAGCCAGAAGGCAAAGGCCCGGATCCCTGAGCCGACGTGGCGTGCGGAGCCGACTGTATACACGTCTGGTTCCTCGGCGGAGCTGAATACACGGATGTTGGCCGAGCGAGCTTCGATGCGCTTCGAAGAGAAGGATCGCGACGGCGATCTCACGCTCGACTTCGAAGAGTTCCACGCGAATTTCCCTCGACTCGTACGAGAGGCCGTCGGCGTCGAGGGCATCCGCAGGTGGTTCGACGAGGCCGATACCGACGGCGACAAGACATTGACGAAGAACGAATTCTTCGCTTGGTGCATGAAGCACGGCCAGGGCGGTCTGCACGACAAGTTTGCCAAGTTCGACCGGCTCCAAACAGGATCGCTCGACTACAACGAGTTCGAGCGGCTGTGCGCGAGCGTCGGCTTCGGTGGGGAAGCTCGCAAGATCTTTCCGTCACTCGATGAGGAGCGACGAGGCGTCATCAAGCTTGAAGGTATTGAGGAACTCGTCAAGCGCCATAGTGAGAACCGGAGGCTCTCGGCCCGCGCCAAGGAGATGCTCTGCATGGTGCTGCTTGCCGGCGCCGAGGCCGCGCTCAGTGCCGAGGGGGCATCGGATTTGCGCTCGAAAACGAAAGATTGGGCCATACGAGCGCGCGACGCAGCCGGCGTGCGCGTGGAGTTACACGCGCTGCTCAGTGGCAGCGGCGCGGCCATCGTGGATGTGATGGCCCTTTTCAACTCGGATCGCGAGCATCTCATCGACGAGATGGAGTTCCAGACGACCCTCAAGACTCTCTTCAAGTGCCACGCGAAGCCCTGGGAGCTCGATGCCGTGTTTGAGTCCATCGACCTCGACCGTTCTGGTTCGATCGGCTTCGATGAGCTCTTCGAATTCGTGCGTGGCCGCCGTCACGCGCACGATCGGCGAAGCCTTGTTGTGCGTCGGCTCTCGTTGCAGCCTCCCCCGGGCGCAGCATGGGCCCTCGGCGACATCGAGTGGGATGTGGAGACGTTTCGCTCGCTGCTGCGCCAGAACTTCAAGGTCCACGACGTCAAGATAGCCGATGTCATCAAGGCGTGGGATCGATCGGGTGACGGTCAACTGAGCGAGTCTGAGTACCTGCATCACATGGAACTCTTCTTCATGAGCTCGTCGGCGGCGGCGTCCATGGCGCTTCGCCAGCTGTGGCAGCAAGAGGTGCGTTCCGTCGCGCTCAGTGCCTTCCACGTCGTGGCGGCCATCGATCGAAACGGACGTGAAGAAGGCGCCAACGACGAGGTGAGCGTGCTGGAGCTCGAGAGATGGTTGTCTGGGGCGGCCATCCTGCACCCACGGCTAAAGCCTCGTGCCCACCGGAGCGAGGCCGCAAAGCACCTGGGATTAGCTGGCGATCAGAAGAGCTGGGCCGTGCCCGAAGCTCTCAGCGGTGCTCTCAGCGCGGACCCCTCGCCCGGCCCGGCGCCTCGCACGAGCTCGCGGCTCACTCGCATCCTCGACCGAAGCACGCGCTCGATGCTTCTGAAAGCGCAGCACGCGCGGAGCAAGGCGTCGGAACAGCGCAGGGGCGCCGAACAGTGGGAGCAATGGCAGCGGCAGCGTCACGCGGAGCTACACCGGTGCGACTCCGCGCCCACCTTCATGATCGGCCAGAGGATATGCCCATCGTCCCCCCCGAACCGCGGCGACGCCCTCTGGTCAGCATCCGCTCGCCGCCCTGGGTCTGCGGGCCAGGCAACTGAGCAGCTGAGCCCACAGCTGGGCAGGCTCACCAGGATGGAGGCCATGGCGGGCGCCTTGCAAGCCAAGTTGCTCAACACGAGTACAAGCTTCGTCAAACTCGACGATCGGGGGAGGCCGATCGTGCCGCACGAGCCCGTACCGTTGATTGCACAGGAGGAGCGCCACGCACGACGAGCGCGGCCGAGTGAGAAAGAAGCTCACGTGGTGCTTGCCGAATACGGCCTCTTGGGTCGGAGCGATCTCTCAGGTGTGGAGCATCCCAACGAGAGGATCGCCCGCAGCTCGAGAATGATCGAGCTTGGACGTCCTTGAACCTTGAATATATTGTATCGTATGAGATACATCACCAGCATGAGAATACATGTACGTAAGTGATGTTGTTGGTATTATTACCTTCATGTGCTTCAAGGCAATCCAAGGAACCGGTCAGCACGGCAGGCTTTTAGAAATCAGACCCACTCAGAGTCCACCGAGCAGTCAGCACCAAGCACACATCCCAGCATCAATGCAATCAACCCCGTCTTCCGTAGCCATCAAGTAGAACCCAGCACGGCAAATGTACGTCCGGCCGCGCGCCCACGCTCACAGATGATCCGCGAGGTGCTCGACGCGGAGTGACTTTTCGAGCACCGCGCGGTCCAGTACACCGATGGGGATGAAGCTCAAATTGGTCTGGCCAGGCACGAGTGCGAAGGCATTGTCCGAAAAGCGCCCCTGCGCGAGCGTGGTGAGCGTCACATACAGCGCGGTGGCGGTCGCGTCGAGAACGATGTCAATCGTGCCATCCGCCTTCGGGCTCGGTGCAACCGTCGCCGTCACGCTCGCCTTCGGCAGCACGAGGTCCTTGGGAGGTGCGAGGAGGATCTCGTTGAACGAGGCCGCGCCGCCTCCAGCTCGGACAGCGCGCATGCCAACGGCAGCGAGCGGCCGCGTCGTGCCTCGCGATTGCGCCGCGAGCTCCTCGTCCGAGCACCGATGCGCACCGTCGCAGTACGGGTAAACGGCTGCAAAGAGCATATGCGTCGTGTTGGCCACGCCGCTCAGGTCCACGGTGAAGCGCGCACTTGTGCCCGCGCCCACGTCGAGCTGCAGGGTCTGTGTGGTGAGCTTCGTCACCTCGCCCGTGGCGAAGGTGAGCGAGGAGACCTCGACGTCGCCAAAGAAGCTCAAGCCCGCCATGTCGTTCTTGACGAAGCACGCACCGTCGTGGCCGCACGATGCCATCAGGTCGGCGTAAATGGACCTCTGGTAGAAGTAGTGCAGGGGCTTCCAACGGCCGCCAAGCACTTGGCCCGCCACCGGCGTGCCGTACTCGATCGAGCCCCAGCCACCCGTCGGCCAGATCTCGTTGAACTGCCACACGAGGATGCCGAGCTCGTTCTTGGAGCGGCGCGTCTCGATGTCCTGCTTGATGTTCAGCGCAGACGAGAGCAGGCACTGGTACAGCTGCCGCTTGAACGGCACCTCGCCCGTCGTGTTGAAGTACGAGTCCGGATGCATGCCAAAGTACACGTTGATCAGGCTGTCGCACGGGTAGTTGCGCTCCGCCATCACGTTCACGCCTTCGCACTGGCTCGCAAAGCCGCCCTCGCACGTATCGTACGGCTGACCCCCATGCAGCGCCCAGTGCTCGGGGGCGAGAGTAGACGCCATCGACTCAAAGGAGGAGTATTGGATGGCCCCAAACTCGGAGGCGAACACGTTGGGAAGCGTTGGGCCCGTCGGGCCGGTGGCCACTTTGATCGGGATATTCGGGTCGAAGAGCTGCATTCGCTTGTTGCCGTTGACGGCGGGAAATCCCGTGCCGTGCTGATACGGCCCGTGCGTCTCGATCGTGGGGCCTTCCTTCGGCGTGGTGAGTGTGTTGCCGTTGGGCAGCGCGTCAAGCATGCGCACGCCCGTGCTCCAGCCTTTTGCGGGGCAAGAGGGCCACACGGAGCGCGACGCGTCCTCCTCAGCCACCAAGGTCATCACAAAGGTCGCGTAGATGCCCGTGGGAGTGTCCATCACGACCTGACACTCGTTGCACCCGTCCCAGATGATGATCGCTGTGTGGCTCGCCAGTCGTCGCACCATGTGCCGCAGCTCCATCTCTTGTGTGAGCGTCACCGAAGGCGCGTGGCCCTCCTGTGCATATTGCATGTCGTGATACACGAGCACACCGAGCGCGTCGCACGCATTGTAGAAGGCTTCGGGCAAGAACATGCCGCCGCCCCAGACGCGGAGCATGTTGAAGCGCGCGCCGACGGCCGCCTCGACCAAGGCCACGTGCGCAGCGTCGGAGAGGCGACCCTCGAGCTCCTCCATCGGAATGGTGTTTGCGCCCTTGGCCAGGATGACCGCGCCCTGCGAGGGTGGCAGAGTGGGCGTGAGGGAGGGAGGGAGAGAGAGAGAGTCAGAGCCGTGGGACCCATGTTAGGGAGGCAACTCCCTTCGCGTCGACGTCGTCGAGGGCACAGGAGAGGCGCGCGGCGTTCGTTCGAAGCGTTGAGGCGCGCGTGTACGTTGACGCGGAAGTACATGCCGTGCGTCGACGTGCCCTCGGACTTTGCGGCCATGGCGACGTACGCCGGGTCGGTGTCATTGCCCGTGACCAGCGCTGCATACCGGAAGCCAATCGCACGAGAGGACTCGACAGCGCGGGTGCCCGCACCCGCTCCGTACGCGAAGCGCACGCTGACGTTGTACAGGGGCTGGTCGCCCATGCCGACGGGCCACCAGAGCGCGATCTTGTCGGCGGGCGCATAGAGCGTGAGCGTCGCGTTCGACTCGCCTGCGGGCACGTTCAAAAAGTGGCTCACCTCCGGGACGTCCCACGAAGGGGTGAGTGAGAGGATGCCAGCGGTAGCTCTGGAGGCAGAGAGGAAGACGCGAACATCGACGCGGAAGCCGCCGTGCTCCTTCTCGACGAGCGGCTCCACTGGGTAGGCGCCAGTGTAGAAGACCTGCGGCACTACGTCCGTAATGGCCGCGCCGCTCGTCATCGAGGTGGCAAGGTAGACTGCCTTCCAGATCCCCTTGGAGAAAGTGTGTGCGCCACCCTGGTACGTATGCGAGTACGCAGCCCAATCCCAGCCGCCTGTGCATGCCATGAACCGGCCGCCCACGTTGATGGACGGGTCAAATGTCACCTCAAGAATATTGGGCGCCTCGCTGCCGTAGCGCAGCCCGTACTCGGGTACTAGCAAGTTGAAGCTATAGCGCACAAACTGGTCGACCGCCTCGCCGACCTGATGGCCATTAACGAGGATTTTGGCGCCCATCTTGATGCCGTCAAAGACGAGGAGCAGCTGGCTCATATTCCATGGGGGCTCGTCGATCGTAAAGCTCGCGCGGTACGTCCAGTTGTACCGGTCCCAGATGGATGCATTCAGAAAATTCTTCTCGTAGAGCGGGTCGCCGATCTGGCCTGCGGCCTGCAGGTCGGTGATCAGATCGCCGGGCACGACCGCAGGGATGGTCAGCTCCGGCGGAGGCGCGCCTCGTTTGCGCATGCATGCGGTCACGCCAGCTTTGGGGTACGCGCCACCAGCCATGTCATCTGCCGTTTTTAGCCAACACGAGGCCGAAGACGGCACGAAGACGGCAGCTTGACAGAGCCCCTCGTTCCAGCAAAAGTTGCAGCACGCCTCCTGCGAGCCGACCCCCTGTTTCTCGGTTCCACTGTCTGTCCCGCCGATCGGTTTTAGGTCGGAGTCGCTCACAAACTCGCAGCCCAAGGGTTCCCCACCCGCACGACTCGCAGTCCACGTTGTGCCCGCTGCAGTTGTGAGATACGCCACTTTATCGGTGGCGATGGGGTGATCTGGCATGACGGCTGAGGCTCGAAATTCGGCGGACGGAAGGTTGATGGAGGGCGTCCCGGCCTTTACAGTCGCGGCCGTCGCGAGGCTGAAGAAGTCGAACATCAACATGAAAATGCGGACTCTCACCCGCGGAATTCGTCAATTAAACAGTAAAATGCCACCGGGGGAGCCGGGACGCACACGGGACACACAAAGGCACACGGACCGCACAGACGAGCCTCACAACCATCCAAACCCACAGTACCCGGTACAATTATACGTCGTATTCAATTGCTAGATTCCAAATCGCGCAGCGTCTTTCGCCCACGACATATGGTCTGCCAACTAGGACTCTAGGAGCCAATGAAGGCGCCCCCGCACTAAGGCTTGTGAG
>Ga0164295_10003692_pt1 | contig 12221 bp, 8 predicted proteins | sample GEODES006metaG_FD_111798 | JGI IMG/M metagenome (GOLD analysis project Ga0164295, IMG submission 111798) | Oligotrophic lake water microbial communities from Sparkling Lake, Wisconsin, USA - GEODES006 metaG | ecosystem: Environmental > Aquatic > Freshwater > Lake | place: USA: Sparkling Lake...
ATGTGGGCAACCATCGTTAACGCCATGTGGGCAACCCTCGTTTATTACGACCAGACTTTCAGCTCGCTCGAGCTATACCCCACGAAAGATCCTAGGACGACGCGACTCTTCGACCCCACGACAGGGTGCACCACGTGCAGCCGGTTCACATTGATCAAGTACAAGTCGCCCTCGTTGATGCTCAAAGGACAAAACCTCAACCGTGCTTGAAGAGCAGAGGCGTTATCATGCGATATTACTACATTGTGGCCCGAAGGACTTGTAGCGATTGTGCAGTCTCCCATGAGCTCATCCAAGTGCAGATCATAAGCCGACAACTCTGCGCCTGGCATCTCTGAGCGCTGCAGAAGCACTAGTGCTGCGAGCTGTTGTTCAAAACGGTAAATGTCTTCGTACGCGGCGTTACGTCGAGCTTGCTGTAGGTGACGCTTCGCGTTTGCCTGCTGCCCCGAACCCTCACATGCACGCGCACCAACCCGGTGGGCCCGAAGGCTATCAAGGTGCAGGGGAAAGGTATGCCGGTTCATCAATTGCCGAAATATGCCTCGGCCGAAACTCATATTGGTCGCGAGATCGACACCAGTGGCCACGGTGCGACCCGCTCCAAGTGACCGAAGAGTCCTGTGAAGGATTTGAAAGGGGCGCTCAAGATCATACTGTTTGTAGATCTTGTCATACTTTGCAACCGTCTTCGTGTACTTTACGGGTGCCTTGCCTTTGTCGAGGTGCCACGCCAGGTTGGCACCCATATCTGCGTAACTGTTTGACCATGTCCAGAGCCTTTTAGTTGTGCTTGGGTCCATGAGCCGATGCATCACGAAACGTCGGTCGTCTGCCTGCAAGGCACCTCTTATGATGACTGCAGGCACTTCCCCGCGGCTAAGCGCGCCCAGCGGGTCAGGGTTGAGCGCAAAGAGTTCGGAAATAGATCTGCCCTCCAAAGGTACCCAAGGGTCAGCAGTCGTTCGACGACTCACTGGAACAGGAGCGTTCCCAGCAGATGGATGGGTCTTGCGAGCACCGCCGGTTGAAGAAGCCATCGCAGCACCGCTGGAAGTACGTCGTTGCCTCGTGGGAAGACCCGTCTCCCATGATAGTGTCCTTCCGTCGTGGCGGATAAAGCTGCCCGCCTGATCGGCAGTGAGACCTTTCAGAGCTGCGATAATGTCGCGGGCGCTCTCCACCGCAGTCATCTTGCCGGTTCCATTGTTCATGTCGGTTTGTACGAATCCAGGTTGCATGGCAACAGCCGTGATACCGAGCTTTCGCCATGCAGGCTCTTCAGCGCGGAAGCGGTCGTTAGCTGCCTTCTTTGACAGCGCAAATGCATGCAAGCGTGAACCCGGTGGAGCATATCGGCGCATCTGATTGGGCGTTCCCAGGTCGCTTGTAATGATGCAAACACGCCTTGGCACACTGCGCAGCACAGCGGGAAGCAGTGCAGTGACCACATCAAATGGTGCATCTGCGTTGATTGCTAGCTGTTCTGATACGTTGCCATGGTTCACTCCAGCGGCATGGATGAGGGTATCGATTGCAAGCGCGCCAATGTCGGCTACCATCTGCGAGATTTGCGTATGGTTGGTAACCTCAAGCATGTGCAATCGAACGCTTGCATGGGCGGCCGTCAGCTGCTGTAGACTTGGCGGCACGTGCTCTCGGTAGGTAGTATGCACATCATGACCGCGCTCGGCATACTGTTTTGTAAGCTGATAGCCAATTCCACGCGAGCCACCGACAATCATCACTCTCAGTGCAGGAACCTCAATCGGGCCGACGGCACGAGAGGCATTGACCGCGTCGTTGGACGCCTCGATGCGAGCCAGATTGGCGGCGAAGTTGGCCTTGCGCGCGGCGGCATCGGCTGGAGTTGCATATGCGTGATGGTTGGCCTTCACCCAGTCCGAAAATTGGGTGTCGATGGAGGTCAGCAAGTGCAAGAGGTGGACGAGGACCCACATTTACGGTGCACAGTTCGCTTCCACGCCCGAGAGGCCTCCTGCAAATAGACTACCGGTACCGGGTACGGTTACCGGTTCATTCTGTACCGGTACAGCGCGGTGCGTCTCCCACTTGTCGAAAAATGGCGGCATTCGGTTGCGGATGTGCCGGCGTATCCGAGTCTCATTCTCGATGCCCTCATCATCAACTGCATGTGCAACACCCTGTACTGCTGCATGGTGCATCCGATTGGTCATCCTTCTATTGCCAGCCACTTATGGAGAGCGCCACAGAGAACTCTTCTCGAGCTGCGAAGAAGGCGCTTCCAATATGACGGCACACAATCAGCCATGCGCTGTGCTCCCCGATCGCAGGGCAAAGCCGTACGCAATGGAGCCCAAGGGCATGGCAGATACAATCTGTGAGCTTGATCCCCTAGAACCAATCTTCAGAGCCATCGTCTATGCCATACTGCGGGAACCCGGGGTGCTCACGAGAGGGAGCATACTCGATGCTGGAGCAAACGATGGACAGGACTCGTGCATGTACGCCAGCTTGCAGTCTGATCGAGTTGTGCATGCCGTCGAGCCATCTCTATTAAACGTGCAGCACATACAAAAGAAGTACGCCGCGTTGACCAACCTGCGCATTCTGCACGGCGGTCTGGGCAATACAGATCGTGACATGTCAATGAGAGGTCCCAATACACCTGCCCCAGTTGGTGTTAGCTTGCAAGATATTGATATGCGACTTTCCACTGCACGCAGAGATGCAGACATTAAGGCGGGTTCGTTTCATGTCTACAAGCTTGATGACTTGCTCCTGAATGAAACGGGTGCGTGGAAGCACGAGCACCTGGCATTCGCTCATTTCGACGTGGAGGGTGGCGAGCTCAAGCTTCTCCAGGGCGGAAAGAATGCGATTCTACGAGATCGGCCGGTCTTCACCGTCGAGATTTATCCACACAGACGACCGCGTGACGCACGTGCGATCCTGCAATACCTTGACGACACCCTCAGCTACGAGACGTTGCTTGTGGAGGAGGTTTGCGGGCTACCACTGGATTGCCGTAACATCCTCGCTGTTCCGCGCGAGCGTGCGTCATCGATTCGCTCGTCCCCACCGCTCTTGTTGGCTGAGGGCCGTCATCACCTATTCCCTGTTAGCGCTGACAACGTGACTCTCTACGGCTATCCTTGCTGCCGATTTGGCAGCCCATGCTGCTCGCACTGGCCGACACGCAAAGGTTGTTGCGACCTCGCGTCAGTCGATGCGTGGTTTCGCCAAGGGGCATCGAGGCATGGTTTGGCTTTTCTGGGGCGCATGTCTCATTGGCCTGCTGCATTGCCATCTGTGGCGATTCGCAAGTCCTATAGGCTTCCGAATGCGACCGAGCCCCTCTTCTCCGATGCTCTTGCTGCTGGTACTAGAAGTCAAGAGTTATTGCGTTGAAACGTCCCTGTCGGAAATGCCCGATTCCTGAGTTAAGCCGCGCGCTTATCATCGCTCTGGGCGCCGCGCCCGGGGTGCTCCCCGGCCCTCCCTGCCGCGCATTGATAGAATCGTTTTGTTCTTTAGTCTTTTGTAATGTCACTTTTTACACTTAAAGCTTCCGCATGTCGGGCGCGCTCCGGCCGGGGCGAGGCCCGCGCGGGCCCGGCTCCGCCACCGGCGACCCGCGGCATGGTCGCTCTGCGCGTCGCCCGCGGCTATCACGTTCGCGGTTCGGAGTTTCTCAAGTGACTTGACTAGACACATACTCATATTCAATACAAACACAATCTCTCTTCAACCCGCAGTGGCATTGCCCACATGATGGCTTGCCAGCGACAAAAAGTTGCCTATCACGTTCGGCATCACTTCCCAGGTCGCCTCGAGGAACCTGTCAAAATGCGCCACGCGCACGACGACGCACTTGGTATGTTCGGTGCACACAGCGGTGCACGGGCGCGGCCGAGGGCGTCCACCGTCGGCGTGGTTGGCGAGCGCGCCCTCGCCAAACCACGGACCCTCGTCCTGCGGCGTGCGCCAGCCGATGTTCGCCTCGCCGCCCGAGGCGGCGTCGCGCTTGTGGAGGCTCACGCGCCCCTCGCACACGATGAACATGGCCGTGAACGGCGAGGGCTCATCTCCCTCGGCGAACACGGTCGCGCCACTCGTGTATTCGACCACTTCCATCAGCGGCGCGAGCGTACCACGCACTGCCTGTGTGAGGCTACTGAGCGCTGGCACCCGCTCGAGAAGCTGTGCCACCACCTGCGGGCGCACCTCCGCGTAAAGCTCGAGGGCGCTCTCCATGCCGTGCATGTCTGCGGCGCTCAAAATCAGAACGTAACTGTCCGTCTCGGCCACCGCTGATTCCTCGCGCATAACCCGCGAAACGATGAGCGCATCCTCGCCGAACGAGGAGCCGACCGTGAGCAGCGCGCTGGTGCCGTGCACCGTTGAGTGCATGCGGACCTGACCGTGCAGCAGGATGTAGAAGTTGTTGCTCTCGCTACCCTCGCGCACGATTGTCGTGTACCGCGGGAAGAGTCGGCGCCGGCCGCGTTGGTAGAGCCTGGTCAGCTTGCTGTGCGGCAGCGAGCGGAACCATCGCACGCGGCGCATCTGCCCGATGATCTGTTCCTCGCTCAGCCCGCACTCGAGCTGCAACCGCTCCTTGAGGTACCCCATGTCCGCGCCGCCGCGGAGCAAGGCCACGTCTAGAAGTTGCGCCGGAGCGCCGGATGATTCCGAGGCCGCCCAGTCCTGAGTGCTCGCCCTGCTGCCGCCGGCCTTGTCGCCAAACGATAGCTGGACGGGAACAGATACATCGGCGAGGAAGCGTGGTGGGGATGACGCCATGGTCGGCCGCCCGCTCGGCAGCGGCGGCGGTGGCCCGCTCTTGACAGACGGCAGCAGCCACGCGGTCGTGTCAAACTTTGGCGTGTACGTGCCGAGAGCGGACGCACGCGCGGCTTGCAGAGCGCGGTAGGTCGGGGAGCCGCGTGCGTCGGCGCGTGGCCGTGATGACGTGGGCTGCATCGTACCCAGCGTCCCCGTCAGACGGGGCGAGACCGCAGTCTGTTTAGACTTGACTTGACTAGGTGGCAGCGAGCCGAACGTACGGCTCAGCCCTCCGTCCTGTCCCATGCGCCACTGGGGGCCTTCCGTCGACACGCAGCGTGTCCGTGAACTGAGCGGCTCGCCGCGCGCGCATATTCGTTGCATTTTTCGTTTGCTTCTTCATTAGTGTTTAGTTTGGGAAAGCACCGAGTATCTGGAGGTCCGTGAAGGCAAATCCGGTCAAGTTAGGGAAATCCTATGGATACTCACAGTTGAAAAGGTCGGGCCGTGTCGTTGCGCTTGTCGCAGAGGCTTTTGTTGCGACATGGCGGAGGCTGGCTCGAGCGCGGATGGCATTGAGATCAAGTTCGTGATCATGCCCGAGGGCTTCTCGCACAGCCGCCGCTTCGCGCTGAGGCTCACTCTAGTCGAGCTCAAAGCGCAAATCGAGGAGGACTTGCGAATCCCCGCGGCCAGCATGAAGCTCAGCTTCAAGGGCCAGGAGATGAGGAGTGCTCTGCTCTCCGACTATGACTTCTCCATGGGCGAGCCGAACACAGTGGAGCTTCAGATTGTGTACGTCGAGGACCATTCGACGCCGAGCACGTACGTGATGCCCGACGTCATCTCGGTCGAGGTGCAGTTTGGTGCTGACATTCCGCCGAAGCTAATCCAGGTGCCAATCGTGCGCGCGATGCCGAAGACGAAGCCCTTCCTCGGCGGTTACCGGTCGCGCAAGACGCACCTCGAGTACCACCACGCCTCGAGCCAGACCGACCGGCCGCCGCGGCCCGCGAGTGATATGGAGAGCTCCAAATTCCATCGCGAGACGCAGACGGCGGTGCTGCAGACGCGCTCGCAGCAGGCCGTGCGCGAGGCGGGGACGCAGATGCCGCGGGGACATCTGCTCGAGGAGGAGGGTGATGCGATCCTGTACCCTCTGCCCTACTTCAGCTCCGAGGAGCTCGCCGTGCTGCGCCTCGAAAAGGCGATAGATTTGCAGAGGTACACTCGCGGCTGGTTTGCGCGCACCACGGCCACCAACCTGCGACGCGGGCTGGCGGCGGCAGCGGCAGCGGCGGCGGCGGAGGCGGAGCGGCAGAGAATGGAGGCGGAGGAGCGGCACAAGATCGAGATCCAGCGGCGCATGCACCCGCACACGCACGAGGACTTCGAGATCTTGTACAATGAGCTCGAGGCGTGGAGATTGCACGAGACCGCGCGCATCAAGGCGGCGGAGGAGATGAACGAGGTGGAGAAGGCGGAGGCGCTGCAGCAGCTGCTGCTCAAGGAGCAGAAGCTGTTGCAGACGATCGACCGGCTGCGGCAGCAGGCGGACAGCGAGAACCGCGACAAACGCATTCGATCGACGCTGCAGCTCATGTCTGCGCCCAAGCGCTGGCAGATGAGTGACGGCGAGGTCGCGCAGGTGCACACGCCCTTCACGACGCGCGCCAAGGAGCTGATGGAGCTCTACAACGGCCTGCGGCTGCCGATGCTCACCATCGACGAGAGACTCGACGTGCTGCTACACGTCAAGTGGACCGTCAAAGAGTTCGATTGCAACCTGACCCGCGACATTGTCGAGTTAATTGATCGCGAGGCGGACATGCTCAACCGGGGGCGCTCTGAGAGCTCCCTCACCGGGCTGCGCAAGCGGCTGGCCAACCTGTTCCTGCAGTTCATCGAGACTCCCGAGTTCAACCCTGAGTCAGCGCGCTTCCAAAAGGTTCCGCAAGAGCTCATCCTTCGCCCCAACGTGCGCCCCATCCCCGCGTGAGCTCCACGCCGTCGTGAGCGCCACGCTTTTGTGAGCACTGCCCAGTACGAGGCACCCCCCGAGTGAGCACTGCGCTGCGCGAGGCGCGCGCACTGCGCGATGCAGCGGAGGGTCAGCAGCGGAGGCGTTGCAGCGGAGGGGTTGCAGCGGAAGGGTCGCAGGCGGGCAGGGGGGCGGTGGAGGCTGGACGCACAGGCAGAGAACTGTGATCCATCCATAGACCATCCATGCACCAGGGCAAGAGCAGGTAACGTCAGCCGGGCATCTTTCTGTGTGCGCCACAGTGCGCGCGCTGTGTGCACCCGGGAATGTGTTTCCGATGGACGTTCCATGTGCGCGGGGGGGGCGGGTGCGAACGTCCTGCGTATCGGCGGACGGCACGACACGCATGACGTCGACGCATGACGTGTCACGTCATACATACATATCAATATACGTGGACATATCGATATACGTGGACGTGAAACGACCAACGTGAGCGCGAGGCGCGTGGCGGCGGCCCCTCGGCCTCGCCTTTCAGTCGGCCTAAACGCAAACGGCCCGAGCTATATCGATTCCGGGCCGACCTCGCCGCCGCCTCGCCGCTCCCGCCGGGGGCGGGGCGCGCGCGCGGGGGGCACGGCTCACACGGCATGATCCGTTACACCGGTTACTTACACGAGAAAGGTCGAAGCCGGATTTACGCCGAACGAATTGGCATATCGTCGGCAGACGTCGCACGTCGGCACGCCGCTCGCCGGGTCGGTCAGGTTGCGCGTCTTGGAACCGGTATCGTTATTGGAAGTTGATTGCGTTGGAACGTCGTGTAGACCGGGTCGTGCGTCTACGCCGTCTAACGCTGCTTTCGCTCGGTCGAGCCTTCAAGAGCCTTCACCTGGATGCGCCTCGCGACTCCCGTTCGCGCGGTCGGTCACACAGCGACGTCAGCGCTCAAAGAGTCAAAGTGCGGCCGTGTCGGTGTCCCAGCACCGGACGCGGTGGACGGCGGACACGACACGTGTCACACGTCACGCGCGACAGCCGCTGCGCATAACCCGTATGCCCCAGCCCCCCGCAGAACGCTCCATGCACCTCCCCTCGATCGCGAGGCGTTCACTGCCCGCCTCAACGTGTGGCCACCCCCCACCTCCAAACCATGGGCATCACTTGCCCTTGCCCTTGCCCTTGCCCTTGCCCCAGTTGCCCTCTGCCGGCCGTTTGGCGATGCTCACGCTCAGTCGGCCTCCGGAGCGCTCAAACTTAGTGCCATCGAACCACTTGACCGCCGCGGTGGCGGTCTCGGGCTCGTCGTACCTGATGAGTAGGTTATTAGAGGTCATCAGAGGTCATCAGAGGTCATCAGAGGTCATCAGCGTTCATCAGTGGTCTCGGGCTCGTCGTACGAGATGGTGCAGTCGCCCTTGGGCCGGCCGGTGCGCTTATCCTTGTAGATGTGGATGACGGGCTCTCCCTGGTTGAAGTTTTTCTTCGACTTTTTGATCGTCCCAATCTTGCCAAACCATTCCGCGAGCTCTTCCAGGGTCGCGTCCATCGGGATCCCCGAGACGTAAATCGTGTTTGCCCACTCGATGGTACCGTCGTCGCGTAGCTTGTCGCCGCGCGCGAATCCGCCGCCCTGCGGCAGCGGGCCCGAGCGGCCGTCGTCCGAGCGCCACATCTTGGGGCCGGGCCCACGGTCCTCGATCGTAATACCATGCGCGCGGAGCTGGTCTCGGATTTTGTCTGCCCCCTCAAAGTCGGAGCGCATCTTGGCGTTGCTGCGCTCCTCGGCAAGCTGGATGATCTCCAGCTCGGTCAAAGGCTCCTTACTCGACGCGCTGCCGCCGCTGTAACTGCTACCCCGACCTCCGCCCTTGCCTCCACTGCCATAGTCACCGTAGCCGCCGCCACCTTTCCCACGCCCGCCACCGCCGCGCGCGAGAAAGTCATCATAGTCGGCAAAGCCACCACCTCCGCCATCGTAGGCCGAGCTTCCACCTCCGCCACCATACGGATCTCCTCCGCCACTGTAATCGCCATAACCTCCTCCACCGCCGCCGCGGTCGCCGTACCCATCGCGGCTGCCACCGTAAACGCCGCCGCCGCCGCCACGGTCGCCGTGCCCGTAGCCGTGCGAGTCGCGGTCATCACGACGCGGATCGGGTCGGCCGTAGCCGTCGGAGTCGTCGCGGTCGCGATAGCTCATTGGCACGACCTCTTCGCACAAAACCTCGCGTGTGTGAATTTGAAACAGGACCACACGCACAGCGTGAACCCGTTTTTTTTCGCACATCGGGAGACCCGAGAACGGACGAACTACAGTACGGTAACGCTGAACTAGTTGCTGCTTCTGCTACTCGAGTACACTCGGTGTGTAGTAGACCCTCCGCCCGTGCGGGTTAACGGCGAAGAACGGAACGCCGCGCAATTGACGCCGCGGTCCGGTCGTGTCTTGGGTGTCGATAACACAGCTGGTTTACACCACTGCGATCTGAGCTTTAGATACATGCTTTGTGGAGTGTACTGTACAACCGCGACATCAACTCATCAGTGCAATGGAGAACACGTCCTCGGGACAACTCTCGTCGGATTGCTGTTACGGCGCGCACCCGGACCCGCCCGCCCGAGCGCACGCCAACTTTTAAGAAATCGTCAATCTCGCCGTGGGACCGGTCGTCTTCGATGCAATCGACGGCATTCCGCCGTTACGTGTCGGCCTGCCAGCGGTAGAAGACTGGCACGCCAATTGCACACAAAAGAATGGCTCTCGTCGGGGGGGGGGCGGCGAGCAGGACCGGCGTGGGGTAGAGCAAGCTAACGATGAGCGGGCGGCGCCTGCCGCAGGCTTCACTCCACCGCGAGCTTGGCGACGGCCGCAGCAATGCTCTCGTGTCGAGTAAGCCGGTTGACCTCGAGCCACTTGAGCATCGTTTTGACGGCGAGCGAGCCCTTCATCTGCACTTCATCGGACGTCAGCCCTTCGGTTGCACGCCTCGACTCGGCCCACACGGTGGAATGATGGGTGGAATCGCCCCCGTGACTCGCCGCCGGGTCGAATGCGAGCATCTCCCTTTGGAGCTCGCGCCTCAGATGCGGCAGCACGTGCGCCCACGTGGAGAGGCTCGCGAGTGGCCGGCCGAGCAGGCAGAGCACGCCCACCACGACGCGGCGCACGTTCTCGGGCGGATGCTTATAGCTCTTGAGCTCGGCGAGGGCATCGCGTAGATCCAGCGTGTCGAGCTGCCCACCCACTTGTGCCTGCAGCCGCCGCGGCAGCAGCAGTCGCACGGCTGCGAGCGCGCTGATGCGCTGGGAGCGGTAGCGCCGCCAGCGGCGAGGCGGATGGTACACGGCAGTGTAGTAGCTGCGACGGCTGCGTCGGCGCACAACGGCCCCGCCATCTGCTGGTAGTGTGCGCCTCGTGCGGCCGCGTGCAGCGGGCGATGGCTTCGCCAAGGTCCTGGATGCGGTGGTGGGCGCGGCGGTAGATGCAGAGGTGGCGGCTGATGTGGGGCGAGCCTGGATGGCAGCAGCAGCAGCAGGAGCAGGAGCAGGAGGAGCAGCGGGCGCGCCCCCTTCTTCGTCGTCCTCGTCCTCGTCCTCCGCGTCGGTGCGCCGCGTCTCCACGTCACCAAGCGTCGCCACCATTGAGCAGCCTTGCCCCTTGGCGCCAAAACTCTGCGCGAGCACAACTGGCTGGCCAATAACCATCAGTTCGAGCTCGCGCATCATCGCCGGCAGCAGCGGGGCTGTCGCCCGAAGCCCTTCCTTCAGATGATCGCTCATCCTGACCTCCGACGCTCCACAGCCGCCCGCGACGGCGCTTGCGCTGCCATCGGTACCGGTGCCGCCGTCGCCGCTGCTGCTGCCGGGCTGGAGGATGATCGACACGGCGCCGTGCTCCGTGGACAGCGGCGCACGAAAGCACTCGCCTGGCAGCGGGGGAGCATCCGAGGGCACGCGGCGTACGCTGGCCGTGATCGATGGCTCCTCGCCCTCCGCGAGGATGCTCACCCATGCCCCCACAGTGCCCACGAGCGCCTCGATCAGGTCGCGCCGCCATGCCGTCTCCAGCGCACTTGCCGCTGCCTCCGCCATCGGACGCGCGAATTCCCCCGGAGCGTCGGTAGCGAGCACGCCAAAGGGCACTCCACTTGCCGACCACATTGTCCAGAGAGCGGTGGCACCCAAGCCCGAGCCTGCTGGTGCGTCAATGGGCCCCGCCACCGCCGCCCTGGCCATGCCGATAGGCGTCGCATCGAGCGCCTGCCTGGGCACATTGCCGACCGCCGACTCTGCCCGCCGCAGCGCTTGCTCTGCGGCGCGTGCGATCTGGGAGATAGCCGTCCGGGGCATGAGCGGCTGTGGCGTGCCGGTGGTGGACGGCAGAGCGTCGCGCGCCGTGGTGAGCGCATCGGCGGCGAGGAAGAGGAGCTCATCGGGCGATGCGTCGCTAGTGATGAGCACAGCGGCGCTGTACCGAGCGGTAGCGGCACCGCTGCCTCCGCTGCCTCCGCTGCCTCCGCCGCCTCCGCTGCCTCCGTTGCCTCCGTTGCCTCCGCTGCCGCTGCCGTCGCTCGTGCCCTCGCCGTCGCCACCGCGCGCGTCCCCCCCGATGCTCAGCTGATGGACGATTTCGGCCGCCACCTGCGCCATGGAGCCGTCTGGCCGCGCCGCCGCCGCTGTGACAGCCCGCGCCGCCGCCGACCAACGGAGAAGAGCCTGAGCTCGATCCGCCCACTGGCCCGCGGTGGCCGCGAGGGTCTGCGCCTGCGTGGCAGCCGAGCCAGCATCCTTGGCTGCCGCGATCAGCCCGGGCGTGGCGAAGGTCTGTCCAAAAGCTTCCGTCGCAGCCACCAACTCTGCTTGCCTTGCGACTGCGGCCGCGGCAGCCGCGGCTATTGCTGCGGCCATCGCCTCCTGTGCCGCGGCAACGGCGGCTTTATTCGGCGGTGCGTGTGCCTCCTGCGTCGCTGCCTCGCCTGTCGCACGGCGGTCCCCTTCTCCCACCGGTAGCCGAGGGGGGAACAGAGACGGTGTTGAGGTCGACGCGGCCGCCCGAGCTGCCGCGGCCGCCGCACTCCCTTGCGCCTTAGCAGCCTCTGCAACGGCACGCTCGGCAACGGCCATCACTGTCGCTGCGTCCGCTGGCGCGCCCGTGCCGGTAGCTGCATTGGAAGCTGGAGCAGAGGCAGCGGAGCTACCAGCGGAGCTACCAGCGGAGCTACCGCCGCCGCCGCCCATGGCGATGGCCTCAGCGAGCGCCGCAGCCGCCGCCGCCTCGCCCGCCGCCACGGCCGCCTCCGCCACCCTAGCGCCGTCGAGGAGTGTACCGTCGTCGACCGCCTTGCTCACGGCGATCGCCGCCTCGCCCGCGGCCCGAGCTGCCCTTGCCCCCTCTTCCTGCCCAGCCGCCTGAGCTCTCTCAGCTGCTTCGATGGCGGCAGTACCGGCCTTGGCCGCCTCGGCCGCG
>Ga0164295_10003693_pt1 | contig 12221 bp, 11 predicted proteins | sample GEODES006metaG_FD_111798 | JGI IMG/M metagenome (GOLD analysis project Ga0164295, IMG submission 111798) | Oligotrophic lake water microbial communities from Sparkling Lake, Wisconsin, USA - GEODES006 metaG | ecosystem: Environmental > Aquatic > Freshwater > Lake | place: USA: Sparkling Lake...
ACCTGGCCAGACAAAACTGTCACTCACATGGCGGCGTCAAAAAGAACCGGTTAGTGAAGGGACGCCGCACGCATGTCGCGCAGGCGCTGCCGGTGCTGCCGCGCCTCATACACGCTGTAGGCAATGACGGCCAAGCTGACCACGGCAATCAGCAAAGTGGCAGCGGCATAAATCGAGGGGTTGATGCCACGGCGGGCATAACTGAAAATCACTTGCGGCAGCGTGGTCACTCCGGGGCCCGAGAGAAACTCAGAGATCACCACGTCGTCAAATGACAAGGTGAAGGTCAACAGCCAAGCCGCCACCATGGCAGGCGCAATGCTAGGCAGCGTCACCAGAAAAAAGACCTGCAATGGCCGACAGCCCAAATCCATGGCAGCTTCCTCAATGGACTTGTCGACCTCCCGCAGGCGCGACTGAATCACCACGGCAGCGTAGGCCATGCCCAGCAGGGTGTGGCCAATCACGATGGTGCCCATGCCGCGGTCCGGCCAGCCCACAGCACGCTGCACAGCCACCATCAAAAGCAACAAAGACAGGCCAATGATCACCTCCGGCATGATCAGGGGCGCGTTGACCAGGCCGATGAATAGCGGCCTGCCACGAAAACGCTCGTAGCGCACCAGCACAAATGCCGCCATCGCACCCAGCACCGCAGACAAGCTGGCCGTCACCAGGGCCACCTTGAGTGAGAGTAAAAAACCTTCGACCAGTCGCGTGTCAGCCCACAAGGCGCTGTACCAGCGCAGTGAAAAACCGGTAAAGACCCCGTCCTGCCGCGTACTGTTGAAAGAAAAAACCACCAAAAAAGCCAGCGGAGCGTACAGGAAAAAATAGACCGCGGCCAACCAAAAACGTCCGAAATTAGCCAGCATAAAACGATGGAGAGCCCGCATATCAATCGGCCGATGGCGCGCGTGTCTGGGCACTGTAGTGGTAATAAAGGGCCAGGGGGAAAAGAATCAGACAAACCATTGCCACCGCCAGTGCACTAGCGCGCGGCCAGTTGTTGCTGCTGAACATCTCGTCCCAGACAACACGCCCGATCATGATGTTTTCTGCCCCACCCAACAAAGAGGGAATCACGAACTCGCCCACACTGGGAATAAAGACCAGCATGGCGCCGGAGATGATGCCGGCCTTACTCAGCGGCACAGTGATCAGCCAAAAAGCCTTCCATGGGCTGGCGCCCAGGTCGTGTGCAGCTTCCAGTAAGCGAAAATCCATTTTGACCAGCGTCGCATACAGCGGCAAAACCATGAAAGGCAGGTAAACATAGGTCATGCCCACCAGCATGGAGACATCGGTGTAAAGCATGACAATGGGCTCATCAATGAGGCCCACAGCCATCAAGGCGTTGTTGATCACGCCCTGGTCCGCCAGGATGCCCTTCCAGGCATAAACACGCAACAAAAACGAAGTCCAGAACGGCAGCATCACCATCATCAGCAAGGCCGGGCGAATACTGGGCCGGGCACGCGCAATGAAATAGGCAAACGGGTAACCGATCAGCAGACAAAAAACCGTTGTGAAAAAAGCGTACTTCAGCGAAGTTATGTAGGCGTCCATGTAAATGGTCTGGCCCAGCCCGTTGGCAACAAGCCCTGCCCCGTCGGCGGCAGCCCGGAAAATGGCAGCGTAGTTGTCAAACTTAAAGAGCCAGCGCCAGGTGCCGTCTGACGAATCGAACAAGGGTGCAAACGGGTCAATGCCGTTGCCCATGTCCGTGATGCTGATTCGCAGCAGTATCAAAAACGGCACAACGAAAAAGACCCCGAGCCACACAAAGGGCACGCCGATCACAAATCGCCGCCCGGGCCTGAAAGTCTGCGTCAGGAACAATTTCACCGCAGCCTCCTCATTGCGTCAGCAACACCGGGGCGGCGCTATCCCACCAGAAAAATACCTCATCGCCCCAGGTGATGGGGTTTTCATCTTGCCGGGCCGTGTTGCCCTCGGTGATCTTGACCGATTTACCGCTGGGCATGTCCACAATGAAAGTGCTGTAGCTGCCAAAGTAAGCAATCTCACGCACCTTTCCTGTGAAGAGGTTGTCGCTGACGTCCGGCCGCGATTTGGCAATGTGAATTTTTTCAGGCCGTACCGCAAGCGACACGGCCGTGCCAATGGGGTCGCTCGTGCCGCTGACGCTGTGGGCCACGGCGAGAACTCCTTCGGGGCTGCTGATTTCACTGCGGCCCGGTGATGTTTGCTGCAGCTGACCCTCAAACAAATTGACGTTGCCAATGAAATCGGCCACGAAGCGGCAATTCGGTTGCTCGTAGATTTCGCGCGGCGTACCCACCTGCAACACCTTGCCCTGACGCATGACGGCGATGCGCGAAGCCATGGTCATGGCTTCTTCCTGGTCGTGGGTGACCATCACGCAGGTCACGCCCACCGACTCGATGATGTTGACCAGCTCAAACTGCGTCTGCTCGCGCAGCTTTTTGTCCAGCGCGCCCAGTGGCTCGTCCAGCAACAGCAATTGGGGGCGCTTGGCCAGGCTGCGGGCCAGCGCCACGCGTTGCTGCTGGCCGCCCGAGAGTTGGTGCGGCTTGCGCTTGGCAAAAGCAGTGAGTTGCACCAAGCGCAACATTCCCTCCACGCGTTCACTGATCTCGGCCTTGGGCAAGCCTTCTCGTCGCAGTCCAAATGCAATGTTGTCCCACACACTCAAGTGGGGAAACAGCGCATAAGACTGGAACATCATGTTGATGGGCCGCTCGTAGGGCGGCATCGAAGCGATGTTCACGCCATCGAGAAGCACGGCGCCGGCGCTGGGCGCTTCGAAGCCGGCGAGCATGCGCAAGAGCGTCGATTTACCACAACCCGATGGGCCGAGCAGGGCAAAAATTTCGCCTTTGCGAATGGCCAGGCTGACGTCGTCGACAGCAGCGACTGCGTCAAAACGTTTGACGAGCCGATCAGTACACAAGAAGCCGGCTTGGCTTTCGGTGGACAGGTTCATGTCAAAAGCCTAGATCCCGAAATTCATTGCCCTTTTTTGAAGGCAGTGAAAACATTCGCCATCGAAGCCCGTGCTTCGTTGCTAAAGCTCGCGGGGGAAACCATTTTTTCGAGATTGGCCGCATCAGGGAAAACGGCTTTGTCCTGGGCAATCTCGGGCTTGACCTTGGCCAGACTGGCTTTGTTGGCAGTGGCGTAGCTCAGCTCGTTGGTCAAAGCGGCAGAAACTTCAGGACGCAGAAAGTAGTTGATAAAGGCATGAGCATTGTTGGGGTGCTTGACATCTTTGGGGATGGCCAAAGTGTCAAAGAAAATCAGGCCACCGGCGCTGGGCAGCAAGGCTTCAATTTCCTGACCGCTTTTATTTTCAATTGCGCGGTTGCGCGCGATGTTGATATCACCCGCCCAGGCCAGCGCCACGCAGGCTTTGCCGCCCGCCAGATCATCGATCATGGTGCTGCTGAACATGCGGATGTGCGGCCGCACTTTGGCCAGCATGGCTGCAGCGGCCTGATGGTCGGCAACATCATTGGAATAGGCGTTTTTGCCCAGGAAATGCATGGCCGGCGGCAGAACTTCGGTGGGCGAGTCTAAAAAGGCAATACCGCAGGACTTGAGCTTGGCGGTGTAGGTCGGATTAAAGACCAATTCCCATGCGTTGGCCGGCATCGGGGTGCTGCCCAGCGCTTTGGTGACCTTGGCCTTGTTGATACCGACTGTGGTGAAACTCCAGGCCCAGGGAACCAGGTGCGCATTACCGGCATCAATGGCCGTCAGCTTGCCCATGATGGCCGGGTCTAAATTGGCGTAATTGCTCAGCTGCGCCTTGTCGAGTTTGAGCAGCAGGCCACCGTCAATTTGCGGCTTGGCAAACACGGCGCCCGGCACCACGATGTCATAGCCTGTGTTGCCGGCCACCAGTTTGGCGTGCAACGCTTCGTTGTTTTCAAAGGTCTGGTAGTTGACCTTGATGCCGGTTTCTTTTGTGAAATCGGCCACCATGTCCTGGGCGATGTAATCGGGCCAGTTGTAGATATTGAGCACTTTTTCTTCAGCATTAACCGCTACAGCCGCCGTGGCCGGTGCAGGGGCTTGCGTATTCTTTCCGCAGCCAGCCAGAGACAGGGCCGCCAGAGCGAGTGACCAAACGAGCTTGTTCATGATGTTTGAATATCCTTGAAGAAGGTTGCAGCAAGCGCTCAGCCCAAGCGTGGCGGACGCTAAGAAAAGCGGATTGTAAGAGTAATTTAAACGGTTGGAGAACTCCTACAGGCGTCAAAGCTCTTCGCAACTCAGACCCGAAGTCTGCGCTTCAAGGGCTGGCCCACTCGCCGGTGCCGGTGCTGGTTTTGCGTTAACTGGCGAGCTCCGGCAAAACCGGCTCAGCAGAACAGGTTTTTGTACTGCTCCCGCAGCAGATTTTTTTGCACCTTGCCCATGGTGTTACGCGGCAACTCGGGCAGTACAAAACATTTCTTAGGAATTTTAAAGTTGGCCAGCTGGGCTTTGAGCGCTGCCAACACAGCTTCAGCACTGAGCTGCACGCCCGTCTTGGCGATCAGGACAGCCACGCCGACCTCCCCGAAATCGGGATGGGGCACGCCGATCAGCGCGCTTTCGGCCACCCCTGGAAAGTCGTTGATATAGCCCTCGATCTCAGCCGGGTAGACGTTGTAGCCACCGCTGATGATCAGGTCTTTGCTGCGGCCGACGATGCACACATAGCCACGCGCATCCACCATGCCGACATCGCCGGTCTTAAACCAGCCGTCGCCAGTAAATTCTTCTTTGGTTTTCTCCGGCATGCGCCAGTAACCCTTGAATACATTGGGCCCCTTGACCTCAATACCGCCAATCTCACCTTGGGCCAGGTCTTCTCCAGCATCGCCACGCACACGCAAAGCAACTCCGGGCAAAGGGAAACCGACCGTGCCGCCGCGTCTTTCACCATCCGATGCACGGCAAGGGTTGGACGTCAGCATGGCCGTCTCGCTCATGCCATAACGCTCCAAGATCGTGTGCCCGGTACGCCGCTGCCAATCGGTGAAGGTCTCCATGAGCAGTGGCGCCGAGCCGGCGACAAACAGCCGCATGTTGCGGCAGCTGTCGTGGCTCAGTCCGGGTTCGGCCAGCAAGCGAACGTAGAGCGTTGGAACCCCCATGAAAACGGTGGCCTCCGGCAATTTCTGAAGAACCAGTTTGGCGTCAAAAGCAGACAGCCAGATCATTTTGCTGCCGTTGATCAGCGCGCCATGCAAAGCCACAAAGAGCCCATGCACATGAAAAATCGGCAGCGCATGGATCAGCACGTCGCCTGGCTGCCAGCACCAGTAGTCCTTGAGCACCAGCGCATTGCTCAGCAAGTTGGTGTGCGTGAGCATGGCGCCCTTGCTGCGCCCGGTGGTGCCACTGGTGTAGAGAATGGCCGCCAGATCATCGGGCTGCATCACGGCAGGCACATGCCTGTCGCTGCAATGGGCGGCACGCTCTAGCAGCGTGCCGCTGCGGTCCGCACCCAGAGTGAAAACATAGTGCGTGCCGGCAGAAAAAGCGATCTTGCTGACCCAGCCGAAGTTCTTCGGACTGCACACCACCACAGCCGGTTCAGCATTCTCAACAAAGTAAGCAATTTCGGCGCTCTGGTACGCCGTGTTCAAAGGTAAAAATACATAGCCGGCACGCAAAGTGGCCAGGTAAAGCATCATGGCTTCAACCGATTTGTCCACCTGCACGGCCACCCTTGCACCCCGGGGCAAACCCAGTGATTGCAGCAAGTTGGCCAGCATGGCGGTCGCGCGCTCCAAGTCCCGCCATGAATAATTTAAACCGGTGTCGGTCTCTACCGCTACGGCGTCAAGGTCTTGGGGAAAAGCTTCGCGCAAGGCGACGAAAAGATTGTTGCTCATGGGTCAGGAAAGTCATCAGTCGAAAAAAAAGCGGGAACACCGAAAACCAGCGTTCCCGTCTGTCGCAGCGCAAGCTACTGGCTCAGTCGAGCTTGGCGCCAGAGGCCTTGACAACGCCGGCCCAGCGCTTGATCTCGGCGCCTACAAAGTCACCAAACTGCGCAGGTGTCAACGCACCGAACTCAGCGCCGTTGCTGGCCCAGATGGCCTTGAGCTCGTCACTGGCGACGGCCTTGCGGACTTCTTCAACAATACGGGTCTGCACATCGGCGGGTGTGCCCCTGGGCGTCCACAAGCCGTACCAAGTGGTGACCGTGTAGTCCGGCAAGCCCAGTTCAGCGGCGCAAGGCACATCGGGAAAGGCGGCGTTGCGTTTAGCGCCTGACACCATCAAAGCCTTGATGCGGCCACCCTTGATGTGCGCGGCAGACGAGCCCAGGCCGTCGAACATCATGTCAACCTGCCCAGCCACCAGATCGCGCAGAGCCGGTCCGGCCCCTGTGTAAGGAATGTGGGTGATGAAGGTTTTGGTCTGCTGCTTGAACAACTCGCCAGCCAGGTGGTGGGAAGTGCCGGCACCAGCAGATCCGTAATTGAACTTACCGGGCGCCTTGCGCACAGCCTCCAGGAAACCCTTGTAGTCAAACGGCATGTTTTTCGGGTTGACCACCAGGACCTGTGGCACGTTGGCAACCAGCGCCAAAGGCACAAAATCCTTTTGCAAGTCGTAGTCCAGCTTGGGGTACATGGACGGCGCAATCGAGTGATGCACTGCGCCCATAAAGAGCGTGTAGCCATCGGGGGCAGCCTTGGCGGCAATGCCGGCTCCGAGCGTACCGCCGGCGCCGCCGCGGTTGTCAATGATCATTTGCTTGCCGGTGAGTTTGGCGAACTGGGCCGACAAAGGCCTGGCAAACGCATCGGTACCGCCACCGGCCGGGAAAGGTACGACCATGTTGACCGGCTTGCTCGGCCAGCCGGACTGCGCCTGCACCCCGAGCGACAGGGCTGCAGCACCAGCTGCAGCAGCTCGCAGCACATCGCGACGGTTTGTATTGATTTGGAATTGGCTCATAAGAAGTCTCCGGTTATGTTGTGTCTGAGTGCTTGCCGCAGGCACGGCTGATCAAAGCCTGAACAAATGTACAAAGTTTTTAAGCCCGCAGGCAGATGGGTTTCCCTTGGGTTCTAGGCTCTGGCCCGCTGACCGGCCCAGACCCACAGGGCAAGACCAGCGAGGATCATGGGCAAGCAAAGCCACTGACCCATGCTCATGCCAAGCGCCAAAATGCCTAAAAAATCATCCGGCTGGCGGAAAAATTCAGCGATAAAGCGAAAAACACCATAGCCAACTAAAAACGCCGCAGAAACTTGGCCGGTTTTGCGAGGTTTGCGCGCATACAACCAAAGAAGTACAAACAGCAGCAGGCCTTCCAGCAAAAACTGGTAAAGCTGCGACGGATGGCGCGGTTGCAGCGAGCCGCTGTACTTAAAGACCATGCCCCAAGGCAAGTCCGGGCTGCTCAATCGCCCCCACAACTCACCATTGATGAAATTGCCCATGCGCCCGGCCGCCAGCCCTGTCGGCACGCAGGGGGCAATCAAGTCCATCACCTGCAGCCAGGGCTTACGCCGGCTGTGCGCAAACCACCACTGAGAAACCAGCACGCCCAACATGCCGCCATGAAAACTCATGCCGCCCTGCCACACCGCCAGAATCTCCAGAGGATGTGCCAGGTAATAACCGGGCTTGTAAAACAAGCAATAACCGATACGCCCGCCCAGCACCACGCCGACAACACCCAAGAAAAGAATGTCTTCAATGTCACGCCGGCTCCACGCGGCCGGACCAGTCATCGAGGCATAAGGCTGGTGGCGCAGGCGCAGAATTCCGAGTAACAAAAAAAGGCCGAAAGCGGCCAAATAAGTCAGCCCATACCAGTGCAGGGCCAGGGGACCGAGTTGCAGAGCAATCGGGTCAATTTCAGGGTGAATGAGCATAGAGAGATTGTGCCAGCCGGCACGGGTCTTACATCGCAACGTAAAATCGTTAATAACCGGTAATGCCTGTACGGCAAGCCCTTCCAAGACCCACAGAGACACAACATGACGCAAGACAAGATGCCCGAAGGCGACGCCATCAACCGCCGCAGCAAGAACATCACCGAAGGCACCTCCCGCGCTCCCAACCGCTCCATGTACTACGCCATGGGCTACGAGGCGGCTGACTTCAAGAAGCCCATGGTCGGCGTGGCCAACGGCCACAGCACCATCACTCCCTGCAACTCCGGCCTGCAAAAGCTGGCTGACGCGGCGATTGCCGGCATCGAAGAAGCCGGCGGCAACGCCCAGGTCTTCGGCACACCCACCATCTCTGACGGCATGGCCATGGGCACCGAGGGCATGAAGTACTCACTGGTCAGCCGCGAAGTCATCTCGGATTGCATCGAAACCTGCGTGGGTGGCCAGTGGATGGACGGCGTGCTGGTGGTAGGCGGTTGCGACAAAAACATGCCCGGCGGCCTGATGGGCATGCTGCGCGCCAATGTGCCGGCCATCTATGTGTACGGCGGCACCATCCTGCCAGGCCACTACAAGGGCAAAGAACTCAACATCGTCAGCGTGTTTGAAGCTGTGGGCGAGCACTCTGCCGGCCGCATGAGCGACGAAGACCTGCTGCAAATTGAGCGCCGTGCCATTCCAGGCACCGGCAGCTGCGGCGGCATGTACACGGCCAACACCATGTCCAGCGCCTTCGAGGCCCTAGGCATCTCCCTGCCCTACTCTTCGACCATGGCCAACCCGCATGACGAGAAAGCCAACTCGGCCAAGGAATCGGCCAAGGTGCTGATCGAGGCGATCAAAAAGAACATCAAGCCGCGCGACATTGTCACGAAAAAAGCCATCGAAAACGCCGTGGCCGTGATCATGGCCACAGGCGGCTCGACCAACGCCGTGCTGCACTTCCTGGCGATTGCCCACACGGCCGGCGTCGAGTGGACGATTGACGACTTCGAGCGCATCCGCGTCAAAACCCCCGTCTTGTGCGACCTCAAACCCAGCGGCAAATACCTGGCGGTTGATCTGCACAAGGCCGGCGGCATTCCGCAGGTCATGAAGATGCTGCTTAAAGCCGGTCTCTTGCACGGAGACTGCATCACCATCTCCGGCCAGACCATTGCCGAAGTGCTCAAAGACGTGCCGGATGCACCACGCGCCGACCAGGACGTGATACGCCCCATCGACAAACCCATGTACGCGCAAGGCCACCTGGCCGTGCTCAAGGGCAACCTCTCGCCAGAGGGCTGTGTGGCCAAGATCACTGGCCTGAAGAACCCGGTCATGACCGGCCCGGCCCGCGTTTTTGACGACGAGCAGTCTGCGCTGGCCGCCATTCTGGCCGGCAAGATCAAGGCTGGCGACGTGATGGTGCTGCGCTACCTGGGCCCCAAAGGCGGGCCAGGCATGCCCGAAATGCTGGCCCCCACAGGCGCGCTGATCGGTGCGGGCCTGGGCGAGAGCGTCGGCCTGATCACTGACGGCCGTTTTTCAGGCGGCACCTGGGGCATGGTGGTCGGCCACGTTGCACCTGAAGCGGCTGCCGGTGGCAACATTGCCTTCATCAAGGAAAACGACTCCATCACCATCGACGCCAAGCAATTGCTGCTGCAACTGAACATCAGCGACGCTGAACTGGCCGCCCGCAAGGTCGGCTGGAAAGCCCCGCTGCCGCGCTACACCCGCGGCGTGCAGGCCAAGTTTGCGTTCAATGCATCCAGCGCCAGCAAAGGTGCGGTGCTCGACGACTATTGATACGCCTTTACCCAAGCTCTTTAGAACTGACCATGAAAAAATCCTCTACGCTGATTTGTGCCGCGCTGAGCGGTCTTTTGATGGCTGCACCCGCTCTGGCTGACCAGAGGCTGGCCGCAGCTAAAAACTGCATGTCCTGCCATGCTGTAGACAAAAAACTGGTCGGCCCGTCCTACAAAGACGTGGCAGCCAAATACGCCGGCCAGAGAGATGCCGTCGACAAACTGGCTGTCAAAATCATCAAGGGCGGTTCCGGTGTCTGGGGCCCCGTGCCAATGCCCTCCAACGCCCAGGTCTCACAAGAGGAAGCCAAGCAGTTGGTCAGCTGGATCCTGACGCAAAAGTAAGACTCAGCCAGTTAAACCTCAGGTTTTCGCTTTTGCTGACGATTCATATCAAGTCATGACTCAAACCGTTGTTTCTGCTCGAATTGTCCTGGCCTGTCTGCTGACGGCTGTTCTTGGCACGGCTGCTGCTCAAACAGCCAAAAGGGTCAACAATCCTGCCCCCCCGGCAGCGCCTCGCGCTGTCTGCCTGGTGGCAGACTTCAAGGCCATCGGCCTGAACATTCACGACCCGATGGAGCGGTCTGTCAAAGCCGCCGAGTGGATTCAGCGCAACAGTTCGGCCTGCACGCTGAACCAAGCCATCAACATTGCCTCCAACCGCGCCGCCTGGCTGGGCACCACCGACACGGCCATGCTGACAGCGGCCATTGACGGGCTGATAGAAAGCCGGCAAAACGCTGCTGCACTTGTCAAACCAACGCCTGCCAATACGGCCATGGTGCAAACCGGGGGCAAGGATGCAGCTGCCAGCCCTCAGGCAACAGCCCCCGCAGCTGAAGCTAAAACCACGGGCGGCACCAGCCCTGCGCCGCCTGCCAAGCCCAACGCCAATCCAGCTGCTCCCGCTAGCGCAACGCCAGCAGCCCCCGCCGCCAGGCCGGCTGTCTAAGCGCATCTCTTCAACGCCCTGGTCGGTTTCGCCTTATTTGAAGGCGTTCAAAAATTCCAGTATTTCCGCTCGCACAGACCCGGTGACAGACAGGTCAGAACAAAAATCCGCCTTGGGCGCGTTCAAACAGTTGCCAGTTGCCGGATCCCGCCCGCCTGAAGCCTGGCACCAGTGCGGATTGGCGCTGTACCAGCAACGGTTAACGGGTTGCTGGGGCGGATTTTCATCATCAAAAGCGTGCGTGGTGTTGAGCAGCCGCCGGTGTCGGGTGGCCCATTTCAGCAAGTCAGGGTCACAAGCGCCAATGTCCGTGGCACTGCCAGGCGGCTCCAGCTCGGCAGTGATCAAAAACACGGGGGCATAAAACGGCCCCAGGGCCGGACGTGCCGCCCGTGATACACCCACACCGTGCGGATGCGGTGTGCGCTGCCAGCTCCAGCAAGCCGGGTAAATTGAAACACCGGCTCGGAACAAGCCCCGGTGCGTGTCGGTGATGGACTTTTCATCCGTCAGTGCCCGCAGCACGCTCCAACCGCCCTGGCTGCCTCCCAACAAAAAAATTCTCTTCGCATCGACTTGAGGCTGCACAGCCAGCCAGCGCGCAGCGGCAAAGGCATCGCGCGCGCGGGTGTTCGCGCCCAGCGCAGAAAAAGCAGGCCCGTGCTGGCTGACAGGTGCGTCAATTTTTCGCCAGTTGGCAATAAACCCCCGGCTCCAGAAACTGTCGAGCACCAGCACATTGAAACCCTGTGCCAAAAACCAACGGGCGTGGCCGTAGTCGGTGCTGCCAGGCCCGCCCACGCCGCCATGCTGAATCACCAGCGTAGGGTGCTTGCCATCGGCTGCCCAGGGATTCCAGCTGGCCAGGAGTTTGCCTGACTGCGCTTTGGACCAGTCTGGAACCAGCGGCACATGCCTAGCCAGGCCAAAACGCGTGACTTGTTCATTCAAGGCCTGATTGCCAAAGCCGAGCGTCTTCACCTCTTGCTGGGACGGCGGCTCCATGCGAATGATGGGCGGCGGCTCGTCGTAATCATTACCCCAAAAAGCCAGCGCAGGGCCAGCCAGGGCGAGCAAACACAAGAAAAGCAGGCGAGAAAAAACCCGCACGGGGCGGGCTTTTTCGCAGCCCGCGGGCAACGGGCTGGCCAGCATGTCAGCTCTTTTCAGACAACTGATCGAGGATGGCCGGATTCTCCAGCGTCGAGGTGTCCTGCGGCATGGCGTCGCCCTTGGCAATGCCGCGCAGCAGGCGACGCATGATCTTGCCGCTGCGGGTTTTGGGCAGGTTGTCGCCAAAGCGGATTTCCTTGGGTTTTGCGATCGGCCCGATCTCCTTGCCCACCCAGTCGCGCAGCTCTTTGGCAATCGCTTTAGCTTCCTCGCCCGTAGGCCGGGGGCGCTTGAGCACCACAAAGGCCACGATGGCCTCGCCAGTCACATCGTCAGGACGGCCGACCACGGCAGCTTCTGCCACCAGTGCAGAGTGGGCCACCAGCGCCGATTCAATTTCCATGGTGCCCATGCGGTGACCGGACACATTGAGCACATCGTCAATGCGGCCGGTGATGCGGA
>Ga0164295_10003694_pt1 | contig 12221 bp, 11 predicted proteins | sample GEODES006metaG_FD_111798 | JGI IMG/M metagenome (GOLD analysis project Ga0164295, IMG submission 111798) | Oligotrophic lake water microbial communities from Sparkling Lake, Wisconsin, USA - GEODES006 metaG | ecosystem: Environmental > Aquatic > Freshwater > Lake | place: USA: Sparkling Lake...
CGGACGGCTTACATGCAGTCGGTGGTGTGCCGGGCCTGCTATTACAAGTTTCTCCCGGCGGTCGGTCCTGGATTTATCGTTACACCTTTGAAGGGCTAAGAAAGAAAGTCGGGCTTGGACCCTGTACATCTCTTGGACTGCGAGAAGCACGCGAGCTTGCCCAAGACTTTTCGTTGAAAATTCGCTCCGGAATCGACCCCGGTGAGATTAAGAAGCTCGAACGCGTCGACGCTCGATCAAGTCGCAGTTCAAATCATGATTCGAGTGCTGGTCACGAGTCTGAGATCAAGGGCAACCGAGTGCCTAAAGTGGCTATCGCGGATAGCCCCTTATCGACACTAACTCCAGTTGCACCAACCTTTGACCACTGCGTTCGCCAGTACATCCTCGCTCACCGCTCCAGTTGGGCTAACGCCAAGCATGAGGCGCAGTGGCAGAGCACACTCGACCGCTATGCAGCCCCAGTAATCGGACGGCTCAATCCAAACGAGATAACGGTTGAGCATTTGCTCGAGATTCTCAGCCCGATCTGGAGCACCAAGACCGAGACTGCCAGTCGAGTTCGAAGTCGGATCGAACTTGTTCTCAATTTTGCTCGGGCGAAAAAACTCCGCTCAGGAGAAAATCCAGCGCTATGGCGCGGCAACCTCGACTCGTTATTGCCCAAGCCCCGCAAGGTCGCACCGGTCAAGCACCACGAAGCGGTCGACGTGGAGGCCGCCCGCGCGGTCTTCCAGAGCATCCGCGCCATGGATAGCATCGGGGCTAGATGCCTTGAATTCACCATCCTGACCGCCTGCCGCTCGGGCGAGTCCCGAGGCGCCTTGTGGTCCGAGATTGACCTCGAGCGCGCGCTCTGGACGATTCCGGCGCAGCGCATGAAGATGAAGCGCGACCATCGAATCCCGTTATCTGGCGCGGCAATTGATTTGCTTCGAACGACGCCCAAGTTCGACAACACGGATTTCGTCTTTAGTTCGCCGCAGAAGGTTCATCTCGCGCGCCTTCTCTCCGACATGACGCTCACGGCTTGCCACGTGGGTTCTGGGAGCCTCACGCACAACCTGCACGAATTCTTCGATGGCAACGGCCAAGACCAGGCCTATGTGGCCAAGTTCGCAGCGTGGGTGCGTGACGCCGTTGAAAGTAGCGATCACGCCCGTTTACGTAGAACACTCCTGGATGCTCCCTACCCGCAGCGCGCGCACCCCACGCCCGAGCACTTTTTGCCACTTCTGGTTGCCGCGGGCGCAGCCAACATGGCGACGTATGTGGACGTCCTGGAGGGCGGGATCGATCGCGGCATACTCGCCATGGACTCCTACGTCTTTTGGGAGAAGTTGCCGCCCCCGTGAGAACACCAGTTCGTCTCGATTTACTACTTTGAGACTCCAACTGTCTTAACCCGCCACACGTCCCGGCCGGTAACCGCTCACCCCGATTTGAATCCAGGGTCGGGCTCAGGACTTCGCCTCAGAAGCGATCTTGCAACGCTGCGCTAATTAAGGCCCCCGAAGGGGCACTTTAGAGAGGTGTGGCGGGATTATTCGATATCAGTTGCGAGGAGCGAGGATGTCGGCCATGCGTTCACCAATTAAAGCGCAGGTGGCCATGGTGGCGACCGATGCAATACGCGGCATGATGGAGCTGTCGGCAATGCGCAGTCCCTGTAAGCCATTGACGCGCAGTTGAGCGTCCACAACAGCGTCCTTGTCCTGGCCCATTCGACATGTGCCGGATTGGTGGAAATAGGTCGTTGCCCCATCTCGAACGAAATTCTCCATGTCTTTGCCTTGGAGTTTCTTTCCCGGTGCCACCTCGCGTTTGACAAAATCTTTCATGGCGCCTGAGTTGCCGATGTCGCGACTAACCTCGATGCCAAAAGCCAATACTTTGACGTCATCGGGGTGGCTCAGAAAACGCGCATCAACGATGGGGCGATCTCTGGGATCGGCGGAACGCAGCTTGATCTCACCTCGGCTCTTGGGGGCAACCAGGCCGGCGCACAAGGCCCAGCTGGTGCCGGGGGGCGCATATTGTTTGGCGACTACATCAGAGGCGTAAGGAAGTTCGATTTGAACGATATTGACGTCAGGTGAGGTCAGAGACGATTGGCTCTTGAGGAAGCCCGCAGCATTGGCCGCGCTGTTGCGGTGGGGAATGTGCTCTTTGGGCTCAAAGATGCAACCGCCGTGTAGCAGGTGATCTTGGAAATTCTTGCCCACTTCCTTCGAATTGACCACGGTTTTGATGCCGTGTTGGCGTAACTGGGCATCGTCACCAATGCCGCTGAGCATAAGCAGTTTGGGCGTGTTGATGCCACCTGAACAAAGGATGACTTCGGTATTGGCCCCGATCACACTATGGGTGCCGCCACGATTAATGTGCACGCCAGTCACCTTGGTCCCGGACAGGGCGAGTTTGTCAACGTGTGTGTTGACGATCACAGTCACGTTGGGACGGGACAGCACTGGGTACAGGTACGAGCGGGCCATGCTCTGTCGACGTCCATCTCGAATAATCTGGTTCATCAACGCAAAGCCAATGCCGCCCTCTTCACGTTTGCCGTTCTGGTCATCAAAAATTGGGTAGCCCAACGTCTTGCAGGCTTGCAGCAAGCCATTGGCGACCGGATGAGGGTTGTATGCCGGTTGACACCACACCGGGCCGTTTTTCCCGCGGTAACGGGTATCGGGCGTGCCTTGCCAGTTTTCCATGCGGCGGAAGATTTCCAGGCCCGATTCATATCCCCAGCCCCTGTCACCACTTGCCTGTGCCCAAAACTCCAGATCATTCTTGAAGGGTCGAGCCCAGATGGTGGCATTGATGCTGCTGCCGCCGCCAACCACCCGGCCCATGTGCTCCGGAATTGCCCTGTTGTTGGTGTCAGGGGATGCAATGGCCACATCGCCCCAGTCACGCTCGGTGCCCAAATTGGTGAACCAAACGCTCGGATCCATCACCGAGGGTGCTGTGTCCCAGTCTCCCGCTTCGATCATCAAAATCGAAGCATCCTTGCGAGTTGCCAGTCGGCCGACCAGTGCGCAGGCCGCAGAACCTGTACCGACCACCACATAGTCGTATGACGCTTTCATTTTGGTGCTGCGCTCGCTCTGATTGGCGCGCACGGCGTCGAGTTCGTCGGCGAGTGCGTTGATCCCCAGCGAGCCAAAACCCGCTGCCGTCGCTGCACGGATGAAGCTGCGTCGGTTGAGGCGTCCTGCAATCAGGGCACGTTCCAGGCGCTCCATCAGAGTGTCGTTGGGGGCTGCAAGGGGTTCAATTCGGTGGTTCATTAGTTCTCCTGTGATTCGAATGTCGGGATCAACTCGCTGGTGCTGGCGGGTCATCTTTCGCCGAGCGCGAGAACGACTCTAATTGGCCCGTCAACCGCTTCGAATGTCGGGATTTCCCCCATCTTTTTTGTTCTGTTTTGGAACAGGTTCACAACCTGCTTGCCCGGCGGTTCGTTTCTGGAAAACGAGCTTGCTTTTTGTAATGGGCGGCATTGATGCCGAGCTCTTGTAGGCGTCTGTAAATCAGTCCGCGTGACACTTTTAATCGCTTTGCCGCCTGCGACACGTTTCCTCTGTAATCGGCCAGACATTTCCGAATGAGGTCGGCATCGGCTTCTCTGAGGCTGTCGGTGGGCAAATAAGCTTTAAGCGCACGAGGCATCGAAACATTCGCTAACGTCTGGGTCTCTGGGGCTTGTGGCGCCGGCGAACCGATGGCGGGTGTGTGCGGCGTCTTGTGGGTGGCCTGAGCCACTGGCAAACCATGTTTGCGCAACTCGCAGGTGATGAACACACGCAGTCCGTTGCGCAAACGTTGAGATCTAACGCCCTGACCGACCAGCGAGGCCAGTACTCCAAAATTCGCATCAAAAATTTGCTCAGTGGCGCATGCTTGCCGCCCGTCCGGGTTGACCGACAACCCCAGAAAATTGCTTGCCATGGAATTGATCCAGACCAGTTGTCCGGCCAAGTCGAATCCCAGCATCGCGACCATTGGGGTCTCAATAATGGCAGGCAGAAATTGAAATTTGACGATGAGCAAATCCTGCGACTGCGCCACCAGTAAACGGTTTTCTATCGCCGTGGCGTACAAACCGACCACGGAGGCGGGGTCAAATTTGAAAGGCGCCCCTTCGCTCGAAATGTCCAGGACCCCCGCCAATTCACCCCGGATGTTTCGGATGGGGGCGGCCGCGCAAAACATCGTGTTGACCGCAGTCGCGTAATGCTCAGCACCCAGCACAGATGCTTGTTTGCCAGTTCGGACTACGATGCCGGGAGCGCTGGTGCCGACATGTTCTTCCGATAGGTTGACGCCAATTCGGTGGGCCGCCGGAATAATCACCTGCCCCAAGTGAGCAGATGGTGTTGTGCCAAGTAGAACGCCAGTGGCATCTGTCAGGATTGCCGAGTAATGCGCCGAGCCCAAGCCGCTGCCCATGGCAGGCATTTCATCGACCCAGGCTTGATGCAGGGTCCGGTTTTTTTGCAATGCCAACTGACTGCGACTGAACGATACCGGTTGGAATTCGATCTTATCGTGGGGCTTTTGACTGGAGCGGTGGCAGCGGGTCCATGACTGGAAAACTGCTTCGCTGACCATACCGGTTGGCGAAATCCCTTCTTCAAAATAGCGTTGTCGCGCCAAAGCAATGCGTGCTTCGCGGGTGTCAAAGAAGAGACTTTTCATGATGCTGTTCTCGGTACTGAATAAAAAACCTGGCTCCCTGATCAAGAGATTTTTTCTACAGCCGATTGACTATTTGTTGGCCGGTGGCCGCGGCCTTTTTGGGACTAGGCATCGGGTTGTGCCATCGGGGCTGCCTGCTTAAACGCGTCCAGCGCGCCACAAGCCTGATCGATGGCGCTGATCAGCGGCCAGCGGTTCATGTCGACGTTAAAACGACGAGCGCTTTCAACTTGAGGGATTAGATACACGTCGGCGAGCGTCGGGGTGTCGCCAAAGCTGAAACGGCCACGCTTTTTGTCTGAAGCCATCAAAGCTTCGTAGGCATCAAAGCCATCGCAGATCCAGGTGGCGCACCAGGCGTTAATCGCGGCTTCGTCCGCGCTGAACTGTTTGCGCAGGGTTTGCAAAATACGGCGGTTATTGAGAGGGTGAATATCGCAGCCCACCATAGCCGCCAGCGCCCGCACATGCGCGCGTGCATCTGCGCCTTCCGGCAACAGAGCGGGGATGGGGTACTTTTCCTCCAGCCACTCGATGATGGCGGGGGACTGGATCATCCGTTGCTCACCCGTTTCGAGTGCGGGCACTAAGCCTTGCGGGTTGATCGCTTTGAACGCTTCTTTTTGCTGCTCATCCACCCGCAGATCCACCGCCACATAGTCGGTGGCGATGCCTTTGAGATTCAACGCAATGCGCAGGCGGTGCGAGGTGCTGCTCCTGAAAAAACTGTAGAGCTTCACGCGCTTTACTCCGCTAGCCCAATATTCAGGGCCAGCTCGGCAATCCCTTCGACGCGGCCAGTAATGTGGTCGCCAGGCAGCACAGCTCCAACGCCCTCGGGCGTACCGGTGTAAATCAAATCTCCTGGTTGCAGGTGGTAGTAGGTCGACAGGTCGGCGATGATTTCGCGGATGTTCCAGATCAGCTTGTCTACGTTGGACGACTGCTTCGTTGTGCCGTTGACTTCCAAGGCAATAGCACCGTTCTCAATCACCACGTCGGGCATGGGAACGATCTCGGAGCAGACCGAACCTTCTTCGATGTCTTTGCCCGTGTCCCAAGGGCGTCCTTTGTCGCGGGCCATCAACTGCAGGTCGCGGCGCGTCATATCCAGACCTACGGCGTAGCCATAGACCAACTCATGCGCATTGGCCTCGCTCACGCGGAAACCTCTCTTGCCAATCGCCAGCACCAGTTCCATTTCGAAGTGGTAGTTGCTGGTGCGGGGCGGGTAGGCCACGGTCGCACCGCTTTCCACCAGGGTCTGAGGTGACTTGGTGAAATAGAAGGCCTGCTCGACGCTTTTGTCCACAGGGCGTCCCATCTCGATGGCGTGTGCGTGGTAATTGCGGCCCACGCAAAAGATCCGGTTGATAGGGAAGCGCTCGGTTTTGCCTCGGATGGGCAGGGACTGGACGGCGGGTGGATTGAAGAGGTACGAAGTCATGTGGTTTTTGAATTTAAAAACGGGTGATCAGCCGCGGTTCTCGTACACACCCAGCTTGCGGTGCAGGGGTGATTCGTCGGCGATGAAGATAAAGGCGGCTTGGGCTGCACTCAGGTTTGTCAGCGTCACAGCTTCATAGCCGGGCGCGCAGCAGGTGTCGGCTTCAGCGAGGATGAAGGTGCTGGCCACGATCTGCGCTTGTACCGCGCCCTCGATGACATGGAACACTTGAGCGGGTGAACGCGCAGGCAGGCACAGGGTTTGGCCTGGGCGCAGCATCAGGGCGTAAAAGCCCAAAATGTTTTCGGCGTCGCCACCGGTTTCGGGGTTGGTGTAGGTCACTTGCACCTGTTCCAAGCCCGAATCATCAGCGGCCAGTGATTCGAGCGCCGCCCTGGCGTCGTTCCACGCGTAGCGCAGCATGGGATAGGCTCTTTTGCGGCGGTCAAATACATGCGAGGGCACCACGCCGCCACGGGCGTATTGCTGGTCGCTGCGGCCAGGTTGGACCGTCTGGCGGTCGCCGTTGATGTGGTAGCTGGCTTCCATGTAGTAGACCAGGGGCAGGTCCAGCACATCGAGCCAAATGACGGGGTCGGTTCCGTCATGGCCGTGTTCATGCCACAGGCCCGTGGGCGTGAGGATCAAATCACCCCGGCTCATCGGGCACTTCTCACCATCCACGGTGGTCCATGCCCCTTCGCCCTCGACCACCATGCGTACTGCGTTGGGCGTGTGGCGATGGCTGGGTGCCCACTCGCCGGGCATGAGCAATTGCATTCCCAAATACATGGCGGCGGTTGCCTGCATCTTGTCCAGACCATGACCAGGGTTGGCCAATACCAGTACGCGGCGCTCGGCTTTTTCGATCGGGGTCAGTTCGCCCGCCTTGAGAAGCAGGGGCTTTATGTCCTTGTAGGCCCAGCAAGTCGGTACGGTCTGGCGGGTAGGCACCTTTGGGGGTAGCACGCCGCGCAGGCTTGGCCATAGCGGCACCAGGTTCACATTGCGCAGGTCCTGCACATAGTCTTTGGGCAGGTCTTCAATACGGCCCAGATCATTCATCGCCTGATTTTCCAATTTGAGGGGTTTGTGTTCGAAGCAATCAACGGTCTATTTGTCAGCAGCTGAAGTGAACGCGTCGGCGTAGAACTCTTCTTCGGGTAAACCGCCTCGCGCCACATAGTCGCGCTTGGCTGAATCCACCACGATGGGGGCACCGCAGGCATAGACCTGGTGACCCGACAAATCGGGAAAGTCTTGCAACACCGCTTGGTGGACAAAGCCAGTTCGACCAGTCCAGTTGTCTTCGGCTTCGGCGTTCGAGATCACAGGCACATAACGCAGGTTGGGCATCTCGGCCAGACGGGCCTCGACCAAATCGGCCATGTACAAGTCAGAGGGGCGGCGACCACCCCAGTACAGCGTGGCGGGGCGGGTGATTCCACGATGTTGCATATGCTCGATCAGCGCCTTGATTGGGGCAAAACCGGTGCCCGAAGCCAGCAGGACGATGGGCTTGTCGCTGTCTTCGCGCAGGTAAAAGCTGCCATACGGGCCTTCGGCGCGCAGGATGTCCTTTTCTTTTAAGGTGGTGAACACCGGGTCTGTGAATTTGCCGCCAGGCATGTGGCGGATGTGGAGTTCGACGGTGGGCGGTGCCACCTCCAAGGTATGCGGCGCATTGGCCATGCTGTAGCTGCGTCGTGAACCGTCACGCAGCAAGAACTCGATGTACTGACCGGCGTGGTACTTCATCACGTCGTTGGCAGGCAGCTGGAGTTTCAACACGATCACGTCGTGCGACTTTTTCTCAAGGCTGGCCACCCGCACGGGCATCTTCTTAACGGGCAGGCCGCCTTCAGGCGTCACTTGTTTTGATTCGAGCACCACATCGCTTTGGGCAGTTGCGCAGCAGGTCAGCACCAGGCCTTGGGCTTCTTCATCAGCAGACAGGGCCTTGTCTTGGTGTGGGCCGTGAATCACGGTGCCCGAAATCTTTTTGCATTTGCATGAACCGCAAGCACCGTCCTTGCACCCATAAGGCATGCCGACACCCTGGCGAATGGCGGCGCTCAACAGTGTTTCGTCGGCCAACGCTTGAAAGCGCAGTCCGCTTGGCTCCACCGAAATGTGATGGGTCATGGTGCGGGGCGAGCGTTAGCTGGCTAGGTTCAGATATACCCGGCCACCTTCAACCTTGACGGGCCAGGATTTAGCCGGTTCGGTGGCAGGGCCGCAGCGCACGGACCCATCGCGCAAATCAAACAGGGCCTGGTGGAAGGGACATTCCACGTTGTGGCCTTCGACAAAGCCATCGCACAGCTTGGCGTTCCCATGGCTGCATAGGTTATTGATGGCGTACACACCATCTTCGAGTTTGAAGACGGCAATATCCTGGCCCTCGGGGGCAAAAGCGATGCCTGCGCCTTCAAACAAATCGGCCTCGGCTGCGACGTCAATCCAGTTGCTCATCGGGGGTTCTTGATCAGATGGGATAGATGATGGAGTTGGGGATCATCTCGCTGTCGTAGACGCAGATGCGTTCAGCGAATTTCAGGCCCTCGGGGGTTTGTACGATGGTGTCTATGTAGCGGCCCACGTTGAAGACGGTGCTTTCTTTGTCGAGTTTGGTACGAAACACCGCGTAATTGGCTTCAGCGTGAATGCGGCCGTCTTCGACCCTGCGCACGATTGGCGCACCCACCACATGCCGTTGGTAATAGGGGTCGTGGTAGATGGTTTCGGAGATACCGTATGCGCGGTCCTTCAGCATGCCCTTGCTGGTAAAAAACAAGGTGGCCAAGGGGAAACCGCGTTCAAAGTTCTCACGGGGCTGCAGTTTGTAGACGCAATGCTCGGTGAAAAATTCGGGCCACAGGTCCCACTTGCCGCTATCAACCGCGCTGGCGTAATCGGCATACAGCTGCTGAATGTCAAACCAGGTTTGCATGTCCGTCAGTTGCCTGGTCATCATCAAGCCTCCATCACTTTGCGCCAGTATTCGTACATGCCCCGAATGAGGGTTTCGGTGACCATGTGGTCGGTCTCGCCCACATCGCGGCCGCCCAACTCGACCAGCATGCGGTGCTCGGGTTTGGTCTCGAAGGCCTGCTGAGAAAACTCGATCACCTCGCCATCGTCAGCGCTCACGAAGCCAGCCGGGCCAAACAAGTTCGCCTGACGCAAGCGGCGCTCGGTCATTTCGGGGGTGTCATCCTCAAAGCCAAAGTGGGTCCAGACAAAATCAAACGCGCCATGGCCGTCGGGTTGGATGTGGCGGGTGGACACGCTGTTGACCTGCTGTTGAAAGATCACGCTGGGGAACAGCGTCATCATCACGGCCGACGGCATCTGTTCGCCCAGTTGCCACCACGGTTCGGGCACGATGTCCAAAAAGCTCGGATCGTTGAGTTGCATGCTTTCTTTGAAGCTGCTGACTTGGGTGACCTCGGCTTTGCCACCACTGGCCTGGCCGCCGGTCCCGCGTGTCGAAATCATGGCTGCGTGGCGGTGGTGCTCGTCCATGCGCAATTCCGACTTGTTGTCAGCGCGCCAAAGGCCAAAGGTCACGAACCACGTGTGCAGGAGGCCGGGGTGGTAGGGGTCCTTGATGTTTTCCTGCATCAGCTTCCAGTTGCCTGGAATGCGCTGGCGGTTGTAGCCCAGCACCACCAGCTTTCGGCCGTTGAACAGGCGGTCAAAATATTTCAGGATGGTCGGGCCCATGAAGTCTTCTAGCGACTCGACATCGTGGTCGAACGAGGCAAACACCACGCCACTGCGGGTGGCCACTTTGAGTTGTTTCAGCCCATGTTCATTGGGGTCGAAGTCAGCCGGCATGCCACCGTTAACTTTGCCGTCCTGGCGCACACCGCGTCTGAAGGGCACGCCTTGCAGCTTGCCGTCCAGGGCATAGCTCCACTGGTGGTAAGGGCAAACCAGTTCCTTTTTGTTGCCATGGCGCTCGCGGCAAAACTGCATGCCCCTGTGCGCACAAACATTCTCGACAACATGGATCTGACCGTCCTGGCTGCGCGTCATGATCACCGAGCGCTCACCAATCACGGTGCGCTTGAAGTCCCCAGGGTTCGGAATTTCGGCGTCCAGGCCCACATAGCTCCAGTGGTTCTTGTAGAAAAAGCGCTCCAGCTCCTTTTTGTGGCTGTCCTGATTCGTGTACAGGGCAAACGGAATGCGGCTGGTGCCGGGTGTCTCCCAGTGGATCGCGTTTTCCTGCATGAGGGCTCCTAGTCAAGTCTTGACAAACATCATGCGCAGAATTTGTTATTGAGTAAATCGGATTTTTAATATAATAAAAATTTGAAAATCAAATAAAAGTAGCTGCCATCGCATGGATATCAGCAAACTCGATTTGAACTTGTTGGTCGTGTTCCACCACCTCTTGATCCATAAGCGGGTTTCGGTCATTGCGCCGCTTTTGGGCATGAGCCAGCCCGCAGTCAGCAGTGCCCTGGGGCGCTTGAGGGCGCATTTGGGCGATGAGCTTTTCTTGCGCACACAGGGCGGCATGATGCCCACGCCCTATGCTTTACAACTGGCAGAACCGGTGGCAATGGCTTTGGATGGTTTGCAGCAAGCCCTGAATGTGAGGGCCGCTTTTGAACCCTTGACCAGCACGCGCAGCTTCACTCTGGCGATGACCGACGTGGGGGAGATGTATTTTTTACCTGTGCTGGTTGATGCCCTGACACGGGCCGCACCGGGCGTCACCTTGCAGGTTGTGAGCGTGACGCAGCCGTCTCTTAAAGAGGATATGGCTACTGGCCGGATTGATCTGGCGATGGGCTTGTTGCCGCAGTTACAGGCGGGGTTTTTTCAGCAGGCTTTATTTCGACAAAAATACATTTGCCTCATGCGCCAGGGCCATCCGCTGGCCGTTGGCAACAAGTTGACCTTGAGCAGCTTCACCCAGGCCGAGCATGTGCGCATCGTTGCCGCCGGAACGGGACATGGCCGCGTCGATGTGGCCTTGGAAAACCAGAAATTGCATCGACTGTTTCGCCTGACGGTTCCGCACTATGTCGCGCTGGGCGATGTGCTGAGTCACTCGGACCTGATAGCCACCGTGCCCGAGCGCTTTGCCGACCGGACCCTGGTGCCGTTTGGCCTCATCAAGCGGGATTTGCCCATTCCGGTTGCAGAGAGTGCGATCCACCAGTTTTGGCACAGCCGCTTGCACCGCGATCCGGGTCACCATTGGTTGCGTCGCTTTATTTGCACTCTTTTTGGCGACGTGAAAGTTTCCAATGAGGAGATGCCTATCTGAGATCTGGTCAGAGTTTGGGTACTGGCGATATGAACGAATCTAAACACGGATGCGCCTTAGCGCCGCCCTCGTACCGGCGCGAATAGGATCGTCGTACCCGCCTGACTTTTCTATTTGCCTGCGACGGCCAGCAATGCTTTGGGGTTGGTACGAGCGATCGTCAGTAGGGTGCGCGCTGCGCCGTTTGGCTGTTTGCGCCCTTGCTCCCATCCTTGAAGCGTCCGTACTGAAACGCCGAGCAATGCGGCAAACTGGCTTTGGGACAAACCGGTCTTTTCTCGTGCCTCGATGGCTGGACTATAGGCTACCCGCACCTGGCCAGCCTTCATTTGTACGATGGACTCGAGAAGTTCGGCGCCTAGATCTCGGCTGGCCTCGAATTGGGCCAATTCTCTAGGTGACAACGGCTTATGGTTCGAGGGCACGGCGAATCTCCTTGAGCACGGTACCACTTTGGTGGTTCCTTGCGTTTTGCGTATCTGGTGGGTGCGCGACGTTTTTTCGATTTGAGCGAACCTAAACGCGGATGCGCTTCAGCGCCGCCGTCGTACCAGCGCGAATAGGATCGTCGTACCCACCAGGTACCAAGCAATGACGCGCCTTTCGGCGCGTTTTGTTTTTATACATACCATTAGGCATACGAAAAAAACGGCGCTGGATGGGGGATGGTTCGGCCTTCATCAGTCGAATTCGGCGGGGCGGGGGCCCTGGTAAAAAAGCGCCAAACCCCGACCCCGTACACCACCGGGCTGCTTTATATGGCGAAAGTGGATGCAC
>Ga0164295_10003695_pt1 | contig 12219 bp, 9 predicted proteins | sample GEODES006metaG_FD_111798 | JGI IMG/M metagenome (GOLD analysis project Ga0164295, IMG submission 111798) | Oligotrophic lake water microbial communities from Sparkling Lake, Wisconsin, USA - GEODES006 metaG | ecosystem: Environmental > Aquatic > Freshwater > Lake | place: USA: Sparkling Lake...
CAATTGTTTGATTTTGAAAAGAGCAAAACATGTCCCAAGCCAAGACCCTCAGCGAGCAAGAAATCCAAGTAGTTTTGGACTACGTGTCAACCAAAAAATACGGGATACGGGATCGAGCACTAATACTGACTAGTCATCTCAGTGGAATGAGGGTTGGCGAGATCGCCTCTCTCACAATTGGTCATGTGCTGGATCACAATGGCAACGTCAAAACTCAATTCAGACTCACCGCGGAACAGACCAAGGGCAAACATCCCCGCACAGTCTTTGTCAGTACCAAACTTCAAGAGGAACTGACTGTGTACATCCAATCACTACGCACAGACGACCGAGAGCGGGCACTGTTTCCCACGCAGAAGAATCCGCGTAAAGGTTTTACAGCCAACACACTGACACAGCACTACTTGACGCTGTACAGGGCCGCGGGGATTGATGGAGCCAGTAGTCACAGCGGACGAAGAACCTATGCCACATCAATCGCATCCAAGGGCGTTGGGTTACGGGTTCTGATGCGATTGATGGGCCATAGGCATATCAGTACTACTGCCGTTTACATCGACGCCAACGACAACATGCTACGAAATGCGGTTGAGTTGGTTTGACAACAACGCTAAGTCCTATCAGGAGAAACCTCCTTCTTGATTGCCTCGAGGAATTCTCGTAACTCATTGAGGCTTATCAAGTTCGGGTCCCGTCGCATGTGGAATACCATGTCTGACATTAGCGATAGAATGTCGTCAAAAATACAAATTTTCACATAGTCGCCGCAGGCGTCATTCAATATGGTCAGGTCGAATTGCTGAGGAAATCCATACTTTTGGAAGGCTGTGGCGAGTCTTCCAACGACTTCAAAGGTGCAAATAAAGTCACGTATGTCTTCGTCTACTTCGTCAAACTCTATTATTTGAACGCAGAATTTTTCCAAAGTATCAGGGCCGAATTTGTCAACTTCAGGTGCCCACCTCCGCTTGCCAACATGCCAAGCATCGTGTTCTCCGAGATAGTCTCTGACGCTTTCCGCCACAAGTACTTCCAACAATTCGCTAATCGCACCACCGAGAATAGCCCTCCGTATTCCGAGTTGGGTTTTTTCACTTAATGATTTCAAAACGACGCATTCGTAATCGTTCCCGCCTTCACGCTGAAGTTCTTTTCTGAATTCAGGGTAAACGTCGAAGGCGTTACGGTCCTGGTGTAGGTCGACTCCATCGAATAGTTGCTGCATTGTCTGTTCAAGTTCGGTCTGTTTGCTATCCATCATGATTCTCCAAAGTTAAGTTGAAACTGACAAAACCGTTTTGTCAGAATTGATCTCAACAGAGAGTCATTGACGCGTCGAGCAGAGCCTTTGCGTTCAGAATGCGTTGTATTTTCGTGAGAGTTTTGGTCTTCAAAAAGACGAAAAAAAAGCCTCGCGAGAGGCTTTTTTAGTGGTCCTGAGGAACGCTTATGGTTTGTAGAAGACGAAGATGGGCTCGTACTTCCGCCACTTGCCGTTGATCACACAGTAGTTCTTCATTGATGGCTGACGAGTCGTCTTGTTGATCTTCATCGAGGGACTCTTTGCCAGCACCATTTTCAGTTTCTCTTTGAACTGGAGTCCGCATTCCTCCAGTATCTTGACCGTGTCCTCTTCAAGTGGGTACTGCTTGCTACCCACATTAATGTCTGCGATGTTGAAAGCCAGCAGGCGATCATTCTTCAGCCATTTAGCGGCTGTCTCCAGTGTGGGCCGTAGAAAGTTATCCCGCCAACTGCTGTATTCCTTGAATTTGATCGAACTCTGTGTGGGTTCGTTGGTGTAGATCTCGGCAGAAAAGTAGGGCGGCGATGTAAACACAAAGTCCACCTTGCCCTTGTACTTCTTGAACGTCTTGTCTTTGGCTACGTCCTCACTGCCCGAGCAAATGTAGGTTCCCTTAAGTTCGGGGCCATAGCGAACATGACTTCTGAATACCCGAGCCATGTACTCATAACGCGAGATGCCCAGTTCCTTGATCCAATTCTCTGTATTCGGATCCGTCCCAATATAGTGGACGGCTCGGTCTCGTAAACTGAGAGCACCCATTAGTCGTCCACCAAATCCCATGCTGGGATCGTAGATCACGATTTCTTTCTGATCCACAAGATGGTCAGTCGCATATTTGTAGAGAAAGCGAGCAACTGCTGCTGGGAAGTTGTTGGGTGCTATGCCTGCACCTAGTTCCAAGTGTCGATAGATCAGTGGAAGAACAGTTTTGGCCTGACCATTTATCCCGTAGACACGAATTCGGAACAGACTGTCATCACTGACCTTGTTGAGGTCAACGCCGTTGAGGTGATGTTCCTTCAGCAGCCCCTTGTCCCGCAGTGCCTTCAGTTCTTTGACATTGATGCGTGGTGTACGACGTTCGACCTTGGCCGAAGCGTCAATCCACAGGCTACGGGTTCCCAGTCCCGAAGCCTCCTCAGTCAGTATCTGCTCGGCGATTCGTCTTGCCTCACGTCTGAGGTCACCTTTGAAGGTGGTGGGGGGTCTGTAGATGGGAGCAAAGTCGTAAAACCCATCCTCCCGAATACACTTTTTCAATACAGCGAGGGTTTTGGGTCGTGCTGACGCTTTTGCGAAGAGGTCGTACACACTGACCGCGCTTCCTTCTCCAACTGTGTCCTGTGCCTTGAGGATGTTTGGGAAGAAGGAATTGGCGACTGAGACCCGAGAACCGTCAATCACGCAGTCATCTTTACGTGTGGTCTCATCCTTGGCGATCATCCTGGCAGTATCAACACGGCAGATACGTTCGAACTCACCGCCCATTTCTTCTAATGAGACCCCTGCCTTTGGCGGTTGACCCAGCGTATCCCATTGATGAGTAACCGCTCGGCACAGTTCATCAACCCAAGCCTCGAAAGCAGACTCACTACAGTTGAACAGTTCGCCAAAGGTCTTGTTCAGTGACGACTTAACCAGATCGTCGTTCTTTGTGTAAAAGTACGCCATCATCAAGCCCTGTTGTCAAAACGGGTGAGTTCGTTTAGGACAGACTGGGCCAGCGATTTAATGTTTTCGACGGTACTGCGGGTGGCGAGATCGTTGAGCCGCTTCAATCCGCCCTTGACATCTTTGCGATCCGTAACTAGCCGTGCCTGTTCCCAGATGTAGAGTTCCTTGTCCATCACATCCAGTTCGGTGAACTGATTGGGGATATTGTGTTCAGAGCACCATTTGATCAACTGCCCGCGTGTGATGTGTTCAATCCCCAATAATTCTTGAAGTCGAACAAGGTCTTTGTAGTTGCTGGGCAGGCATTCACGAATCTCCAACTGACCTTTAATAACGATCTCGAATTTGTCCTTCTTATTTTTCTTCTTGGATAGGTAGTGGGCCGCGTCTTCAAGGATTCGCAAATCCTCATGATCCAGTCCTTCGAAATTGGATTCACCCTCTTCGACTTTAAGCAGAGCCTGTTCATTGAGGGTGGCTCGATGTAGTTCAGCCAGCGAATCGGGCGCGTGGGTGTAGTTGATTGTGCCGCCGTACTTTTCAAGAAGTTTTTTCAGGTCAGCGTGGAATTTGCTGATTTCGGCGGGTGCGGCAATGCTGAGTGTGCCAACGGTATAGGTTTGTGCTTTTGGTACAGAGGGGGCCTCGGCTTTGGAAGACTTTGAGTTGGGTTTGGCCTCACGCAGCGATTTTGCTCTGGCGAGAGTGAAGTTGGGACTGATCTCGCCACTCTCAATCTGCTCGATGAGTTGGCCCTCATCAACACTGGTCAGGTGATACAGCGTGTTGTATCCATTGGGCAGTCGCGAGAAATAGGCGGGATTGCTGAGAACAGGGTTCTCTGCGATCTTGATCAAAAAAGCAGCAACTGTTGAACTAAAGGGCAACTCAGTTTCCAGCAGGGTATAACTAACCCCCAGTGCCTCTTTGGCCTCCTTGACCATTCTGCCAACTTGAATGACACTTTCAACGCTTCTGCTCCATGCGGTCTCGATTCGGTTGCGCCATTCGGCTAACTCACGCGGGCTGCTAAGGACGACTTGGGTCATTGGTGCTCCGTTGATCGTTTTTACGTAAAAATGGGGTGGGACTAGATCTGCTTTTGAAGAATCTTATCTCGTTACAGATTCTGGCGACAAGTGGGTTTGGCAGTTTGGATGGGGTTTTAGTTAGCGGTGTGCCGTAGCGGTAATTGTTTGTAGTTCGCAATTTTGGTTGGCAGAAATTGAAATGAACGCAGTAGAAATTGAAGAGGCGGTCTCTGCACTCGCCCAGACTCCGTTCCAGGCAAGCGAATTTTCCTACGCATTTTTGATGGCGTTTGGAAACAAGGACGCAACCATCAAGCGTTTGCGTTCTGGTGTTTCAAATAAGTCTGATGTTGGGGGCGTACTTCAGGTCAACAACATACACATCGCGGTTGCGGACGAAGGTCAGGTGGGCCGTTGTTTGGAGATTCTTAAGGCTAGCCCCGCCACTTCAAAGGCAAAAGCACGATTTCTTGTAGCCTCAGACGGTATCGATTTTGAAGCGGAGGATATAGAGACTGGGGAGACGGTTGCTTGTGCCTTCGAAAAGTTTCCTGACCATTTCGGCTTTTTCCTGCCCCTCGCAGGGATCTCGACCGTAAAGCAGATTAGGGAAAGTTCGTTCGATATTCGTGCGACCAGCCGACTGAACAGGCTGTACATTGAACTGTTGAAGGACAACCCTGAATGGGGTACCGCTGAGCGTCGCCACGAGATGAACCACTTGATGGCTCGATTGATCTTCTGCTTCTTCGCAGAAGACACAGACATTTTCAGTGGTGCGAGACTGTTCACCGACACCGTAGAGAAGATGAGTGAGCGAGACTCCTCAAACACGCACGAGGTCATCAGCGAAATCTTCCGTGCAATGGACACCAAGATTGCAGAGCGTCCAAACGCCAAGTTGCCACGCTGGGCAGATGCGTTCCCCTATGTCAACGGCGGCCTTTTCTCCGGCAGCGTTGAGGTGCCACGGTTAAGCAAGATTTCACGCTCGTACCTGCTGCACATCGGCAACTTGGATTGGATGAAGATCAATCCAGACATCTTCGGCTCGATGATCCAAGCCGTTGCCGATGATGAAGAACGTGGCGAGCTTGGTATGCACTACACCAGCGTGCCCAACATCCTCAAGGTGCTGAATCCGCTGTTTCTGGATGATCTGCGTGAGCGTCTTGACGAAGCGGGCGACAACCCACGAATGTTGCTGAACCTGCGTAAACGTATTGCAAGAATTCGGGTGTTCGATCCAGCTTGCGGTTCAGGCAATTTCTTGGTCATCGCCTATAAGCAGGTTCGCGAGATTGAAAATACCATCAACGAAAGGCGTGGTGAGGCAGGGCGTGCAAGTGACATTCCACTCACAAACTTTCGTGGAATTGAAATCAGAGACTTCTCGGCTGAAATTGCACGACTTGCGTTGGTAATCGCAGAATACCAATGCGACCTTGTCTATCGCGGTCAAAAAGAAGCGTTAGCTGTGTTCCTGCCACTAGACTCTCAGAACTGGATCACCCGTGGTAATGCGTTGACTATTGATTGGCTTAGCGTTTGTCCACCGACAGGAACTGGCATCAAGTTGGTTGGCGACGACCTGTTTAAAACACCACTTGATCAGGCACAGATTGATTTTCAAAATGAAGGTGGAGAAACCTATATCTGCGGTAATCCACCATACTTAGGTAGCAAAAGGCAATCGGCCGAACAAAAAAGTGAACTTGGGGCCATCTTCGAGGGGCGCGCAAAGAATTGGAAATCTTTAGACTATGTGTCAGGGTGGTTTATGAAGGCCGCCGACTATGGAACAAAAACAAATGCAGCAACTGCATTCGTGTCCACGAATTCAATCTGCCAAGGACAGCAAGTCTCCATACTATGGCCTTTGATTGCGCAAACTAAAAACGAGATCAAATTTGCTCATACGTCATTTAAGTGGGCGAACCTTGCAAGTCATAACGCAGGTGTCACTGTTGTAATTGTTTCAATTGCAACCAATGTTGGTAAAGACAGAAAGCTGTTTTCCATTTCTGATGAAGGCATATCTGTACTTAAACAAGTTGATAACATTAATCCTTATTTGGTTAATGGGCTAAACATAATTGTTGAACCAAGACAAGTGCCGATATCACAAATACCAGAGATGTCTCGAGGAAACTCCCCAACAGATGGTGGTCATCTTCTTCTTGAAAGTTCTGAACTTCAGCTGCTGAAATTAAATAGCCTACAGGTAAAAAAATTCATTCGCCCGTTTTACGGGTCTGAAGAAGTAATTTCTGGCAAAGGAAGACTTTGTATTTGGATAGAAGATGAAGATGTAATAAAAGCACAAGATATCGAATCAATTAACATAAGAGTCAATCAGGTTCGAGCTTTTCGTCTCAAAAGCACAAAAGCAGCAACAAGAGATGCAGCCAGTCGGCCTTATAGGTTTGACGAAAGAAAGCCACTTCCGAGATCTCGAGTTCTCGTCATTCCAATACGCAGCTCAGAAAACAGGCTTTATCTACCCATCAACCTATTAGATCAAGGAACTGTTGTTGCAAACACCGCCTTTGCGATAGTTGATAGCCCACTATGGGTACTCGCATTGATTGCATCTAAATTGCACTTGAACTGGATTGGGACTGTTTGTGCACGATTGGAAATGCGATTTTCATACACAAATACGGTGGGTTGGAATACGTTTCCTGTCCCACAACTAACCGATAAAAACAAACAAGATCTAACTCGTTGTGCTGAGGAAATCTTACTCGCACGAGAAGCACATTTCCCTGCAACCATTGCTGATCTGTACGACCCCGAGGTGATGCCTGCTAATCTTCGTGATGCCCACGAACGTAACGACGAAGTGCTTGAGCGCATCTACATCGGCAGACGTTTCCGCAATGACACAGAGCGACTTGAAAAACTGTTCGAGCTGTACACAAAGATGACATCCAAGCGTCCCTCTAAGGCTCATTAACGGATCGACGCAGTGAATTTACCGAGAACTATCCCGTCAGTATCTGTCTCGTACTCTCGAACAGGTGGGTCGTCAAAGCCGAATGCGTTGGGCATGCGGGCGATGCAGGAGAGGGCTTACGAACGAAGGGGGGAGCAGTACCTATTGATTAAGTCGCCACCCGCTTCTGGAAAAAGTCGTGCGTTGATGTTTATTGCCCTCGACAAATTGACGAATCAGGGCTTAAAGCAAGCCATTGTGGTAGTACCCGAAAAATCCATTGGCTCTAGTTTCAACGACGAGGCACTAACCAAGAATGGATTCTGGGCGGACTGGACTGTCAATCCAAAATGGAATCTGTGTAACGCACCTGGTGAGGATGGTGGCAAGGTTAACTCAGTACGGACCTTTCTCGACAGTGGCGATACGGTGCTTGTTTGTACTCATGCCACGTTCCGTTTCTCTGTGGAGAGATATGGAATTGAAGCGTTTGATGATCGCCTGATCGCAGTGGATGAGTTTCACCACGTTTCAGCCAACCCAGAGAACAGACTGGGCTCTCACTTGGGGCAGATGATCACTCGTGACAGAGTCCATATTGTTGCGATGACTGGATCATACTTTCGAGGTGACACGGAGGCGGTGCTATCGCCACAGGACGAGGCTAAGTTCGAGACTGTCACCTATACCTACTACGAGCAACTAAATGGTTACGAATACCTGAAGCAACTGGACATTGGCTACTTCTTTTATTCAGGGTCTTATGCTGACGATATTCTCAAAGTGTTGGATCCCAATGAAAAGACCATCATTCACATCCCAAACGTAAATTCTCGGGAGAGCACGAAAGATAAAGTCAAAGAAGTTGAGCACATCCTTGGCGAGTTGGGCGAATGGCAGGGAATAGATAGAAGTACTGGATTTCAGTTGGTGCGGACCCCGCAGGGGAAGATCCTACGAATTGCTGATCTCGTGGATGACGATGGGCCTAAGCGGGAGCAGGTTTCTGCTGCGTTGAAGGATCCAACTCAAAAGATGAATCGCGATCATGTGGACATCATCATTGCGTTGGGAATGGCAAAGGAAGGATTCGATTGGATCTGGTGTGAGCACGCACTCACCGTTGGTTATCGTTCCAGTCTGACTGAAATTGTTCAGATCATTGGTCGTGCTACTCGCGATGCCCCAGGGAAGTTTCGTTCGCGGTTTACGAATTTGATCGCTGAGTTGGATGCTTCTCAGTCAGTCGTTACCGAGGCGGTGAACGACACGCTGAAAGCAATCGCCGCTAGTTTGCTGATGGAGCAGGTGCTGGCTCCACGATTTGAGTTCAAAGCCAAGAATCCTGGAAACGCTCCAACGGAAGGCTTTGACTATGGAGAGGGCGGTTATCAGGAGGGCAAGTGTAATGTTGGCTTTAACCAAGATACTGGCCAGATTCAGATTGAGGTAAATGGCTTGGTTGAGCCAAAGAGTCCCGAGGCGGCTCGGATCTGTCGTCAGGACTTAAATGAGGTCATCGCAACATTCGTCCAGGACACGCCCACGATAGGCCGTGGGATGTTTGACGCCGAGGTTGTACCAGAAGAACTTACGCAGGTTCGTATGGGCAAAATTGTTAAGGAAAAATTTCCCGAACTTGAGGCAGAGGATCAGGAAGCAGTTCGTCAGCATGCCATCGCTGCGTTGAATTTAACCCAACAGGCAAAAAGCATTGTCATTGTTGAAACAAGTGGCAGGTCCGCAGAGAGCACCTCAGAGCGAACTGGAAACACTGCTCTGATCGACGGGGTCAGAAAATTCGCCATTGACGTGAGGGAATTGGATATTGACCTCATAGATCGAATCAACCCGTTTAGTGAGGCATACGCAATCCTAGCGAAGACGATGGGGGAGGAAAGTCTGAAACAGGTTGCCGCCGCTATCACCGCCAAGCGGACGACAATACCGCCAGATGAGGCCAAAGAACTTGCGAAGCGAGCCGTTAAGTTTAAGAGGGAGCGAGGCCGCTTGCCTTCACTGAGTTCAACTGACGCCTGGGAAAAACGAATGGCTGAAGGTGCTGCCGCCTTCGTGCGCTATCAGGATGAGGGGCGTTATGTCTGAGTTGGACGATCTGCGTTCGGAACTTGAGGAGTTCGCTCAACCCGAGAAAAGGGGTGGCAAGAGTGCCGTAGAGGAGCGTGTAATCGCGGGGTTTGAAGAAATCCAGCGTTTTGTAGATCTAAACGGACGCACGCCACAACACGGTGAAGATCGCGATATTTTTGAGCGGATCTATGCGGTGAGGCTAGATCAAATTCGAAAGCAGGAGTTCTGTCGAATCATCGTACAACCATTGGATCGACAAGGATTGCTAACTGAGAGCAGCGACTCCATGAATGTGGCAGTCGAGTCGATGGACGAGGAAGAGTTGCTGGCGGAACTAGACGGGCTATCCGCGAAATCTGAACTGAGGGATCTGCGGCATGTTCGATCAACCGCTGACATTAAGGCTGCTGAAGAAATAGCCAACAGAGAGCGGTGTAAAGATTTTGGCAATTTTCAGCCCAAGTTTCAAAAGGCGAAAGACGAGATCTCGTCAGGTCTCAGACAGACGAGACCATTTGGAAAAGAAATTAGCGTTGAGCAAGGCAATTTCTTCATCCTCAATGGACAACTGGTATTCGTCGCAGAGGTTGGCGAGGAAATCAGAACGTCATATGGTGAAAAGGATGCTCGTCTGCGAGTTATCTACGATAACGGAACGGAAAGTAACCTTCTCCGTCGATCTCTCCAGCGTGCGTTATATAAGGATGAAGCAGGGCGGCGAGTAACTGTATCAGACTTGGGCCCACTATTTTCTGACACGCCTCAAGAGGATGACGTTCAGAGCGGCACGATTTATATTTTGCGAAGCCTCTCCAATCATCCATATGTTGTTGAAAATCGTCTGCTGATTCACAAGATTGGGGTCACAGGGGGAAAGATTGAGTCTCGTATTGGCAATGCTGAGAACGAAGCGACTTATCTCCTTGCGGCGGTGCAGGTGGTTCGTCAGTACACTCTATTCGGGATCAATCGAGTGAAACTTGAAAATCTATTCCATCGATTGTTCGCCGCTGGACAACTTGACCTGGTCATTCACGACAGATTTGGGCATCCTGTAAAACCCAAAGAGTGGTTCCTTGTACCTCTGCATGTGATTGACCAAGCGGTTGAGCGGGTTAAGGACGCAACGATTACCAACTTTAGGTATGACCCAAAATCCGCTGCGTTAGTTCCGCTAGATGATCGCTGAGAGTACTTTTCATATCCCAGATTCGACCTCAAAAATCCGCAACATGGGGATGTTAAATGGAACCTAAGTTTTACGCTGATGCGGACGTTATGACTAGCAGTTCGTCCCCACACACTGAGCCTCGAGCGCGGCCAACAAGGTGGGAGTTGGTAAAAGATGCAACGGTGTTAAAGGTTCAGCATGGCTCATACAGGAATTCTGTACTTGAAGGTGCTTTCCTAATCGATAAGGAAGCGCCAATTAAGTATGGGTCTGTAACTGGAAAGACCGCTATCGCCATCGTTTACTGTTTATGGTTTGACATGAGGTTGAAGACTCGCGGAATTGAGTTGGAATATCAGATTGATGACTCAGAACTGATTGAGAATTTCCAAGGTCAAGTCGTAACAAATATATCGCTGGATGGGGTCTGAAGATGGCACTTTGGATCGTTCGTGGTGGAAGCCATGGGGAGCACGAAGGGAAATTTATTGACGAGAGTAAGGTCTTTTTGACTTGGGGTGAGTTGACTTCAAGCGACCTAACAAAAGTACGTGAGATTGAAGAAATTCGTGCTCGTCTTTCCCAGATATTCCCGAGTGAATCTGCTGCAAAGTTGACAAATCACTCGAGACAGATTCGGCAGTTTCTCAGTGGAATGAAAAAAGGGGATTGGATCGTTCTCCCCCGCAAGAATAAGCCCACGATTGCCATAGGTGAGGTTCTTGCTGATTGCGAGTTCGACCCGTCCGTGTCAAACGATTACAGACACTTCAGAAAAGTAAAATGGTTAAACACTGAGATACCTCGAAGCAATTTTGAACAAGATATTCTCTATTCTTTCGGTGCTTTTCTGACGATTTGTGAAATCAAGCGAAACGACGCTGAAGCCCGCGTTCGTGCGATGGCTCGAAATAACTGGAAAGTTTCGGGTGCTTCAGGCGGTAAGGTCAAAAGCCGCAGTGTCGCTATCCAGGCGACGGCTACGCCTGAAACAATTGTCGACGATGCGGGGGTTGACTTCGAGGCTTTGGCTCGCGACGAAATTGCCAGGCTAATTATTCGTAAGTTCAAGGGGCATGGCATGGCCCGTTTATGTGATGCGATTCTTCGTGCCCAAGGATTTACAACCTTCTTGAGCCCAGAGGGTGCAGACAAAGGAATCGACATACTTGCGGGAAGCGGCCCCTTTGGCTTCGATAGCCCTCGAATCTGTGTGCAGGTGAAGTCGGGAGATACACCAGCAGACCACCCTGAGTTCACGCACTTGATTGGGGCAGTAGACAGTGTTCAGGCTGAGTACGGTTTGTTCGTCTCATGGTCAGATTTCAAGTCTTCAGTGAATAGGGAAGAGGCTGCCAAGTTTTTCAAGGTCAGGCTGTGGAACCAGAACGACGTCATTGACCAACTGTTGAAGCATTACGACCGTCTTGGTCAGGACATTCGGGCTGAGATCCCACTTAAGCAAATCTGGCTTGTGGCGAACCAGGTTGACTGAGGTGAGGACAAGAATTGATGCTGATTTTTAATAAAAAATGTTACCAAGCGGCCCCACAAGAGTAGGCTTTTACCACTACACACTTCTCTACACACCAAAAAAATATAGTCTATAAATTTTTGTTTTATATAGAGTTTTATTTTTATTGACTAATCATAATCCGCAGGTCCGGGGTTCGAGTCCCTGACGCGCCACCACTGCCGATCCATCCCTTCACCATACTGCGCTGGTTGGACCACACTAGGGCCCTCAGCGGCACAGCTGTGCGCACCCGGTTTGCTGCTGAATGTGGGGGCGGCCGGTGACGATGGCGGTAGGCATCACAAGTAGCGGCCCAGGCGGGGTGATGAGTAGGCAGACTCACTTTACGCTTTGCGCGCAGACAAGGCCCATAGCGCCACGATGCCCACCAGCAGACCCCAAAAAGCAGCCCCCACTCCTGCAATGCTAAGGCCCGAAAGGGTCACCAAAAAAGTCAGTAAAGCCCCATCACGGTGGCCCTCGTCTCTC
>Ga0164295_10003698_pt1 | contig 12212 bp, 13 predicted proteins | sample GEODES006metaG_FD_111798 | JGI IMG/M metagenome (GOLD analysis project Ga0164295, IMG submission 111798) | Oligotrophic lake water microbial communities from Sparkling Lake, Wisconsin, USA - GEODES006 metaG | ecosystem: Environmental > Aquatic > Freshwater > Lake | place: USA: Sparkling Lake...
AAGGGTCGCCAAGTTAAATCAAAGGCGCGTCTTGCGCGTTATGAAGAGATGGCGGCAGAGGCCGACAAGATGCGTAAGTTGGACTTTGATGAAATTCAGATTCCACCCGGCCCGCGTCTTGGAAATATTGTCGTGGAAATCGATCACTTAACAAAAGGTTTTGGCGATCGCATCTTGATCGATGATCTTTCATTTACCTTGCCCCGTAACGGAATTGTTGGCGTAATTGGACCCAACGGTGCTGGAAAGACCACCCTATTTAAAACTATCTTGGGACTAGAACCTGCTGATTCCGGAAATGTAAAAATTGGCGAAACCGTAAAGATTTCCTACGTTGACCAGTCTCGTGGAGGAATCGATCCGACTAAAACACTTTGGGAAGTTGTTTCCGATGGTTTGGACTTTATAAAGGTCGGCCAAGTTGAAATGCCTTCTCGCGCCTATGTTTCAGCATTCGGATTTAAGGGCCCTGATCAACAGAAGAAAGCCGGCGTGCTCTCAGGTGGAGAAAGAAACCGTTTGAACTTGGCGCTGACGCTAAAACTCGGTGGCAATTTACTTCTGCTCGATGAGCCGACGAACGATCTTGATGTGGAAACACTTGGATCATTGGAAAATGCATTGCTCGAGTTTCCAGGTTGCGCTGTTGTGATCTCTCACGATCGTTGGTTCTTGGACCGCGTTGCAACGCACATCTTGGCCTACGAGGGTGATTCCAAATGGTTCTGGTTTGAAGGAAACTTCGAATCTTATGAAGAGAATAAGATTTCGCGCCTTGGCGCCGATGCGGCACGTCCTCATCGCGCTACTTATCGAAAGCTGACCCGCTAATGAAATTTATAAGCAAGCAATTTGTGCGTTGGGATGACTTAGATGCAATGGGTCATGTTAATAATGCCAAATATTTAACTTACGCCCAGGAAGCGCGCTTCTTGTGGGCTACTGAGGAGTTCTCGGGTGCTATGCGCGAAACGTCTTTAATAGAGATGGTTGTTGCGCGCGCCGAGGTTGATTTCATTGAACCAATTTATGAAGGTGGTAGGTTCGTTGATGTGGAAGTAGCGATCGAAAAAATCGGGAACTCTTCTTTCGACATGCTCTTCACTATTGCTGACCAAGGCAAAGTATTTGCGAAGGTAAAGACTGTGCAAGTTGCGGTGTCGCCCGAGACAATGAAGTCTCGCCCGCTGACTGATAAGGAACGCGAATTCCTTTCCAAATATCTGATGACTAATTAGCGTTAATGGTTAAATCCAAGATTCATCCTGGCTGGATTGCCGTTGCAGTCACCTTTGCAACCTTGATGGCCACTGCTGGGTTTAGATCTGCGCCAGCGGTTCTAGTAGTTCCGCTAGAAGAAGCCTTTGGTTGGTCCCGCTCTGATATCTCTCTTGCAATCGCAATAAACCTTCTCCTCTTTGGCGTCATGTCTCCATTCGCTGCGGCGCTAATGGAAAAATTTGGCATACGACGCGTTGTAATGTCTGCGCTAACTACCATTTCAATCGGCGCATTTCTCACCATTTTTATTCATGCCCCCTGGCAATTGATCGCTACTTGGGGCGTAATTGTCGGGCTAGGAACTGGTTCTATGGCGTTGGTCTTTGCCGCCACAGTTGCAAATCGCTGGTTTGTGGCTAAGCGCGGAATAGTCACCGGAATTCTTACGGCAGCTTCTGCAACAGGCCAGTTAATTTTCTTACCCGGGCTCTCGCACCTAGCAAATACTTATGGCTGGAAGAGCGTTTCGATAACTGTCTCTATATTTGCAATCTTAGTAGTGCCTTTTATTTTCTTTCTCTTACGTGAAAGTCCTGCCGAATTAGGTCTTCTTCCTTTTGGCGCTCCTTTAGGTTGGCAGCCACCAGCACCGAGTGACTTAAGTGCGGGCGTGCTTGCTATTGATACTTTAAAGCAATGTGTAAAGAGAAAAGATTTCTGGTATTTATATGGATCTTTCTTTGTCTGCGGTTTATCTACCACTGGACTAATTGGCACGCACTTTATTCCGGCTGCTCACGATCACGGAATGCCAGTAACTTTGGCTGCATCTTTACTTGCTCTAATCGGAGTCTTTGATGTTATCGGCACCGTATTTAGTGGATGGCTAACAGATCGTTACGACCCTCGAAAATTACTCTTCTTTTATTTCGGCACACGAGGGCTTTCTCTATTTCTTCTGCCATCAATTCTCTTTTCGACTATCCACCCGTCAACTCTGGTTTTTGTGATTTTCTATGGTCTCGATTGGGTAGCGACCGTGCCGCCAACGATCATGCTCTGCCGGTCCATCCTCGGTCCACAAAGAGCGAGCATCGTTTATGGCTGGGTCTTTACGGGACATCAAATTGGTGGAGCCATAGCCGCATTTGGCGCAGCTATTTTACGAGTCAGAATCGGTGATTATGCGGCGGCCTTCTATGTCAGCGGATTTATGTGCATTATCACTGCATATTTTGTTCTGCAGATTGCGAAGAGTGTGCCCGATAGCGAAATGCGCAAGTGACAACTTTTTATGAAGAAGTCGGGGGAGAGCCCTTCTTTAACGACTTCGTTTCACAGTTCTATGCAAGAGCAGCAACTAATCCAATACTTCGCCCCATGTATCCCGAAAAAGATATGCATGGTGCCGCACTTCGCTTAAAGATGTTTCTTGAACAATATTGGGGAGGGCCGAGTACATATTCTGAAGAACGCGGACACCCCAGACTGCGTATGCGCCATGCAGGTTTTCATATTGATATTGCAGCGCGTGATGCTTGGTTGTCCTGTGCACTTGGGGCACTGGAAGGTATGGAGATGGATGAACACCTTCGCACGCAGTTGCGTGAGTATTTAGAGATGGCAGCGCACGGAATGGTTAACGCTTCTGAGACCGATTTCCAATAATTAGAATTTCACCATTTCGGACATACCAAAGCACTTCATCTTCATCGCGAATCGTTGTGATACGAAGTCCGACTTTTTCGACAACGCCTTCAATTTCTAAAACCTTTATTTGGTCACCTACGCCGTATTGATCTTCAATCAGCATAAAGATCCCAGATAAAATATCGCGAACTAAAGTCTGGGCGCCTAAACCAATTGCAACACCAATAACACCAGCAGAGGCGATCACCGGACCAAGATTAAAACCGAATTCACCGAGAATCATTCCAATTGCAATAATCCATACGACTGCCTTGAGAATCGAATTAAGTACTGATCCCGTTGTGCGGGCACGTTCGGCTTGTCGCTTGGCTAATCCTGGGCCCGGTATCAAATCGGCGGTAGCCAATTTATTGACCGCGCGATCAATGGCGCGATGGCCGATGCTGTAGCTGATCCAGGCGGCGACCAGGACGATTACGATGCGAAGCGGCGCACCGCTTAGCCATTCCAGAATATTGCGGGTCTGCTCGCTCATAAGTCGAACTCTAATCCAATTCTTTACCTAAAATTGACCTGCAAATGCCCCGAAGTTGCACATTTTTAGTGCAAGATAAACCAATCGGCGCGAGCCACGCGCTTCGAAACTGGGGTCTAGATGTCACGCGCGTTGGTTTTAAATGCCACCTACGAACCGTTAGGTGTGGTTACTGAACGTCGCGCGCTTCTACTTGTTCTTAACACCAGAGCAACCATGGTCGAATCATCAGGCAATATTCTTCATTTTGCTAAAGGGCAGATAGAACTTCCATCTGTTATTCGTTTAAATAAATTTGTAAAGATTCCTTATCGCCATGCAGTTCCACTTTCGCGCCGCGCAATATTTGCGCGCGATGGTGGACGTTGCGTTTATTGCGCAGCCCCGGCAACTTCGATTGATCACGTGATTCCTCGCTCACGTGGCGGTGGACATAATTGGGAAAATGTTGTCTCTGCTTGCCACAAGTGCAATCACGTTAAGGCAGATAAACCGCTTAAAGATTTAGGTTGGAGACTTCGCTCACTTCCACGCGAACCAGTTGGCGCAGCTTGGCGAATTCTGGGCACAGGTCGTACCGATAATCGATGGTTGCCTTACCTCGAACCATTTGGTGTGGCAGCCGCTATCGCATAACTGACTTACACTTACCACCATGATGATTCATATCGCATCCGCTATTAATTCGCTCAAACAAGGTGCACAAGAAGACGGAACTGTTGCAGGCGAAGGCTTGTCTGCAATTGAAACATTTACCTATTTCTTCGCAGCGCCAACAATTCTGTTTATCGCAATTTCGGTAATCGTTTACGCACTTACCGGGGATCGCAAAACGAGAGAGAAGAAAAGTTCTGTCATAACAACTATCGAATAGTTAGTTAGCGGGCATCAACTGCGCGCGCCTTAAGCGCACGAGTCATGGCATCGCGTCCTTCAGAAACCGTACGACGCAAAGAATGAGCGGCGTCTTTTCCTGTCACATCGAGCCAATGCTGAGATTTGGTAACGGTTGACTCGCTGATTGCCCAAGTCGGGAAAGCAAGAGTTGCAGTAGTTTCTGCAATTTCGAATCCCTTGGTCTTCCAGACTTCCAAGATGGCTGCAAAGTATTCGTCAACAAATGCTTCGAGTAAATCACCGTGGATACTCTCGTTAAAGCCACGGCAGGTGTAAGAATGAATTGTGTTGCTTAAATCATCAGTTGTGATTGATTTAAAGGCAGCGGCTTTAGCCTCACGAGTCGGGATCGCAGCGTGTGCGTAAGCAATGTATTGCTTGCCGTGTGCTGTCTTATCACGATTTCCTTCGGCTGCAATATCTGTAACTCCGAAGATGCCGCGCTTTACGCCGCAAAGGAACAAGTACCATCGTAGTTCAGCGTCAATAACTAAACCGTTAACAGATCCATCTAACATCGCTTTGAGACGATCAAACTGCTCTGGTGTCACTGCATTGTTGGCAAAAGCTTTGGCATATTGCAACTGGTTATCGCTGCCTGGAGTTGCACCATCTAATAAAGATTGCGCCGCGTTGGCAACCGATAAACGGCCCGCATCACGGTTCTTAGGTGCAAGGTATGCCCAGATTGCAGTATCAATCTGCGCAAATGTTGCGGTGATCATTGAGATATCGGATTCACCCTTTAGGGCGCTTAGCGCAATTGCGATGTAATCACTTGCCGCTAGTTCACCGTCACGAGTTGAATCCCAAAGGGATGCCCAAATAAGGCCACGGGCCAGCGAATCATCTAGCTGACCCAAGTACTTTTTCATGGTTTCAACAGAGCGATCATCAAAACGCAACTTGGCATAAGTCTGATCCTGGTCGTTAATTAGCAAGAGATCTGCAGATTTCTTTCCTGCCAGCTCTCTAATCTCAGTTAGAGCACCTGCAATATCAACTTCGATACTTTCACGACGAACCAACTTGTCGCCAGTGATATCAAAGAGGCCAATAAATAAGCGGTGTGGGCGAAGCTCAGTTGAACCAATTGGCATCGGCGGAACCTCTTGCTTCACAGCGACGGATGCATATTTGTCACAATCTAGTGAAATTACTGGGCGCAGAGTGTTAACGCCTGAAGTACGTAACCAAGTTGCTACCCAAGCAGTTAAATCTTTTCCGCTGGCTGCTTCTAGTTCAACAATTAGATCGCTCAGTTCGGTGTTCTTATATGCGTGCTTGGCAAAGTACTTGCGCAGACCGTTGATGAAGTTATCGCGACCAACGTGGGCTACAAGTTGCTGCAGAACTGATGCGCCCTTGGCGTATGAAATACCATCGAAATTTGTGCGAACTGCATCAAGATCTTCCATATCAACGGCTATTGGGTGGGTAGAAGATAGTTGATCTGCGCGATAGGCCCAGTTCTTACGGACTGAGTTAAATTCAGTCCAAGCATGCTTGTATTGAGTTGATTCGCTGACGGACATATAAGAAGCCCATTCTGCGAAAGATTCGTTGAGCCACAAGTCTTGCCACCATTTCATAGTTACCAGATCGCCAAACCACATATGTGCCATCTCGTGGTGGATCGTTGTTGCGCGGCTGATGTAGCTGCGCTCTGTGACTTTGCTGCGGAAAATCAAAACATCTTCGTGGAAAGTTACGCAACCAACATTTTCCATTGCGCCCCAGTTGTATTCAGCAACAGCAACCTGGTCATACTTGCCGAATGGGTAGGCAAGACCAAAAGTCTTTTCAAAGTAAGCAAAACCTTCTTTAGTGACCTTGAAGATATTTTCAGCATCAACATGCTTAAAGAAAGATTTGCGAGCATAGATTCCAAGGGGGATCGTCTTTTCGCCTTTGTATTCATCGTGCACAGATGTGTAAGCACCAGCAACGATTGCCGTGACATAAGTTGAAATAATTTGTGAAGTCGCGAACTGGGTGTGCTTGCGATCGCCGTCAAGATCCTTTGTACTTTCAATCCCGTAGTTAGAGATAACTTCCCAATGCTTTGGGGTGATCGTGCTGATCGCAAAGGTAGCTTTCTGATCTGGTTGGTCAAAGCAGGCATACATGCGTCGAGCATCGCCAGTTTCGAACTGTGTATAGAGATAGACCTCGTCATCTGCAGGATCCACAAAGCGGTGCAGTCCTTCGCCAGAATTTGAATAGATACCTTCGTGCTCAATCTCCAAAGTGTTCTCTGCAGCGATTGCTGGCAAGAAAATTGATTCGCCATCGAACTTTGGATCAAAATCTGCGCCATTGAGTTTCGCGCTGATGACGCGCTTTCCAACGCAATCAATAAAGGTTGTCGCACCTGGCTTAAGTCCCGTGAATTTAATTGTCGTCTTAACCAAGAAAGTCTCGGCCCCGGTTGTTACATCTAAGTCGATTTTGTAGCTTGCGACTTTGATCATTTCAGAACGCTGGGCGGCTTCGATCTGCTTTAGGTTAATACCTGACACGACTGCTCCTTTTAAAAGTATTTGCTCGGTTTTGCTGCTGCAGTCTAATCATGAAAGAGTTCTACTGTGGAACCAATTACCAACCGGAGTTATCGCTTGCGTGGGGTTCGTATCACCCCTGCTCAGCAAGAAGCGCGCGATAACTTATGGGCAAAATTTGGAGTTGAGTTTCAAGAGTCCGAGATAGATCTGGGGACTCTCTTTCCAAGTGCGCAACCAATCGTTATGGAGATTGGCTATGGAATGGGCGAAGCGACTTGGCAAATTGCTAAGGCTGACCCGCACACAAATTATTTGGGTGTTGAAGTACATATGCCTGGTGTTGGAAAGTTGATGGCGCGACTGGTGGAATATGAACTTACCAATGTTCGCTTAATCGAACGTGACGTGTTTGAAGTTTTTTATTACATGGTTAAAGATTCTAGCCTCGATGGCGTCCACCTTTTCTTTCCTGATCCTTGGCCGAAGAAGCGCCATTTCAAACGGCGCATAGTTAATGAACGATTTCTGACAGATGTTTCTGCAAAGTTAAAGCCAGGCGGCTATCTGCACATTGCAACCGATTGGGTTCCATACGCCGAATGGATTAAAGAAGTATTTTCCCAGACCAAGTTATTTACTGGGGGAGTTGTTGAACGTCCAGATTGGCGTCCGCTAACTCGTTTTGAAGGACAAGGAATTTCTAAAGATCATTCAGTAAATGACTTTCGATTTCTAAAAGCTTAGAGATTGCCTTCTTCTTCATATTTAGAGATTAAATTAATTCGACGCACGTGACGCTCATCATTGCTAAATGGAGTTGCGATAAAAGTATCGATAATCGCTTTGCACTTCTCGATCGAGTGCATCCGCCCACCAATTGCAACTACATTTGCATTGTTGTGCTCTTTGCCTAACTTGGCAGTCTCAGCGCTCCACGCCAACGCCGCACGTATACCTTTAACTTTATTGGCAGCCATTTGTTCGCCATTTCCGGATCCACCAATAACAATTCCAAGTGAAGATGGATCTTTGGCGGTCGCTTCTGCAGCCGGAATACAAAAGACCGGGTAATCATCTAAAGCGTCATATTCATACGGTCCGTGATCTGTGACGTCGTGACCGTTGTTAACCAAGTGAGCAATTAATGCACTCTTTAATTCAAGACCCGCATGATCGCTTCCGATATGTAAACGCATGCCTGAAGTCTCTCACGAGGCGATTTATTAACCGCTTATCGCAACAAGAAAAAACCCGCCGCGATGGAGAATTCGCGACGGGTTTTTCTACTCTGGAGAAACTACATGAAATTAATCAGTAGAACTTATGCAGCAGATGCTGGAGATGCTGTTGGTGCAGGAAGTTTTGGAGCAGATCCCATGCCGCCCTTACCTGGACCACCATGTCCGCGTCTGCCTTTGTCACCCTTGCCGTCTTTATCGCCCTTACCTGGACCGCGCTTGCCACCGACAGAATCAACCTCTGCGGTTACATGTGCTGTAAGCCCAGTTTTGAGAGTCGTTGCTTGTGCAGCAGTTAACTTTCCTGCTGCTACACCTGCATCGATTCGCTTTGTCTTGTCTGCAACAAGTAACTCGATTAGTTCAGCTTTCTTTGCACCTGCGATTGCACCAAGTGATTCACCTGCTGCAAGGCGGGTGCGAATAGTTGCACTGTCAACACCGATAGTCTTTGAGATCAGTGCTTCAAATGCAACGCGTTCTGCATCCTTTGCTGCATGGTCTGCATCCTTTGCTGCACGCTTGGCAGCTTCAGCTGCTGTTGCTGCTGCAGTGATTGCATCTGCTTGTGCTTGAGTGATCGTTCCCTTTGCAACAAGTGCTGAAAGAGTTGCTGCTAAATCTGCAGCATGTCCGCCACTCTTGGCCATTGGATTAGCAATTCCATTTGAGGAAGTGCGAGTTATCTTTGTTGAGATAACTTTTGCTTTAGATGCAGCTTGACCGATTCCAACGCTGCCTACAGTGAGAGCAACAGTTGTTATCGCTACTGCGATCACCTTCTTCTTTGATGACATTTGCATGTTTACCTTTCATCCTGTGGAGCACCTTGTCGAAACCCTCGTTATCGACTACCCGTAGGTAACTACCTGATGATTGGAAAACTACTCCTAAATCCTGTGAGACTCCTGCGAGTTTTTTCCACCAACAAACCCTTCCTTGAGCGGGGCTAGGCCACTGCATTTTGAGAAACCCCTCAGGAAAGCCCCCTTCGCGATAACCAATCTTCGCTTCACACTGGATTCAGTAGCTCTTCACTAGCGGTGTAGGAGGTTTGCATGAATCGGATTCGGATATCAATTGCAATAACACTAACTCTCTTGGTTACGGGTATTTCAATACCGGTGTCTAACGCGGGTACGAAACCAAAAACTGCTGGCAGAACTTCAAGTTCAATTCCGAATACGATTTTGAATGGTAGGGGTGCGCCAAGTAGCACCTTAGGAATTGATGGAGATTTCTACATCGATACAAGAAGTCTTTTAATTTATGGACCGAAGAAGAGTAAGAAATGGCCAATCCCACAAAGCCTGCAAGGCCCGGTTGGAACAAACGGCACCGATGGAAAAAACGGCACCGAAGGTAAGGCAACTTCTTCTGCATCAAATGTTGCTGGTCCCACTGGCGCGCAAGGAGATAAAGGAGAAAAAGGTGAGAAGGGCGAAATCGGAATCACAGGTGCAAGTGGTGCAGCTGGTCTTGCTGGCGCAACAGGTGCAAGCGGTGCAGTTGGTCCAGCGGGAAGTGCTGGTGGAGGAGGTGGAACTCCCGGAGCAACTGGTGCAACAGGTTCTGCAGGTGCGCAAGGTGTTACGGGCTCAACTGGTTTAAAGGGTGAAACTGGGACAGCTGGTGCAACGGGTCCGAGCAATGTCTTTGTTAATACTTTGCCGATCTGGTCTCTGAGCACTTCCACGCACAGAACCTCATCAACATCTTCCTACCTCCCAAAGTTCTTGGCGGGTAAGTAATATCTGTATAAAATTTATCTTTCTGGTGTGAGTGATGCCACCACTGGCTTATTCGCGATTGACATAATTCATGATGATAGCTCCGTATCAACATTCAGCTATTTAGCAACCTCGAAGGCAAATTTTGAACTGGAACCAAAGTTGCGGTTATACGACTTTGTAATTACTGGAGTCATAACAACCGGGGCATCAGACGTAGGAATTGCGATAAAAGTAATTGATGACTTGGGCGTTACATCTACAAAGCCTTTATCGCTATCGGGTCGAATGTTTGCAACCCAGGTTGGTTCAATAGGTACTCTCTAAAACTTTGGAGCGGGTGACCGGGATCGAACCGGCATGGCCAGCTTGGAAGGCTGGGGCTCTACCATTGAGCTACACCCGCAATAAAAAATCACTTCTTAAATCAGAGCGATCATGCGTAAATCGATGGTATTTCCATCGACTGGACCCAAATCTTACACCGTTGATAACCATAGAAATCCACTCTTTACCGAAAGTTAGGGCACTGCCCTTGTTATTTAAGATCCCGCTAATTAGCATTTCGCTCATGAGTAATAGCCAGATAATGGGAATTAGGCTTCTCTGCATCGCTTTGGGCTGGGGAATCGGCGCTGCGCTTTTTGGTACCGAAGCGACTTGGCTATTTGATTATATGAAAAGTTACATCTGGTGTGGAATGGCCGGTGGATGCATCGGAGTACTTCTCACTACGCAGAAATAGATCGGGCCTTTGAGGCTCCCCAAAAGAATAACTTCCAAAAATTTGTAGAAGATTTCTGATTAGAAAGACGCTAGAGCGATCTTAAAGTAAGCATCACCGCATCGAATGGATAGTGCCTGCGCTCGGGCTCTGCCAATGGGCGATGACCGCGAGTAGATCAAATGAGCAGAGCTGGCTACGCGGCGCCAGCGACAGCATTGCCTCGGTAACCGAGAGTAAAAAATTACTCTAGACTCACGTCTTGCGCCGCGGGGCGTAGCGTAGTGGCTAGCGCGCCTGCTTTGGGAGCAGGAGACCGGGAGTTCGAATCTCCCCGCCCCGACCAGTATTTAAATATTAATCTTGCATCTCTATTTCAAGGAGCACTTTGTGAAGAGCACAGTCGAAACACTTTCCCCAACACGAGTCCGACTTGATATTGAAGTTCCATATGCAGATTTATCTGACCACATTGCAGCTGCATATAAGGCAGTTGGATCAAAGATTAATATTCCCGGCTTTCGCAAAGGCAAAGTACCTGCTGCAATGATTGATCAACGCGTTGGTCGTGGATCGGTAATCGATGAAGCGATCAACAGCGCACTTCCTGAGTTCTATGGAAAAGCAGCGCGCGAGCATTCAGTTCTTGTTGTTGGCCGACCAGAAGTTGAAATCAAAGAGTATGTAGATCATGAGAAGTTAGTCTTTGCAGTTGAAGTAGACGTGCGCCCAGAAGTGAGCCTTCCTGATTTTTCAAAGATCACAATTGAAGTCGAAGATCTTGCGGTAACTGATAAAGATATTGACGAGCAAGTTGACGAGCTGCGCGCTCGCTTCGGGACTCTTACAACTGTAGAACGCGATACAAAAAATGGCGATTTCGTAACTGTTGATTTAACGGCCAAGATCGATGGCGCAGAAGTTGATGGCGGCAAGGCCAATGACATTTCCTACGAAGTCGGTTCAAATCGCATGATTGACGGACTTGATGAGGCGCTCATCGGCTTGAAGGCCGGAGATGTTAAGAATTTCCAAACTCAGCTCGTTGGTCAAAAAGATGACGAGAAGGGCGATGTTGAGATTAAGTTAAAGGCTGTTAAAGAACGCGAACTTCCACCAGTTGATGATGCATTTGCAAAGTTGGCATCTGAGTTCGACACGATCGCAGAACTGAAAGCGGATTTCGCAGAACGCCTAAAGCGCGTTAAGTCACTAGAACAAGGTGCGCAAGCCCGTGACTTACTTCTAAAGAAGATGATCGATGACCTTGATATTCCAGTCCCAGATAAGTTAGTTGCCGATGAGGTCAACGATCATCTCGAAGGCGAGGGTCGCCAAGAAGATGCTGAGCACCGCGCCGAAGTAGATGGCCAAGTTCGCACATCGATTAAATCTGATTTCTTGCTAGATGCCATTGTTAAGGCTGAAGAAGTGCAAGTTAACGAGGTTGAATTAACTGAATACTTAATTCGTTCCTCACAGCGCTACGGAATGCCGCCAGAACAATTTGCTCAGCAACTTCAAGATGCTGGTCAGATCTCGCAACTCGTCGCCGAGGTATCTCGCACGAAGGCGTTGGCCGTAGTCCTTGGTCGCGTTAACGTTGTCGATAAATCTGGCAACAAGGTTGATCTCGAGGCGCTTCGTCCGCAGACTCAGCCCTAAGCGAACATAGGCAGATTTGCGCCTCTTTTTTCATATTTGGGAAGCATT
>Ga0164295_10003699_pt1 | contig 12211 bp, 13 predicted proteins | sample GEODES006metaG_FD_111798 | JGI IMG/M metagenome (GOLD analysis project Ga0164295, IMG submission 111798) | Oligotrophic lake water microbial communities from Sparkling Lake, Wisconsin, USA - GEODES006 metaG | ecosystem: Environmental > Aquatic > Freshwater > Lake | place: USA: Sparkling Lake...
ACGAAGCGCGGCAGCAGGGTCTCCGGCGCGGTGAGCAGGGTTTTGAGATTGCCGTCGATACGGGCGCGGAACCGGGCCAAGTTGTAATACTTCTCAATGTGCAAGTCGCTCGCACGACAGCGGATCGCAGTGAAGAGCGCCCATTGCACCAGCTCCTCGGGCTGATGATGAGGGCTGGCGGGGTTGATGCGCGCCATGTCCTCGGCCTGGATGTCGATGACATTTTCATCGTGCGAGGCCGTCATCGCCACCGGCTCCAAGGTCGCCACGCTGGACGCGCTCAAGGCAGAGGCGCTGCGGCCAATGGCATCGCGAATGGCGGCGACATCGGCGAGCACCGTGATGATTTTCACCGGCTGGCTGCCGAGCGAGAGCCACTCGTCTTCAAAGGCATAGCAATCGCTGCTTTCACTCAGCAGGTAGACCACGTGCTTGCCGATGTAGAGCGGATAGACGTTGTGCCGTTCCAGCAGTGCCAGGGGGAAGAAGTCCTGGCGTGGGGCTTCCTTCGCGCTGTAGCACAAGGCGCGGCCATGGGTGACCATGTGCTGGAGCGCCACGCCCAGGTTGCGCTGAATCTGGTTGTAGTCCGTGATCGACAGCGCGTCCTTTTTCTCCAGCGCGGTCTGCTGAAACTGGCGAAGGCGGCCGACTTCGGCGGCATCATACGGATACTTCTCGGTCAGCCAGGCGAAGGTGCCATCCAGACCGAGATCGGAGAACCTCGGGGCCTGCAAGCCCTCCAGCGGATTTGAAGCCGCAATGGGATTGGCTCCGAAACGCTGCACCAGCTCGCGCCGCGTCTTCTGATATTGCTCCGGGGTGATCAGCACACGCAGCACAAAGCAGGTGGGAATGCCCCAGAAATCACCGGCCCGGGGCGAATGGTGCGCCATGACCACCAGCGGCCCCAGCAGGCACACGGGCAGCCAGGGATCGGAGACACGGGGAACGCGCCCAAGCAGACGAACCGTTTGCTCGGCCTCAGGTGAGCAAGTCTCGCGCGACAGGTGAACGGGGATCAGACCATTCTGCAGCGCGACGCCTTCCAGTGAAAGAATGCCAGCCTCCTTGGCCTGGATAATTGACTCGGCCGAATGGCTGACATCCCCAAAGGATTCAGGTGTGGCAGAGTGCGTTGGAAGAATGGTGGTCATCGTCGTCAGGCAGATGGCGGGGTGCGTCTAGCGCCCTGCGGGTCGGTAGTTGGGCGGGTAAACGACCGGGGTTCCAAAGTCGGAACCATCGAAGGGAACCTTCAATCCGGCTCCAATCACCCCAGGCTGCAGCAAGACGAAAAGCTTGCCGTTCCATTGCAGGCGGTAGTCGTCAGCGCTGCTAGAAGCCTTGGGCCGGTAAGTCGGCGCCAAATAAGGAGTGCCCGGGCGCGGGTTGGCCGTGTTGCGATACTGCAAAATCGATAGCACTAGGCTTTCGTCTCCAGTTCCGTCTCCTGGGCTGGCGTCGCCAGCATTGACCTCCTGCTCCGCCATCGCGCAGGCGTGCAAGGCTTGGTTGAGCATTTCAAGCTTGTGTCGCGCGGCGGCAAGACGGGACCCCCCCAGTGATTGCGTGACCTGTGTCAGGGCAATGCTGCCAATGATGCCGAGCAAGGCCACCACCCAGATCATCTCCGTCAACGAGTAACCCCCAACCGCATGGCAGCGGCGGCGCTGCAAGCGTTGGAGGCAAAAGGTGGCGGGGTGATGGAATGAGCAGGTCATTCGCGAACGGGCGGGAGGGCTAGTAGTAGATGCGTGCTGAGCTGGGGTTCTTGAGCACCGCCTTGGTCAGCGGTTCGAGCGTGCCGGGGAAATCAATATCGTAACCAGCGGGCATGTAGGCGGTGAGGCTGGACTCAGCGAATCCGAGGTAAGGCGTGAGCAAGGTGTAGCGGGTGCTGTCATCCTTGCCCGACCAGTCCAGCGAAGCCTGCGTGCGGCCGCGGATTTGAATCATGGAAGCGACGGCCATGTTCAGCGATTCGGCGCGCGCGATGGCCAGGTTCCGCTCGCTGTCGTCTCTCATGCGGGCAACCTGAGGAAAGGCGAGGAACGAAATGATGCCGATGATCGCCACGGCGGCGAGCAGTTCGACAAGTGAAAAGCCGGAAGGGGGACGATGTGCAGTGCTCATGACGTTTTACTCGTAGGTGAGTTCGACCTTGGGGTAGCTGCCAGACACCCAGGTCCCAAGGGTCAGGTATTGACGCGCGTTGACCATCGCCTCCGACTTCACGCGGTCGGAATTGGTGGTGGTGTCGGTGAAATGCTCGGCCGTGGACTCATCCAGGTAGCCGCTGATCAAGTTGAAGCGAGCGAGCGAGGTGCCACGGCTGTTGTAGTCGCCGCGGATGGATTCCAGGCTGCGCACCTGGCCGGTGGCGAGGTCTCGCGTCTGGCCGGAAATCCAAGCGTTGACCGCGTTCTGCACCTGGGCCTGCTGCTGCCGGGCCACCATGCGGCTGGCGTCTTTGGCCGCGCTGGACATGGCGGAGACCACGATGCTGGAAATGATGCCAATGATGGCCATCGTCAGCAGTGCCTCGGTCAGGGTGAAGCCTGAGCTGCGCCGGGAAAAGAGTGAGGGGCTAGCAGTCATGGAGTGATCAATGCGGCAAAGTTTGGTCAACCGGTCTCATTAACTACGGGGCCTCTATTTGCGTGTAGGTGAGGGTGGAGCTTTCTGAATCCCAACGCAGGTAGCGCTGAGCGTGGGCGAGATCAGAGGCCTTCATTCCTGCTGCTTTGAACACTTTCCCGGCGAATGCTCCGTCACCTGCTGCTTTGCCTTCGAGAATAGTGGTGGTCGCCGAAGCAACATCGGTGGCTTCCCAGTTGACCCCGGCAATCTGACCACAGCTGTAAACGGACGCCAAGTTCTGAGCATTTCGCCGAGCCACCGTGTTTCGCGCTGCTTCGTTGGTCGCGGCGATGTTGGGAAGGACGATGGAAGCCAGAATGCCAAGAATTGCGAGGACAGTGAGCAACTCTACCAAAGTGAACCCTGCCGTTAATGCCGGTGGGCGCAGTTTTGGTAGGGCGGAGATCATGATCGCAAAAGCGGACTGTGGCACTGAAACAAAAACGGGGTGCGCCTGACGAAACCGGCAGACACACCCCGCGTCGACTAGAAGACAGGCCAGCGGGGCTGGCGGGTCAGGTCAGATTAAGGAGCAGCGGCGGTCTGGGTGTAGGCCAGAGTCGCGGTGTCGGTGTCCCAGCGCAGGTAGGACTTGAGACGAGGAACGTCGTCGGTAGGAATCGCGCCGACCTTGAAGGTCTTGCCCGAGAAGGCGCCATCGGTGGCGGTCTTGCCAGCCAGCACGTTGGTCACAGCGGTGTCCACGTCCGTGGCGGCCCAGTTCACACCAGCGGCGAGACCGCTGTTGAAGACGGAGGCGATGTTCTGAGCGTTGCGCTTGGCGGCAGCCTGACGGGCAGCGTCATTGACGTTGCCGATGTTCGGGATGGCGATGGCGGCGATGACGCCGATGACGGCGATAACGACGAGCATTTCAACGAGGCTGAATCCAGCCTTGGCGATCTTGCGGATGTTGAGCTTAACGTTTTTCATTTTCTTGTATTTGGGCTGTTGGGTTGTGTCTGGCAGGACTGGGAGGCGGGAGCCGTTCAGCACATCAGACGCATGAAATTTATTAAATTTATAATCCTATGTCAACACCATTCCCAAAGTTTCCATAATTTTCATCAAATAATGAGTTTAACCATAGCTCAGTTGGGGGAAAGGTCTGACAAGAGAAACCACGCAGCTGTGATAAGCTGCTTTGGCCGCTAGAGGGAGCCGCCCACCAGGGACAGGCAAAAGAAAACTCGTGGCCTTAGCTGCTCGCACCTGGACAATGTGCCCGGCCACCGCCAGCTAAACGCTCTCAGAGCACTGGTGGATTCAGACCGGCCGTCACACGGCGACAGCTTTCGTTTTTGCGACATCATCGCGGTCAAGCGCGGCAGCGGTCTTCACCCATGTTCGCAGCGTCTTCTCATGGATCTGCTCCAGCGCAGTAAACTTGATGGTGCGCATGGCGGTTTTGCCCTGGCCTTGAGCCAGCAGCCCTTTGGGATCGGGCAGGTCTGAGCCACGCCAGAAGGTCAGCAGCACGTGCTTCTGAAACGCGGCGAAACCGCAAACTAGCAGCTTGCCTTTGTAGCTGGGGGTGTTCCAGCGGATTGCTTCCTCCAGATGCGGCGCCGTGCTGAGAATGACCTGCCGGATCAGCTCCGCCATGGGGCGGGCATGCGGGGACAAGCTCTGAATGTAATCTTCAACGGATGCGGGCGGTTCACTCCAACTGGCCATAATGTATACAGAGTCACACGATACGGCGGAAATGTCACGCGCGGCCTTCAAAGAAAGTGGCAGGCCTGGGGGCTCCGGCGTCCAGCGTGCACCGGCTTTATGGTCGACCACTCAGTCCATTGGCTTTGTCGATGAGCTGGATGAACTCGCCACGATAGCCCAGAGGGTCCTCGCCCTTGCCAGCAATCGCCAGCTTGCGCACCTGTTCCCAGGTGAGCGAGCCCTTGTGCTCCGAGTCACGCAGCAGCAAGCCGAAGCCAGTGACCGCTGCGGCGAACTGGAAATCCTTCGGCGTGTCCTGCATCTTCGGCTTCGCATCTTTCACCGGCACTTCGATCAGCTTGCTCAAATCACCATCCGGTGCCTTGTAGCGGAGCTTCACGGTCATGAGTTCGTCGTTGATGCCGGGCAGCTTGGGCAGCGGAGCGCGGGCGGCCATCGCGGGCAGTTCCTTTTTGTCCTTGGGCTGATATTTGAGGTCATCGACCAGCGGACGATCATTCGGCATCGGCGCATCGACTGTTATGATTTCATACAAGGCAGTGACCGTGTGTCCGGCACCGATTTCGCCCGCGTCCTTGCGGTCATTGTTAAAGTCCTGCGCGGCCAGCACGCGATTCTCATAGCCGAGCAAGCGGTAGGCGCGCACGACGCTGGGGTTGAACTCGACCTGGATTTTCACGTCCTTGGCAATCGTCACCAGCGTGCCGTGCATTTGTTCCACCAGCACCTTGCGCGCCTCGCTCAGGCTGTCGATGTAGGCGTAGTTACCGTTGCCCTTGTCGGCCAGCGTTTCCATCGTGCGGTCTTGCAGGTTGCCCTGGCCGTAGCCGAGCACGCTGAGGAAGACGCCGCCCTGGGCCTTCTTGGTGATCAGCTTCTCCAGCGCCTCTGGGCTGCTGATGCCGACATTTAAATCGCCATCGGTGCAGAGGATCACGCGGTTGATGCCCTCTTTAATAAAATGCTTCTGCGCCTCGGCGTAGGCGAGTTCGATGCCGCTCGCGCCATGGGTGCTGCCGCCGGATTGCAGGGCTTCGATGGCCGCGATGATCTTCGCGCGCTCCTTGCCCGCTGTGCTTTCCAAAGCCACGCCGCTGCTGCCTGCGTAGGTCACCAGGGCGACACGATCATCGTCCTTCAACTGCTCGGCCAGCATCGTCAGGCTGCGCTGCACCAGCGGCAGCTTGTTCGTGTCGCTCATGCTGCCCGACACATCGACCAGGAAGACAAGGTTCGCAGGCACACGCTCCAGGCCGATGTCCTTGCCCTTGATGCCGATGCGCGCAATGAGGTGCTCCGGTGTCCAAGGCGACTCCGCCACGTCCACCTGCACGCTGAACGGCTGCTCCGCGCCCTTCGCCGGAGCTTCGTAGTGATAGGGGAAATAGTTGATCAGCTCCTCCAGCCGCACCGCATCCGGTGGCGGCAGCGACCCTTGGTTCAAGAAGCGCCGCACATTCGCATACGAAGCCGTATCGACATCAATGCTGAAGGTGGACAGCGGCTCGCTAGAGACGGTGAGAAAGTTGTTCTCGTGGATGGCGGTGTAGCGCTCGGTGCTGGCGCGCGATGGGGGGATCTGCGGTGAGTCAAAGCTCACCCTTGGCTCTGGCAGCAGGCCATCCACGCTGTCAGCAACGATAGTGGCGTTACCGAAACGCAAACCTCGACTGCGAGTCGATCCACTCGAGTCGGCTAGCGTAGTGCCCCCAGTGTAGGTGTTTTTGCCGCCCATAGTCAGGCTTTGGTTCGGAATAGGGCTGGTGGGCGCTGCAGCTGAAGGAATCTCCTCTGACGAGCGGGCCATCGGGTTGGTCGGTGCTGCTGGCATGTTGAGGTCGGCATACCCACCGCTGGCTCCAGCTGTCGGCATGACGCGACCCGTCCTAGCCACGACTTGCCCCAAGGCCACCTCACTCTTGGCATCTTCCTTCAACGCAGGCAGCCCCTGGGTGCCGATGCTCGAAGCGGAGGCTACATCGATCGGCTGTGGGTCGAATACCATGGGCGCTGTTTGCGAAACCGTGCTGTGCCGCTTGGTTTGCACACGATGCACACCGGCTTCGCCATCGCCCAAAGTCACCGAGCCTCCTGGCTCAAATAAGACTTCATCCTTCGTCGAAAGCACGCCCGACTGCTGAATCACAAACATCGCGCACGCGGCACAGGCGGCCAGTCCGGCGATGCGCAACGGCCAGTTGTAGCTGGGGTCTTTGACCCCGGATCTGTTGAGCTTGGTTTTGGTAGAGGGCTTGATTGGTTGTCCCACGTCTCCGGGGGCAGAGACCCCAGCTACAGACGGACTGCCAGCGATACGGAAAGCATCGAATGCCACCACATTACCTATCACGCTGGCGAGTAGGGCTTGGCGTTGTTCCGCAGTCAGTGATTCGTCCTCGTTGCCGAGTTGCTCGGTCAGAAGCGCGCAGAAGGCTTTCGTGTCGCGCGCCTTGGTTTGCAACTCATGCGAGCCTTGCAGGTGCGCTTCGACTTGGGCGCGGTCCTCGGGACTGAGTTCGTTCAGTGCCCAAGCGGTGAGGTCTTCGGGTTTCATAAAGGAAAGTATCGGATTTGAGTTGCTAAGCCGCTCTCGAGGGCTGGGCTTCCAGGGCGAGCCACTGCTCGCGCAGGGCGTTGATACCGTGATGGATGAGGTAGCCGACGTTGCCCACGCTGGTCTTCATGACGTCGCTGATCTCCTTGTAACTGAGGTCTGCGATGAATTTCATGCGGATGGCTTCGCGTTGTTTTTCCGGCAGGCGGGTCAGGAGGCTGCGCAGTTGCGCTGCGGTCTCCTGCTGTTCCAGATCGAAGCCGGGGCGTGCGGTGCCCGCTTCCTCCAGGTCGAGTGTTTCCGTTTCCATAAGCGTAATGCGGCGGTGCTTGCGCAGGTGATCGGTGGCGCGGTTCTTGCACACCGTGAACAGCCACGGGGCGAGGCGCTCGGGATCAACGCTGCTGAGCGATTGGCTGAGCTTGATGAACACTTCCTGCACGATGTCCCGCGCGTCTTCGAGTTGTCCCACATGGTTGAGCGCGTAGCGGATGAGGGGCCGCTCGTAGCGCTGCAAAGCATCATGGAAAAGCTGAGAGGCGTCGGTGGTCATGCAGTCGTCGGCGTGTGTTACGGGGAGTTCGCGGGTTTGTTGGAACTTTCCTGACCATGGATGCTCAAAGAGGGATGAACCACGGAATACACAGAAGACACGGGAGGGGATTCAATCGGATCCCCTTCCGTCTGATCCGTAGTGAACCCTTGTCTGGGGTCACTCGGCCAGCCGCGCCTGCAACTGCCGGATCAGTTCCTTGATGCGGTGCGGCTTGCGCACATGGCGGAACTGCACTTCCACGCCTTCACTGCCAGCGGAAGAAACATCCAGGCTGCCGATGCCAAGGAAGCCGAGCAGGCCTTTCTCATGCACGTCCATGCTGCGGATGTCCACGATGCGCACCTCTTTGCTGCTGCGCCCGATGATGCCCCACTCAGCCTCCACACGCTCGCCTGAGACATAGTAGTCGCGATGCTGCCGCGCGATGATCGTGCAGCAGAAGGTGAGGGAGGACAGCGCGAGGCCGATGATGAAATACTTGCCGCCGAACTGAATGGCTGCAATTGCGCAACCGAGCAGCAGCAGGCTCAATAGCAGCGGCTTGGCGAAGGCAAGCCAGGAGGGATGGCCGTGGTAGTGGATGTAGGTGTCGGCGAGATCGTCGATTTCTTCCTCTTCGATTTCATCACTGAACTCTTCGTCGGTCTCCTCTTCTTCCTCGGCCTCTTCCGATTCAACTGCGCCTTCCCAAGGGGTGTCGCCGCTGATCTCTTGATACGACGGGCGCTCGATGCGCATGGAGGTTTCCTCCTGGCGCGGCGGTCTCATGCCTCCAATCAGCTCGCCGACCTTGTGCGACCGGCCGCTGAGGCGGTCCAGCACGATCTCGCCGCGCCCCAGGGACCCTCTTTCCACCAGCACGTAAAGCTCTTGCTTGGTGTGCGGTCCGCTGAGGGTGGGATGCTGCGGCAGCTGGTAGCGCGCGGTGGGCATGGGCGGCGGGAGATGCCGCTATGTAACTTGTGGAACGTCCGGTAGCAAATCTTCCCTTGCCATGAGTTCGGGCACGCTGAGGAGCAAAAGCTCGCCGGTGCCGAGGCGGCAGATTTCCGCGAGATACGGCGTGAGCCGGTCCATCTCCGCCACAGCAGTGTGGATGAGGCTGGCCAGAATGCGCTCGTCATGACGGTTCGCTGGGAACACGCTGGCGATGCGGAACACGACTTGGCCGCTGTCCCAGTCAGCCTCGAAGTTGCCCAGGTTCAGCTCTTTGTTGTTGCGCATGAGCAGCTCTGACACCGCCTTCAAATGCGTCTTTGGCGCGTTGAAGGAAGCGTGGGAGACGACGCTGACGATGCCAGCCTCCGCGTGAGTCTGAGCATGCAGGAACACTTTGGTCTGATGCGCCTCGAACCAGCTTTCGACGACTTCAAATCCCTCGACGACCCTGAACTGCCAGCCCATGTTCTTGAAGGCAGTGAGAACGGCGGCATGCAGTGCGGACATGTGGAAGAGCAGGAGAGGATTAGGGCCTTAGCGAGTTAGGATTTGAGAAGGGCTACGCCTGAGTTCTTGCTGAACACCAAGGCTCTCCGGCGCTTCTTCACTAACTATCTAAAATCGGGGCGGCCAGATTCGAACTGACGACTTCTTGCTCCCAAAGCAAGCGCTCTACCAGGCTGAGCTACGCCCCGTTTGTTTAGCGGGGCGTGATAGTGTGGGCGATGAGGCGGTTTGGCAAGAGAAACGTCAGCTGATTCATGAGTCCACCCGGGCCCAGATGCCGAGGCGTTTTTCGCGGGCGTATCGGGTGTGGTCCAGGAGTTCGCCGAGATAGGTGTCCAGGCTGCGCTTGTCGTCCGGCAATGGCGTGGTCACACCGGCGACACGGGCGAAGCCCTGCCGGGCCAGCAGATCCGAGAGGTAGGTCCAGCGGCCTTTTTCATACTCCACCAGAATCAGCGCATAGTAGCGATCGCCGGAGGGAGGCCGTTCCCAGCGTGTGAGCAGGTGAAAGGTCTTGGTCTTGAGCAGGCTGGTCACATAGGCAAGCGCCTCCTTGCCAGTCTCCACCACCGCTTCGGGCGAGGCCTTGCCGAAGAAGCGGGCCTGGTCGGCGATTTGCCCGGCTGACTGGCTGTCCGCCTCCAGCGCATCCACGAAATAAAGGCTGAACAAGGGGGTGCCGTCGCTCAGGCGGAATTGCAGCGTGTCTGCCTCCCGGGTTCCGGCATCAACCAGCTCAGGGTTGGGAAAGGTCAGGAATCGCGCTTCGACGGGGCGTGTGTTGTGTTTCGCGCTCACCGCCGCCGCGGTCTTGGGTTCGTTGACCGTGGTGCTCACCGCCACTGGCACGGCCACTGGGGGCGGTTGCCGACTGCGCAGGAACAACGCCACCAGCAGCACCAGCAAAACCAGGGCGCAGGTGATGGCGAGGTTGATGAGGGCTTGGCGCAGTTGCATGGCGGGATGGCATCCTAATTCGCCTGGGTGCGGCGTTCAGGTCGCAGATGTCGCGGCTACGGCTTCTTCACCGCCTGCATGCGCTCCTTGAGGAAGGAAGCCGCGCGCTTGGCCTCGCGCGCCCGGGCCAGTTCGTCGATGAATGGCAGGGCAAAACGGCTGTCCGTTTTGCGATAGTGCGCCGCGACGTCATTGAACATGCGCGCGCCTTCGTCCAGGCTCTCATCCACGGAGCCACCCTGGAGCGAAACGACGGAGGAGCCGACAATGAAGGCCCGCAGCAGATCGAGCGAAGCATCGTGGGAAAAGCTGCTGACTTCGTTGAGCACAGGCGTGAGAGCTTCGCCTGGAAGAATGACTTCAAACACCGGGCTTTCCTTTGAGTAAGCGAGCAGAGTGTCTGCGGATTCACGCCCTTCCTTGGACAAGGGATCATGCAGATACTGCTGGCACATCAGCAGCATCTCGGTCTTCAGCGCCGGATCGCGGATGCATTGCAGAAGCTGTGTGATCAGGTCATCCACCTGCTTGCGGTCCTTCTTCATCTCCGGCGTGGGGATGATCACGCTGAGCTGCACAAAGTGGTCCTTGTAGATCAGGACCGAGAGCCAGTGGTTGATGTCCGGCGGCGGAGGTTGCTGCTTTTGCCCGGCCTCGGCAGGCACCATCTCGATGGTCTGCACGGTCATGGGCACCGAGCCGTTTTGCCACAGGGTCAGGGCTTGCTGGGACAAGGGGCTGCGCTGCTTCTCCACATAGCCGCCACCTTGAGCCGCCGCTTTCAGGTCGCTGACCAGACGCTCATGCTCCTTGCGCGCCACGGTGTCGATGTCCTTGCCCAGCTCGACTGGGTGAGGGCAGGGAAAGATCACCACGCTGGCCTTCAGATCGCTGCCTTGGCGAACATAGGTCACCGCCACACCAGCCTCGGCCCGCGAATCTCGAAACACGGAGGCAAGCGAGAAGGAGCCTAGCATTTGAGGGAAACGCAGCCCGGTTCCAGGGTGCTCCCATGGTGTGCCGTCGGCTGGAAGCTTCAGCCACGCGCCGAGATTGTCCTTGCCCTCGGGAGCAGGCTTTTCCTCGGCGAAGCCAGAGCCCGGCCCGGTGGCCAGAATCAAGCAGGTGCCGAGCAAGGCTCGCAGAATGGAAGGCGGTGACGAGTGATCCATGATGCGGCGGACTATGCAGAGTTCGGCGCTTATCGTCACGCGGTTTGCAGTATCATCCTCGCGCGGATTTCGGTGCCCTGGCCCCTGCTTTCCTGGCGGCCGCTACCTCGTTTCCATCCTTGGCCAGAGACGCGGCTTTGCGCAGGCGGATGGCGGGTATGACAGGCCGCTTGCGGCGCTTCAGGGCATGAAGGTCTTTCATCGGGTTCCACAGCCGGGGTTTGACGGTGCCCTTGCTGGACCAAGGCAGGCCAGCGGCCACCCAGCGCTCGCGCCACTGTTCATAGGTAAAGCCTTGCTCGTCGTCCGAGTGACCGGATTCGAAGCCGCAGGACGGACAAATTTCATGCGAGGCACCGCCGCTGCTCGATCGCTGGGGCGAGTGCAAGTGCCTCCAGCCGCAGACGGCACAGGTGTATTGCTGGTTTTTCATGGGGGGAAAGGGACTAACGACCGCTGGCTATCTGAAAGGAAGAGCGTCGGGCTCCACCGGCCGACCAGGTTGCCGGTTCCAGTAGTCAGGGTTTGAGGGTCTGAAAAAGGTGCGGGTCCGGCCCCTGCTGTCGTAGGCTGCAAAGGTGCGCGTTTTGGGTTCCCACACACGCAGGGTGCGGTCGGCGGCATCCCATTTCATGGGCAGGGCGCTCTGGCGGGCATGTTGTAGAAAGCGCCAGGCCTGGGCCGCGTAGTGGTCGCTGGAAGTGGACTTGAAGTCGGCTCCATGGCGTTCGAAGTGATCTTCCAGTGTGTCGAGACGGCACCAAGTCTGGCTGGTTGGTGGTGTCGCAGGGGACGTTTTGCTGGCAGAGACGGCTGGTTCGGCCGCCTTCTCTGGAAGCAAGCCTGTTAGGAATCGTTTGATCGCGCCGCCCACGGGCGAGGTCTCGTTGGTGGGCGTGCTGGCAGGGCTGCCTCCGGTCGTCTGAAAACTGCCCTGGCCGAGTAAGGTCCGCGCGGACCCGATGCTAAAGTAATAGCGTGTGCCCACCCGCAGCCCGCTCAGTTCGATGCGGTGCTCCTTTCCCACGCCGCCCGTCGCGCGTTGATCCAGAAGCTTCTCCTGCGTGCCATACTGCAAGCGGGTTCCGGCCTCCACATCCGTTGTCCACACGATGGTGGCGGTGGTGTCAGCAGCGGTGACCGTGGGGCCGCCGGTAACCGTCAATCCTGAGACGTTCTGGACAAAAGACAGCAGTAGAGCAA
>Ga0164295_10003703_pt1 | contig 12205 bp, 12 predicted proteins | sample GEODES006metaG_FD_111798 | JGI IMG/M metagenome (GOLD analysis project Ga0164295, IMG submission 111798) | Oligotrophic lake water microbial communities from Sparkling Lake, Wisconsin, USA - GEODES006 metaG | ecosystem: Environmental > Aquatic > Freshwater > Lake | place: USA: Sparkling Lake...
AATTGATTGATTGGAAAGATTGTCTTTCCCATCAATTAGAATCAATTTTTATTCGGGTTCAAGTTTTGTTTTGTTTTGTTTTGGTCGAGGTATCTTGGTCGAGGTATCTTGGTCGAGGTATCTTAGCCCAAGGAATCGAGATCGTCTTCTTCATTCTCGCTATGGTACGTGGATACTTCGGACAATTGGTCCTCTTCCAAATGAACGACCTCTTCTTCGTCGTCGGAACTCGAATCGACATCGTCTTGCTCTTGTTCTTGCTCTTCTACCGGAATTGGCAAAGGCAAAGGCAAAGGCTCCGGCATAGAATAGTTTCGGCGCGTAGGGGTTCTCACCGCCGGCTGGATAAGATCCCAAAAAGATCCGCGGAATGCATGCAACGATATGTTCACGGCCACATCGCCTTCGTACACATGATTGGACAAAAAGGGGGTCGAGCTGGAAGTAGGTGTCGGATTTCCCACAATGGCCGATTCCATATAATGCTCTTTCCAAGGCGTCGGGTCTGAAAACGAGTATTGGTTTTGCACGGGGGGATACAAAGCGCATCTCGATCCAAACAGGGGATTGACAAAAACGAATTTGGCAAAATCTTTCTTTAATGCGCGGTCCGCATATTCGCGCTCCATCAAGTTGAACGAAAAACGCGACAGTAAAAAGTTGGTCAAATACGGCCGAAAAATGCGAAGAATGGTCGATTCGGGAAACCCGCGGGAAAACTTGATGCGCCCCTCCTGGTCATAGGCATACAACATCTCCTGAATGTCTTCCATCAATACTTCCGAATCGGCCGTCTTTACATATTGCTGGATCCCCGCTTTGCGCAATTCGCATTCGCATTCAATGGAAAACCGGTAAATATCGAAATCCAATTCGAAAAACCTGCACAAGAAAAAGGGAACTTTGATATACATGTTTCGCAACGCAAAATAAATGTTGTACAAATCTGCCTTCGTAAAAGGCACATTGTTATAGGGGTTTTTCACCGGCAGAGGGGAATGGAAAAACTGCATGCAGTTCGTAATGGCCGAAGTAATCAAATTCGCCAAATTGGGCAACGTGAAAAAGTAAATGCTTTTCCGTTGCAAGATGCGGAATGTATGGGGATGTGTTTCTTCCAGATCGTTCATGTACAAATCCATCTTTATCTGGATTTTCGCATTCCGCCAGCGCCATAATCGCGACAACCGGGAGAAGGCCGAATAATGCCGTTGTAGTTTCGCAAAGGTTTGGAAAAACACTTCTTTTGCCGGTCCGCGTAAAAACGGACTATGTAACAAACTATAGAGGTACTTGGTTTTTGTAAACGAGGGGTCGTTGGAGCGAACCGCAAAGATCCATAACAAGAGATGGACGATGCGTTTCGTTTCGTCTGGCTCCATCAAAATGTCTTCGCATTGGGCGGCATCCGGATGATAATACATGTAAAAGGGAGTAGCCGTCCGAATCGGTGGCGGACGGGTTAAAATCGATTGATGGATGAGGTGTGAAAACATGGTATAAATGGATAATATTGGTAGAATTCGTTAGACTAAACCCTCCCTTTGTTTTTATGTAGATTCCGATAAGCATTTGGCGAAAATTGAAGAAGCGCGATCGACAAACAAAAAGAGGCAAATACGCCCAAACATGTTGTTTTTCGAAACGGATTTACCGAAGGATTTGGATTATTTGCAGTTGTGGTATATATTTTGTAATATGGGCAAGGCGATTAGTCCATATTACATTTATGACTTGTTTTACGACCGAAAAAACCGTCTGGTTTTATACGGAATTGAGAATTCTCTCACCGATGTAGAAAATTGTCCATGTGGTCTCATTTATCGAATCGAAAAAGCGGAAAACGAACTACATGTCTATATCATGTATATTGCCACCGAATACAAAAGCAGAAAAACCGGCTACGCCTCCCTCCTCATACGCGAATTCATTCACTACATTCAAGAGAAATACCGCGAAAAATACAACCACCTATCTATTATACTGGACTCGATTGAACCGGCGGTTACGTTCTATGAGCATTATGGCTTCAAATGGACCACCACGGATATGCAATATAATGCCATGTTCCATATTGATGAAACCAACCGCGACGAACACTTTGTTATGGTTTTACGTATCTAGACATGTACTCTTGTAGGATTCGCATGTCCAATGTCCCCATGTTATTTTTCGCAATTTGGTGTTGCAAGGCGGTGTCACTGTTTACAAATAAATACAAGTAGGAATAGGAGGGGAAATCGCGGAATTCAATAATCACCGTATCATCGCGCAGTTCGAACTTGGTCGATTTTTCATCAATATGGTTTGCCACCAACCAATCTCTCTCTTCCCCCTCCTCTATGTCGTCTTTTTCAAAATGGTCAAAATAACTCGAAACAAAACACAACGGGTTCCCATGATATTCCATTTTGATGGCCTGGTATTTTTCACTGTCCTTCGGGTTCTCTTGCAATTCTCGCATGATTTTGTTTCTCTCGGTTTTCGGGTAGGAGTAATCGTACAAGAGTTTCAACACTTCCTTTGTATTCATCGCATTTCTCCATTCTCCAAATACTTTGGAAAAGTCGTGCCCCAACAATCTCTTTATTTCCAAATATAAAATGTAATTACTATGTCGAACGGCAAACGACAAGAATTTTTTTAGCATGGCATCGGGGTGGGTTTCTTTGTATTCTAAATACGAATTCAAGTAAATATACAATTTGTACAAAATGAGAAACAAATACATTTTGAGTTTGCCCGCATTATCTCGGGTATCCTGTTTGAATATCCTCTTTACCATTTCCATGGAACGCTCGATTGCATCTATATCAAAGTTGTCATTGTTTGCGTTTTTTTCAATGATTTCGCGAATGACGGAATTGGTTCGCGGAACGGTATATTGCATTTCCATCATTTTCTTCATGATTCGAAACACAAATACCACATCACAACTAAACGTCATTTGAGGAACAAATTTTAGATCGGACGTAATGTTGTAATTGTCCGTTTCGTAGGCAGATACATTATAATACAAGAGCGACGTATTGGGCAAAGAATAGGCTTGACGGATCGTATTGTAATCAAACTCTACGAATTTATTCTTTGCGTTTCGGTAGCAAAATGTACTACCTGGAAGGACAATTAATTTTTGCAAATGTTCTTGCAATAGTTTCATGCTATCAAAAAAGGACTGCAATATAATATTTTTTGAAATGGGCGGGTTATAATGGGTAAGAATCCACTCTACGTCGGTAAACGTGGAGCAATGCCGTAGTTCCATATCGGGGTCTTTTACTAGAATATCATACACTACCATTTTACCCGATGAATGGGGGATTTTCAATCGAAAGACGGTATCTTCGCAATTGTCCTCTTCGTCCTTATGTTCGGAAATGAGGTCTTGCAGTTTTACGTTGAAATCACTGTCTTCCGCAGAATCATTGGTAATTTTGAATTTGAGTTGGGGCGTATCCACAATATCCGTGTATTCGTGTTCATCTAGATACCCGTATTCCAAGTCAATGTTGGTTAATGCGGAATTGATCAACCGTCGGTTCTTTTCGGTACGTTGCGTCTTGGATTTTGATTTTTTGGATCGGGATTTTGATTTTTTGGACCGGGATTTGGATTTTGATTTTTTGGATCGGGATTTTGATTTTGATTTTTTGGATCGGGATTTTGATTTTGATTTTTTGGATCGGGATTTTGATCGGGATTTTGATCGGGATTTTGATTTTGATTTTTTGGATCGGGACTTGGATCGGGATTTGGATGTGGATGGTTCTATCGTAAATTTTATCAAATCCGTGGTTTCTATTTCAAATCCAATGCTTTTTATGTGTTGGAAAATAGAAGCGGGGTGTATATCCCCTCCCGCAGTTTCATTCATGTCTATGTACTATATTTTACATAGACATTATTGTGATATCGATCAAGCCAAATTTTAAACATACGCAATTAATACATCATCCTGTATATATCCATTTAATGTATCAAATTTATAATCTTTATTGATTGTTAATATCGTCTGTTTTATTCTCTCTAAAAAATTAATATTTCCATAGCTGAGTTCGTTCCAAGGAAACGATTCTTTAATTATTCTCAAATCATCAATTAATATTATATTATCTTTTCTTTCAATACTGTTAATTGCGGCTAATTCATCAAATAGAGGACATTTTTTTTTATAATTCTGAATATTGTTATTATCTACATGGGCGTCAAGAAAAAACATTGTTTTATTTTTAAAATTATCATTCATTAAGTACTTTTTCATATTTGTACTATCATCCAAATACAAATTATATTTTCCGGTCATAATTTGTTCTTTAAATATGTCATTACCTAACTCAACCCAATCTCTTCTAATTTCGATACAATATACTTTATCGAAATTACTTGACAATGCCATTTTACTGGATACATTATCTCGTGGATCCCATAATCCAGTTTCAAAATAATTTACACAATTATGTTTTGCTCTTAACTCTTCTAAATCAAATGAGATCGGCATTGTACTATATACTATATTTGTTACATATTTTCAGATTTAAACGCATTTTGTAAGAGGCGTAAAAATACAACAACGGTAATTACGACCTTATTTGGGAAATGGATGGGCCATCTACCTTTATCGATTGCGTTTTGCCCAAAACGGAAACCGCTCGTCCCAATATCCGTTTCCAAAATATGTCTCATCCGGAAAAACGACGGCGTTCTCCCTCACTAGCATGGACCAAATCGACTGATCATGTCGATGATCTTTGAACTCGGGGTGTTCGTCTTCCCTCGTATCATTGATTAAATCGTGATGAGATGCGATCTCATACCATTGGCGAATGGTGTCGATAGAACGCGCCGTTTTCTTGATCATAATCACGTTAGCACTACATTGATACTGAGTATCGTCTTCGGGTTTTGATCCAAAGTGCGAGTATACTTTGCGTTTCGTGTATGTCTTTTCCAAATGCGTTAATTGAAAGGCGATGATTCCAAGAGGGGATGCGTCCAAGATTTCCTTGTATTCTTGGAAACGCTTGAGCCCGCGTGGGTTAATAGTACATCCCGCATCGCAATACACCAAGAAATCCCCCTCGTTGATTCGCCGCAATCTCTCGTAAATAAGATAGGGTTTCCATAACCAATACCCGTATCCGCGCGCATTGGATTGAATAAAATCTCCGTGTTTTCCCCAAAACGTGAAATCGTTCTTAAGGACCATTTCTGTATACCCAAACATCTCATTAAACACCCGGAATTGATTTGCCTCATTCATAATACGGTTAACCTGGTTGTGAAACAGTTTCGTAGGACCACCAAACGTCATGAAATACGTTTTTGGCAATGCTTTCCGTATGTCGCCAGCAATCTCTTCTTCGGTAATTTGGTGTCTGAATACCGGTTGCTGAATCATTTCCAAATACTTGTCTGGATGCGTCATGAGATCGCGGATTCTCTCCATCGCGGCTTCGATCGACGCTGGGTCGAGAGATTTTACATGAATGAATCGGTCGGGATTAAAATACGTTTCCACGTGATCCGATCCCCAATAAATGGGCACAATACCTGCCGCGAACCCCTGTATGATTTTCTCGGTAATATACGTACCGCATTTGGAATTCTCCATCGTAACGATGAATTTGTACTTGGCAATCTCTTGGAAAAAATCCTCGCTCAAGAAATGGGACTCGATCCGCGCAACGTTGTTTCTATACCTTCCCGCGAAATCGACGGGGATGACTTGGTCAAGCCGGTCTAAAAAGACATTTCGGCCTTCTTGGTTGTCGCCATTCGAAATGACCGCCACCACATTTCTCTCGGGCACGCGAATCGGGCGAGGACGAAGACCCCTGATTTCATCCAATGTCAACAAATACAAGGGCATATTTACCGTGTTTCCTTCGGTCGGTTTCCCGCACAAGATACAAGAATACCGGTCGTGGACACGGGAACCGAGAAAACCATTTGAGATCCTCCCTGATTCGCCGGAAAATAGAAAGGTGTATTTCCATGGCTTGGCATAAAGGGCAGTGTCGCCAAACAGGCTTTCCATCAAGAGCTCACTCTCTTCGAAGGATCCGGGGACCACTTGTTCAGAGAATGCAAGAGACAAGATTCGACAAAAATACCCAGTATTCAAGTTTGGCCAAAAAGCGTGAAAGTATACCTTCATTTTTGTATAATTATCTCTCGTGTCTATATGGTTTTTCGCTGGTTAGTTACCTATTTTTGGGGTCCGGATCCGCCAGATCCTAGTCCTAGTCCTAGTCCTTTTACCATTTACGACGAAATCGACCAACAAGAATATGTCTTTCATTCGAGGAGGCCGAGAGCGAGAGAAAATTACATAGGAAGTTATGTCTATTTGGACCCGACCATCGTTCTCGGATCCGTCGTTAGTCCGACCACCTTTTTCCACTACCCGTCTGCCGACCTACACGAATATTTAGTAGGGTACGATATATTGCCCTTCCCAGAACAGGCAGTCCATATCGTCCAAATCATCGACCCTTATGAACCCGGGTTCGACTCCAATCTAGGCGATGTGTATTTTTACTCCATCCCCATTGTAGTAAAAACACATTGGATTCGACTTGTACAAAGAAGTTGGAAGAGGGTGTTTCGCGAACGAATGCGGGTCTTGCAAATGCGGAAATCTCTCGCTTCTTGGATCGAAATTGAGAGAACGGGATTGTATCCGGAAGGTGCGAGAACCCTACCCGGCATTCACGGAATGTTAGTATCCAGATTTCAATGAAATGTCATCAAGTACAAGAATTGGTTGACATTTGCCAATATTTCGTCGCGCAAACTCAAGAGATCGGATTCTCTCGCCAGACACTTGTCCATATGGACCAAATAGTCTCGATACTCGAACATACGACTCTTGAAATCCGTCTTGCTGAGTGTCAGAATCGGTGATTTCTTGTGGATATGGGAGAGTCGGTCGCCCCGTTTCCCCAGCAAGGTCTCGACGAATTGATCCACGCCCTCATTCAGTTTCGCATACAATTCGTCGGTGGCTTTGTGCTCCGCAAAAGACCTCGTGTTCCAGTGATATACTTTCACCGTATTGAGCATCTCCAAGAAAGTGGTGACGATGGAATGTTTCGTTTGTTCTGGGTTGCATCGTTTCGTGGTACGCGGCTTGCGAGATTTGGTCTTGGTCTTTGCCATTATATAATAATGCCGGGTTTTTATTGGAAACGATATAACATGAAAAGAAAAAGGCATATGAAGATATCGCATGCTACTACATAAAAATGAGAATCGTTTTATTCTGGCTAGGCATGTTGCCCTGGATAAGGGGTTTTTTGTTCAAGAACCCGTTCTGGAAACCGCGGCATTTTGACACCGAAGTGACCAAAACTTTTTCCCAAATACCGCCCAGTGTATTGCACCAAAACTTATATGATATGCAGTGGTATGTGGTCGGGACACCTGCCGACTTTTCCTATGAAACGCCGGTAAAAGTGACGGTTTGGTCAAAAGACTACGTGGTCTGGAAAACGGGCAAAACCCAGTATGTCGCGCTCGAAAATGCCTGTCCACATCGGGGTGCCTCTTTTTCTGACGGAACGGTGGAATCCGGATGTATCGTTTGCCCCTATCACGGCTATGAATACAATGGCGCGGGCCACTTGACCCGTGTTCCAGGCATCGATTTGGTGAATTCCTGCCACAGCAATCAAACCAAAGCCCGTGCTTTTGACGTGACGGAAGAGGGTGGCTGGGTCTACCTAAATACGTTTCCTTACTCGGCGTATAATATGACACACGGTTCCTTGCGAAACAACCTGTATTGTGAACCAGAACAGTTGGCGAATTTTAGCCGCGTACAATTAGAAATGGATTATTTGGCCGATCCGCGTTTGCTGACGGAGAATGGTCTGGACATTTCGCATATTGGATTCGTACATAGTTTCGGGAATCGCGACGACCCCTGTCCCATCAACGAGGATCCGCCGAAATGGGTGGGAGCGAACCGGGTTTCGACCAAGTACCAGTATAAGACGGGCGAGAATTCCATGGCAGCCAAGATATTTGGGTCGAAATTGATGGAAGTGGAAAACGAGTTTGTCTTGCCGCATACCTCCATCTCTCGCATACGTTTTGCTTCCAATAACGCGACAAATTTAACCAGTACGATCATTACGTTTGCCACGCCGCTGAGTGCCAACCGAACCCGGCTTTTCGTAAAGAATTACCGGAATTTTTGGCGAAATTGGTTCGGCGATAAGATGATTTGGTATACAATGCGAGAGACCATGAACGAAGACCGGCGAGTGGTGGAAAATATTTACGATACGGAAAAAAACGGGCGATTCAATATGCGATACGACAAATTGGCCAATACGTTTCGTGTCTTTTACGAAAAATGGTATAATGGAAATAAAAATTGATCGACCCATGTTCCCCCGCCTTCATCTCTACATATACAAAACATGAATCTGATCCAACGAATCACCCAGCTTCCCCAAGTGTTGCAAGACTTGATTGGCGAATACAATGCCGATCATCGTGAACAAATGAACCGTGTTTGCCGGGAATATTTCGCCATCATTTATCTTCCTTGCAAAATATGCGGAGGTCCCGTAATCACACCAGATAGGTTTTGCTCGGTGGATTATTTCATTTTCCGCGTGTTTCGCCGGGGCCATTTCAGCGGACATTGGTGTAGCGAAGCGTGTTTAGAGATAGAAGAAAACGAACTCGAAAAAAAGAATTATTTTGCGACGATCCAACAATGGATTTCGGTCGATACCTTGCAAGGATGGGAAGGTATCGATGAATGAATAGTATCGTGATATAGTGTATAATGTCGGGTCTTTGTCAATACAAAAATGCATTAGGGATTCCAGGGCAAGGAATCCATTCTTACCGTTTCATGAATTTCGCCGTGGCGGATGTGGTCATGACGATTGTATTCGGATACTTACTTGCGCGTACGTTTCGATGGAATGCGGTCATGACGATCGGTGGGTTTTTTTTACTGGGCATTGTGTTGCATAGGGCGTTTTGCGTGAGAACGACGGTGGATCAATGGATTTTCCCGAATGTACGCGAATAATAGGCCTGCATGATAGATTGGAGTTAGATACGTGGATTCGAATCTTGTTACGGCGTACTTACCAGAATCGCATAAGGATTGCAAGACGCGTCCTCGGTAGGAATGGCGTAAAAGTAGTCCATATTGACCAAGACGAAACCGTCGGGCACCCGTTCGTCTCCGGAGCAGGAGCTAAAGGCGAAAATGCGCTGGGAAGCGGGGGTTTCCGCATCGTATTCGTAGACGACAATGTCGTCGTCGAAATCATAGATGCCTACTTTGAAATCGTATTCAAAGACGAGTTCCCTCAACGGATTATGCGTGAGCTGGATGTCGGATTTCTTTATCGCGGACACGTGCATATGGCCGAACCGGCAGATTTGGGCGCGTTTTGCGAAAGAGGCGCCGACGGAATCAAAGAGTTCGATGGAGTAGAAGGCGTGGTCGGATCGGTCTTGGATATAGAGGATGTAATGGGTGAAATTGCAGGGTTCGACCAAAGGTTTGCCTTGCGCGTCATCTTGGATATAGCCCCGTCGATCCACTTGGTAGGTGGTGGATTTGCGGTTAAAGGTTTTTAGGCCGATTACTTGGTAGAGCGGCATGTTTTGCGGGTTTAAAGGGGAGGAGTTGGTTATACGTTTGGATTTTTCGGATACATCATTCAATTTTTATATATTTAGTAGAGTTTTCATGTTGTACATAGAAATATTATTGAACGAATAATATTTGTAAAGTGTAAACGGTCGATTTTAGAGAAGCACGCCGGGTAGGACAATAAGTACAAAGCCGGATCCGCCGGTTCTAGTGCCACTATTAGTAGTAGAATACCCTCCGCCTCCGCCGCATCCATACGTTCCATTTGTACTCGCTGTACTGGCAGACCCAGACCCGGGCGTAGATTTAACTACACTACTTACCGACGTTGAATTAATGGTATATGAGCTAATCTGTGAATTCACGTCTCCTCCATTTCCTCCGTTCGATGCACCAGGATTCCCAGAAACATCTACCGCAATGGTCGTACCGGGTAGAGTGTTGGTATTGGAACTTGAATTTCCCCCGAGTCCTCCTGTACTAAGAGGGTTTAATGTCGGGGCATTACCGCCTGTGGCAGTGGCACTGTTGGATGCATCTGAAAAAGAAGTGTTAGTGTTCTCTCCTGCCCCACATTGAATCGTATACGTCGTATTTGGACGAATGGTTACGCTTTTAATAATCATTCCGGAACCGGATCCTCCTGCGCCTAGTGCTGAATAACGACCAGTCAGGCCGTATCCTCCGCCTCCTACCAAAACAAGGGTTGCCGTGTACGTAGTCGGAGTATAAAATTGGATAGAATTCGAAATGGGGGTGGTACTCGTACCGGAAGTAAATAAAAACCATGTGTCAGTTCGTGTATTATATATATATGCATTCGCTGGAGACTGGATCTTATACGAACTCTTGCATACCGAGTCGGGAACCGAGTTAATGGGGGCAAAAATCTGGTTGAGATCCGTGCCGTTTATTTTATAATTGGTGACTGCGGTAATATTGGAACAATCTATTCGGAAGGGCTCGAAATAATTGGACAAATCGACGCCATACATTTGATATCCTGGATTGGCGGGAGCCGTAGTAGTCAGTCGAGGATAAAAAAGAGGGAAGATGTCGTTGGTGTTACCATATTTGTACAGAGTAGACGGATAATAATTAGTAATGGCGACCACGACAATACCGGATGCGCCGTTATTTCCATAACTCGCATAATTACCTCCGACTCCTCCATTTCCAGTATTTGGAATAGGATTATTGGTATGGGTTTGATTGCCAACGCCATTGCCTCCTGGTCCGCCTGCACTATATGTATACCCATCCACGGGCCACACATACCCTCCCACAAAAGATGATGTATACGCTGGGTTCGTGTTAGAATCATTTACTGGAGTAAACATAGCACTTCCTCCATTTCCTCCGAACCCAGTTTCATATCCGACCCCACCTGAACTATAATAGGTAGAATATTGGTTCACTAATGTGGTGGATGACGCATCTATGGCTCCGCCTGCACGAGGATTGCCGCCATTATTGCTAGCAAAAATGCCCGAACTTCCTCCTCCACATCCTCCGGATCCGCCAATCGCAGCAGTATTCCCCCAACTCCCCCCTCCCTTTCCTCCTCCTGCCGAGTTTATATTTACGTTCCCGGCACTGAAAAACGAACTCCGGTTTCCTGGTTTGGCAGGTGTACCATCGTTTTCGTCCCAGTAGCCACTTTGTCCTAATCCCCCTCCGGATCCAACAGTTACAGTATACGTGACATTTTGCTGCAAATACTCGGTAGCTACGGTGACCTGACCGGCGCCTCCTCCTCCTGCTCCGTCCGTATATCCGTCTGCTAGTAGTTTCCTTAATGTTCCGCCTCCTCCTCCTCCGCCTCCCCCGACACATAATATCTGGGCAAAGGTATTTGCGCCAACGGAAAATGTACTCGTTCCACTCAAAAATTTGTATAAAGTGTAAATACCAGAAGATGCGACGGTATACGTTCCCGTTCCCGAAATGTCCACAATCGGAATTCCAATAATGACGATGCCACTCCCTCCATTTGCTCCATTCACATTGTATCCACTACCACCTCCTCCACCTCCTCCCGTGTTGGCAGTGCCTTGTATAGCCACCAGAGTCGAAACGCCTGCGCCATTTCCGCCTCCGCCGGAACCTCCGGTTCCGTATCCAGTCTTCGTTGAATACGTAGATCCCGCCCCTCCTCCACCCCCTCCTCCACCATACGCAAATCCTGCATACGTGTATCCATTTCCGCCATTTCCGCCTCCACCGGACCCGTCTAGCCCAACACTATTCGCTCCACCGCCGCCGCCCCCGGGTCCTTGATAAATTCCTTTTCCTCCGGAATTTCCATATACATTTACAACCGCATTTTGGGTGATTCCTATCGGAGTATTCGTGCTTGTTCCACCGGATCCGTCTTGCGAGTTATTCGATCCATCTCCGCCACCACCCGACCCTCCATTTCCAGGAGGAATATACGTACCAACCGACGATCCTCCATATCCACCACCGCTGGCAGTTACTGTAAAATCTCCCACAATGGAAGAATTGCCTCCATTCGTTGGCATAGTTGATGTGGAGGTGGTTCCACCCTTTCCTCCAGTGCCTACGGTGATG
>Ga0164295_10003704_pt1 | contig 12205 bp, 12 predicted proteins | sample GEODES006metaG_FD_111798 | JGI IMG/M metagenome (GOLD analysis project Ga0164295, IMG submission 111798) | Oligotrophic lake water microbial communities from Sparkling Lake, Wisconsin, USA - GEODES006 metaG | ecosystem: Environmental > Aquatic > Freshwater > Lake | place: USA: Sparkling Lake...
ACGTTTCCCTTAATGGGACCTTGAATTGTTCACAATCTGAGATATGGCAAATAGACGCATCGGCATGATTTCCGGAGATGGCATCGGACCGGAGATTTCCGCCGAAGTGCGGCGCATTTTGGCCGCCGCCGGGTTTGAGCCGGAATGGGTGGAACTTGAAGCGGGACAACCTGCTTTGGACCGAGGTCTTCCAGCCATGCCGGAAGAAACTATCCAGGCAATCCGCGAACTTGGGATTGCTCTAAAAGGTCCAACGGCGACCCCGGTTGGTAAAGGACACGTGAGCGCAAACGTTGCGCTCCGCAAAGCCCTCGATCTGTTTGCTAATGTTCGACCTTCGATCACGATTCCCAACCTGAAGGGCCACTTCGAAGACACGAAGATCGACCTGATCATCGTTCGCGAAAACACCGAAGACCTGTACGCAGGCATCGAGTTCCAGCCTCACCGAGATATCGCTCAAGCCGTTAAGGTCATCACTCGACCCGGTTGCAAGCGAATCTTCCGCTATGCGTTCGAAATGGTGAAGGCGCAGGGCCGAAAGCGGATCACCGCCGTCCACAAGGCGAACATCATGAAGCTCACCGACGGGATGTTCCTTGAGGAGTTCTACTTGATGGCGAACGAGTACCCGGACATCATTGCCGACGACATCATTGTCGACAACTGCTGCATGCAGCTCGTGACGCGGCCCGAACAGTTCGATGTGTTGGTCACGGAGAACCTTTACGGCGATATCGTGAGCGATCTTTGCGCCGGTCTCGTCGGCGGACTGGGACTCGCGCCCGGTGCCAACATTGGCGAGCAATATGCGGTCTTCGAAGCCGTTCATGGTTCGGCGCCTGACATCGCCGGAAAGGGAATCGCAAATCCAACCGCCCTCCTCCTCAGCGCGGTTCTGCTCCTTCGCCATATCGGAGAGCATGAGAAGGCGACAAACATCTCCAACGCCGTACTGAAGGTCCTCGGGGATGGCAAAGTGATCACCGGAGACCTTGGCGGCACCGCTACGACCCGGGAATACGGCGACGCTGTGATCTCGGCGCTGGCATCATGACATTCAATAGCTTCACCCTTCGAATCCTTATTGCCCGAACCCGCGAGGACGTCTTTCGGGCTTGGACGGTCCCCGACGAGATCGGTAAGTGGTTTCTAGACGCGTTCCACACTAAAGATGGGGAAGTCCAGCCTCAGGACGTCGTCGCCGAAGTTGGCTGGAACTACGAGTGGACTTGGCTTGAAGGAACGCGTGAGGAAGGCGAGTTCATCAACGTCGTGTCTGGTGAAGAAGTCGCCTTCACGTTTGGCCCGGATTGCACCGTGCGTGTGCGCTTTTCCGAAGAACTCACTCGGACCTGCGTTGAAGTCGTGCAAAGGCAAAGTCACGAAGACGAATCGAAGCGGGCCGAGTGGGCATTTGGCTGTGTCCAAGGCTGGACCTTCTATCTGACTAATCTGAAGTCAGTTTTGGAAAACGGAACTGACCTTCGCGAAACGCAATTCTTGGTTCCTAAGATTGTTAACATCTAGTTAGCGTAGAATGTGATTGGACAAGATTTACCTGCAAGGGGAGCCTCAAGGCTGAGAGTTCTGGAAGATTTCCAGATGACCCTAGGAACCTGATCCGGTTAGTACCGGCGGAGGGATTGCGGTGAACGATGGAACGATGGACGGCTTTTGCCGCCGGAGCGCCAATCGCTTTCGCAGTCGGCGGAGGTGATCAGCGTCCGGAAAAACCATGAAAGCTGCGTTCACGCTCATTGAACTCCTCGTTGTCATTGCCATCATCGCGATTCTCGCGGCGATTCTGTTTCCCGTCTTCGCGCAAGCAAAGGAAGCCGCCAAGAAGACCGCGGACCTAAGTAACGCCAAGCAGATCGGCATCGCCAACAAGCTGTATCTCAGCGACAACGACGATACGATGCCGATTTTCTACGCGTACAACTCCGAGCCACCGAGCGGACAGGTCGGACACAAGGGAACCGAGCTGCTGCTGTTGCCCTACACCAAGAACCAGGAAATCTTCCGAAGCCCGCTCGATGCCGGTGGGCCGTACTTGGCATCCGACCCAGGCTTGCTTGCGGCGGGTGGCTCGTACCCAACCTATTACGCTGCTTACGGCTCGTCGTACCGGTTTGGCAAGTGTGTCCACACCGTGGTTGCTGGCGAGTCCTCTGGAAACAACTTCACCTACGACTATAACCAGGTTGTGAACGAGACTGCGGTTGAGTTTCCCGCCGAGACGCGGTTCATCCGGCTTGAAATGATGCCGTTCTTCGAGGCCAAGAACGACCCAGACTGCACGCGGTACGGCTACGACTGCGGCTATTTTCGAAAGTGGAGCTCAACCGGCGGCAGCGTAATCTACATGGACAGTCATGCGAAGGCGGCGAACTCGCCAGGGCAGTTTGATGAAATCCGCGTGAACGTCGCAGGCAATCGGTCCGGAGAAGCTACCGGTTCAAGCGCGGCTTACGACAACACTTGGTACTGGCGCTGCGACTGACCTGACTATTCCACGACCGCGCCGAACTTGCGAACGCGAGCTTGGTAGGTCTTAACCGCTTCGATCAAATGGTCCGGCTTAAAGTCGGGCCATGACACATCGCTCACAACGAGCTCCGTGTAGGCGGATTGCCAGATCAGGAAGTTGCTCCAGCGCATTTCTCCGGCCGTTCGAACCATGAGGTCCGGATCGGGCTGGTGCGGGTTGTAAAGGTGATCCGAGATCATCTCTTCGGTGATCTCCTCCGCTGGCGTGCCGCTTTGAACGATTGCCTTCACCGCGTCGGTGATTTCGGCTCGTCCGCCGTAGTTCACGGCCAGGGTGAAGGTGATGCCGGTGTTCTTTGACGTCGTTTCCATCCCCTCGCGAAGCGCGCGCTGAAGGGTCTCGGGAACTTCATGAACTCTGCCCGTGATGTTCACCCGAACGTTGTTCTGGTGCATGAGTCGAAGTTCATCGCGGGCCGCTTGCTCGATGAGCTTCATCAGCCCCATCACTTCGTCCTGTGGGCGACGCCAGTTCTCAACCGAGAACGCGTAAACGGTGAGGTACCGAACTCCAAGTTCGCTCGCCGCGAGCAAGATGCCTCGCAAGGCGCGATAGCCTTCGCGGTGGCCCAAAAGGCGAGCAAAGCCGCGTGCTTTGGCCCAGCGACCGTTGCCGTCCATGATGATGGCAATGTGCTGCGGCAGATTTTCGAGGTCCACTCCTAAGGACTTTGCCCTTTCCCGCAAAGCGATTGCGGAGCTCGTCATCGAGAGGTAAGGGGCCGGGGCAGGAGTGGACATCGGTGAATTTGACTAACGAGATTGGGGAGAGAAAGGTTCGGATCAGACCTGCATGAGCTCGGCTTCTTTGCGCTTGCCGAGGTCATCTGCTTGCGCGATGTAGCTGTCGGTCAGTTTCTGGACCTTGGTTTCGTTGGATTTCACTTCGTCTTCGGTGATCTCCTTCTTCTTTTCCAATGCCTTCAGGCCATCGATGGCTTCACGTCGGTTGTTTCGGATGGAAACTCGGGTGGTCTCAACTCGCGCATGCACGGTCTTCGCCATCTCTTTTCGTCGATCTTCCGTCATCTGAGGGAAGTTCAAACGAATCGAACCACCGTCGTTTACCGGCGAGATTCCGAGGTCGCTCTTCAGAATCGCGCGCTCAATGGCGGGGATCAAGCTCTTCTCGTATGGCGTGATTAGAAGCTGTCGTGGCTCAGGAACCGAAACGTTGGCAACCTGGGAAACCGGAGTTTCGGTTCCGTAGTACTCGACGCTGACGCGCTCAAGGACGGCGGGCGTTGCGCGGCCAGTTCGGTACGACGCGAAATCGTGAACCATGGCGTCCAAAGCGCCTTTCATTTTCTGTTCAGTGTCTTTGAAAATTTGTTCGAGACTCATGTTCATTCTCCTCCGACGAGGGTGCCGGTTTCGTTGCCTGAGAGGGCAGAGGTAAGACTGCCGGCGGCGTTAAAGTTAAGCACGATGAGCGGCATTTTGTTCTCGCGGCACATCGTGAAAGCGGTTTGGTCCATCACGCCGAGGCGCTCTTGGATCGCGGTGGTGTACTCCAAGGTGTCGTAACGCACCGCGTCGTTGTGCTTCTTCGGGTCCTTGTCGTAAATTCCGTCAACCTTCGTAGCTTTCACCAATACGTCCGCCTCAATTTCAAGGGCGCGAAGTACGGACGCGGTGTCGGTTGTAAAGTAGGGGTTCCCAGTGCCTGCCGCGAAGAGCACCACGCGGCCCTTCTCCAAATGCCGTATCGCGCGTCGCCGAATGAATTGCTCTGCGACCGCCGAAATTTGAACGGCGCTTTGGACGCGCACTTGAACGCCGGCCTGTTCGATCGCACCTTGAAGAGCTAGCGCGTTCATGAGCGTGCCGAGCATTCCCATTTGGTCGGCGACCGCTCGGTCAATTCCACCTTCGGCTGAGAACGATTCACCGCGAACAAAGTTGCCGCCGCCAACGACGATGCCGATCTCGTGACCCGCCGCATGGACCATGGCGATCTCTTGCGCGATGTATTTCAGCACCTGTGGATCGAGGCCGAATCCAAGGTCTCCGGCGAGTGCTTCGCCGCTAAGTTTGACGAGTGCTCGCCGGAATGAACGCCTTTCGATTGCCATCGTGAGTACCTCGGCTTTGCGATCAAATTTGATGCCAAACGAATTACAAAGCTCCGGCAAGTATACCGTCGCGAGCCCCTAACCTTAACCTAAGCGTTGGCGGTAAAGAGTCGCACGGCCTCGGGGCTGCCCGGTACGAGTTGAGCTTGCTCAAACAACTTGTTGGCATGTTGGGCCTGTTGAATAAGTGATTGAGCGACCGCGGCATCCACAAAACGGCCTTCGTCATCGGTCGCCTTGCCACCAATTCGCTCGCACAGGGTGCGCGCGGTCCGAAGAGCGCCTTCAATTGCCTTCTCCGGATTCGGGCACAGCGGGATCGAGCATCCAATCGTCAGGCCCTCATGCTGAACGCCAGCTTTGACATTGCCCAAGGAGAACTTTTCAACCGGACCGATCGGCAGGACCTCAAAGAGGGGAAACTCGCTACCGCGTACCCGATAGACGAACGATCCTTCCGGTGAGAACTGCAGACCAAGCGCAGCGCAAGTTTGCCAAACCTCAAGTTCGGAAACGGCTCGGCGCGTTGGGAGGAAAGTGAGGCACAAGCCGATATCGAGGTTTGCTAGGACTCGGCGCAGATCCATGCTGAGATAATCCACGTCCTCGATTCGCGGCAAGCAAACCGCACGGCGGTTTACTGCTTCGGCAAAGTGGTGAGCGGTCTTCTCTAGCAACACCGCCGCCCGCGATTTGAGGTCGCCGTCGGGTCGGACTACCGGCCAAGACAGGGCGAGTGAATCGTACGATCCGTTCTTATCGCCGGTCAGAACGTCCCACTTGGTATCGCTCGGACGCATGGCCCAAGCTTGCGGATGTCCTAAGGCGACATACCAATCTTGATCCAAGATCCTCGCCGCAGCGTGGGCCGGAACCGAGTACGGTCCGACCAGTTCGATCGTGAACTCGATGCGGGGAAGGGGGCCAGATTTCCATGCGGGCACCGGTAGTGCGCCGGGAAGTTCAATCTTCGGATCCGGCAACAAGGGTCCGCCAAACAGGTCGTCGGTGGTCAGCATGGGAATGTGGCAGCAGGGAACGAGACTTACTGGTCGTATTCCAACTCATGCAGAATACGCGGCGACATTCGCCAGTCTTCCACAACCTTTACGTGTAAATCTAGGAAAAGTGGCTTTCCTAAAAGTTCCTCAATCTCTTGACGGGCAATCGTCCCAATTCGTTTGATGAAGGCGCCTTGTTTCCCGATCAAAATAGCCCGCTGGCTCGGCCTTTCGACGATGATGTTCGCCCGAACGCGGATGATGTGCGGTTCTTCGGACCAATCTTCAACCGTCACCGCAGTTGCGTGAGGGATCTCCTGGCGTGTCAGGTTCAGAATCTTTTCCCGAACAAACTCGCCTGCCATAAATCGGCTTGATTGGTCGGTGAGCTCATCTGGGCCATAAAGCGGGTGCCGTTCTGGGAGGACGGCCACGATCATTTCGGCCAGTTTGTCGATGTTTCGAGCCTGAGTCGCCGTCGTCAACATGTAGTTGTCGCTGCCCAAGAGTTCGCAGAAGGCATCGACATTTCGCTGGACATTCTCCGCCTTAAGCTGGTCCATCTTGTTTAGACACAAGATCAGCGGCAAGTCTCGTTCTTGTCGGTTTGCCTTAATCAGCGCCGCAATCTGGTTGTCGGGTTCGCCGGGGTGGTGCGAAACATCACCCACGAAGACGATGGCGTCAATTTCGGCCAGCGATCGTCGTGCTTGCTCGTTCATCGCCTTGCCGAGGGCGGTGTGGGCATCGTGGATACCTGGGGTATCCACGAAAACGATTTGGTACTCCTCGGTCGTGGAAATCCCAACGATTCGGCGACGCGTCGTTTGTGGCTTGTCACTGACGATGGAGACCTTTTGGCCGACCATCGCGTTCATCAGCGTGCTCTTTCCAACGTTCGGTTTCCCGATAAGAGCAACTTGTCCTGCGCGGAATTCCGCCATTAATCTCGCTTCCTAAACATGACATTCACGACTTGGTCTGAATTGGGTGCTTCTGGCGCGTGGAATTCGCTTGGACGATTGCTCGGGCCATTGTTTCGGTCGTTGGTCCGTCCGGTTCGTCGGCGTCGGCGTCGATGTCCAGGCTCGTCGGAGTTGCCCACGGCAGGCGCGAGAACTTCCTCTTCGACTTGCGGTCGGAGGAACCATTCGTCAACGCTTTCCTCAGGATCAGCTCCCGTCATCCACTCGCCCAGCTTCATGACCGGCACGTCAAACGCTTCGATATCGTTTCGAACGTTGGCAACGCGGGCTGGAATGTCGGCAATGTGCAGAACGTCCGTCGGGTTGGTCTTTAGCATGTGCTCAATTTCGGTCTTCTGACCGACGAGGAACACGTGCGTACTTCCGTCAACCGCCGTGAATCGCAACTGCGCAGAGTCGATCGACGCCCACTGATCGTTGACGAGATCGTAAGCGCTGAACTTCTCGGGCAAGGCAATGTTTCGCGAACCGGCGCCGGTGCAGTGCACGGTGAGGAACGGCGAACGAACGTGGACGACGTCGTTTTGGAAGTTCCAAACGTGCGCCCCGGCCATCTGCGCCAAAGCTCGAATCAGCTGAGGGTTAACGACGGGTTCGCCAAGGAAAACGCTGGTCCAGTTGCCTTCCGCATCGTCGTCGAACTTACGGACAACGAAGCTCGCGAGGCCAGACTGCGAGTATTCGCCAAGCACGGTTGCATCTTCTGGAATCGCAAAGTAGCTCGGTTCCAGTTGGGCGTTTCCGCTGATCGTCTTCTCGGGGAACGCTTCGGCAAGCGGATGGCGGCGGTTCACCAGGTTTGTGCCCGCTTTGCTGTAGAACGGCTGTGGCTTCAGCGCAATTCCGGTGACCTCTCGGGCTCGCTCAAGCGCATCTCGACCGCTATCGAACATGCCTGCAGTGTAGAGCCAGAAGAGAACCTTTCCGTCTTTCTGAAGACGCGTCTTGATTGCCGCGCGCAGGTCAGGACGGATATCCCAAGCGTTGAGGAACAGATACAGCTTGCTCTCGGGGAATACCTCTCGGTGAGCCAAGTCGCTGAGAAGATAGAAGCCCACGCTTACGCCGGCCCGAAGAACAGATTCCCGGACGTTTTGCACCAGGAGTGCAAAGGCGTTTTGGTCAACCAGATATGCCAGAGATCGCTCGTCCACAAAGACGGCCACTTCTGGATCGGGCGAAGTCGCATCCATGCGGAGAATGAGCGCTTCGCGCAGCTTCGCGGCTCGGGACCAAACGCTGGCGGTTCGCAACCAGCCGTTGCCCCATAGATCCATCCACGCTGCACCTGCGCCATGCGAAAGGGCCGCACCGGCACCACGCCAGTGAACGCTTTCCAGCGCCTGCGGGGTTTTCAGTAGCGGATTGTGATCGCTGTCTGGATCGGCGAGTTCGCCAAGGGACGTTCGATAGTCTTCTAGGCTGATGTACAACTTGCCGTTCAAGGCGAAGCTGTCGATCGGAGCGGGGAAGGAGCCGGTGCCACCGGGTTCGCGGTTGCGGTAGCTCGGCGGACCAGCGATGTAATCCACTTCTTCCGCGCGGAGCAGCTTGCCAAGGGCGAGGTGTCCGTTCGATGGATGCGACCATTCGAAGGTGTATCCGTAGCTGACGCCAACGAGGAAGTAGCCGTCGGATGCTTCCTTAGCGGCGTAGGCTAGGCTGCGAATTCGTCGGACGGTCTCGTCGCTCAGGAAGAGATGGTAGTCAACGTAGCGTCGCTGTCGGCGGGATGAGCGTACAAATCGTTCGCCATCAGCGCCTTCGGGAAGGAACTGCGGAACATCGATATCTTCGAAGTTCGCCCCACCATCAAACCAGGATGCGCGCAAGGCGACTACGTCTTGGTTATATCGAGTGCGGGCCCAGTCGCGGAACTTTCGTTGCGCGGCTCGGGAGTCATCGTAACCGTCGAGGTCCGAAAGGAACCACTCGTTTCGCTCCAAGTGAACGCCCATGGCGTGACCCTTGAGCGGGCCGATAAGTAGGTTGCGGACGAACTGCGCTAGGTGCAGTTCGGCGTCCTGCCAGAACGCATCATCACAGATGCTTGGCTGGGCTAGGGAACCATCCAGGCCACGGAACTTGGCATCGGGGTACTTCGTGTCCCAACCTCGATCGGCGGTGAACTCAACTCGGAAAATGACCTGAGCTTCTGGGTCGACTTTAACGATCGCGACCAAAAGGTTCTCGGCCAGCGTCGTGGCTTCTTCAAGTCCGGTCTCGGATACTTCAAGGTCGATCGCGACCATATGCAAGTGCACGCCGGAATCGGCGGCCAATTTGACTTCCTCAAGAAGGATATCGGTCCGCTTGCTGTCTCGAGCTCGGCCGTAAAGCATCAGCGGCGGATAGACCCGATGATCTCGAACGAGGGTTGGCAAGCCATTCCGGAGAACAACCTGAGGGGCATCGCTTGGAATCGCAATCTCCCGGGCGCGTGGCGCCGGCGCAGGTGCTGCTGGCTCTTCGCCTACGGCAACTTCGGCGGTTTCAGGCGTCGCTTCCGATCGCTCTCGGAATCCGCGCCGTCCACGTCGACCTCGTCGTTCATCTTCACGGTCGGCATCTTTGGCTTCCCGGGTTGGCTTGACGGTGTCATTGCCAACGGTGCGCCAATTGATCGTGAGCGCGCCTTCTGGCGTGTCCTCATCGACGATTGAAGTGGATTCCAGCGCAACTGATGGCGTCAGGACGACGGCGGGAGCGGCTGGAGCAGCTTCAGTATCTGGCTCTAGAGCAGTTGTAACGGGCTTCTGCTCTCGGCGCGCCGGAGTCTTGCCAGCGGAACGTGTTCGGAACGCAACGGCAAGTCCGTCCTCGCTTCGGTCAAATTCGAGCTCGGCGGAAACGGCAATGGTCGGCTCCGCGAGATTGATTTGGCGCGTAGGTTCTTCTTGCGGTTCTGGCTTGCGATTCCGTGCTGGCTTCTTTTCTGCGGCGGCTCGGCTGCGGAAAACGGGGAGCAGCAAGTCGTCTTCGTCGGCTGAGGCTGCTTCTGTTACGGGCTCTGCCGTCACGACCGGTGCTTGAACCGGTACTGGTGCCGCCGCCTTGGTGCTCTTTCGCTGAATCGGGCGCAAAGTGACGACCAAGCCTTCCTCGGCGGAGTCTTGCGATTCGGCTTCGGCGACGGCGACGGCGACAGCTGGTGCTTCTACGGCTTCGGGCTCGGCGGCCTTTTTGGTGGAGCGTCGTGGCTTTTTGACGGGTTCGACGGTTGGTTCTGAAACGTTGGACTTAGCCCGGGCTTTCTTAGCCGGGGTGGCGTCTACGGATAGTTCAGAGGGGATGACAGGTTCGGTCGTTACTTTCTTCCGGGGCATGAGGTTGTGTTTTCAGCGGTAAGAGCCCAACTCAACAAGGATTCGGGGGTGGGGAAATAGAGTTCGGGGTCGAAGGCCATAAGGTCTTCAGTTCTCCCGGCACCGTATCCGACGGCAGCAGATTTCATGCCGGCGGATTTCGCGCATTGGATGTCGAAAATTGAGTCGCCGATGAAGATTGCTTCGCTTGGGTTGACCTCAAGCAGTTGGCAAGCTAACCAGGCACTTTCTGGGTCTGGTTTCGGCTTTTGTACGTCCGACGCGGATACGGTTGCATCCACGTAGCGGGTGGCATCAAATCTTTTTAAGAACGGAGTCAGTTCGTTCTGCGACTTACTGGTGACCAAAGCGATTTTCAAGCCAGCGGCTCGAGCAACGCGCAATGCTTCGATTGCGTCATGAAACGGCTTCTCGGCGTGGGCGTGAATTTCGAACATCTCCATGGCATGCTTTGCCATATCGCTAAGGACGACCGGATCAGCGGTTACGCCTTCATAGTTCGCTAACTGTCGAGTTAGCGGAACCCCAATCTGACCGAGAATGACTTCTCGCGATGGACAAGGCTGGTTGAACCGGTGAAACGTCTCCGTAATGCCCAGGATGATGACGTCGATGCTGTTGACCAACGTTCCATCGACGTCGAAGAGTACGGCACGAAAATCCGTGAGCTTCGGCGTCCGGGGCATTGGATCACAGTATGGCAGATTCTGCTAGGTAACCTGCAGGAATGACGCGTGAAGCGATTTCGACCCCCAATGCGCCGGCTGCGATTGGACCTTATAGCCAGGCAATCAAGGCAAGCGGAAACTTTATTTTCTTGAGCGGACAAGTTCCACTCACGCCATCGGGAGAACTCATTACCGGTGACATCAAGCTTCAGGCCACCCAAAGCCTTAATAACCTCAAGGCCGTTCTCGAAGCTGAAGGGCTAACGATGGACCACATCGTAAAGACAACGATTCTGTTGTCTTCGATGGAGCACTTCGTTGCCGTCAACGAAGTCTATGCCACCTACTTTGGTGATGTGCCACCGGCGCGAGCAACTTATGCGGTTGCCGGATTGCCAAAGGGCGCGGACATCGAAATCGAAGCCGTCGCTGTATTTTGAGCAAGCGTATCGTTTCGATTAGCCTAGGCACGTCGGAGCGTGATCTAACCCAAACCGTGCACCTGCTCGGAGACAGCTTCGAGCTGGTGCGCGAAGGCGTGGACGGAGACCTCTCCCGCTTCTCACGGCGATTTTTAGAGCTCGATGGAAAAGTCGACGCGCTCGGAATCGGGGGCGCTGACCTGTATGTGTTTTCCGCCGGGCGGCGGTACACGTTCAAACAGATTGAGTCACTCACAAAAGGGGTCCAAAAGACTCCGCTCGTTGATGGTTCTGGCTTAAAGAACACCCTTGAGTACGACACGATTCAATGGTTGCAACGTGAAGGCGTCGTCGATTTTTGTAACGCCAAGACGCTTCTGGTAGCGGGTGTCGATCGGTCCGGCATGACGCAAGCTCTCGCCGAGATCGGGGCAGACGTCACGTTCGGCGACATGATGTTCGGCCTTGGGCTAAACGTTCCGATCCGATCGGTTGCCCGGCTTGAAAGTCTGGCAAAAATTCTGTTGCCCATCGTCACGCGGCTCCCGCTCAAATGGATCTATCCGACCGGCGATAAGCAAAAGGTTCGAACGCCAAAGTTCGGCCAGTTTTTCGCGGAAGCGCAGATCATTGCCGGGGACTGGCACTTCATCCGCCGGTTCGCGCCAGACGACCTCGCAGGAAAAATCGTAATCACTCAAACCGTGCGGGATGCAGATATTCAGCTCCTTCGGAGCATGGGAGTAAAGCGACTGGTAACCACGACCCCTCTGATTGGCAACGCCACGTTCGCGACGAACGTCATGGAAGGGGTGATCGTCGCGCACTTAGGCAGGAAAGTTTCTGAAATCACGCCGGAGGATTACCGCCAGGTAATCGGAGAAATGGGCTGGAAACCAGGCGTGATTGAGCTTGGAGATTAACGATCAACCGTGTACTTGCCCCTGTGGTACATTCATTGGGGTTAACCGTTTCTTAACGTGAACCGATTCGCATTTATCATCCATCCGCTCCATCCAAAGGACATTGCGAAGCAGTATCCGGTGGCTCGGCATATGCCGGATTGGCTCATTGAGATGTACACCGCCCGAAAGGGCCCGATCCTGGTTAGCAAAATCACCGGAGTCCAGTCGAAAACTGGTGCCGAGGCCGAGGGCTGGTTCATCGGCTGCCC
>Ga0164295_10003706_pt1 | contig 12202 bp, 9 predicted proteins | sample GEODES006metaG_FD_111798 | JGI IMG/M metagenome (GOLD analysis project Ga0164295, IMG submission 111798) | Oligotrophic lake water microbial communities from Sparkling Lake, Wisconsin, USA - GEODES006 metaG | ecosystem: Environmental > Aquatic > Freshwater > Lake | place: USA: Sparkling Lake...
CTGATGGTCAAGATTCAATATTAATAATGAATACGGTCATTTCCTCCTTGCCCCCCTTTCCCTCCACTCGCACGAATCTCAATGACCGTATTCATTATTAATATTGAATCTTGACCATCAGCACCATTACTCGCATCATTAAAATAACCTGCACCACCTGCACCACCACTGCCAAGCGTATATGAAATCCTTATTGCGTTTGCAAGACAAAATATTGAGCCCGTAATTATTTGCCCTGAACCGCCTCCGCCCCCGCCCCCGCCATCACCTGTACCCGCAGGAATGAATGAACCGCCCCCGCCCCCTCCACCAGCTGAAATCGTGTAATTAAAAATCGAATTGACCGTAGGAACTGTAATTGGTTTTGGACCACCAGGTGTAACATCAATTATCGGCAAATTACTACTACCCGCGCGTATTGTTCCAGGCACCGTAAAATTACCGCTTGAATCGAGAGTAACGTTCGCACCCGAAATCAAAACGGCTCCACCCGTCGCATAAATACCAATGTCGCCAGATGAAACAATCGAATAGCCAGATAAATCAACATTGGAACTTGCGTTAAAAGTACTCCAATTTATTGCAGAACCACTACCATCGGTCCCTTGTGGTCCTATAGGTCCTTGTGGCCCTATAGCTCCAATTTCAACACCATTCAACAGTAGACCAGAACCATCGTATGTCAGCGCTCCAACGGAACCACTTCCGTCTGTTAGCTGTACAGACGGCGCAACAATGTCCTGCAAAAATGTCGACGTAACATTAAACATCGTCGGGCACGCAAATGTCGCCGCATTTCCAAACGACGCAGGACCACCGAATGTTGCCGTATCAGCAAACGTCGATGGACCATTAAATGCAGTCATGTCCATAAATACAGCAGCGCTCTCAAACGTCGCGGAACCCTGAAACACCGATGTGCCACTCACATCCAACGATGCCGCAACAATATCTCCTCCACTTCCACCTCCGCTTCCAACTTCAATACCATTCAATAGTAGACCAGAACCATCGTATGTCAGCACTCCATCTGCATTCCCGCTAGTCAAATGAACAGACGAAACAACAATATCTTGCGCAAATGTAGCTGTAACGCCAAACGTTGCCAACCCCTGAAACACCGATGTGCCACTCACGTCCAACGAATTTGCCACAATGTCTCCACCACTTCCGTTTCCAATTGTGGTTCCGTTCAACAACAAATCAGTGCCATTAAACGTCAGCGCTCCAACCGATCCACAACTGTCTGTAAGCTGCACCGACGGAGCAATAACGTCATCCAAAAATGTCACCGTATCATTAAACAACGTCGGGCACGCGAATGTTGCAGCATTTCCAAACGATGCAGGACCACCGAATGTTGCCGTATCAGCAAACGTCGATGGACCATTAAATGCCGCCATGTCCGTAAACACTGCAGCGTTCCCAAACGTCGCGGAACCCTGAAAAACCGATGCACCACTCACGTCCAACGATGTTGCCACAATATCTCCTCCACTTCCGCTTCCAACTTCAACACCGTTCAATAATAGACCAGAACCATCGTACGTCAGCGCTCCAACGGAACTTCCGTTTCTCAGCTGCACCGACGGAACAACAATATCACTCGCAAATGTAGCTGTAACGCCAAATGCTGCGGTCCCACTAAACACCGCTGCATCATTTACAGTTAGCATGTTTGCAATAATATCTCCACCACTTCCGTTTCCAATTGTAGCACCATTCAGCAACAAATCGGAACCGTTGTATGTCAGTTCTCCAACCGACCCAGTTCCGTCTGTCAGCTGTACAGACGGAGCAACAATGTCCTGCAAAAATGTCGCTGTAACGCCAAACAACGTCGGGCACGCGAATGTCGCCGCATTTCCAAACGACGCAGGACCACCGAATGTTGCCGTATCCGCAAACGTCGACGGACCATTGAATGCAGTCATGTCCGTAAATACAGCCGAACCCTGAAACACAGCTGAGCCTGTAACATCCAAGGAATCTGCAACAATGTCGCCTCCGCTTCCGCTTCCGACTTCAACACCATTCAATAGTAGACCCGAGCCATCGTATGTCAGCTCTCCAAATGGAGGAATCGTTGGATCCGCCGAACGAATGTTCATCAACTGCACAGACGGTGCAACAATGTCATCCAAAAATGTCGCTGTAACACCAAATGTCGTTGGACCACTGAATTCAGACGGCCTCGTAAATACCGACGACCCCAAAAACACTGCTGTACTACCAAATGTTGCAAGTCCAGTCACATACAGCGAAGACAACACAGCTGGGCCCCCAATCACAGCTTCGCCCGATTCAGTAATTGAGAGCAAACCGCCACCTACGGGCACACTGTTACGCTTAAATCGTAAATCCGACAATTGTACTCCTGAAAATGTGCGCGAAGAACGTAGCGCTGACATCCTTTCTACCGTCGTCTTTCGGTTTCTTATCAGCGATGGATAATCACGTCCATACGCCCGTGTCTCGAAGGACGCCGAACTAATAGAGAATGCCATCGTCCACGCTTTTACAACTCGTCGCTCGCGGAAAGCAAGACTCATATTTGACGGGAACACCACAAGTGAATTTTTTCCGCCACGTTTTCCGTCGCTACACCAACTACGCAATCGAGTCCATACCAATCGAATTCGACGGAACGCCCCATTTTGGACAACGTATTACGGCCATAATTCCACACAAGGGCGACTTGGTATCCAAACTGTTTCTCGAGGTGGATTTGCCACCGCTTCCAACGGATCCTGTCTGGGGGCCCGCGTACTGGGTGAACGACATCGGCCACGTCATGATCGAGGAAATCAGCATCGAAATCAAGGACATCGAAATCGACAAACACACCGGCGAATGGCTTCACATTTGGAGCGAACTGACAACCCCGTTGGACAAACGGAGCGGCTTCAATGAGATGATTGGTCACTGGGAGGTATTTCCACCGCCACCCTCCATTTTCGACCCGTCTGCCCCTGTACGTCTGAGTATCCCGCTGCGATTCTGGTTTTGCAATTCAATCGGAGCAGCATTGCCACTCATTTCGCTGTCCCGCAGTACTGTTCGGATCCACATTAAACTTCGCCCATTCAGCGAGCTTTGGTGGGCCCCCATGGTCCCCGGCGAATGCCCGACACGTACACCCGTTGCACCTCTGCGCATTCAATTGTTCGGCGATTACGTGTTTTTGGATAAAGAACAACAATCCGTCTTCAAAACGCTCAATCACGCATACCTTATCGACCAACTCCAAATCACACCGCCGGAAACGGTGGCAATTGGTGTTAATCGCAGCAATATTGCATTGCATTTTAACCACTGTTGCAAGGAATTCATTTGGGTCATTCAGCAAGAGCGAATCCAAGCAGCGCGGGAGTGGTTCAATTACTCAAACACGTTGCAGTCCGACGGAGGTGAAGTGGGCGTCGTTGAAACCGATTTGCTGGATTCAGCCGTCATCCGCCTCGATGGACAAGAGCGCTTTCAGCGGCGAAATGCGCAGTATTTCAGAATCACGCAACCGTACCAGTATCATACGGCAATTCCTGCATACGTGTACACCTACAGTTTCAGTTTGCACCCCGAGGACGAACAACCGTCGGGTTCCATAAATTGCAGCAAAATCAATGACATTCAATTGGCGCTCGCATATCCGCCGGCACAATTGAGAAGTGAACGACGTGTCTCGGTGTTTGCGCTGAACTATAACGTGCTGTTGATTCAAGGCGGTCTTGCTGGATTGGCGTTTATTGCGTAGGTGATCCTTTCGCCCTTCTAAGAACAGAGAATGGCAGATGTATTCAATGAAACCGTGCGTGGTCGGTATCCATTATCCAAGCACATTAGTTCAGCAGCTACATGGGCGCCCCGCGACGGTGAAGGTGCATACGTGCCACGCCCCGACAAAACACTCGGATTCTTACGGATTTTAGCATGTTTCGGTTTGGATCACTTGTATTTGCGAAGTCCAATTACGGGTGTGCTCAAACTCGGCGCGATGATTGCACTCATTGGTTCGCTGTTGGCTCCCGGACCCTACAAACTCGGTGCGCTGGTGGCGGGGCTCTGGTATATTTGGGACATTGCACAATTGTGGACGGAAGGAGACCGTGTCGTGACATATGGCATGAATCTTCCGTTTGACATGCGGACTGGCATCGGGCAAGGGCAAATAACGGACACATCGACACATTATGCCCAACCCAAAGATTTCGGAATGTGGTCGGTATTTACGTTGTTTGGATTTACGGGCATTGATGCACTCATGGGTAAACCCGCACTGTTTATACGAAAATTGGTGGATTTTTTGATGTTTTTGGCGTTTGGTTCTGGATTTCTGGCGTGTTTGAATGCGCCATCCACGGGAACAATAATTGGCGCGATATTTTTGGCAGTTCCGTTGGCCATTTACGGTGCGTTTGTGGGCATTCCGTGGTGGGCGGCGGTGTCTGCTACAATTGTCAATCCAGCCCGTATGTTCAATCAGGGTATTAAAGTCGATGAACCCACGCAACAATTTCTGAATTACTTTAATGGATGGACTCCGGGAATCGGTAAATTCACACAGAAGCGTGTAAGTCGCGAGTTTGGATACGGAGCCGTTGAGCCGGAGGAATTGCAATCTGAATTTGCGATTCGCTTCATGAGCGACGAGAAGAAGCCCAAACACCAAAAAGAGAAAGAACAAGGAAAAGACGACGCGCAAAAACCAATTGAGCCCAGTACGTGGATGCTGTCGTTGCTGTTAGGTAATGTTGTGTCTGGAAGTGTGCTGTCGGCGATTCTCAGTTTGCCGATGTTGTCGGTAAAAGCGGCTAAACTTGCATTGGAAATGAGCATGATGACGGCTGAAGCGGCACACAAGGCGAATGAGGAACACCCGTCGAATCACGCAGCAGCAACGGCGGCATTTCAGGGGCTTGTTGCAAAAGGGACGCTTGAAGTGGGGGCAGAACAGCTGAAAGGTGCTTTGGGTCCCTTATCGGGTCCCTTATCGGGTGTTGTGGATCAGGCGGTACAGGTTCAAGGTGGACTTCAAACTGTACTTCAGGGCGCTCAAGGCGCCGTTCAGAATGTAGTTCAGGGTGCTCAAGGCGCATTGCAAGGCGGGCTTCAAACGGCAGTTCAGGGTGCTCAGGGCGCATTGCAAAGCGGGCTTCAAACGGCAGTTCAGGGTGCTCAAGGCGCATTGCAACACACGGTTCAGGGCGCCGTTCAGAATGCAGTTCAGGGTGCTCAAGGCGCATTGCAAGGCGGGCTTCAAACGGCACTTCAAGGTGCAATTCAAGGACATCAAACGGGTGCTGGTCGTAATGACACAACGACAGAAGGTGCAATCCTTGGCGCGGTAACGGCTGCAATTATTGTTGGTGGTGCGCTCAAAGCATTCATTGATTCTGTTGTGCATGATTAGACAAAATGACAACAACACTTCAAAATCACGAAGCATTTGAGGCGGCTCTTGAATCTGGCACATGTGTCGTGTGGTTTAGTGCATCGTGGTGTATGCCGTGCAAACGGATGGATGCCGGTGCACTGCAAACGGCCGCTACAGCCGCAGGATTACGAATGTTCGTGTGTGATGTGGGTCGTAATCCCCGGACTGCAGGTGAATGCGATGTGCGGTCTGTGCCAACATTCATCGTGTTTGCAAACGGTCGTGAAGTTCGCCGTATAACAAATGCGGATACCGCGAGTGTGTGTGGTTTTTTGCGAAAGCCCTGAGCAATGTGCTCTTTAGCTTTTTTGCGAAAAAGCCCTGATGCTCTGTAGCAAATTTGTCTACGTGTAAACTTAGAAAAATTTGATATTGACGCAATACGTTCAATTCGGGCGTTCTTGCGACAAAAAAACGTCTGCACGCAAATAAAGAGACACATATTGCAGTCAGACCTCTTATCAAGGATCAAACGGACGATTTCCGTGTTGCATATCGAAGTGCGTAAGCCGCGGTGTCTTTCCAACGGTAAATCAAGGCGCTTTTCTGGCTCAACGAACAATTTATGTGTAAAAGCATGCATCTTGAAGGGTGTCATTGGCAGAATTGTCATTTGCATTTTTAAATAAATGAGCATACGAACAATTTCCGTATGGCCCTTGCGATCCGACGGTCAAGGAGCACACAGACGATTTCCGTAAATCCGCGTTGAAGTGCGTACACTCCTGTTTTCAATCCAAAAGCAGACGAACAATTTCACCGCCAATGGAACGAAACATTGTTTAAAACCGAGCATTAGCGATGGTTTTGACGCAGTTTTCAAATTAATTCCCCAACGCAACTCGAAAACCTGCAGCGACACCTCTTTCCGACGGCAAATCACGGAGCAAACGAACAATGTTTGTGTGTCCGTTTTCGCTTGCAATTCTAAATGCTGCATTGTCATTTGCAGCTGGATTCACGCCTCTTTCCAACGGCAAACCGACGAGCAAACGAACAATTTCCGTTCGCCCATTTGCGCTTGCGAGCCGTAGTGCATCACTGTCTGCTGCGGCTGGATCAACACCTCTTTCCAACGGCAAATCGAGGAGCAAACGAACAATTTCCGTGTGTCCGTATTCACATGCCGAAATTATTGCCCCATTGTATCGTGCAGCAGGATTAACTCCTCTCTCCAACGGCAACTCAAGAAGCATACGGACAATTTCGGTGCTCCCATAGTCAACTGCATGTCGAATCACGTACGCGTTGGACGGATCAACTCCTCTTTCCAACGGCAATTCAAGAAGCATACGGATAATTTCAGTTCGTCCGCGTGCACATGCCGAAACTATCGCCGCATTGTCGTTTGAAGCCGGATCCACGCCACGCTCCAACGGCAAATCAAGAAGCAAACGAACAATTTCCGTGTGTCCGTTGCTACACGCACTAAGGAGTGATTCATTGTCGCGTGCATTTGGCCTCACTCCCCTCTCCAACGGCAAATCAAGGAGCAAACGAACAATTTCCGTTCGCCCATTTGCGCTTGCGAGCCGTAGTGCATCACTGTCTGCTGCGGCTGGATCAACACCTCTTTCCAATGGCAAATCGAGGAGCATACGAACAATTTCCGTGTGTCCGCGGTCACTTGCTGCCTTAAGTGCAACATTTTCATATGCACCTGGATCCACGCCTCGGTCTGGCTCCAGAAGCAAACGGACAATGTCGGTGCACCCGTGTACACATGCGAAAATGAAATCATCGTTTTCCACATTCGTTTCAAGTAAAAGCAACATAACCACACCAACATTATTATCGCGTATCGCACCTTCAATCGAGGATGTCGTTATCGTTTGCGCGATTGTGCGAAGAATCCGCAATGGCATTAAGCCGTTGTTTTCATGTACCGGTTGCATGTCCGCAAGGTGAGAGTACATTGGGGGGTTGTCAAATTTTTATCTTCCGCTACAGCGCCATTTTGCCATCAAAAAACGTCCTCCGTCGGAAATTCATGTTGACGTGTTTAATTGCTACGTGCGTTTCAAACTTTGTCAGGTTTGGAAGACTAAAAAGCAGCTACCATCTCGGACCTATGGGGGTGTTCAGCGAAAAAAAAGTTACATTGCCGAATTCGATGCACGTTTTTCACCGAAACATGCGACGATACCAAGGAATTTTCGCTTTCAGCATTTGTTGAATTTCTATGGTTCTTTTCGTATTTGCAAGAGAAAAAACAGCATTGCCAAATACCGCCGTAGGATCCACACCTCTTTCCGGTGGCAAATCAAGGAGCAAACGCACAATTTTCGTGTGTTCCTTACGACATGCATACTGAAGTGTTACATTGTTAAGTGCAGCTGGATTTACGCCACGTCCCAGTGGCAAATCAAGGAGCAAACGAACAATTTCCGTGTGGCCCTTAAAGCTCGCAAGTCGAAGTGCTGCATTGTTAAATGCTGCTGGATTTACGCCACGCTCCAACGGCAGTGCAAGGAGCAACCGAACAATTTCTGTATGTCCGCGCGAACAAGCATGCACAAGCGCCGCATTGTCAATGGGCCCGCGTTCCAAATCAAGTATCAAACGGACAATTTCCGTATGTCCGCGTTCACACGCAATTCGAAGCGTGCTACCCAAATCCGCTGAATCCACTCCACGGGGCAAATCAAGAAACAAACGAACAACTCCAGTATGCCCTTGTTCGCTTGCAAGTTTAATTGAGCAATTGCCGTCTGCAGTTGGGTCCACACCTCTTTCTGGTGGTAGCGCCAGGAGCATACGAACAATTTCCGTGTGTCCGCGGTCACTTGCTGCCTTAAGTGCAATATTTTCATATGCACCTGGATCCACTCCACGGGGTAGCTCAAGAAGCAAACGAACAATGTCGGTGTGCCCGTCCTCACACGCGAGAACGAAGCAACCTCCATCAACACTTTCTTCACGTAGTACAAGCAACATTACCAAATCAACATTATTATCGCGTATCGCACCTTCAATCGAGGATGTCGTTGTCGTTTGCGCGATTGTGCGAAGTATCCGTAGAAACGGAACGCACTCTTTTTCTTGTACCGGTTGCATGTCCACAAGATGAGTACATGGGGGGTGGTCAACGGGGGATGGTCAACTTTTCGCCCCCCGCTTGATTTTAAATGCGTCATTTTGCCATCAAATTCACTGAAACATGTGACGATACCACTGAATTTTCGCTTTAAGCATTTGTTGAATTTCTGTGTTTCTTTTCATTTGCAAGAGAAAGTTCGACATTGTACCATAGGACCTCTTTCAGATGGCAAAACGAGGAGCAAACGAACAATTTCTGTGTGCCCGCCAGGGCCAAATCTCGGTACTTTTGTTTAAATCCAGGCCCCACGGTAGGTACTTTTTGCCTGTACTTTTTTGCCCGAATTGAGACCAAACGGATTTAAACAAAAGTACCGAGATTTGGCCCTGGTTTAAATCCGTTTGGTCTCAATTCGGGCAAAAAAGTACAGGCAAAAAGTACCTACCGTGGGGCCTGTGTGCCCGCGGTCACTTGAACCTTGAAGGGCTGCATTGGCAGCCGCTACCAATGGCAAATGCAGGAACAAACGAACAATTTCCGTAAATCCGTTTAAAATCCGTAATTGCAAATGGATCTACGTTCCAACGGCAAATGATCAGCCGCCGTCCAATGTGTCCAGTCTAATTTTTTGCTGGAAGACTGATGAGGCGGCTGACAAGCGAGAACAATGAAATGAAGGAGTGGGCGAACAATTTCCGTATGGACGTGTGCTAATCGAAGTGCGCCATTCACTCCACGTTCCAAATCAAGGAGCGTGCGAACAATTTCCGTATGTTCATATTGAATTGTAAATTGGAGATTTCCGTATAGCCCTCGCACACTGAAGTGCGCCATTGTCATCCAAGAAGCAAACGAACGATTTCCGTAAAACCGAGCATCGTAGCAGGGCTTCAAAAACATTCGAACCATTTCCGTTGAGTCAATTGTCAATTGCTGTTGCTTACAAGCCACACAATCCAAATATCAACAACGGCCCCCCAATTGCTTGCGTGTAAAATTTTTGAGAGCAGGAATGTGCGGAAACAGGCGCTCTTCGATCTCTTCGATCTCTTCGATCTCTTCAGTACATTGGATCAACACCTCTTTCCGGCGGCAAATCAAGGAGCATACGAACAATGTCCGTGCGCCCACGGTCGCTTGCGTGCCGGAGTGCTCCATTGTCATCGGCAGAACACCTCTTTCCAACGGCAAATCGAGGCCGTACAACTTCTGTGCAACCGTTGCGGCTTGCACACCGAAGTGCTACATTGTCATTTGCAGTTACACCTCGTTCTAACGGCAAATCGAGGAGCATACGGACAATTTCTGTGTGCCCAGAGCAACATGCATATATGAGCGCTTCATTGTCTCTTGCACTTGGATCGACACCTCGTTCTGGCGGTAGCTCAAGGAGCAAACGCACAATTTCCGTGTGCCCATTTTCACATGCACATCGAAGTGCGGCATTCTTGGATGCAGCCGGATTAACTCCACGTTCCAACGGCAAATCGAGGAACAAGCGGACAATTTCCGCATGCCCAAGTTCACATGCTTGAATAAACGAATCATCAATAACAGTTTCCCCAGACTCGACCGCCAACCATACGGCATCGACATCGCCAGAGGCAGCTTCTTCGAGCGGCAGCACCTCCGTTATGCGTGCAATTGCGCGCAAGATCTTAAGCGGATTAGTTTGATTGATCCGCTGAACAATGTGGGACATCCGTGACAACAAAACAACGCTTGGAGGGGTCGTCAACTTTTCACTGAATCATGTGTCGATACCATGGAATTTTTGCTTTCAGCATGTCCTTATCGCTCAAAGTACATTGTTGCCAAGCACCAAAGGATCAACACATCTTTCCGGCGGCAAATCAAGGAGCAAACGAACAACTTCTGTGCGACCGTTTCTGCTTGCGCATCGAAATGCGGAATTGTTATTTGCTGATGGATCCACGCCACGCTCCAACGGCAAATTCAGGAGCAAACGAACAATTTCCGTATGCCCGTTATAACATGCGAATCGAAGCGCGAAATTGTTATCGGCTGCTGGATTCACGCCACGCCCCAGTGGCAACTCAAGGAGCATACGCACAATTTCTGTATGTCCGCGCGAACATGCAAATCGAAGTGCTGCATTGTCGTCGGCCGCTGGATCAACACCTCGTTCTAAATCAAGGAGCAAACGCACAATTTTCGTGCACCCCCAGTAACACGCGATGCGAATTGCGGAATTGTCATTGACCGCCGGATCAACACCTCTTTCCAACGGCAAATCAAGAAGCAAACGAACAATTTCAGTGCGACCGTAACCACATGCAGATATAAGTATGGAATTGTCGTTTGCTGCAGGATTCACGCCTCTTTCTAACGGTAAATTAAAAAGCATTTGAACAATATCCGTGTGTCCGTTTTCGCATGCCATTTGTAGTGCGTTATTGTCATTGGCAGCAACCCCACAGTCAAGGAGTAAACGGACAATTTCCGTATGACCGCTAAAGCATGCTTGAATAAATAAATCGTCATTAACAGTTTCCCCAGACTCGACCGCCAACCATACGGCATCGACATCGCCAGAGGCAGATTCGAAGGTCGGTATCGCCGTTATGCGTGCAATTGCGCGCAAGATATTCAGCGGATGTCCGTTTTCCATAACATCAAAACAACGCTTGGAGGGGGGGTCATCAACTTTTCACTGCAACAGGTGGCGATACCATGGAATTGTCGCTTTCATCATGTTTGCCAATGGTCGTGAAGTACATTCCTGCCAAGCACCAAAGGATCCACTCCTCTTTCCGGTGGCAAATCGAGGAGCAAACGAACAATGTCCGTGGGTCCGTTTTTAATTGCATATCGAAGTGCTTCATTATTGCGTGCGGCTGGATTTACGCCTCGGTCTGGCGATAGCTCGAGTAGCAACCGAACAATTTCCGTGTGTCCGTATTCGTTTGCATTTAGAAGGGCTTCATTGTCGCGTGCAGACGGATCAACACCTCGGTCTGGCGATAGCTCGAGTAGCAAACGAACAATTTCCGTACGTCCGCGCGAACATGCATATTGAAGTGCTCCATTGTCGTGTGCTGCTGGATTCACTCCACGTTCCAACGGCAAATTCAGGAGCAAACGAACAATTTCCGTATGCCCGTTATAACATGCGAATCGAAGCGCGCGATTGTCATCGGGAGCCGGATCAACTCCGCGTTCCAGCGGCAAATTAAGGAACATTCGAACAATTTCCACATGGCCATTTTGGCTTGCCAACTGAAGCGCCCAATTATCATATGCTGCTGGATTCACCCCTCTTTCCAACGGCAAATCCAGGAGCAGCCGAACAATTTCCGTAAATCCATGTTCGCTTGCCCATCGAAGTGCAATATTGTCATTTGCTGCTGGATTCACTCCACGTTCTAACGGCAAATCAAGGAGCATACGAACAATTTCCGTGTGCCCGTTTGTAGTCGCCCATCGAAGTGCGTCATTGTTGTTTACTGCTGGATTCACTCCTCGATCCAACGGCAAATTGATGAGCAAACGAACAATTTCCGTGTGGCCGTGTCGGCATGCTTGAAAAAACGAATCATCGTTAACAATTGCTCCAGACTCGACCGCCAACCACACGACATTGACATCGCCAGAGGCAGCTTCAAGTGACATCACCTCCGTTATGCGCGCAATTGCGCGTAGGATGCTAAGCGGATCAATTTGTTTGGTATCTTTCAGCGGATGTCCGTTTTCCATAACAACAAAAC
>Ga0164295_10003709_pt1 | contig 12199 bp, 9 predicted proteins | sample GEODES006metaG_FD_111798 | JGI IMG/M metagenome (GOLD analysis project Ga0164295, IMG submission 111798) | Oligotrophic lake water microbial communities from Sparkling Lake, Wisconsin, USA - GEODES006 metaG | ecosystem: Environmental > Aquatic > Freshwater > Lake | place: USA: Sparkling Lake...
AGCAACAAGGGGGTCGTGAAGAGGTGGGACCTCGCTGGGAACGAAGCCCCGAAGAAGGCCAGCAGTAGGGAGGAGGCCTCCAAGGACAAGCCGAAGAGCAAGTCCAGGGGCAGCAGTGAAGCGACAGCTGGCAGAGCCAACAACGGGACCTCAGTCGCTCCAAGTCGCTTCATCGATTACTACTTCATAGAGCAGACGGAGCAGGTCCGCTTGCTCGAGAGGAACAGCTTCGTGAGCAGCACCTCGTTGGTGAGGAAGTCCACTGCAGTCAGGGAGGAGACCAAGCCCGCGGGGGTCATCGAGCGGATACTCGCCAAGGTCAAGAGCCTATCTCCGAACCTGCTCAAGGGGGACAGGAACGAGAGCGGGAGCAGCGGTGTAGCTGTCGAGGGCATAGATAATCTGCAGCTATCCAGTTGTGGTGGGGACTCAGAGGCTCTGCTCACCGATGACAATAGGATGAAGGTGACTCGCAACTCTTCAGTTCATTATTCGTTGACTCATTGGTTGCATCTGTTGTTGTCGACTGAACTACACGTGCTGTAGTTCTTCATGAGGGACTTCCAGCGCGGTAAGAAGGCCGTGATATCGCTGCAGGGTGACGACAGCAAGCTGGTGGCTGCATACGAGGATGGCGTGGTAGTTTGCTGGGACACGAAGACCAAGGAGGTGAACTTCGAGCTCTCCGGGCGTACCTCGCTCATATCCACCATCCAGTACGACCTCACCAAGTGAGTGATGATGATGATGCAGTGGTCGTCACCCCAGTCATGAGATATTGCTTGACTCCCGTCTAATGCTGATGTACGCACCGTGCACTCACTCACTCACTCAACCATTCATCCATCCAGACTTATTGCCGACGGTACGAGTACGCTGCTAGTCGCCCATGACTTCGAGGACCCACCCGATGAGCCTGAGGTACGTACCCCATCGCATGATGAGCTAGGGTCAGTGCATCTGTAATGGCTTGTGTGTGTATGTATCGCAGGACTTCGCTTACCGAGTCTCTTCTTAATGGCACACGTGTCGAGCGATACACTTCGGTCTGCATTCATTAATCGAGCAGGCATTGGGTTGTTTGGAGCGGTTCCTTGTTGGAATCACTCGTCAGATCAGCAGCACGTACTCCCTGACTGTCTATGTAGCTACTGTACATACTGTACACTTTGGTCCAATTTGATGTTACAGCTGTCTGTTAAGTATTCGCATCGATCGTTTCGGTGATTGCTATATAGATAGATATATAGTTATGGCTACAGTAATATGTCACGTCTAAAACAGATATCACGAAAGAGTCAAGTGTTAAGGGACAGCGAGCATCATAGTAGAGTGTCTAGTGAAAATTGACACTTTGTACATGCAGTATATAACATCCGAGGATGTAACATGTCAAACACTTCATTATCAGTCGCCACTGATTGCCCCACACCTTCTTCAATGGGACAACTCAAGTACAGGCACAGAAACTGTTCATAACTGCAGTAGCAGTACCTACTACTACACATTGCTATATAGAGGGGGGTGCTCGGAGTGGATCACGTTGCTGCCGGAGTGCATCATGGCTCCCGAGGCTGGAACACCACCCGGTGGTCGCCGGGAGGACACTCTACTGTTGTAGTTCCCTGCACCGATGCCCATGTTAGTGATGCGAGATGCAAATGAAGGGAAGTTGGGGATGCTGGGGGTCATTCTCGAGAACCTCCCCCCAGCCTGCTGATAGTTGAGCGGTGCAGCGACTGCCTTATCCGGACCACTGGGGGCATTCCGGACGATCGTCGAGGGGGCCGAGGGGTTGGACTTGTGAAAAGTAGACGACGCTACGTTACTTCGCTGTTTCCTCATGTCTTCTAGTGTAGTGTTAGTGGTGGGTAGGTGGGATGTCCTCGAGTCATCGCTCTGGGTGTTCGCAGATCTGCTCGTCAATGAATTCGAGCTGTCATTATTGAGGGCGCCTTGTTCAATCATAAATCGTCGCTTGTTCATGATGTCCTTCTGTAGTATCTGGTCCACTTTATGAGGGGAAGGCGACTTGGGGGTCTTCATCCGGCTACCTGGTGGTATGTGCGCAGGAGGAGCCTCGTTGCGCACCGCTGTCAAGATGTTCCCCTCTGGGATGGCGTGGATGGGGATGCCGGTCACGTCGTCGTAGGAGGCGACCTCCGCGATCCGCTTACCGTCCTGCTTCTGAAGAGCAGGCTTCTGCTGCTGCTGCACGAGATCTCTGTAGGTGGTGGCCGCGATGCCAATGTCATCGATGGCCTTAGGCGTCTTATCCTGCGGCTGAACTCGACCCGAGACGATACCGTCTTTCTCGGCCTGCGAAGGTGCTCGGAAGGGGTTGTCCTTGTTGCCCTTGCCGTTGATGATGCCGGTGGGTGCCTTCCGGGTCTGTGCGGTGGGCAGCTGACTAGCCGGACCGTCCGGGAGGTCGTGGTCGATGTCCGGGATGTATCCAACGGGGGCGTCTTGGTAGATCGTGGGTTGATGGGGGGATGAGGTGATCGGACTGTCATGTCTACTGCTGGTCACTTGCTTGTATCCAATCGCAGAACAGAGCTCAACTTCATGCTCTATCATGCGACGCAGCTCAGGTACCGAACATTTGGTCTGTTCGAATTCGAAGAAGTCGGAGGTGGGTCTCTCCAGATACACCTTGGAGTAGTCGTGCAGTAACTCAGCTCCTTCGAGAAAAGGGAACTTCAGCGCTTGCTCGGCGGATGGCCGCGACGATGGGTTGATGAATAGTAGGGCCTCAATGAGCTGCAGGGCGCTGTCCGTGCCTTCCGGGACTAACTTCTTCAGCGACTGGGGCTTGTATCTACACTTCTTGTCCAGGAACTGCGCGGCCTCCGTAGAGACGGGGAAGCCCAGCTCATTGGTGCTGGCGAACCCGAAACACTCAAAAATGAGCTGCGCCTGGTTCAAGTGGGTTTTGCCAGGGAATAAGGGCTTACGTCTGAACAGCTCGGCGAGGATGCAGCCACACGACCATAGATCCACCGCTTCTCTGTACGGCAGGTTGGGCGCGAGAAGGAGCTCCGGGGGGCGGTACCACCGAGTCACCACATACTGGGTCATCTCGCCCGCCTCATTCTCGCCTGCTCTAGTGGACTCATCCATAAACCTCGCTAAGCCGAAATCCGTTATTCGCAGCTGGCAGTCCTTGGACACCAGTATATTACCTGGCTTCAGGTCTCTGTGGAAGCAGCCCACTGAATGCATCGCCTTGATGCCTTCAAGCAGCTGCTTCATAAAGCACTTGTGATGCTTCTCCGATAGAGACTGCTTGCTCTGGATCACTCGATGAAGGTCGCAGTCCATCAGCTCCATCATCATGTACAACTCAGTCTTGGGTTTAAACAAACTCAACTCATACAGGGATATGATCTATAGGTAATAGTAAGTAGTAAATTGCATAACATCCGCACAAAGTCAGTATAAGAATATAATTAACTTACGTTGGGATGTGACCCCAGTAGTTTCATCAATCGAATTTCTCTCAAAGTGTGCTTTGCATCCCATTCATCATTGGCGTAGGGTCGTATTCGCTTGATTGCCATATCAATCTTACGAATCGAGTCGTACGCAGTGCAAACAACCCCAAATGACCCTTTTCCTGTGGACAACGACATAGTAGGTATATTCAGTTTCCTATTGACACCTACCTGTAAGCATCAATTGAATTACCTAATATCCTACTGTCCTGTAGAACATATCTCGAATCAATGGTAAAAGTATGCCCGCTGATCACAGTTCCTATTGGGGAGTCATTAGAGGAACTCATTCCAATTGACTTAACTTAGTTGTTTGATGGTTACGATTGGCATACAGAGTGAGATCGATGCTGTTGCGTGGGTCTCAATTAAGGCTCTCTGTACGTTATACTTACTGCTCCAGCATGAATGACTTGTAGACAGCTGGTGGATGCACGAGCTAGCTAGTAAAGGAACACTAAGGTTATAGAGTGAAGTGTTGCTGCTTGGGACAGCTGAAAACAGATGCTTGTTAATGTGACACAACCACTCATGGACAGCAAAATTATGCGCTGATTCGTCGGTTTTACCACACAGTGAAGTAAACTTACGATTATATGTTCGTGTGTACGTAGTAACGTACTGTACTGTATATCACAAGTAGCTCTCGAACAACCAACCGGAAAGATAGTGTGACCTTCATAGAAACGGATGAGTTTGATCCTTCGTTGATGATAGATGTCCGGGGAGGAATCAAACAGCCTCATGAGCCACTCAATACTGTCCGATAGAAGGATCCACCTCTATGGCGTAAGCATCGATCCCTCCTACAACGTTGTATGCTAGATCGAATTTAGCCTGCGTAACTATCAGCAACATAAATGACTATTTATATCATCTTCAGAAATGGGATAATAGAAATCATTACCTAAAAACTCTGCCATACTTTTCGATCTCACGCCGTGATGACACAGACATGCGGTGGGAACCGTTCTGTCTAACAACTCCCCGCTCATTAGCTTGGGGATCCATGTTCTCGATGCAGATAATGGTAAGTAATGAATATTCTGGAAAGGAAGCGACACCATCCTGACTTCGTCGTCTTCACGGACATCAATGAATTGAAACGATTGGGAATCGTCGCCCATCAATATACCATGGAGCTGTTGAACACTCATGTTGCGAATGACGACGCCTCCTCCGCCGCTATTTCGATCATCGTCCTCATCATAGCCCGCACCTGATGAGTACGAGGAAGCCTGCATTGTATGTCGACTAGGGCCGAAACGAACAGAATAAACTCCGTTCCGATGAAAGGCTATGGAACTACTCAGCTTCGGACTGAAAATACTGCTACTACTTCTGAGAAGGTTGAAGAAATGAACAGCATGCAGGGAAAGTAACCTCATCAGGTCTTATTTAATGTGTAACGTTACCGTACTCTGTACTGTACTGTACAATATTATTTGAACCGTTGACTACTGTACAGTATGTAATCAATTGATTTTATACTATCTGACTTACACTACACTGTAATTTGATACCAGGTAGTAAGCACTACCATTCGATAAGTACAAGAAAGCTGATACATAATGAATGACAACGCCAAACAATTCGTTAAGTACGTACAGTACTGTACTGTAAGTTCCGTTAGTTTACTTGTGAGTTTTCCTCGTAACTTTACTTATTTATGAGCATTGGAGACAAGTAAGTTACAATATAAGTTCTATTTTTTATTTTGATCACATAGCATTTCATGCGGTGTACCACATATATAGCTCATATTCAAGTCTTGCGGTTAAATGTTTAGCGACGATCAAGTCGCTACGGTTATTAGCGGTAATACGTTCACTCTGAGTGCAAGATATGATTTCGCGAACAGCAAAATATTAGGTATCACCATTCATTGTAGGTACGATGGATGAAGATCTTTCCTAAATAGGATGATCATTTCTATGTAGGCAAAGGATCCTTCGGTATCGTATGCACGGCGCTTGATCGAGTCAGGGACCTTGAGTTAGCCATCAAACGGATTCGACCTTACGCCAACGATGAATGGGATGCCAAGCACACTCTGAGAGAAGTTCGGTTGCTGAGATTACTGTCTCCGCATCCTAATGTAAGTCCATACGTAATGTGATACAACTCGAGTGATATGCGCTAAACTTCTACCTTTCGCAGATCATTACATTGTACGATCTGGCGCTATTCGAGCCTAAGGCAGAGCTGTACATGATGATGGAGAAGATGGACTGCGACCTTCATCGAGTGATCCAGAGCAAGCAACCTTTGTCCGAAAGGCATTACAAGTGCTTCATGAAGCAGCTGCTGGAAGGCATCAAGGCGATGCATTCGGTGGGCTGCTTCCACAGAGACCTGAAGCCAGGCAATATACTGGTGTCCAAGGACTGCCAGCTGCGAATAACGGATTTCGGCTTAGCTAGGTTCATGGATGAGTCCACTAGAGCAGGCGAGAATGAGGCGGGCGAACAGACTACATACGTCGTGACTCGGTGGTACCGCTGTCCAGAGCTCCTTCTCGCTCCCAATCTGCCATATACAGAAGCGGTGGATCTGTGGTCGTGTGGCTGCATCCTCGCTGAACTCATCAATCGCAAGCCGCTACTCCCTGGAAAGGACCACCTTCATCAGATCCAGCTGATCTTCAATCTCTTGGGGTACAAAGACATCGACGAGTTGGGTTTCACCATCGACCGGGACACTGAACGGATCCTGAACAGACTGCGCAACAGCTCCAGAGAGCATCGATTGAAGGAATCCGTGTCCACCTCGAGTGCGGCGACGATCCTCTTCATCGAGCAGCTGCTGCAGGTCAACCCCGCGCTGCGACCCTCTGCTGAGGAGGCCCTCCAGTCGCCCTTCATGGATGACGTGGAGGTACTGCACGACTACTCGCGGACCTATCTGTGCCGACCCGCTCCTGACTTCTTCGAGTTCGAGACAAAGAGGTTCAGTGTGGCAGAGCTGAAGAAGATGGTACTCGACGAGGTGGCGAATTCGAAGATAGAGCCTGCTGCACAAGCAAACTCACCTGACTCGATGCGTCGATCCAGTGGGGGAGATAAATCCTCTGCATTCGATAGCAGTAGTGCGGATAAGTATCGCGCACATCAACGAGACGATGACAAAGGCTTTATATCGGTTCCTTGCAATCAATCAGGATCTAACGTGCTCGGAGATGATCGATCAGGGCCACCCAGCCAGTTGGCAACCGTCCGGGCGCATCCGGGTCACGCGGCTGTGGACGTCCGAAGAGAGAGTAGGGTACATAAAGACAACCCATTCAAATCTAGCGGAGGCTCATCTTCGCAATCCAACAACTCCGCCAACGCTGAGAAGCTGACCCACCGTGACGATGACTCCGCTCCTTCCGTCACATCCGCAGGATCCAATGGCTCCTCGGGCGATCTATCCCGCTCCCAGCCTACCAACTCCCAGTCAGCCAAAGGTACTGCCTGAAGTGAGATGATATTCTGCCTGACTACCTTTCATTCCTCGTGCCTCCAGTTAACCTCCGCTTCCCGTTCATGTGTAGAGCCGGTAGATGATGCAGTAGTCATAGGCAGCAGCGATGCTTCATCAGTTGATGATCATGCAATTGCTCGCTATACTGCTGTAGACGACGTAGATGTTAAGGCTCTAACTGTTCCGCACGACTTGGCATCGCGTAGCATTAGTCATAAGTCTTGCTGCTCGCTCCTCTAATGGTGACCTGTAGTGATGAGCCTCCACATCTTCATCCGAACACCATATGATGAGCAGCTAGCTGTACTGTAGCTGCTGCAGGCGTAGTTAACTTTACATTTATGTACTTGACTATCCACATCTTCCCTCTTGTCCTGTAGGAATGTATGTTGCTGCAATATACAATAGTCACAATCCATCACTAGAGGAGATGAAATTAGCACTTTATCACTCTGTGGCGGGGGTTGTCAAGCGACCCAATTCGATCTTCATGCTCTGTATTTCCAAGTGTACATACTCAGCAATTTCGGGTTTCTTCCTGAATAAATTCTGCAAATCTGATCCTTTAATAGTCACAACGGACTCATGTCGTTGAGGTTGCTTTATTTCCACAGTGGGTAATGTGAAAAAGTCTGTGTCATCGACTTCTTCATCTCCACTACTCGCAATGGAAGCTCCAATAATCATGTGAGCCTTGCCTGGACTGGGACTGCGTGGTGGCAGAGCGGGTACAGGGGGCTTGACGATAGCAGGAGCGGCCCCATAGATGACAGCATGCGATGCAGGAGGAGGAGGGGACGGCCGGCCTTCCACCTCTCCGACCACCTTCCGTAGCATCTGTGGATAGTGGAGTAGACATCCATGATGAAAGGAATGGAAGCATGACCAGATAATCATCCGACTTACCGTTGACCCGGACACCGTATCTTCAGGCGGAGGTAGTGTGTACTCGATGAACCCGTCCCTCTGCCACAGCGCCTGGAATGAGACGAAAAAGGTCCCAGACCCGTACAGGCACAGACTGCCGGACATATTGTTGCCCGTGCTCACCAGTCCGGCGGTGCGGTCTTGATTCAACACCTGACCGCACCGCAATCAAACAGACAGAAATATAAGTGCACTCTCACGTCAGTGAGATAATTCATCATGGTAGTTCTACCTTCATTGTACGAGTGCTATCCTGGACAACTTTCCACATGTACATCAGCAACGCTTTCACCTATCATGCAATACAAGATTGAATTACACTGGGAGCAATCGAAAGATTGTAGGAGAGAGAGGTATCGAAGGGCTGAGTGTAAGTTACCTTGAAGTGAACGGGTACCCTGTGGTCCAGCTCCCTGAAGGCGTACTGACCCATGAGCGACAAGGTCCTCAAGAAAAGCTCAATTCCCATACCGGGTAGCTCAAAGCTCTCCATCATCCGCGCATAGTCGGCCTTGGTCATGTCACTCTTACTAGAAGATTTATCGATTCCATGCGCTTTTGGTTGAGGGATTACAGACAAGTACAGCTCCCCCACCTGGATAGCACTCAGCAGATTAGTAGATTTGAGATTGAAGTCCAGGCAGAACTGCAGAAATTCCTTGTAGCTGATGAGTTCCTTCTGAGATGCCAGCACATTCTTCAGATAGAAAAGGTGTCGCTTCTTGTCCGGAGAGGCGGCCTCCCACGCCATCGAGTCGCTGTCCACGTGTCCCACCTCCCGACGCAGCATGTCGCGCAGAGCCATCTTCTCGTTCGACACTGCTGTCTTGCGTCTTGTCTTGGCCTTGTCGATGTAGTAGCTGAATATCTCCCTTAGACCTTTTCCTAGCACTTCGTTCAGAAGTTTGCCCACTTTCTTATCATCGAGGTCATATAGATCGGTCAAGGGAATGCGCCTGTTAGCCAGCAGCAACACGTTCTCTAAGACGATACGCCGAACAGCCACGTCAGAGATATCTTTACTGTAAACTTTGAATGCTATCGATTCAATCAATTCCAGGAATATGGGGAAACTAATGAATGCAGAGCTGTTATCGCCTACGCCTTGGTAGGATCTGCCAGTAGTCTGATAAGGTAACATGTAATTATTTATCCGCAGATGGTCATACGCACTATGCGGTTGAAGTGGAGAGATGCAAATGCTTACATGCTTCGACACCTCCAGCTCCAGAGCTTGCGTGGTCAACCTCTTCGAAACCAGCTGGCAGTCTTTGCAGAACCTCACGAAGCTGGGCAGCCTCATAATGTCTGGGGTATTGGGATCGGAGTGCAAGGTGTAGAAGGAGAATATCCGCCACAGCTCCTCCTCCACAGAGTTATATATTGACATCTGCAGTAACTATAACGTTAGTCACGTACAGTAAGTTAAACAACGTAACTGTCTGCTGCTCTACAGTACATGCAGTACTAGTACACTAATAGTTGTACACTCTGACGGTGAAGCAAAGGAATCGACTTGATTCTGTATCTTCTGCGAAACTCTCATCCCTCTTCAACAATCAGCTCTACTTATAGCACGCAATTGCAAGCGGAAGCAGCATGATGCTTTGTAGGGTACCTCTCCAGCAAGTTTTCGCTCTTATCTGCTGTATTGCATCGACAGTGCATGCTTACCGACTGGGGGGTTATACAGCAACCAAGAGCGGTGTAGACTCTGTAAATGGCGGACATCCGGGCGATAGAGGGTCATGCAGCTGCATTAGGTTATCATTAGTCAAGGCAGCATATACCGGATTACTGGATAGTACCGGGGGGTCAACGTCGAATGTGCTATCTGTTACATCGAAGACGATTATCGAGGCGGAAGGCTCTGGTAACCCTTGCAGAATCAAAGTTATTGGTGTAGGTGGTGGAGGTGGGAATGCAGTGAATCGAATGCTAGACACTCCAGCAGGTACTATGCAGTGGTGTGATGGTCATCGTAGTTAGACTCAGACTGACTGTCGCATATCATAATCGTAGGAGTCTTTGGTTGCGAGTTGTGGACTGTCAACACTGATGCTCAGGCATTGGCAAGGAGTAAAGCTCCTCAGAAGCTCAACATAGGCAAAACGACTTCACGGTAAATTGCACATGCAGTGACCGCTCCATTGTTAGTTTGCATCATTGCATCTCGTTGCATTGCTGATAGCGGACTTGGTGCTGGTGGAAGCCCAGCTGTTGGTGCAAAGGCTGCAGAGGAGAGCAGAGATGATATCATGGAAATGGTGAAGGGTGCCGACCTGGTATTCGTCACTGCAGGTAAGCTTGCATAGACTGTCCTACGACTGGGGGGATTTTCGACTTATTTGAGATCATATGATTGATAGGCATGGGAGGAGGGACGGGCTCCGGTGCAGCTCCAATCGTGGCGGAGTGCGCGAAAGAGGCTGGTGCACTGACCATCGGTGTGGTGACGAAGCCCTTTGCCTTCGAAGGACGGAAGAGGATGCAGCAGGTGCGACTCGTGGCCTGTACTCACTACAGTCAACGTGATTAATGCATGTATGCATGTGCCCTGCACGCACGTATTGATATCAACAGGCGAGTGATGCAATTTTGAAGATGAGGGATAAGGTTGACACGTTGATCGTGGTGTCCAACGACCAGCTGTTGAAGATCGTCCCAGAGAACACCCCCTTGACAGAGGCCTTCTTGGTGGCGGATGACATCTTGCGGCAGGGTGTGGTGGGCATATCCGAGATCATCATCAAGCCGGGACTTGTTAATGTCGACTTCGCGGACGTGCGCGCTATCATGGGCAATGCTGGTAATCAGGACAACAGAACGACATGTGAATGCACTCACATGTTGAGCACTTACTCACAATTGCGTCTGTTTAGGGACTGCCCTCATGGGTATAGGGACAGGCAAAGGCAAGACACGCGCGGTAGATGCTGCTATCGCGGCGATATCTTCTCCTCTCCTGGGCTTCCCCATCACCAAAGCGAAAGGTATCGTGTTCAACATTGCCGGCGGAGCTGATATGACTCTGCAGGAGATCAATAGGTAAGCTCTCTCTGATAGATGCCCGTATCGTTACTCCCTGTTGTTTCACTAACTCATCATGTTAAACAACACTGGATACTGCAATGCTCATGAAGCGCTGCTGACGTGATCTATGATAACGTCGACATCGATGCGAACATCATCTTCGGAGCTCTAGTGGATGACAGAATAACCAACGGAGAGGTGATAACCTATAATTATATTGTCTGATAACCCGTTCATTTCCGCCCTCATGATCATAATCGTGACAATACAGGTGTCGATAACCGTGTTGGCCACTGGTTTTGCTACCGACTTCTTCGCTGTGGAGGGCGGCGAGGAGTTCAACGTACCCATCCCTAAGACAGCTAAGATGGAGAAAGTAGAGAAGACTGAGTCCAGCTGGCGACGGGAAGCTGTGATAGCGAGGGAAGGGCCCATAGTAGCTCCACCCACGCCACCACCCAGCAGTGCAAAGAGACCCAGACCAAAGCTAGAGGAAGACATCGGCTTCGAAGTAATTGATCGTCGCGCCATTGCTGATACCTCGTTAGACGGAGATGAAGATGATGAAGATCAGCTTCGCAACCGACGGAGGCGCATACAGCAGACCGGTCAGAGCGAGAAGAGTGCAAATAGTGGGAAGAGGGGAGGGATAAGAGGTTTTTTTCGTCGTTTATTTGGTCGTTAGAGGCACTACTCTGTGTTCTACAAGTACGTTCCATTCAACGAAACACACAATCAGCTCCATCAGCTAGCTGCCTCTTGCTCGTTCTATAGTTTACTTATTTTAAAAGCAATGGATTCGTAGACACTACAAACTATATAATTTCTAAAAAAATTAGACATCAATATTACTTTAAACTGTACTATACTGAGCCAAGTTCCTTCACAGTCTTGTAGCATGCATAAGGTCCAAGCTTTTCCTTGACGTACACCTACGAAGGAGCGAAGGTGATCACAGATAAGCTTGACATAATGACAGCGTAATTAGGTCAGCAGCTGAAAGTCGTTTCATTTACCGTGAAGAAGCAACACGTGACAAGCATAGGGATATCCTCGGCGAAAGGGTAAGCGCAACGGTTCTCGATGCAGCAGATGTGCGAGCGATTCTATGTAACGAGAGTAAATACAACACAGATTAACCGATACAGTTCAAAGAGGCTTTTGATCCTCAGAAATATTCTTACCATGCAAAGGACTTTCACCGGGGCCCAATATGAGTAGCCCTTCAGACACATGAACCACTTGTCATCGCCCTCAGGAGGAATCTTGCACGCCAA
>Ga0164295_10003710_pt1 | contig 12196 bp, 10 predicted proteins | sample GEODES006metaG_FD_111798 | JGI IMG/M metagenome (GOLD analysis project Ga0164295, IMG submission 111798) | Oligotrophic lake water microbial communities from Sparkling Lake, Wisconsin, USA - GEODES006 metaG | ecosystem: Environmental > Aquatic > Freshwater > Lake | place: USA: Sparkling Lake...
CGTGTCGGCGCCGCGCGGGCGCGCGCGCTCGATGGCGAAGCGGTAGCGTGTGGTGCGGTGGCCTGTCAACCAGCTGCAGCCGCGTTGCGGAACTCCATGGTCGTGTGCGGCGGTGCCGGCGTGAGGAAGGCCGGCACCATTGCCTGGACTCGTCCGTTCAAGTTTTTTTTTCCGATTTGGGATCGTGAATTAGTCGGTCCTTGGCTGGACCCACATGGACCTAGAACCCTTGCAGTCTTCAGCCCGTCACAGAGCCAGGTCTACTCCTCTCTCGACGGCATGCAAGGGTTCCTGGTGCTCGGGGCTCCGGATTCCAACAAGTTACGACACACACCAAGGACCCGCGGAACCCACGGGATCAACATCAAGACATGTCGCAATCACATTGGATCCCATGATTGCGGACGGGAGTTGACACTGATCGCCCCAAGCACGAAAGGGCATCGGCGACTGGCTCCTAGCGGTGCGGGGCTCAGACCGCTTTGAACTGGCAGGTGGCCCCCTTGTACTCGGAGCACTTGTAATACGTGTAGACGGTGGCGTTCGAGCTGTTCATCGCCACGTCAAAGTTCTTTGGCGCCTGGGTCGAGCCCGCGTCAGACACGGCCCACATGAGGCCATCTGTCTCCGCCTGATATTGGTGAGTGTAGCCGCAGATGCCATAGTAGATTTTGCCCGAGGAAGCTGTAATCTTGAACGGCGCCCCTTCGATCGTATCGGCGAAAGTGCACTTGGTGGTGCACTCGATTTTGCCGTCGATGGTCGACGTGACCTTGCCAGACATGTCGAGCTGGTCGATCTTGACAAACTCGCCCGTGGCCGTGCCGTTCGGGGCGAGCGTCTGTGGGGTAAAGACCGCCTGCCACTCCCCAAACGTGTAATTCCGGTCGACGCGGAGGCCGCGGTAGACGCCCTTGAGGCCACAGTCGCCCGGCACCTCGCACGAGGTGGTCTGGAAGTTGCCCGAGCACGTGAACTTGGCCGACGAGTTGCCTTGGTCCTTGCCCGCACACTTGAACTTGGAGACATTCGTCTCGCCCGAATACTTGAGATCTCCCGAGCACCATCCGCACGTCTGACCGAAGGCAGGACGCGCGGCGATGCACGACGAGCAGTTGGCGTACGGGTTGCAAGGATCCGACGGGGCGAGGCCATCCTTGGCCAGCGTCCGCTGCAGCTTGCGGCGGGGGGGCTTCTTCTCATCAGTGGCATTGATCTCGTCGATCTCGTCGAGAACACGGACGGCGGCCTCGGCCGAGACCGCGGCCCGCTGGACGGTGACTGGGAGCGGCGAGGGTAGGTGGAACCTGCAGTAGTCGCCATGCTGGCGCAGGGGCGGGTGGGGCGACGACGGCGGGTGCGGTTGCGGGCACGCGTTCGCGACGATCTGATCGATGATCTTGTGGAGATCCGCCCAATCATCGACCTTGAAGTAGTGCTGCGGGAGGGGGGTTGAGCACCACGACTGAAGCTCGGGTTCGTCAATGTCGGGGCCGACGCCGATGCCGAAAATCTCCGCCTTGTCGACCGTCTTGAGCTGGTCGGTGATGACGGACGCGGGCTGGCCCTGGTTTTGCTTGCCGTCGGTCAGGATGATGACGAGGGTCCCATTAGTGTTTGGGCGGCGGTGCGCGCGAATTTCGGTCTGGGCGGTTTCGAAGCCGGCGTAAGTGTCGGTGTTCGACATCATCTGCGGCAGGTTCGTGACGATGGCCTGGATCGCCGCCTTGTCCGGCGAGAGGCCGATCTCGAGCGTCGAGATCGACGAGAACTGCACGATGCCGATCTCGACCTCATCCTTGCTGATCGAGAAGCCGTCGATGACCTGGTTGGTGAAGGAGAGCGCCTTCTGCCAGTCGGGGGGTTGGATGGAGGCGGAGCCATCGAGAATAATCATCACGTCGAGCTTCGCCTTGCACGGCGGCGGAGGGCCCGGCGGCGGCGGCGGCGGCACAGGCGTGCCGCCGGACGGGCAGGTCTCCAACGAGATCACGGTCGCCGTCGTCATCGCGGTGTCGAAGTCGGACACCTCGGTGCTGGGGAGTTCTTCCTGGACGGCGAGCTGGAGGAAGCTGGTCATCTCGGGGTCCATGGAGTAGTCGGCCGCGAGGAAGCGGATCGCACCCTTGAGTTTGCCCGCCGTCGAGGAGACGGTGATGATGTACGTCTGCGCGGCGCCGTGCGCAATGGCCGAGGCGGCACCTTCGCAGAAGAGCTCCCAGCCGGTAGGCGTGGGGTACCAGATGGTGAGGTAGTTCGCGGTGATGTTGGCCACCCACTCGCCGGGCTGGTAGGCCTTGTGGATGGTGATGCCGCGCCAGATGCCGCGAATCTCGGGCGGCGTCGGCTGGGGCGTTGGGGGACAGACCGAGGCGCACGTCGCATTGTCATCGTACTTCTTGCCGGGCGCATCGGGACCGACCTGCTTGCACATCTTGGCGGGCTCATCGCATTGCCACGAGAGCTTGCAGTGGTCCTGGCACACCTGCTGCGACGGGTCTCCAAACGGAGCCGGCGAGCACGTGAACGTCTTGTTGTCGCACTTGTAGGGCTGGGTTGGCGGGGGCGGGGGGGGCGGGGGCGGCTTCTTGCACCCCGCCTCGCACTCGGTCTTGTCGGGGATTCCACCGAGGGATTGCACGCACTGCGAGACATTCCCCTGGCTCTCGCACTTCCAGCCCGGCGCGCAGGTGTCTGTCTGGAAAGACTTGTCGCAATTAAATGTCTCGTGCAGGTCGACGCATTGAGGACCAACCGTTGTCGGGAACGTTGTGTTGACCGCGCACCAACCGCAGTCGGCCGAAGGAGTGCTGATGCACGTCTGGCAGTCTCCAATGCTGTGACACGGGTTCTGAGCGAGGAGGGAGAGCACAAAGGAGAGCATCATCAAAGACGAGTCCAACAATTACGCCCGCACGGAGAGGATCTGACCGGAATCGCCGATAAGTTTGGGAGCGCCCTAATTTAAATGGGAAGAGACTCTAGTGCTAAACGCTGGATGTTGATTGAATCTCGCTCCGGCAAAAATGGCTCGATGCGCAGGCATCCCTGACTACTGCGAAAGTGCGTGTTTTCAACTGTACATGTAGAAGTTGCCACAGGCGGGCCACGTCTCGCACTCAGAGCTTGTACTTCACGCGTGGATCCCGGTCCATGGCTGCATACACCGCATATACCTGATCTGCGTTCTGAAAGGTCAGCGTGAGCGTGACTGCCCGGTACTTGCCATTGTCTCGCCACTTGACAGGAACGTCCTTCTCAGCCTGCCCGGTGAGTTCAGCGCACAGCGTATGAATGTCGGACACGAAGGGCCCTTCGTTGGTACCGATGCACTTGATTTGGAGTGTGCACGGGTACTCCTGGACGTTTTTGAAGGCGCCTGTGCCATCAATGTTGGGCATGTCGCAGCTGATGGCAGAGTGGCGCGGTGCGATCCTCGATGCTGGTAACCGCTGGCTGGCGAGGGGTGTGGAGGCGGCACCGGCACCGGATAGCGGCATCAGCAGCTGCAGAGGAGACGGCGTGTAGGCGAGCATCAGCGCGGCGGCGAGCCCTGCGGCCGGCATTGAGATGAGACGACCCGCGACGATCTCCGGTTTCGCCCAAATCAAGGCAAGACAAACGTTCGATCTCGAATGATGCGCCGCGTAGATCTCCTCGAACTGCTACGCCGGTTTCTGTTTAGTTTCGTCGGCGACGTGACGAGAGTCCGCTTTTAGCGACGCCTCCTCGCGCGGACCTTCCAAGCCGGCTCCGCCTCCAGTTCCGCCTCCCCTGCTTTTCAGGCGCGGTGTGACGTGTGAGAGGACGTACCATGGAGGACATGAGCAAAGTAGCCGACGCGGTACCCGCCGTGCTCCCAGCAGCTCCGGAGTTGCTAGCTGTTGAGGCCAAGGCCATCGATGAAAAAGTAGCGGCAGCTGCTATGGGCCCGAGTAGTAGCGGCAGCGAGGCGAGCAGCAGCGGCGGCGGCGCACCATCCGCGACTCCTACGTCCGACCCTACGGCCATAATCATCATCGGCATGGCCGGCAGCGGCAAGACGACGCTTATGCAGCGGCTCAATGCGCACCTGCACGCGGAGAAGACGCCGTATTACATGGTCAACCTGGACCCGGCGGTGCTCGAGACGCCATTCGGCGCGCACATCGACATCCGGGACACAGTCAACTACCGCGAGGTGATGAAGCAGTACGCGCTCGGCCCGAACGGCGGTATCCTCACCGCGCTCAACCTGTTTGCGACGCGCTTTGAGCAAGTGCTAGGGCTGATCGGCAAGCGCGTCGCCGGCCCGACGCCTCCAAAGTACGTGCTCTTCGACACGCCCGGCCAGATTGAGATTTTCACATGGTCCGCCTCGGGGCAGATCATCACCGCGAGCCTCGCCTCCGCGTACCCAACCGTGATCGTCTACGTGGTGGACACGGTGCGCTGCCGCAATGCGGTCTCGTTCATGTCCAATATGCTTTACGCCTGTTCGATCCTGTACAAGATGAAGCTGCCACTCGTGCTCGCGTTCAACAAAATAGACCTCGCGCCGTGCGACTTTGCGCAGCACTGGATGGACGACCTCGACTCCTTCACAGAGGCGCTGCAGAAGGAGCGCTCGTACATGGGCACTCTCGCCCAGTCGATGGCGCTCATGCTCGAGGAGTTCTACGCCAGCCTCACCGCTGTGGGCGTCTCGGCACTCTCCGGAGAGGGTATGGAGCCCTTCTTCGCCGCCGTCGACAAGGCGCGTACCGAGTACGAGAGCGGGTATGCGCTTGAGCTCGCAAAGCAGAAGGAGCAACGGAAGCTGGATGAGGAGGAGCGTCAACGGAAGTCTCGAGAGGCACTCGTCCAAGATGGGCTCATGGCGGCGGGAGCGAAGGTGGTGCTCGATGGCAATCGGGAGCCGGCGGACCCCGGCGCGGCCGTGGCCGCGGCCGACGAAGACGAGGGTGAGGGCGAGCACGAGGACGACGACGAGGAGGAGCCCCCCTCCATGTACAGCCGTGGCGCGGGATACAACAAGGAAGATGAGCAATGGGCCATGGAGCACCCGAATGACAGAGAAGAGCTCGAGGGACTCCGACGGTACCTGGCGAAGAAGAAGGCGGGCAGCTCGGCGGAGGCGGGTAGCTGAGGGTGAGGCCGCGGCTTGTATGCAGCCCACGGACCCTTGTGTAAAAGGCGGATGGGAGACCGCGCAGCGGAGCGCCGCGCCGCCGCCGGCGTCGCGTACCGGCGGCGCGGCGGGTACGTACTACCCAGCGCCGTGGACCGCTCTCGCGTCTGGAATGCGCAGGAGTACTTTGACGCTTTGGTTTAGTTTTTTCACAACATTTGCGTGGTTGACACGCGTGACATATTGCATGCCCGTATGCGCATGGCGCCGCCGAAGAACCGCTCGGCACAGCACGGAGCTCGCCGCTCGCCCGCTGCGCCGGATATGACCCTTGACCGGCGACTGCGGACTGCGGACCACAACGATTTCGCAGCTTTCACACTTTTGTCACCGTTCCGGTTCGTCCAGAGTATTTGTACATATTTGTGTGCTCCATTCCGCCCTCGCCTGTGTAGAGAGAGGTCCGGGCGCAGGCCAGACGGTGATGCCGAGAGAAGCACTCGAGGACCGTCATACTCGAGCGTACCCGCCCGCGCACGGCGCCTCACCTATCAAAGAGGGCACCGCCATCGTGCAAGCTTTCCCTCCGCGTCGAACCGAGCGCTGAGCCTCGCGCCGAGCCGAGCACAGAACCGTCTTGAGAACTCGCGGCGACCGCGGCGGCCGCGGCGGCACGCGAGGCAGGTGAGCCAACCTTTCCTCCTTTGAAGAGCTTGCCGAAGAGGCCCGAGCCGCCCGGGCCACTCCCGAGCAGCGAGAGGCCGTTCCCCACAGCACGCCACGTGCCCTCCGGCACCCGGTCCGGCCACTCCTTGGGCAGCTGATCTGGCAGCCAGTCGGCATCAGCGGGCGCGATGCCCAGACGGCGCCGCGTAGCAGTCTCAACGTGCTCACGGCACGTCCGCCGCGCGCTGTTCGTGTTGCCGCTGAAGGCGATCTCCTCCCCCGGCAACGAAATCGGCGACTTGGGCCCTTTGGGGTCCGGATACACGCGCAAGGACTCGATGAACGCCTGCGAGCACAACCAGCTCGCCTCCTTCATCTTGCGATCGTTGTCAGGAGCGCCCCAGGGCGAGTAGTAGTCGATGTTGGCGGTGATGTCGCACGCCCGGATCTCGCGCCGCCGCTGCGGGTCCGGATGGTACCGGCCGCTCGGCGAGTGCGTCTGCGCGTGCAGAGGCACCTTCCCCGTGTAGCTGCTCTGTCGGCTCGGACGGCCGCTGCTGCCCGGCGTACCGAAGAAGCCTGGAGTACCGCCACTGGCTCGGCGCGCAGATGCGGGCCGCGCGGACGCGTGCGCCATCGAGTCGGCCGGCGCCGCCGGCGTGCCCGGTGTGTCCGGCGCCGCGGGCGCGTCCGGCGCTGCGGACGTGCCCGGCGCCGGCTTGCCTGTGCTGTTGCGGGCCGACTTCGACCCACTGCGGGCCGACTTCGACCCACCGCGGGCCGACGACCCCCCGGCGAAAGGGCTCGGCGCGGTGAGGTCGTTCCGGCGTTGCTGCGACATGGTAGGCTGTGTGAGACGTGAGCTCGGAGGCGTGAAGCTGTGGCTGCGGCGCATTGGTTGGCCTGACGAGATCGGATCAAAGGAGCCCGTCGCCATGAAGTTGGTCGGTTTGCCGAGGTTGGTCTTCATACGCGGCCCCTTGGAGCGTGCCACCGACTCGAGGTCGACTCCAACGAACATGGCGGCAGCGGTGATGCACTGATGGTAAGCGGCGCGTGGGCTGGGAGCCGATTCCGGGCGCTCTGGCCCTTTTGAGCCCAAAATGCTCTCGAGCGGCGAACCGCTACAGCGCTTTCGAACCGCTACGGCGCTCAATTCCGCGCCACATGTTCCCTTACTGTACCCTCCATACCGTAAGTTTTCAATCCCGCAAGTTTGCAATCATCAATGACTTGAGTCCCGCGGTCCTCAACACATTTACAAACGTCAAACCCTTCCGACCAAACCGCTTCCGGAGCCTCAAAAACTCCGAGAGCCTATTCAAATATTGGCGACATCAACAGTACCAAAGCCAACCTGGCCAGACAACTCTCAGTTTTCCGACGCTCAAGTACTGATCAAGTACGCCAAAAGAGCAAAAGTCATACGCTCATCTGCACGTTCCCGGGGAGGTGCGCTAACCCTTGGCGCTTGGCGGTGCGTCGTGGGCGAGGTATGTGTCCGTTCAAAGTCAACCCTTTGTATGCAGGAGTTTGCCGATCATGGTGATGACGGCGTGGCCTCCAAGCGCGACGCGATCGCCGCTCACGCCCACGCGTACGTCACCGCCACGTGGGCTAGCCACCCGAGCGAGCAGTGTCGACTTTCCGAGGCGATTAGCCCAGAGCGGACCAAGTGCGCAGTGTGCCGAGCCACACACTGGGTCCTCGGCAATGCCAACGCAGGGCGCGAACCCGCGCGACGAGAAGTCGTATGCCGCCGCATCGGGTAGGTCGTCACCCTCGGCCGCGCTCGGCAGCGGCACTGCAGGCGGGCACCCGGCGCATGTGAGGGAGAGCACACGGCACTCTAGCACGCTGCCAGGCCGACTGATCTCGCTGAGCGACGTGGGGTATTTGGCGAGGCGCCCGAACGCGTCGGGCGTCACCTCGACGATCAGGTCGCCTCCCCCCGGCCCGCCGATCCGATTGCGCCCAACCCACAGGATCTCGTCGGCGCTCCCTAACCCAAAGGCACGCAAGAGCGGCTCGGCGTACGCGGCCGGGTCGGGCACGGGCTGGGCGATCGCGGCTGGGAAGTCGAGTGAGATGACACCCGCGGCGTCGCGCATCGCCGTGAGCACGCCCGAATTGGTGTGGAATCTGAGCGTCGCACCTGGGTCTGCACCATGCACGTCCCAGAGGACCTTGGACGAGGCGAGCGTCGCGTGGCCGCACAGGTCGACCTCGGCGGTCGGCGTGAACCAGCGCAGGTCATATGAGGTCGGCCCATCCGAGCGCGGCACGAGGAACGCCGTCTCGGAGAGGTGCATCTCGAGCGCGACCTTCTGCATCCATTCTGCGGCAGGGAAGTCGGACGGCGGCAGCAGCACGACACACGCAGGATTGCCGCAATAGGGTACGCTCGTGAAGGCGTCCGCGTGCGCACAAGGGAGAGTGTGCACGGCCATGCTTGAGCGTCGCTGGAAGGCTAGGAGGGCACGGCGACGGCCGATGAGCATTCTCCATGACAGAGGTCGGCTTGCCCGATGAAAAAATGCTGTGAAAGTTCGGAACACATAGACACTGATTGAGTATTATTGTATTACGTGTTGTCGTAATTGTGCGGTATCTTTTTGAGAATTAACGAGAGTGAGAAAAAGGTCAGTCCCACAATGCCTTTCATGCACACGGAGCTCAAGACGCGAAGTTTCGCAGTGCTGCTGTGCATGCTGTCATGACGACGTACTGTGATGATATGTACGCGGAGATGGAGGTTGTGAAGCGCGCGGCGGCGTTGACACGGATGGACATGGAGATGGAGGTGGCTTCCTCGACGCGCGACATGGACCCCTCGACGACAAGGAGTGAGACGCCCGACAATGGCTGCTGCCTTTGCTTCTGTCAAGCGTTCTCGTGCTGCACCAGGCCGCTCGCGCAAGGGCTGCTTGCGCTCCTGCATACCGAGGTTGAAGCACTCGTCAAGCACAAGGTGCAGGAGCGGCTGGTGGCGCTCTCAGCTTCGACGATGGCGCGCAGCGCCTCCGAAATCGAAGCACTCGTCGAGCGCAAGGTGCAGGAGCGGCTGGCGGCGCCCTCGGCTTCGACGATGGCGCGCAGCGCCTCCGAAATGCAGGGTCAGACACCGACTCCGCCTTCGCACGACACGATTTCGACGCCAGCTTCTCACTTCACGATACCCAAGGGCACCGCCTTCGCGCACAAGAGCAAGGCCGCGTTCAAGATCCAGCACGCCTTCCGCGTCTCGAGAGCGTCGCTCGCCCGCCACGTGTGCATGACGATCAAGGAGCTGCCCGAGGCCGACAAGGCGGCTGCGAAGAGCTTCAACGCGACGCTGGATTCGATCCGCATAGTGGTGATGGCGTCGGCGCTAGGCACGACCGGCTTCAGGCGCGCCGTCTGCAACACGCCTGAGTGGTGGGAGGAGGAGGAGCTCGTCTCGGCGCTGCGAGACGTGATGAGCGCACCCGAAAGGAGCCCGTTCCTCTTCCTCTTCGCGCGGCCGACGCGCGCGGAGCACGCGCTGCTCTCGCTCGCGAGTGACGTGGCGAGACGCGATCTCGAAGAGTGAGGTGCGATCTCGAGGAGTGAGGTGCGATCTCGAGGAGTGAAGTGGATCTCGAGGAGTGAGGTGCGATCTCGGGTGACGTGACGCGGAGCGCTGTGGTAGGGCACAGTTCCGACTCCAAGGCCGATTGGACTCGATCGGGTGGACTCCATGGCCGATGCGAACCTCTGAGAAAGCAAGCTGAGGGATCATAAGCTGCGGAGCGAGGAGCAGAGGAGGAGGTGGTGGAGGCTTGGCTAGCATGCAGGGAGGCTTCAGGCTAGCCAGGAGCGAGGAGGAGGAGGAGGAGGAGGAGGAGGAGGAGGAGGAGGTCAGGAGTAGCAGGACGCTGCCCGAGGCGAGGTGGGCGGCAAGGAGGGCAGCGCAGCCACCGACCGTACGGCAGGCGCAGGAAGGCTAGCTAAAGCTAATATTTGATCTCGCGGCTATTTTAAGGATCGTCAGCGTTTCGGTGCTGGCTGATCCAATTTTGTTTTGAAGGTCCGCTATAGAGCGTCTACACACTAGTCACTACACTCTACAGCTGTATGATTGTGTATCCTAGTTTTCACTATTCTGACTAAAACTACGCTTCATCGCACATCGGCGCGTTCGGCCAGGCGGGGCCTCGGGCTCCTCGCCCGACGCCATCGCCGTTTCGCGGTTGATTTCATTCACGACTGATTCAACTGTGACCCGTTTGCAGGTCGTCCTGCAAGAGCCACTCGTGCTCGATACCATCCATGTGTGCCAGACCCACCACAGCGACAACCACACCTTGAGGTACCTGGCGCCGCAGCTGCTTCACCATCAGACGGTCGCGTTGATGGAGCATGACCTCGACAATAGATGGTGCTGCTCGGTTCAGATGCCGACGGAGTGCCGCGACCTGCGCGCGGTCCTTGAGGCTCTCAACCACGTCGCCGATGCTGCCGCCGCGGAGCATGCCGGCCATGAGCTCTTTGGGCGGCAAGGTGGTCATGAACCGCGCAAGGTCCACCTCGCCCAGGGCTCCTCGCAACAGCCGCAGCGTCTCGTCAACGTCCCGATCGATGCAATGCACGGAAGCACCAATCGCATCAGCTGCGTCGAGCGCCGCCTTGAAATCCACACCGGGCACCAGACCATACTGCTTCCACAGACCGTTGAGCGCCTGGAAGGCTGCCCTCAGCATCGCGTCGCTCTCATTTCCTCCGAAGCTACGCAAGAGAGCGCTCATCTGATCGTGCTGCTGCGCGTCAGCCTGCAGCCGAGCCTTGCGCTGTGGGCAGAGCTCCACGGCGACGTGCGCAGGCCTGACCAGTCTAATCAGGTCACCGACCTCCTCGGCGCTCCTCTGAGAGATGTGCGCTGTGCCGATGAGGTAAACCTCGCGATTGGCGCGCGCATCGCGCAGGTAAGAGAGCGTATCACGTTGCGGGACCCAGCACAAGCACCTGCACTGGGTGGGTCTAGGTGTGAGCAAGCCGCCAACCGTCCCACAGCGAAAGCTCCGGGCGACGGTGATTGCCATCGTTCGAGCCCACAACGCCGTGTTTGAACGCAGTGAGTGGAGCCCTCGATCAGAATCCTGAAGCGACTTCCGCATGTGGCGAAACACTAACGCGCCGTGCTGGGCCCACAGCGCTGAAACGTTGACGAATCTTTCATGGCGACCGAAAACGCAGAAATTGTTCGTGGCGTTGACTCCCTCACGCCGGTCCAGGCCCGATAGCGTCCGACCCTAGAGCGGGATTAGCGAATGACAAGCGCTGAGGCCGACGACCCCACATACCAGCGCAAGGTTGCGTTCGCTTTCGCCTTCCTTGTCTTCGTCGCGGTCACAAAGACGTTGCTTACCAAGACGGTCTTTGTGGACGGCGTGCCGCCAGTGGCCTTTTCCGTCTTCTCCTGCGTTGTAACTGCGCTGTGTATGCTGCCCGTCTTCTTGTGTGATCCGAGCCAGTTCGCATCGCTCAATTGCGACATGCTCCTCGGTTTCATTGCCGTTTGCGTGTTCATTGCACTCGACCTGGCGCTCACGAACGTGGCCATCGCCATGCTCTCCGTTGCGCTGCAGCAGTGCATCAAGGCGACCAGCCCGGCGGCGACGGTGCTGCTCGAGTCGCTCTGGCACCGAGTGTGCCACCATCCTCTCAAGTACGTTCTCGTCGTGCTGCTCTGTGTCGGCCCGATCCTTACCACCCTCGGCTCGTCTTCGTACGACTCGACCCCGCTCGGCGTGTTTGCGATGACGCTCGCGGTCGTCGCGGGCGCGTTTAAATACGTGCTCGCGCACGCAATCATCAAGAAGTATCAGAAAACACTCGGCACCTTCGCCTTCACCTTCTGGGTCGAGGTCTTCGTGGCCATCATGCTCACACCCTGGGCAGTGCTTAACGGCGAGGCGGAGGAGCTCCTCATCGGCGAGTGGGCGCATTCCAGCAATGACTGGGCGCTGCTCTCGTTCACCGCGGCGTACGGCGGCGTGCGCATCTACTCGCAGTTCGCGCTACTCGAGTTCACCTCAGCCACCACCCTCGCTGCCTCCAACGTGGCGATCCAGGCGATCACCATCCTGCTCAGCGTATGGCTGTTTGGGACGGAGGTGACACCGTACCTCGCCGCGGGCGTGAGCGCGACGATCGTCGTCTCGGCGCTGTACACGTTGCTCTCGCTCACGCGCGCCTTTGACAGACCCGATAAAACGGAACCACTGACGACACTCTTGTAAAGACCGCCTACAGAGGCGCAGAGAGCAGTTGAGGAGCCGCCAGCCGACATAATCCAGTCGAATCAGTTATTGTATGAGTTCACACTCTGACACACCACATCAGTCTGCACAATTGTAGCTTCTTCGCGTTCAGGCCTTGAGCAAGGTGTACAAGTGTGTA
>Ga0164295_10003711_pt1 | contig 12194 bp, 16 predicted proteins | sample GEODES006metaG_FD_111798 | JGI IMG/M metagenome (GOLD analysis project Ga0164295, IMG submission 111798) | Oligotrophic lake water microbial communities from Sparkling Lake, Wisconsin, USA - GEODES006 metaG | ecosystem: Environmental > Aquatic > Freshwater > Lake | place: USA: Sparkling Lake...
GCGCCAAGCCGGTTGCGAGGCTTCCGGGGGAATATCCGCCACTTTGGTGTATCCGTCCCAGGTTTTCGTGTTCCCAATGCTGCTGCTCGTCGACTGCCCCAGCTTCGAGTCCGTAGGTTCGAAACCTGCGTCTTTGGGCGCGGGTTTTTCCGCCGGCTCGGAAAACCCAAAAAGACTGGAGGCAAAAGAACTGATCGACTTGGTCTCTCCTCCTCCTTTGGAAGACGCCCCCGAGAGCTCGTTCAAATCCGACTCCAATTTGTCAATATCGCCTAAATCAATGTTCACGCTATTCGAATTGCTGCGTTTCTTGTCGTTCATGAGGAGCTCAATGCCGCCGCCAAAACTGGACTCTTTCGTCGCCCCCTCATTGAGAGAAATCGAGATGGGTTCCAAATCACCTAAACCAATATCAATTACTTCCATTTTTATGATAAGGTTACACTATTTATTTTTAAGTCCTCCGCACGTAGAATTTAGTTTTGACCAATACCAGACACCCTGTAGAAAACAGTCGGCCAAATCGTCCTTTTTCTTGGAGGCTTCCAAGACGGGTTTCCATCTCTCATCTTCGGCCAAGAGATTGCGGCAAATCGTAATCCCGTCGGCCTTGCGTGTCTTGTAATCGGTGTCTTGGCTAGAATGCCCCTTCAGTTTGTTATGGCTCGACACAAATTCGACGGCAATCTCTCGATCTTGCATAATAAAATACTGGGCAATCATCCCCTGAATCGTCTTCATGCGGGAAGCCAAGGTAGAGATCTGGTTCTCAATAATGACATGGGTCGCTTGGCCGATTTCGGGGTCGGCATCCAAGACTCGTTTTATGGATCGGCCAATGGTGATGAGGTCGATCTCTCCTGCCAGAAGTGGTTTGGTTGACCCGATCGGGCGGAAACATTTGGCCTCGTAATAGGCGGCCAGTTTTTGTACAATGTCCTGTTTTTTCAGGCCGGTCGGATCCAGTTGATTCTCTCGTGCACGGGTCTGGAGATCGGCCAATTTGAGAGAAGAGAACCGGGTGTATTCCCGTTTTGGGATAAGCCAGTCGCTGGATTTTTTCGCATGGGATTCGCAAAAGAACTGGGCGCCGAGGGGGGCGGTATACTTGGCCGGTTTCCCGCATACTTTGCCAGGGTCCGACTTGCGTTTTTTGGCCAATTCGCAGGTACATGATTCGGAATGGGTGTTGGACTCGATCAAATTGGCGACGGTCCAAGAGACGATTTGGTCGGGCGCGGAAAAGATGCAATAGGCGAGGTTCTTGATGCCGACATCGAAACTCACGAGGCGCATGCGATAAATACATGGTGTGTATGCATGTGTTTATCTTCGTTTGGTGGATTGTTTTCTATCAGATAATAGGTATAACTTATTTCTTCCCCTGAGATTTGATTTTCAACAATTCGTCCTGAGTAAGAACCGGGCTCGTCATCTGCGACTGCAGCTGTTCTCTCGACAAATAAGACGTCTTTAAATCGCTATTCGTGACCCCATACGGCTGCTCTTTTTCTAAATAAGAGGTGTAGAAGGCCGGATGGCCGTATTCGCGAATATGAAGCGGCGGCGGCATCGGTTCAAACTCCGATTTCGTATCCGCGCCCAATCTCTCGTAATACCCCACATCATTCGCCGCCTCAATGAAATCGCGCTTCATGATTTTCTGCGCGTTTTGTGTCATGAACCGGCGGTAATCCCAGTTGCTCTGAATCCCATTCTCTTTTATCAGACGGTCATTTACCACCGACTCGGGCTGCCACGAGGCAATGAGCGATCGACTATCCGCCATGATGGGCGGGAACCCGGGATACACATTGTTCGTCGCATACCCATAATGGGATTTGGGCAGCTCGTTCCAAGCGGGATGAACCACCGCGATTTGTTTGTTCATCTCCATCGGAGACGGGTCGTGAATATAGGAAAACATTTTTCTATATAACGTGGATATAATTTGCCTGGAATATCGCTAGATTTGTTTATTCGCTGGTCAAAAGGCCGACCAATTCGTGCTTTTTCATCTTGGAGGTATCCGACAAAATACCGGTTTGGACCGCCATCGCCTTCAATTGCGCCAGATTCATTTTCTTCAAGTCTTCGATGCGGTACTTGGGTTCCGCTGGAACGGGATCCGGATCCGTTAGAGGAACCTCTTTCAGCTCTTGGACTTCTATAACCGGTTGGATCTCTTCCAGGTCTTCTACTTCTTCCATCTCCACGGGTTCCGTGTTGGACTCTTCGTCCGAATCCGACTCTGATTCAGAGACCTCCGAGACCACAATCTTCTGATACACCTCTTTTGCCGCTTCCGAGACCACTTCCGGTACCACTTCCGGGTTCGATTTCGAACCCGCCGTTTCCACGACGGGCACTTCCGAAGTAGAATAATAGCCTTTTAAGCCTTGAATGTCGACCACCATGTTGGAAATCAGTTCGTACATGGTCTCTCCCTTTTTCTCTACCGAGCTCATGCGTGTTTTAAAATGATAGACTAGCAAGAGAACCAAAATGAACAACACGCCTAAACTGATAAAAAAGAAATTCTCTACGAAATCAAAGAAACCCATTTAGATTCTATCAACAAAATATATGGGTCCATTGCAACGAATGGACGCAAAATACAATATGCGGGTATAGTATAATTTGTCGAACATGGATGCAACTACTACAGAAACGACCCAGCCCAACAATTTTAGTTCGAATCACGGCATATTGATTTTCCTCTTGGTGATTTTCGTCTTGGCCGTATTGGGACTCAATCTATTCTCCGTCTTGGCCAATATTTTCGACGAACTTGCTAAAACCTTTGTGCCAATGGTCGCCCATGTATTCGCCCTGTTTGGCTACTCCACTGGCGAACTGATTGACACCACTGCCGTCATTGCCGCGGATACGGCTAAATTGGGGGTCGATATTGCGCAAGGTACCGCCCAAGATATTGGGAATTTGTTGAAAAACGCGAGCCAAGGTGGAATGAGCGAAAAAGAGAAGCAAGATCTAGATAAACTCTTGTCTTCCCGCCATGGCGAAGCCTCTTGCCCCGAACCCGAACCGGTCAAATCCGACGACAAAATCGAAAAACCCATTGCTTCGCAGAAATCGAAAGCGGGATGGTGTTTTGTCGGGGAATACGACGGAACGAGAGGATGCGTCGAACTCGAGGAACACGAAAAATGCATGTCGGGGCAGGTGTTTCCCTCCCAGAAAATGTGTTTGAACCCCAATTTGACACCTTAATGGCTAGTCGTAGTTTGTGTTGCCCATGGGCAACGGAAAACACTACTAGACATTTACGCTAGTCATATGGGAAAAAACCCATATGACTAGACGTTAACGCCCCCGAAACATGAACCCCGGGTTCGTCGTCGTGACAAACGTCGTGATTTCGGCATGGTTATTCGCCGTATTCGTCGGGGAAATGTTGCCAATCGGAATCACGGTGGATGGACCCGTATTCCTGACAGTAAACGTGATAGAAAAGGTGTACACATATCCCTTGTACGTCGGTAATGCAATGTCATCAAATTCGAAATTGCCCACATAGGCGGTTGCGCTAAAGGGTTGGCCGACGGTCATTCCCTTGTAGTTGAGAGACCTATACTCGTTGTTGGTCGCTTTATAAATGACACCGCCGTTATAATAGATCTTTAGCGCCACGCTCGAAATCGTAGCCGTACCAGACGCGTCCCCCGTTCCCAACACTTGTAGACCCACGGGAACCGAGAACGTGAACTTGTAGTTCGGCTGGTCAATGCTGGACGTGATGGAAAGGTAAAAGAGTTTCGATTCTTGCCCGCTAGTAAAGACAATGTCTTGCTCGATGGTGGGGGTCCATAACGCCGCAACATTGGGGATATTGAAAGCGTAGGGTTGGTTGCCATTGGCGTAGTTATACAGAGGCACGCTCGGGTCGTTGTATAGGTCGATAATCGGGCCGGGTACATTCGAAGCGCTAGTAGGGGTCAGCAGGATTCCTGGATTGGGACAGGCGGCGGGGAGAGATGGAATGGCACCGGTTGCGAGAAGCGTGTATTGCTGTTTTTTCGTTAAATTGTTGGTTTGGGTCGACATTTTGTTGCTGCTGTACTTGAGGATTTCCGCCTTTCGGCGCATGTTCAAATCGAAGGTGCGATATTGGTGTGTTACATAGGGGTTGTTTCCCGGTGCGAGATTGTCGTACCTAGGAAGGGGAACGTTCAAAAGTTGATTTAGCTGTCGTTGACTACAAAAACTCGCGTCGCTGCTGCTCATAGATATATAGCATAATGAGAGGTATATATCTTGTATTAACTAGACGGTTGACTAATACCCGTGGAATTGGGAGCAACACCCTGGTTCGAATACCAATTATGGCTCAAATAACTGGACGAGTTGCCAGCCCCGTTGTTGTATGCATTTAGATTGGGGCCATAATAGACGACGCTGTTCAGTTCAAAAATGGACAAGGCGTAGTCGTAATACCGGAGATTCGAGAGACTGCCGGGGAAACCGGCGTTCCCACACACAATGACATCGTCGTAGTTCTGTTTCGGAATATAGTCTTTGAACGACATGCGGTTGGTCAAGACTCCGTTAATATAGCAATCGAGCACCTTGTTCTGGAGACGGAAGGCGGTGTGGACCCATTTGTTGATGGGGACATTGGAGACATCCATGACGAAGGGCCGATACTGATTGTTTTGGAGAGGCGAAATGACGTCCATCACGAAATGAAGGAGGCAAGAGACGTTGCTTCCATCCATGGTGGATATCACGTACAACCCGGGGCCATTGTTGACGGAAGAGACGCCCCCTGGGTTGTTACCTCCATTGGGAGTTTGAATGCCGTTGGCGCCGTTAAACACGTTTGTCCCCTTGACAAAGACATTGTTGTAATTCCCGATAGTAACGGTTCCTGCATTAACTCGTCCGGTTGGCATGGTATTCATTTGCAACCAGACGGACCAGGTAAATTCCACGCCACTGCTCTGGTTGTTTGAGCGATAGGCGACGAGAGACTGACCGTTGGAGGGGTTTTGCGATACCACCGTGGTTTGACTACCCGGCAAGAGACCGTAGATCAAATAGGGTGTGGTGGACGGACTCGTGAAATAATAGACGAAGGCCAGACCCAAGTTCAAGACGGCCATAAAAACAATGAGTACGAGGAGGATAAAGAGAAATTTGGCCAATATGGTATTTGCGGCTAAAAACTCGTTGCTCGCATTCATTACGTTTTTCGAAGAGAAATCGTTCATGGTATCATTAATGGTGGTTTTTACCGACTGTATTCCCTCTCCTACCGAGGCAGCAGTTGATGGCTGTTGACTTTCCATTTATATATACACGTTGATATTTTTGAAGCCTCTTTTTTCTTCCACGCCTTTACCTAGGCGTGGTGATCCTTTTAGAATATCCGGAATTGGCGCTGAATAATATCGTCTTTGCTAACGGCCATGTTCAGGTTATAAGGCATCAAATACCCGAGCAAGCTGTTGAGACCGTTGCCTTGCAGATACGTGTTCCAGACAGCCTCTGCTTGCATGTTGGTAGGGGTGCGAACGAACTTGGTCAAAAAACCGTTCAGACCCGCGTCGCCTAAATAGACTGAATATTGGTTGTTTGGTCTGGGTAGATTCGATGCCTGTACCGTTTTCACCAATTTTCCGTTCAAATAGGCTTCCACGACATTTTGGCTCGATACATTGAAGGCGAAATAGACCCATTTTTGGAGGGGGAATTTGTCGGTAACCGTCATGATGGTGTTAAGGGAAGGGTTCGATCCCGTCATTAATTTCAATGTCTGGCCGTCGAAGAACATGCCGAATTCCAATGATTTCCCGCTAGGTATCGTCTTGGCCGGACTGGACGAATTCAATGCTTGGCCGCCATTGGTGGCGCGCTGGAATACACTCGAATAGTTACCGGTCGTTGCCGCCTCATTCAGATAGATCCATCCCTGGTAGCAATAGATGTTGGACGCTGGCGTGGCGAGTTTGGAATAGGGAATTTCCGCGGTAGAATTCAGCGCTTGTACTCCCGAAGTCAGTGTGTTATTCGTGATAATGATATAAACAATGTATAGCAACATAATCGCTACAAATGCACCAATAATAAGCATATAATTCATGGCTTACAGGTAAAACAAATATATAATTCGCGTATATATTTGTGTGTCTAGAGAATGCGTATTTCGTTTTGTTGCGTGCCATTCTTGAATATTTGGAAATCGATATGATAGGGATTCCATGACGTGCCCTGCCCGTTTCCGCGCAAGTAATAGGTCCAGACCGTCTGGGGATTGATGGCCGAAGCTTTCCGCTTAAACATTCCAATTTGGCCGATCGTATACTGATTTCCCACGGTCAAGTCGGCGTTGCCTGGCGAATTCGTGAAATTGTTGACGCTTTTTACGATCAATCCGTCCAAATAGACGTCGATTTTTTGCCCGTCCACCGCAATCACTAAATAGACCCATTTTTGGAAGGGGAAGGCATTCGTGACATCCATCACACTACCGCAATTGGGGGATCGGTCGTCTTTGCTAGTGTTGTTAGTGGGACACGTAAAACGTCCCGACATATCCACGGCATAATTTCCGGAAGAGTTTGCCCCGCTGGAATAAATCGAGAGCGTGGTTCCGTACAAAGAAACGACAAAATCAGTCCCCCGATTGAAAATCACATTGGTCTTGTCCGCCGGCGTGTTCTGGCTAATATAGACCCAGGCTTCGTAATAATACCTGGGAGATGTGGGCTGATCCAACGTCGATTTGGCAAATGTCTGGGGTTTGTTCAAAGACACCGCTTTGCGAATGAGCGTGTCTGGCATAAAAAAAGCAATGGTAAATGACAAACAAATAATGATAATAATGACCAATATAATAATCGTGAGCAAGTTCATTTATATATTGTACCGGCGACATTATTGTATCGGTGGATTCTTGTACATGAGCAGGTTGTACGCCCCCGTCACTTGCAATTTTGTCACGGGTGTCGGGTAATACTGCACATTGCAAATCGCGCCATAGAGCATACCGTTGCCATCTCCTACCGTAACCGCATCGGAGGCTCGGTATTTGGGAGGCGACGGAAGAACCACCGTTGTTTCTAAATTTCCGTCAATAAAAATATCCACCAAGTTTTCGTTGTAATTGAGTACAATGTTATGCCAGGATTGACCCGCCAGTTGTGTCTGGTATTTTGCTTCCTTGCTCGTGTTGGACAAATAAAACGTGTACATGTTTTTGGAATAGGTGATTCGCGGATTGCCGGAAAGAGAACCGGTGGATCCATATTGGAAAATGTTCGATTCTTTCGAATAGGATTGGGACGGTGTCGGGTTCACATAGACCCACATCGATATCGAATAGTTCTTTCGGTATAGGGGATTTCCATTTTTATCCGTTGCATAGGTAGGATCCGAAGGCGGGATTTCAAACGTATTGCTGGTCGCAATGGTCGTCCGCTCCTTCAAAAAGACGGCATTGGGGAGAAGGGCGATGGATTCGTTGGAATAGACGGCGGACGCGAGGGTCGAGCCGTAGAAATAAATCAAGACAATACAAATTTCGATTACAAATAACACGAGGATCATGGTGGGTGCTTGCCGGAGCTCGGTAAAGAAAGATTCCAAGACCTCTATCAAGAGACAGGGTAAGTAGAACAAGAACTGGAAAAAGAGCCCCATCCAACCGGGCATGTTCACGATGCTGCGGACAAAGATGCGGTAGACGAGGGCGAGCCCGACCAAAATACCGAGGACCATCAGTATTCCCACGAATTTCGTAATGTACAATACGGAGGCGGGGTTCATGATCTGGTAAAAGGCATAGACGGTCATCAAAAAGACGAAAAAGAGGACGGCATAAGCGGCCCCCAATTTCGGCGTGAGTTTGTCGCTAAAAAGGGGCGAAATCAGAAAGAGTCCGATCAAAATGGGGAGCAAGATGAAGGTGGTGTAGAGATAGAAACTCTGGCGGTAGAAAGTGGGGTCGTTGTTGGCCATGTAAATGGCCGAAAGTGAGAGACAGATACATAATCCCGAAATGGCGTAGGTGCGGAGACATCCTTGGTTGGCTGGATTCGTAAAATCGGGCAAATACGTGCCTTTTAATTTTTCGAATCTCTCTGCCATTTTGGTTTTCAAATCACTGAGAGACATGGATGGGTTTCTACCATATAGTTGGATTTTGTTCATAGATTCTCAATGGCCGTCTTTTCGCCGTGGCAGTCGCGGCAAAGTGCGACCAGATTGTCGATATGATTGCTGCCGCCGTGCTCGAGGCGGATTTTGTGGTCGACTTCAAACCAGGCTGGGAGTTGTTTGTCGCAATGGCCGCACCGCCAATTCTGTTGTGCTGCCACGTATTTCTTTTTGGTTTCGCTGACGGAGCGTTTGGTCGCCTTTTTCGGCTCGCTTAGTCCCGAGTTCTGGATCCGGGATTCCGCGTACTCTTGGCGGTTCGTAGTACCGAGATGGAACATGGGGTTTGGGACATCTAGCTCATTGCTCGAGAATTTCGATGTGAAATCGAGGATGGGGTTGAGAAGAGAAGACGTGTTTTTGTCGACGGGCATGTACTTTAGGTATTCGTGGGAAGATTGGATGAGGCCGGTCATGTTCGCGGGGTTTCTTTTGAAGAGATAGTAGAGAACGAACGCGCCTAAAGCGACGGCGGCCATTTGGTAGTATTTCTTGTATACAAAGACGGATTTGAGGAGCTTTCCTTCGGTATAAATATTGGCCATGATGGCTGCGGCGAGGAGGAATAGCCAGAGCTCGATGCGCATGCGCTTGGTTATTATAGGGGGAGAATATATAGATTTTTACGAAAATTTGAGCATTCTGATACGTCGCGATTTTATATTGGTAGTATATAGAATGGCGAAAACGCAAAAGAGAAATCGTAGTGTGAAAATGCGTAGGGGGGGAGATTTTTCAGTAGTATAACAGATGGCAGTGCATTTAAAAAGGGTACAGGGAACTTGACACAATGTGAAGAAGGTGTAAATAAAGACAACATAAAAAGTAAGATTGATGCCTTATGGAATGAGAATATTAGTCAAATATTAAATAATCACAAACCGAATGCAACATTTTTTCCAACAGGAATTACTTCTCAGCAAAATGTTTACTACCGATTAAATTCGAATGGTGAACTTGAATCGATGCCTAACCCGAACCCTATAAAAATCCCTGGGGAGGCGGGAATTACAATTGAAAATAGCGTATTTAATGACAATCAGTTTCCGGGGAAACCCTTAAAAATTGATACTGCTACATATATTTACATAGGCGGCGATAAAAATATAGGAAATCTTAGATCCGATGTTGAGTTATACCTTGACCCTTGGACAGGGTCGCAGCGCGATGATTATAATGAATATTTCAAACGAAAATATCTACTTATACGGTGTGGTTACATTGCGAATTCAAAGACCTGCAAAATTATCGATGCCAATACAGAAATAACCAAATTGAATTCATTTTTGACAAATAGATATCAGTTATGTGGGAATTTTTGCAGTCCGGCAACTATTGACGATTTTAAGAGTAGTATTGTTTTGGAGAAATACCATCGATCAGGAGGCGGGGAAAAATCCCCCCGAAAGAAACGTTCTCAACGCCGAAAAAGGCGATCATCTCATAAATGAGAATAAGATGCCATCGAACCCCCACCACCCAAACCTTTGCGTCGGAATAAATCTACCCAGAAGAGAAAATACTAAGCCCTGTAGATGCAGCATCGGCATCATCCTCGCCCGGTTCTTGTACCCTTCTTTTTCCAGCAGTACACACTGTTTGCCTTCTTAGCACTCACCGTCGCTGTCCAGCTTACGCATGACCTTCTCTTCGCTCAATTGTTCTTATCCATTCCCAGAAAAGCGAGTGCAATTATCGATGTCTTCAAAGACTACGCGACGGAAGTCGGTGCGCAAATTCTTCTTGCCGATGCGTCCATGATGGTCGGCACGATTTTGCTCGCCAGTTACTTGGCGTCCTTTTCTCTCAACACCCAAATCATCGTGTTGATTGTCGCGGCGTACGTCCTCCCCTATTTGCTTTATTCCATTAAGAAATAAGTCTTCGCTGTTTTTTGCGATAAAGGAAATACAGTATCAATAGAGAGGTATTGATAATCATGCTAATTACCCCGGCGACAAGGAGAGACAAATCCAAGATGAAATAACCGTGTAGCAACCAAAGAAAATTGGTCGTCAGAATCAGCAACAAAGAATACACGGATAAATCATCGACGCTTTTGGTCATAAACGTTTTGTATAATTGCGGTAATAGCTGAACGCAATTGACGATGGGCGCTAGCGCCGCAACAACTACCGGCAGCATTATATACAATACCGATTTTATACCAATTACGCGAAAAAGTACGACACGTGGTATTCTATCCCCACGAAAACGGGCATCGTGCGCGACGTCATTGAACACACCAAATTCAAGGTGTATGACAAGTACAAGTTGCAGCTAAAGGCGTATTCGAAGAAGAGAGTAAATTGGAAATCAAGACAAGCTACACGTAGTTCTTGTGATTTCGAATCCGTGTTTCTATATTTTGTTCAAGAAGAAGTCCGGGCGGGGCCAAGCCCGCGTTTGCCTTATACATATTTATAAATAAAATGTAAATTATTTTGTATTATATTGTTGTCAGTATATTCCGCGATTTCGTTTTCATTTATTTTCCTATGAATAAAATTATGGATGTCATTATAATCGTAATCATCAAATATGACCGTCCCATTATTCGCAATTAATTTTTTAATGTTATTGTAGTCTTCTGAAAATATGTCTTCTGTATGGCCTCCATCCAAATGAATTAATTCGTACGAATTGAGTTGGTCCGGATTTTCTGCTATATACTGTTTTATTGTTTCCACCGAATTTCCATACACGATATTTATTTTCGTATTTGGAAATTGGGTTTTTAGATATTCAATGGTGGGGGTGGTATATCGATGATAGTTTAAATCGAATAATAAATATTCCGCATCCGGGTTTATAATCAACATCAGTAATAAACTATGACATGCATTTACACCAATTTCCATTATTTTCGTTTTATTTTTACACAGATATTGTACATTTTTAATTTTTGGTATATTCTGTTGGATTGTCCAGTTTCTCGGAAAAATGTCACATATTAAATTGCCTTCTACCTGTTCGCCGACTTGTTCAAGTATACGTGTGATTCCTTGTATGTATTGGTTTTCGATTAAATCCATATTATACTTTATGGACATTTATACATCTAAATAAACGCAGATCTAAATAAAAGCAGATTTCCATCCGGAACAGTCACCCTCTGCTAAATACTTACGGTAAGATGTTCTAATTGAGAGACTAACAAATCTTTTACAATTTTACAGCCTCTAATCGGTAAACTTTTTTCCTTTCCAAAAATGACGAAGGGGAAAAAATGTTTGCTATGTTTCGTTTGATAGATGCAAAAAAAATTGATAACAAAACCAAGGTTAAGTATACTGATACATCCGTGATAGAGAAGGATGGTATAACAAACTTGGAAGATTATTATTCGGCTCGTCCCGAACTAGACACGCTCTATGAATATATAGTTGAGTATTTGAATCGTAGACGAGTGACTTTAGATAATGTACACTTATTTAATCCGGTAACTTTTAAGGATCTTGGTGAGTATGTCTATTATTTTGAAAAAACCGAGGCCGGGGGGGGGGGCAAAAAGTCCCGCAAGAAAATGCCCAAAAAGTCCCACCGGAAAACCCCCAAAAAGTAAAAACACGTCATTCTTTATATCAATGCCGTGTTTCTCTTCCCCCAAGAAAATCAAAGACCTGTCGGAACTCAAACCTTTCACCCATTACCGACTCTACGATATTTGGGGCGAACATTATCTCGTGCGTAAATTCCGCACGGGGGAAGACGTGGCTTCCGCCAAACAAAAGATACGGGAAATCACGGGGATCTACACCCTTGAGAAACGGTCCGACGAAATCGAACCCTTGCCGAGAGATGTCTATTTAGTGGAATTCTGGTCCGTTTTGGATTATGGACGAGCCATAAGAAAAATATGGGCTTAGTATATTGAGATACATGTCAAACACACGAAGAATTCGTCGAAAGAAAAGCGAATCTCGGATAAAAAAAATGAGGGGGGGGGGGGAAATGGGAATATGATAAGAATAATTACGTAAATAATAAGATAACTGTGGAAAATGATAAAA